>Ga0194121_10006362_pt1 | contig 15847 bp, 14 predicted proteins | sample TA2MahCa50mmetaG_FD_148609 | JGI IMG/M metagenome (GOLD analysis project Ga0194121, IMG submission 148609) | Freshwater microbial communities from Lake Tanganyika, Tanzania - TA2015020 Mahale Deep Cast 50m | ecosystem: Environmental > Aquatic > Freshwater > Lake | place: Tanzania: Lake... | reverse complement strand
GTTCCTCGGGCACCAAGCGTTCCGGTCCGTACAACCAGGAGAACGTCGGCGCGACCAGGGGATGGCCGATCGACAGCGGCGCCTTGATGAAGGTTTCGGAATCGGCGCCGAGGCGAGCGGGTGCGTTGACGACCGGTTGCGGGGGAAACGCGGCGAAAAGCGCGAGGGCGAACGTACCGGCCGACAGCGCCGTCACCGGCAAAAAGGCTCTCAAAAGCATACGATATGTTCCCCAGGCGTGTTGGCCGCAGCATGCGAAGGATGGCTTCGGCTGTCAAGAACAGCCGGCCGAATAGGCGCGCGATATCAAAGATATGGTTAACCGGGTTAAGAACGGATTAGCGCGCACCGACCCGGCGCGACGCCGAGCGTCGCGAGAGATCGCGAGATCGGTTACTCTTCCGGCCGAAGGGAGAGGGACATGGAACCGTGCGATCTTTCCGCGGTCGCGGCGCGGCGTCTGATCGGCGCGAAGAAGCTGTCGCCGGTCGAACTGCTAGAAAGCTGCCTCGCCCGGATCGCGGCGGTCAACGGCGCGTTGAACGCGTTCGTGGCGCTCGACGTCGAGCGCGCACCTAAAACCGCCCGCGAGGCCGAAGCCCGGCAGATGCGGGGCGATCCGTTGGGCCCGCTGCACGGGCTTCCGATCGGGATCAAGGATTTGGAGGCGACCGAGGGCCTCCGCACTACCTGGGGCTCACGGCTTTACAAGGATCATGTGCCCGCTGCCGACGAGCCGCACATCCTCAACATCCGCGCCGCCGGCGGTATCGTGCTCGGCAAGACCAACACGCCCGAGTTCGGCGCCGGGTCCAACACCGTCAACGATGTGTACGGCGCGACCGGCAATCCGTTTGATCCCGAGAAAACGTGCGGCGGTTCCTCCGGCGGTTCGGCGGTGGCGCTGGCGGCGGGCATGGTGCCGCTCGCGACCGGCACGGATTACGGGGGGTCGATCCGCACGCCGGCCGGGTTCTGCGGAGTGGTCGGATTCCGGCCATCGCCGGGCTTCGTTCCGTACATGGCGCGCGCGAGCGGGTTTACCCCACTTCATGTTCTGGGACCGTTGGCGCGCACGGTCGAAGACGCGCATCTGTTGCTCAAGGCCGAAGCCGGCCTCGACAAACGGGACCCGTATTCGTCTGCGGATGCCGCGCGCCTGCCAGACCGGCTGGTCGCGGCGGACTTGTCGTCGCTGCGGGCCGCCTTTTCCGCCGATCTCGGGTGCGCGCCGATCGATAATGCGATCCGCGACGTTTTTATCCGGAAAGTCGCTTCCTTCCGTTCCGCGTTCCGAACCGCCGAAAATCGCAACCCCGACCTCGGCCCGGCGCTCGATGTCTTCGAAATCCTGCGCGGGCTTTATTGCGTGGGCGAACATGGAACGCGACTGGAAAAACATCGCCACTTGCTCGGCCGCAACGTCATTGATGGAACCGAGCGGGGGCTTAAATACACCGTCGCCGATGTCGCCTGGGCGCAGGTTGAGCAAACCAAGATTTACCAGCGGTTCAACGCGCTCTTCGACGGGGTCGACGTGCTGATCTGTCCGGCGACGGCGATTTCGCCGTTTCCCCATGCCCTTCTATTCATTGACGAAATTAATGGCCAGAAGCTTCCGACCTATATGAGCTGGTATACGATAGCGTATGCCCTCTCGCTGGCAGTGCCGGCGATCGCCGTGCTACCGTGCGGGCGCGACCACCGTGGAATGCCGTTTGGCATTCAGGTCGTGGGCCCCAACGGGTCCGACGACCGCGTGCTCGGCATCGCGCTCGCACTCGAACAGGTCTTGGCCCGCGATCCCGAAACCACGCGCCCGATTCCGGATCTCGCCAAACTTTCGGGCTCGGCAGGCGGAACCGCCGGGACGAAGACCAAACCAGGACGATAACAGGGAGGTTCTTATGACGACCAAGACGAAAATCGTGCTCGCGGCGTGCGTTGCCGCATTGGCGACCGGCGCCAGCCCGGCGCGTGCCCAGGAAACGGTCAATTACGGCGTGCAACCGGCGACCATGCCGATCTATATCGCCAAGGCGCTCGACCTGCTGAGCCCGATCGAAAAGAAGCACAACATCAAGATCGTGTTCCGCTCCTTCGCCTACGGGGCGCCGGAGAATCAGGCCCTGGCGGCGGGTGAACTGCAGATCGCTTCCGCCGGCATGGGCCCGGCGGTGATCGCAGCCTCACGCCTGCCGGCGACCCTGATCGCCATTACCATCCTCGAGCAAACCGCGATTATCGTCCCTAAGGATTCGAAGGTGAAATCGGTCGCCGACCTCAAGGGCCAGAACGTCGCCTTTCCGGGCGAAGGCTCGCAGCAGTATCCGCTGCTGCTGAAGGCGCTCGCCGACGCGGGCCTCAAGGAATCCGACATCAAGCTGTTCAAGACCGACGGCGCGCAGGTGCCGACCCTCTTGCAGAACAAATCGGTCGCGGCCGGGATTACCTGGGACCCGCACGTCTCCAACGCGCTCGCCGCCGGGCATTCGCGCGTCCTGATCAAGGCCGAGAAGATCATGCCGATCATGCAGGGCCATTACGTCGGCAACGGCGAATATGTGCGCGACGACTTCCTCGCCAAGCGGCCGGACGTGGTTCAGGACCTGATCACAGCCAATGTCCAGGCGATCGACTACATCCTCAAGGACCCCAAAACGGCGGCCAAGCTGTGGGCGAAGGAAATCGGCTTTCCGGAAAACGTAATCAACTATTCGCTGTCGGAAGGTATTTCGGTCTACAGCAAGAACGTGGTCCCGACCAAGGCGATGATCGACGCCTACGCCAAGTTCCTCAAGGACGCCAAAATCCTGAAACCCGAGGACAATCCGAAGATCAACCCGACCTTCGCCGAAAAAGCGCTGGCGATGGTGAAATAAAAAGATCGACGTCGGACGCAACCGCGCGGGCGGGTTAACCCCGTCCGCGCGTTTACGGGTCACGCGGCCATGTCCACGCCCCACAGCGAACGCGCGTCCGGCCTCGAGGTGCTCGGGCGATTGCTGCCGTTCGTCTACGCCGCGATCTTCATCGTCGCGGTCTGGCTGGCGGTGGTCGCGATCTTCAAGCCGCACGAGTCGCTCCTGCCGCAGCCGTGGGCGGTGGCCCGGCATCTCGGCGAGTTGATCGCCTCGGGCGAGCTGTTCCGCCACATCGGGGCGAGCCTGACGCGCGTGCTGTCGGCGTGGTGCCTGGCCGCCGTCATCGCCATTCCGCTCGGCCTCGCCATGGGGCGCATCCCGCGTTTCGAGCACCTGGTCGATCCAGTAGTCGAGTTGATCCGGCCGATTTCACCGTTGGCCTGGATTCCCCTCGCGATTTTGTGGTTCGGCATCGGCGAATTCGGCAAGATTTTCGTCGTGCTGGTCGGCACCTTCTTTCCGACCCTAATCTCGACCGTCGCCGGGGTGAAGCGGATCGATCCGGTCCTGATCCACGCCGGGCAGGTGCTCGGCTGCAACGATCGCACGTCGCTGTTCCACAAGGTTGTGCTGCCGGCGGCGCTGCCGAACATCATCACCGGATTGCGCATCTCGTTCGGCACCGGCTGGGCCGCGATCATCGCCGCCGAACTGGTGGCGGCGCGCTCGGGGCTCGGTTACCTGATCTCCAACGGCATGGAAATCCTGCGCGCCGACAAGGTTCTGGTCGGCATGGTGGTAATCGGCGTGTTGGGCGTCGCGTTCGACGCCCTGTTCCGGTTCATTCACCGGCGGATTTCGTGGGGGGCGGTGTGATGGGCGCGGCCGGTTCCGCCATCGCCGTGCACGGCATCGCCAAGGTCTTCCGCACCGAGGGCGGCGAGACGGTCGAGGCGTTGCGGCCGACGACGCTGGAAGTCGGTGCGGGCGAGTTCGTGTCCCTGGTCGGGCCGTCGGGCTGCGGCAAGAGCACCCTGCTCAACATCCTCGCCGGCCTGCTCGCGCCGTCGGCGGGGGAGGCCTTGGTCGACGGCAAGCCGATCTCGGGCCCGGATATCGATCGCGGCATGGTGTTTCAGAGTTACGCCCTGTTTCCGTGGCTCGATGTGCTCGGCAACGTCGAATTCGGGCTCGAACGCAAGGGAGTCGCCCGGGCCGAGCGGCGCGCGATCGCGCTCGATTACCTGCGTTCGGTGGGACTCAAGGATTTCGCCGCCAAGCAGGCACACGAACTGTCGGGCGGCATGAAGCAGCGCGTCGCCATCGCACGCGCGTTCGCCACCGATCCCTCGATCATCCTGATGGACGAGCCGTTCGGCGCGCTCGACGCGCTCACCCGCCGCGCCCTGCAAAAGCAGTTGCTCGCGATTTGGCAGGAACACCGCAAGACGGTCGTCTTCGTCACCCATTCGGTGCCGGAAGCGATCGCGCTTTCCGATCGGATCGTGATCATGACCGCGCGCCCGGGCGAGATCAAATCGATTCGCGCCGTCGACCTTGCTCATCCGCGCGACTCGACGACGGATTCATTCCGCGATTACGAGCGCGCCATATACGCCGATCTCGACGCCGAACTGGTGAAAAGCTTCGCCCTCGAAGGCCAACTCGCCGATTGACCCCCCGGATTTTTTTGCGCGATTGCCTGGCGGCGGAAGGGCGGGCATAAACTAGCGGGGTCGCGCCCGTCCGCGCGGCGCCACCAGGGGGGGCCGGTTACCTTCCACGCCCATGCGCCCATCCTATCCGCGTATCCGGATCTTCGGCCGCATCGGCCGCCAAGACCTGGACCATCAAGCATGGAGCGCTGTCCCCCGACATACTGAAATCGCTGGTTGCCGCCGGCTCGGTTGGGGCGGTCAACGATCAGTACCTGGACCGCGAAGGGCGCGTTCTCGATCACGAGATCAACGAGCGCACCATATCGGTTCCCCTGGACATCATCCGTGACGTCCCGCAGGTCATTCTCGCGGCCGGCGGGTCGTTCAAGGTTCCGATCATTCGCGCGATCATGAAGGCGAACTTGATCGACGTGCTGATCACGGACGAGAGGGCCGCAAGACTTCTTCTTAATCAACCTTCTTGGGGCTGACGTTACGCTGAACTTTGTGAATCATGTGGTCGGAAGTTCGGTATCGACGAGGGATAAACAGTCGGGGCGTGCTTGATATCGGCTGCAGTGGCAGGGGCTTTATATGAGCTTGTCCCACTTGTTTGGACAGGTTGGCGGCATGTCAGATCAAACGCGAGGAAGCGGAAGCCCAAGCGGCCGCCTTGACGGCCATCCCCAATGCCGCACCGATCTTAGTCGATGGACTCGCGATCCCCGTCGTCGCTGACGTGGAGACCGCATTTGGCGTTTTTGATCGTCACGGCCTCGTGGTACGCCGCGTACTCGCCGGCCTCGGCGGCCGGCCGGCATACATCGAGGGAAACGCCTAGCCGGACAACGAAATTCGATGCCTCCGGCTGGATCGGATCGTAGAACTAGCCGATGCCAATACCGGCTCGCCCATCAAAGATCTTGAGGCCTGGGCCGCAGGCCCGGTGGAAGCTGCGGCGCAACCATCCGCGCCATAAATTGAACTTCCCTCATCGAGAGTATCCGCACTCCCGTTGCGCGTTGCACGTTGCGCGCAACGTTGCATCAATTTTTTCGTTGCCTTACTAGTTTTTCTCGACGCGCTCGCCGCCCGTATTGCTTTTCATGCCAGGAAGGACCCAGAAGGGGAGCTTCTTCCTGAATTTTAACCGATCTGCCCGGGCGCCAAGAGGTGCGGTTCAAGCACATCAACAACAAGGGCCTGTCGTCCTGCGCAGACTATGAGATCTGCTGAACTGCTCTGAAAACCTTGCTCTGGAATGAACCTAGCTACGGGCACAGGGGACACTCCGCGGCTGCGGTGATCAGAACCAGAATTTCGCCGACCTGTTGGAGCGCGCCCAGAACATCGCCGGTTTGCCCGCCGATTTGCCGACGGCAGAGCCAAGCCATCGCCATGCCGGCCGAGCCGACGAGCATGAAAGCGACGGCGCCGCGCTCGGGCCCCAATCCGAACCCCAGGGCGATCACGCCCAAGACCATCGCCGCGATGGCGCTTGCGCCCGACGGCCGTCCGGCGGCGGCCGACAAGCCGTCGGTTCGGGCCGGCGGAACCCACGTCATGAACGCCGGTAGCGCCGCGCGCGAGGCCGCGTGCGCCGCGACCAGCGCGGAAAGAACGAGCGCCGCATCGGCAAGGCTCGCCAGCGCACCCACGCGCAACACCAGGACGAGGACGAGGGCGGAAACGCCGTAAGTCCCGATCCGGCTGTCGCGCATGATCGCGAGCTTGCGCTCGGGCGTCATACCGCCGCCGAATCCGTCCATGGTGTCGGCGAGCCCGTCCTCGTGCAGGCCACCGGTGATGACGAGCGCGGCGCCGACCGCGAGCGCGGCGGCAAGCCACGGCGAAAGCCCGAGCGCGGCGGCCACCCCGTAGGCGGCCGCGCCGAATCCCCCGACCAGGACGCCGACCAGAGGCCCGGTCCACAGCGCGCGCGCGAGCGCGCCTCCGTCGAGGGGCGTTGGCGCGACCGGCAGGCGGGTGTAGAATCCAAGGCCCGCCCGGATGTCCTCCACGAGATTGGGCCGCGTCGATTTCACGGCCGTTCCTTTCCCGCCCACGCTGCCGTTAAGGTCTTGCGGCGGACGCTTTCGCCCGACAGTGTAGCCGCGATGCGACCGACCGCACCGGAAAGATCGCGATGATGACGTCCTCTTCGGCTTCCCGCTTCGCCACCCTCGAAGACCTGCGCGCGGCCTGCCGCGGCTTGCCCGCCGGGAATGGCGCGGCGGCAACCGCCGTCACCGCGCGCGAGGCCCAACTCACCAAGCCGCCCGGCAGCCTCGGGCGCCTGGAAGAAATCGTCGCCTGGCTCGCCCGCTGGCAGGGACGAAACCCGCCTCGTCTCGAGCGGGTGGACGCGCTGGTATTCGCCGGCAACCACGGCGTCACTCGACGGGGCGTCTCCGCCTACCCTTCGGAGGTCACCGTCCAGATGGTCTCCAACTTCGCCGCCGGCGGCGCCGCCATCAATCAGCTCGCGCGCCACGCCGGCGCGAACCTGCGGGTCATTCCGTTCGATCTCCACCGGCCGACCGAGGACTTCACCGAAGCCCCGGCGATGGACACCGTATCCTTCCTCGCCGCGATCAACGCCGGTGCCGACGCGGTTGCGCCGGAAGCCGATCTTCTGTGCCTCGGCGAAATGGGCATCGGCAACACCACCGCCGCGGCGGCGCTGGCGGCGGCGCTTTTCGGCGGCGGCGGCGAGCGCTGGGCCGGACGCGGGACCGGCGTCAACGATCACGGGCTTGCGCGCAAGCGTGCCGTCATCGACCAGGCACTCGCCCGTCATGCGGCCGCGCTCGCCGATCCGCTGGCCTGCGCCGCGATATTCGGCGGGCGTGAACTGGCCGCCATATTGGGCGCCTGCCTCGCCGCCCGGCGGCAAAACATTCCGGTCCTGCTCGACGGCTTCGTCTGCACGGCGGCGGTCGCACCGCTGAAGAAGCTGCGCGCCGACGCGCTCGATCACGCGCTTGCCGCGCACATTTCGGCCGAAGCCGGCCATCGCGCGCTGCTCGACGAACTCACCTTGAAGCCGCTGCTCGATCTCGGCATGCGGCTCGGCGAAGGCTCCGGCGCCGCGGTCGCGGTATCGATCGCTCGCGCCGCGCTCGCCTGCCATCTCGGCATGGCGACCTTCGGAGAAGCGGGCGTTTCCGACAAGTCGCATTGAACTCAAGCCCGCGCGATCGCGTGGAAGAACGTTCCGGTCACCCGGCCCCGTCGGCTGCCGGCGGGACCGAGCGGCCGGTTTTGACCGTCGCAGAGATCGGCGAGCGGCGCGTCATCCCCGGGAGAAACCACGGTGGCGTAATGGAACTCGTGGCCGCGCACGACTTCGCCCGCCGCGCCGATCGGATTCGTCGCCATCAGCCGGGCTTCGCGATACCCGAGCTGCATCCGCTTCTTGACGAAGCTGGTCGCATGGCCGAGCAGCCCCGCCATCGGATGGGTCACGCCCGCCGCGTCCTCAAGGCTGCGGCCGAGCACCATGTAGCCGCCGCATTCGCCGTGCACCGGCCGGGTTTCGGCGAAGCGTGCAAGCACGGCGCGGAACCGGGACGCCGCCGCAAGCCGATCGGCGTAGAGTTCCGGGTATCCGCCCGGCAGCCAACAGACATCGCATGAATCCGGCGGCGGTTCGTCGGCAAGCGGCGAAAAAGTCGCGACCTCCGCCCCGGCCCGGCGCCATCCCTCGATCACATGGGCGTAGACGAAACTGAACGCCGCATCGGAAGCGAGCGCAATGCGCTGGCCGGGAGGAGCCAACGCAAGCTGCGCGCCCACACCGTGCAACCGCGGCGGCGATGCCAGGGCGAGAATGGCGTCGAGATCGAGTTGACGTTCGGCCATTTCCGCGAGACGCGCGAGCCGGGCGGCCAGATCGGCATGTTCGCCCGCCTGCACCAAGCCGAGGTGCCGTTCGGGCAGCGTAAGCGTGTTGTCGCGCGTCACCGCGCCGACGACCGGCACGCCCAGCCGCGCGATGGAATCCACGACCAGGTGGCGGTGCCGCTCGCTGCCCACGCGATTCAAGATAACGCCGCCAATACGGACCGCCGGGTCGTGGGCGGCGAAGCCGCGCATGATCGCCGCCGCCGATTGCGACTGGCCCGAAACGTCGAGCACCAGCACCACGGGCAAGTCGAAGCGCGCGGCAAGGTCGGCGGCCGCTCCGGTGCGTCCGGGCACTGGCACCCCGTCGAACAAGCCCATGGCGCCTTCGATCACCAGCACGTCCGCCGCGCGCGCCGCGTCCGCCACCAGCGCGTCCAACAGCGCCGGCGGCATGGCCCAGCTGTCGAGATTGCAGGCCGGCGCCCCCGTGGCGGCGGCGTGAAAGGGGGGATCGATGTAATCGGGGCCGGACTTGGCCGCGCGCACGGCCAAGCCGCGCCGCGCCAGCGCGGCGAGAAGGCCGAGGGTCACCGTCGTCTTGCCCGCTCCGGACCGCGGCGCCGAAACGATGAGCCCGCGCGCTGTCATTGCCGGCCGCCCCCGTTCGTTGCGGACGCATCCGTGGCGTGACGGCGCCCGGCCGGCGCGCTAGAAACGTCGGCATGGAGAAGCCCGACCGCCCGCTGCGCTACGGCTGGACCACCGGCACCTGCGCGACCGCCGCCGCCAAAGCTGCCTTCATGGCTCTGGCGACCGGCGAGTTCCCCGATCCGGTCGAGGTGACGCTGCCGCGCGGCGAACGCCCGGCCTTCGCGCTGGCGACGACGCGGATCGAGAATGGCGCGGCCACCGCCGGCGTGGTCAAGGATGCCGGCGACGACCCCGACGTTACCCACGGCGCGTTGATCCTGGCGACCGTGCGGCCCGGCGCGTCCGGAGCCGGGGTCCGCTTCCTCGCCGGCGAAGGTGTCGGAACGGTCACCCGTCCCGGCTTGCCCATTCCGCCCGGCGAGCCCGCGATCAATCCGGTGCCGCGCGCGATGATCCGCGACGCCATCGCCGAGGCGGCCGCGGCGACCAGCCGGCCCGGCGACGTCGACGTGACGATTGCCATTCCCGGCGGCGAAGCGCTCGCGGCGCGGACGCTCAATTCTCGCCTCGGCATCGTCGGCGGTTTGTCGATCCTCGGCACCACCGGCATCGTGGTGCCGTATTCCTGCTCGTCCTGGATTCATTCCATCCGTTCCGGCATCGATGTCGCCCGTGCCATGGGTCTTGTCCATGTCGCCGGCGCGACCGGATCGACGTCGGAGGTCGCGGTGCGCCAGATGCACGGTCTGCCCGAACCGGCGCTGATCGACATGGGAGATTTCGTCGGCGGCATGCTGAAATACCTGCGTACCCACCCGGTGGAAAAAGTCACCATCGCCGGCGGCGTTGGCAAGATGGCCAAGCTGGCGCAGGGGCTGCTCGATCTGCATTCCAAGCGCGGCACGGTGGATTTGTCCGCGCTCGCCGCCGTCGCCGCCGACAGCGGTGGGACGGCAGCTCTGGCGGAGCGCATCCGCGCGGCGAATACGGCGGCGGAGGCTTTCGCGCTTGCCGCCGCCGAGGGCGTCGCCCTCGGCGATGCCGTCGCCGGGGCGGCTTGGCGGACGGCCGCGCGCGCGATCGAAGGTACCGACACGGTGCTGGAGATCGCGATTTTCGATCGCGAGGGAAAGCTGGTCGGCCATGTGCCTTTCGCGCCGGTTCACGACGCGCCTCCGCGGAACCGCCGACGGTAGTCCGGATCGTAGAGGGCGCTTTCACGGAAGTCCTCCGCCGCTAATGCGCGCCCGACCAGAATGATCGCCGTGCGCTCGATCGGCTCGGCGGCGATCTTGCTGGCGATGTCTGCGAGCGTGCCGCAGAGGATGAGTTGGTCGGGCCAACTCGCCCGCGCCACCACGGCAACCGGGCAATCGGCGCCGTAGAACGGGATCATCTCCGGGACGATCTTGTCGATCGCATGGATAGCAAGATGGAGGACAAGAGTCGCGCCTGTCGCCGCGAAGGCGGCAAGCGTCTCGCGCGCCGGCATTTGCGAGGCGCGGCCAGACACGCGGGTCAGCACCACGCTCTGCGCCACCTCTGGCACGGTCAGCTCGCGGCCGAGCAGCGCCGCCGCCGCCGCGAAGGAGGGCACGCCCGGCGTCAATGTATAGGGAATGCCACGCCGGTCGAGCCGGCGCATCTGCTCCGCCACCGCGCTGAACACGGAAAGATCGCCGGAGTGCAGCCGCGCCACGTCGCGCCCGGCCGCGTGCGCGGCGACATATTCGGCTTCGATCTCGTCGAGCGACATCGGCGCGGTATCGACAAGCCGCGCGCCGGGCGGACAATGGGCGAGCAATTCCTTCGGCACGATCGAGCCGGCGTAGAGACACACCGGACAGCGGCCGAGCAGGTCGCGTCCACGCACGGTGATGAGGTCGGCGGCGCCCGGTCCGGCGCCGATGAAATGCACGGTCACGGCTTCACCCACGTCGATTGCGTCACCGGAAGCGCCGGCCGCCATGTCTGCATGCCGCCGAGGATACCGGCGCGGTCGATCGCGATGCGGATCAGATCGCCGCTGCGCGCGGCGTGACGCGCGACCAAGAGGGATTCGGTTTCCAAGGTCACCGCGTTGACGACCAGCCGGCCGCCGGAAACCAGTGCGGCGGCGGCGGCGTCGAGCACCTCCGCGTTCGCGCCGCCGCCAACGAAAACCGCCTGCGGCTGCGGCAAGCCAGCCAGAGCCCCGGGCGCGCTCCCCTCGACCACCTCCAATCCCGGCACGCCGAAGGCGGCAGCGTTGCGGCGGATGCGGGCGGCGCGCTCCGCGTGCGCCTCGACGGCGATCGCGCGCAGCGAGGGGTCGGCCAGCATCCATTCGATCGCCACCGAGCCCGAGCCGGCGCCGATGTCCCACAACAGTTCGCCTCGGCGCGGCGCTAGCGCCGACAAGGTGAGCGCGCGGACCTCGCTCTTGGTGATCTGCCCGTCGTGTTCGAATAACCTGTCGGGAAGACCCGGCGCGCGCGCCAGCACCCGCGCGTTCGGGCCGGCGACGACCTCGATCGCCACGATATTCAACGGATCGACAGCTTCGAGGACGAACGCGTCGGCGCGCACCGTGCGCACGCGCTCGCGCGGGCCGCCCAACGCTTCCAGAACCGTGAGCCGCGAGCCGCCGAAGCCGGTTTCCACCAGCAGCCGCGCCAGCGCGGCGGGGCCGTCGCCATCGGATGTGAGCGCGAGCACGCGCGCTCCCGGTTGCAGATGGGGCCGCACCAGATCGAGCATCTTGCCGTGCAACGAGACCGTCGCCGCGTCGGGCAGCGCCCAGCCGAGCCGCGCGGCGGCCAGGCTGAAGGCGGATGGGGCCGGCACCGTCACCGTTTCGCCGGGATCGACGTGGCGCACCAACACCGAGCCGACGCCGTGCAGATAAGGATCGCCGGAGGCGAGCACGCAGACTGCTCGTCCGCGTAGCGCGAGCACGTCCGCGACGGCCCGCTCGAACGGGCTCGGCCAGGGCCTTGTCGCGCCGCGGATCAATGGAGCCGCCAGGGCAAGATGGCGCTCGCCGCCGAAGACGACCTCGGCCGCAGCGACGAGCCCGCGCGCGACCGGGGTCAGCCCGGCGACGCCGTCCTCGCCGATACCGACGATGGACAGCCACCGAGCGGGTGCGGCATTATCGCGCGCGAGCGGATCGGAACGCATGCATATCCTCATTCTCGGCGGCACGACGGAAGCGCGGCTCCTCGGCGAACGACTGGCGAGCCGCGATCTCCAACTCACGTACTCGCTCGCCGGCCGCACCCGGTCGCCTTTGCCCATGCCGGGGCCGGTGCGCATCGGCGGCTTCGGCGGCGCCGAGGGGCTGGCCGAATATCTCCGCGACGAGCATATCGACATACTGGTCGACGCCACACACCCTTACGCGGCGGCCATGTCGCGGAATGCCGCTAAGGCCGCCGCCAAGACCGGCACCCCGTTCATCGCCCTGCACCGGCCGCCGTGGATGCCGGTCGAAGGCGATCGCTGGACGGAAGTCGCCAACGCGCGGGAAGCCGTTCGCGCGCTCGGTGCCGCGCCGCGCCGGGTCTTCCTCGCCCTGGGCCGCCAGGAAATCGCGCCGTTCGGCCGCGCGCCGCAGCATCATTATCTCGTCCGCAGCGTCGAGCCGGTCGATCCGCCGCTGACGGTGCCGCACGCGACCTACATTGAGGCGCGCGGTCCGTTTTTGGAAGCGGACGACCGCGCCTTGCTGGAAACCCACCGCATCGAGGTGGTGGTCTCGAAGAACAGCGGCGGCGTGGCGGCCTACGGCAAGATCGCCGCGGCCCGCGCGCTCGGCATCGAGGTGATTCTGCTGCGCCGCCCGATGTTGCCCGATGCGCCGAGCGTCGCGACGATCGCGGAAGCGGTCGCGTTCATCGATCATGCGCTGGTCTCCGGAATCGAATCGGCGCGGCCGGCCTGAGCGAAACCGCGCGGCGAATATACCAGCGGCGGAAGTCCCGGCCGTTCGATCACACGCGTTTCCGCCGAGCCGACGATGATCAGCGTCGCCATATCGACGCCCGCCGGATCGGCGTCGGTCAGGGTCGCGACGGTGATTCGCTCGTCCGGCCGATTGACCGCGCGGCCAAACACCACGGGGGTCGTCGCCGGCAGGCGACGGCGCAGCCGCTCGAAGGCGGCGCCGAGCTGCCACGGGCGCGCGCGCGAAGCCGCGTTATAGAGAGCTATCACGAACCCGGCCGAGGCCGCGGCGTCGAGCCGTCTTTCGATCGCATCCCACGGCTTCAGATTGTCTGAGAGCGATATGGCGCAGAAATCATGTCCGAGCGGCGCGCCGACGCGGGCGGCGACCGCCAACATCGCGGTGATGCCCGGAACTACGCGCACGTCGAGGACGCGCCAGGCCGGCGGTCCCGCTTCGATCTGTTCGCAGACCGCCGCCGCCATGGCGAACACACCGGGATCGCCGCCGGAGACGACGGCGACGATCGCACCCTTGGCGGCGTGGACGAGCGCGGCGGCGGCCCGCGTGCCTTCCTCGCGGTTGTCCGAGCCGTGGCGACTTTGGCCGACGCGCGCGGGCACGCGGTCGAGATAGGGCCCGTAGCCGTAAAGCGCCTCGGCGTCGGCGAGCGCGGCCAGCGCCTGCGGCGTGAGCAACGCATCTTCGCCGGGCCCGAGTCCGATGACGGCGAGTCGTCCCTTCACGGCATACGCTCCCAACCCGGAACCAGGACGATAGAGAAATACGGCGCCGTGTCGTCCACTTTCTGCGCGAGCGGCAGCGTGCGCGCGTTCGCCATGGTGCCGCGCTCGACGTAGATGGCTCGATCGAGCCGGCCTGCCCGCTCGACCGCGCGACGCACCTTGGGCAGGTTGCGCCCGAGTTTCATCACTACGGCGGCGTCGGCTTCGGCAATGCGGCGCTCCAGCTCTTCTTCCGGCAGGGTACCCGGCAATACGGCAAGCACGTCGTCGCCCTGCGCGATCGGCGTGGATACCGCCGACCAACAACCGCTCATGCCGGTGATGCCGGGAACGATCCGGGTCGGATAGCGGGAGGCGAGCCGTGCGTGCAGATGCATGTAGGAGCCGTAGAACAACGGATCGCCCTCCGCGAGCACGGCCACGGTGCGGCCCGCGTCGAGCAGCGCCGCCACCGACTCGGCCGAGCGGGTATAGAAATCACGCAAGGCCGTGCGATAGATCGGATCGTGGCGCATGACCTCCGTCGTCATCGGGTACAGCAACGGAAGCTCATCGATCCCGGAACGCAGATGTATCGCAGCAATCCGGCGGGCGGTGCTGGTGTTGCCCGCCTTGGCGAAATAAGCGACCACGTCGGCGGTCGCGAGCGCGTGCAGCGCCTTCAGGGTGATCAATTCGGGATCGCCCGGGCCGACTCCGACGCCGATCAATTGCCCTGTCATAGTCCCGCCCTCGCCAATGCGTTGACCGCCGCCGCCGTCATGGCACTGCCGCCGACGCGGCCGCGGACGACGATGAACGGCACCCCGCGCGGGTTCGACACCAATGCTTCCTTCGATTCCGCCGCGCCGACGAAACCGACCGGAATGCCGAGAATCGCCGCCGGCCGGGGCGCGCCCTCGTCGAGTATCTCCAAGAGACGAAACAGCGCGGTCGGAGCGTTGCCGATGGCGATGACGGCACCGCCGAGCCGCTCGCGCCACAGATCGATCGCGGCGGCCGAGCGCGTGGTCCCGAGCTTCCTGGCGAGATCCAGCGTCCGCGCGTCGCGCAGAGTGCAGATCACGTCGTTGCGCGACGGTAATCGGGCGCGGGTGATGCCGTGCGCCACCATCTCGGAATCGCACAAGATGGGGGCGCCGGCGGCGAGCGCCGCGCGCGCCGCCGTGACCACGTCGCCGCCGAACACGATATGCGCGGCGATCTCGACCATGCCGCAAGCGTGGATCATGCGCACAGCCACGTCCGATTCCGTCGCCGAGAAAAGCGCGAGGTCAGCTTCGGCGCGGATGATAGCGAAGGAGCGCTCGTAGATCGCGCCGCCGTCGCGGAGATAATCGGTGCGGTCAGTCATGCGCGACCTCCCGGCCCGCGGCGATGCGCGCGATACTTTGTGACAATTCCTCCACCGCCACGGTTCCGGCCGGTTTGTCCTCGACGAACAGATCGCAGCGCCCGTCGCGGCCGATGACGGTGAATGTCGTCGGGCCGCGACTCGCGCAACGCTTGGCGCAACCGGAAACATGGACGGTACCAGGGTGCGCGGCGATAGCGGCCGCGAGCGTCGGCGCCAAGGTCCGCGCTGGAATCTGCGCGGAAGAACAGATAGGCGCGCCCGGACACGCGATGATCCGACGGCGCGAATCGCCTGGGTCGACGACAAAACCGGTGTGCGCGGCTTCGGTGGCGAGCGAACGGGCGGCGTCCGCTCCGATGCCGATGACGAGCAGCGAACGGCCGGGTGCCGGGCGTACTCCCTCGGCCTTGGCTTGCCGGGATATCTCCATGACTTCCTTCAACATCGAGCCGTCCGCGTATCCGAACGGCAATCCGATGCCGACAGCATACCGGCCGTTTCCCAGGGCGTGAACGCCGACCGGCTCGGCCGCCGGGCGCGCTGCCGGCGTGGGGGCCTCGATAAGGATCCCGGAGATTGCCGCGCGGAAAGGGTCGGCGCCTTCCGCCCCGACCATGTCGCGCGCGCGCGCGGTCGGTCCCCGCTCGGCGAGCGCTGCGAGAAGGCGCACGACCGTTTCGGCCGCATGCTCGGGGGCAACGGCGCCCAGGTGCGCGGCGGTCGCCCCGTCGCCCCCGACCGCGACGCGCAGCTGGCCGCCGTCGGCGCGCAGGCGCACGTCGGCGGCGAGCGCG
>Ga0194121_10006360_pt1 | contig 15851 bp, 18 predicted proteins | sample TA2MahCa50mmetaG_FD_148609 | JGI IMG/M metagenome (GOLD analysis project Ga0194121, IMG submission 148609) | Freshwater microbial communities from Lake Tanganyika, Tanzania - TA2015020 Mahale Deep Cast 50m | ecosystem: Environmental > Aquatic > Freshwater > Lake | place: Tanzania: Lake... | reverse complement strand
CCACAAGGTCCTGCCAATGGAGGTTACGAGAATTTGTCAACTCTACAGAGAAGGCTTTTCTCCCGGATCTTGGCAGCTGCCAACATGGTAGCTAACAGAGGTAGAAGAGGTCCTGCTAACTTCATTGTTACCAATGCCAATTTGGCTTCGGCAATGCAGGACATCAGCCAATTCACTTTCGCTCCTTTCACTAACACCTTGACTCAGAACAATGGTACTCTGTATCCAGTAGGTTCTCTGGCAGGTATGACTGTCTACGTCGATCAAAACATGAGATTCTCCGACAACCGTATCCTAGTCGGTAGAAAAGGTGGAGACGACGAGCCAGGTCTAAAATTCATGCCTTACATGATGGCTGAATCTATCCAGACTATCTCCGAGGGAACTATGTCTCCTAAAATCGCGGTCAAGTCTCGGTATGCTCTAGTAGAAGCTGGTTTCCACCCAGAAACCATGTATTCTACTTTCTTCGTAAATGTTCCACTTGGAGGTATCAACTAATCCATTGGATCAAATACGTCAACAAAAATCCCAGTGTTTTTCACTGGGATTTTTTTTTGCAGCATTGTCTTGGATTATATTCGATGGAAGGATATATACTTAGAAAATAATAAAGGGTATGTCATACATTTTAGATTTTGAATCTTATGATTCTGGAAGAAAAAAATCAGAGGACACGCTGGATGAAAAATCTCTTCTAGCTCTAGAATCCTGGGTTGAAGACCTGAACGAATCTCAATTACTGGACGAGATAAAAAACAGATTTTCCAAACTTTTTGGGAGTTTTTCTAATATTAATGCAATAGATGAAATTAGAAAGGGTCTGCTGAAACTGAAAAAAGAAATTCTGGAGAAAAAATACGAAACCCAAGAAGAGATCTCAGATTTAGAATTAAAACTCGAGCAGCTAGAGCAGAAGAAAACTAAAACATCCACCGATAAAACAGCTATTGATGCAGTCGAAAAAGAAATTACAGCCAAAAAAGAAGAGTATAGAGCTTTCTTAAAAAGTCAAAACGACAGAATGCAGAAAGGCAAAGAACTGCTCCAGAAAACAATCAGCAAAAAAGATCGGCTGAAGAGGTACTTAGAATCTGTCGAGACTGATGATAAATTAGAAATCTCTGAGTATGAGTACGAGCTGGCCAAAAGACACTCGGCCGATGCGGCTGAAATCTCTAAATTGAAGAGCAAAATAGATAAGGCGAAAAAAGATGCCAAAGATCTACTAAGCTCTTTAAGAAAAAAGCCTAGTCCTGGCGCTGTAATTCCTTAAAATCAAAACACAAATTAGTCAAAAGTTATGTTGTACACATTCGAACAATGGGATCAAAACCTAAAACATAAAACCGGATCGGTCGAAGAGGGGATCTCACTTCAGGGGATTCTGAAGTGGTTTTCAAACACTTTTGGTGGGGATAAAAATAAAATCGATCTGCTTATTTCGGATCTCCAGGAGATAGAATATAAATTTGCCGAAGAATGGAATGAGATTCAGGTGGATATTGACGAACTAGAAGTACAGAAAGCTCAGATCAAAAACGACCCAGCCGAAATTAGAAAACTAGAAAGGTTAATCGAAAGAAACGATAGATTGTTGGAGGCCTTAACCAAAAAGAAAAGAACTGCAATCTTCGAAATAGAGAGCAAAATAGAAAAAATAACCGACAAGAAACCAAAATTGGTTTCTTACTGGAATTTGCAGAAAACCAAAGCCGAGGCAGAAATTGCAGAAAATCTGTATCAATTGGCTAAAAAATTGTCCAGAGAAGAAGTAGCAGAAGAACTTTACATCAAATACAAAGAAGCTTCTCTCAGGGCAAAAAAGAAAGACGAGGAATTCAAGAGAAAATTTGGAAACCTAAAAATGCCCTCAGGCCTAAAAACAAGAATACCTAAAGAAGACAAAGAAACCTCTAAAAGAACTTCAGTGCCGGCAGAAATCACTCACAAGTACACTGCGGAGTTTGAAGAATCGATGGATTTTCCTCCTCTCGAGTTCGATCGTTATGTGAAGGGACTAGATAAGAAGGTAGTTCAGCAGCTCAAGAAATATTTAGTTGAGCAAAGGAATGAAAGGTATGTCTTGATCGATAGTAGAGAAGCCAAAGTCAGCGATATGAAAAAAACTATGAGTGCCACAGAAGCCAGGGAAATTCAGGCCAGATTCATAGAATTCAGGAAATCTACCATGGAGCAGATTCGTCAGCTTCGCACAAAAATAACTATTTGCAATAGATATGATTAAAAAATTCGACTCCTTCAGACTGAACGAGGATGTGAACAATGACCTCTCTACAGCTAAAAAGCTTGTTAACGATCAGATGGATCTGATTCGTCAGGAGATTAGCAATGAAAAATCGCAGGAGGATCCACTCCAAAAGATCGGCAGCATTAAGAAGCAAGCGACTCTATATGCAGCCTTGCCTGCTCTGTTGAATAAACTAGCTGCTGCCATGGATGCAAAACAAAAATCAGGAGATAAAACAAACGTCTATTAATATGAACAATTATTTCAGGAGTAACCCAGTAGCACATCAATTTCTTATCAGTACTCTGAATTTAAACGAGAATGCCTCGGTCGACAATCTGTTGAAGAAAACCACTGAGGCAGCTTTGGACACCTTCAAAAAGATCGTTTTTGATCTAACCACCAAAGAGAACCGAAACCCGGATAAATTCAGAAGCATGCTCAATGAGGTTGGGTCTGCCAAAGGGGTCAGAGGAATGATCGCCAAAATGAAAGATTTTGCCGAAGAAGCTGATATTGCTGATTCAAAATTAGCCCAGGTAAAGCAGATCTATTTGGATGCCTTAGGCCAGGTGGGAGAGGCTTTAAAAAGATTGGTGGAGATAGATGGCAGAATGGGAGCTATGATTTTGGATCACTATCGTCTCATGGCAAAGAGACTTATCTCGGCCATGGATGATATTGCCTCTGCCTATTCTAAGAAGATTCTTTTAACTGAAAATTTTAGGACTGCCCTGAATTCGCCCCTGAACGAATCAGAAAACGTTGGGTTCCACGGGAGGATCGACAAGCTGAAGAAAAAGTTGGTTAATCTTATTTCAGATGCCCAGGGAAAAGATGCCAAAAACGGATATGGCAGAGACTGGCAAAGACTTTTCTCTGGGATCCACCAAAAACTCGAGGCTCTGATCAGCGATAAATCAGTTGTCTCCGAGCGGGAAAAGAAAAGTTTGCTAGAGATAGAAAAGCAGTCCGATAATTTAGCGGAAGAATATTACAGCTACAAGATTAAGGCGGCTGAATTGACGATGAAGAAAATTATTGATGACGATGAATTAGTAACCAAGTTTTCTGATGTAACTGATCTGTTGACCAAATCTTTAGATCTTATAGCCAAGGCTAACGTGCAAGAAGTTCTGATCGACCAGAAAATCAGAGAGGAATTGGAAGAGGTTGAAAACAAGATCGTGCAGAAGGTTTTTCCCGTCCGCCCGGGAGCGAAGGATTCTGATCTGAAGTTCAAAAAATCAGGTTTTATTTCTGCTGTACAAAAGGCCTTAATGTCTGCATTTCCCTCTGTCAAAAAACTGCTCTCTGACCACGAGAAAGACAGCGGCACTTTTGGCCCGGCTACATCCCTGGCTATCAAATCCATCCAGACCTCATTGGGTAACAAAAATGCAAACGGTGACCTGGATAAACCCCTGCTGGATCTGATCTTGACTATGGAACAGGTGGCCGACGGGGACAAGAAAAAAATTTCAGCCGCTCTTAAATCTCTCAAAAGTTCTTATGCCATGTCAGAATCAAGAGTTCTGCAGATGTCCGATTTCTCCAGACTTTCCGAGGCGGTTTATATCGACGATGATGACTTGCAAAAAGAAATCGAAAGAGGTCAGGAGGAACTGAAGAAATCCGGATCTGGAAGTCTTTCCCATCTAGCCTCGGACGAAACGACGGGTGCGGATACAGCTCTGGCCAAGAAGCTGGCCAAATTACTGAGAGGAGGTGATTTTAATAAAAACGCCGAAGAAGAGGATTTTTTAAAAGATGATGGCACCTTTAAGAATTCTTACCCCACCATTTTTATCGAGTCTTGGCTCCAGTGTCTTTCTGCCACCAAAGAATCCAAAGACAAGCCTGGTTTCTTCTGGGTCCAAGGAGCTGATGAAAAAATTGGAGCATTGTATTCAACCAAAAGAATTGCAGGAAACGTTAAAAAACCCTATAACTGGGCCAAATGGAAAGAGATTGCAGGTGACGATTCTCAGGAAGAGAGAGAAAGGTTTGCCCGTTGGTATACCTCCTATTTTTCAGGTTTCGGAGGTCTCGCGGACAAACAGAGATTGAATGTTGCCTCAGAGATTCTAACCTACTACGGAGACCCGAAAAACAGTACTGAGGCACCTGAAAATCTTCAATCTGAATTCAAAGACTACTGCTCAGTTTACGATGGTCTGAAAGATGTTCTGAGAAGCGGCAGAACTTCAAGGGACTCAGAACCCTATCAGTATTTTGCTCAAGGCTTGTTGACGAAAGAGTCCATGAAGAAAATTTCTGAGGCTGTTTCTAAATTTTCTCAGTTGGACAAATCGGATCCAGATTTGACTTTTTATGATTTTATGATCTTAACAGTGTGTGTGTTCTTAACGGCTTCCTGTGTTGCCTGGGACGAGTCTAATAGAAAGTGGGCTCCTGCCTTTTCTATTTTGACCGACGGTGCACTATCTGATTCGGTTGTTAACAGAATCCTAGACGACCAGATTCACGATGCAGATCCCAGCGCACCCGTTCCTCAGCTGTCAAAAGAATCTGGAGCCATGGTTATCAGCAAGGGCTACGATGGAAAAATCAAGACCATTTTCAAACAGAACTACAACAGAGCCCAAAAAGTATTAGAACCCCTGGTGCAAAGACACGCGGACCGGATGAACTATGTTGACAAAGACGATATAGAAAATTTCGATCGAGAAAATGTGTATGTAATTCCGAATTCTTAATTGCAAAAGGACTTAGTTTGAATTTTTATTCGTATATTTGGGTTCTTTATAAACCCAGAATTATGAATAGCAATTGGTTTTCTATTTTTTTAGCTGTGGCAATTTCTTGCACAGTCGATCCCCAGCCCATTCAAACAGAAATTCGCCCTGTCGACAAAACTGTTTATTTTCAGGATAAAATGCTCCAGACTGCCAGAATTTTAGAAAAGTCTGGCATCGATGTCAAATCTTCAGGAAAACTTCTGCATGCCCTGTATTTGTACGAAGAAAGGTACGGCACCATCGAGTTTGAAAAATTTCACGCCCAACTTCAGCAGGCAAACGGGTGGGGCAAGGCTAAAATTCTCAAAAAGAATCGAAAATTTGTCAGGATTGCAAAAGAAGTGAATCTAGACCTGACCAAGTTAGATTACATTAAATCCTTGTAAAGGAGAAATTATTTCCCCTCTTGTTTCTATAAAATAGAAACATCCACGGTGATTAAAATTTTCGAAGGAGCTAGAAATTCAGGGAAAACATATCTGTCCTCTGAATTTTCTAAAATGTCCAACCTCCCCCTCTTTAAATTCCAATTCTCAGATTGGTTTGGTCTGCTGAATCTGACCGATCAAGATCCCAAGACCCACTATTTTGCCCTGGGCAAAGAGCTCATGCTGCTCCAGACCAACAAAGAAGGTCTTTTAGCTGATTTAATCCTAGATAGAGGATTTTTAACTGTTTTTACCTGGACTATTCTCAGTGGCAGAACCACCGAAGAAAATGCCATGACCCAATTTGATCTGCTTCAAACCATGGGACTCCTAACGAATCTTCAGATCTTCCTGGTTGTTGGCAAAAACCCTAGTCAAGACCCCAGGAATAAGGACCACTGGGATTTCAGAGACGGTCAAGACGACGAGGCCAGAATTTTACTGAAGCTCTTGTCTCACCTGAAAAAAATTGCTCCTCAGGTTCCCGTAATTGAGATCCAGAATGATTTTAGCCCTCGTACTCTTGCCCAATTAAGACAAAACCTTTAATATGTGTGGAATTTTACTTTCCTTATCCGGGACCGACTCTATTTTGAATAGCATCTCTCATCGGGGAATAGAAAGGAACACCCTAGAAAGAGATGGTGTTTTTTTAACCCACCATCGTCTACCTATTCAGACAGAGGCAGGAGACGGCTGGAAGCAACCTTTAGAAATTTCTCCTGGCATTTTCTTGATGTACAACGGAGAGATCTTTAACTATGATAAATCTCTTTACACCTCTGATATTGATTATCTGTCCCGCCTTTTTGGGACTTGGACGGGAGGAGATTTCCAGATGTTCTGTGCAATTTTTCTAGCCCGTATTCAGAACTGGGATGGTTTTTGGTCCATAGTCATCTACGATTCAAAGCAGAAGAATGTTATTTGCTTTACTGACCCTTTGGGTAAAAAATGTTTGTACAAGAACGATGACGGGGAATTATCTTCTGAAATTAAGTCCCTGGTGACCGAGTTTTCTCCACTTGATGTTTCCTATTTAAGTTCGGTAAAGAAATTTGGTTACGTGCCAAACGGTGACACCCCTTACCGAAATGTGAAGAGGCTGCTTCCCAACACAATCTATTCTTATTCTCTTCAGAGTCCTGATTTTGTCACAGTCTTTCCTCACTATTACAGATTTTTGAATTTTCCTCTTGCTGAATTATCTAATGCCTCCTACGATGAGCACATGGAGTGGTTATGGAACAAACTTTTCGAATCCGTTCAGAACAGACTTCTGTCTAAAAATTATCCTATTTCTCTCCTGGTGTCAGGGGGTTTAGATTCTTCTATCATAGCTGGTATTTTATCCGAATTAAAAGCTAGTACCACCTGGTTTAGCATCGAAAACGGGGAAAGAGAATATGTGGATCTTCTCTCCAAACATCTGGGACAAGAGGTTCTGTTTTTGGACTACGAGGTTCAAAACGAAAAAACCTCCGAAATTTACGTCAGATGGAACGAGGGTCCGGTCGATCTAGGCTCGGTTATTCCCCAGTATTACTTGTTCGAGTCCATTAAGAAATTTGGTCAGCATCGGATAGTCCTGAGTGGAGATGGGGCAGATGAACTGTTTGGAGGTTATTCCCGCATTTTAGATTACGATTCCCAACAATCAGATGTCTTTCAAGAACTGTCTTTTTATCATTTACCCAGATTGGATAAGCTCTCTATGGCCCACACTCTAGAACTGAGAAATCCTTTTTTGCACCTTGATCTAGTCAGATTTGCCTTGCATCTGCCTTTGGAATGGAGAACAGGCAAAAAAATCCTTAAAGACACTTTTGGCCCTTTGCTCCCGTCTGCAATAATCGATAGACCCAAGGAAGCCCTTAAAAATCCTTTAATCAAACAGGATAAAATCAAATACAGACTCTGGGTAGCGGATCTTTTTGGAAACAATCATATTTAAAATCTTTTGGAGATATATAAGTCAGATGTTGCATCTATCTTATAAAAAACCAAAAGATTGTTATGATTAAAAAGTTTTCTGAATTTAGAAATGGGGTCACACCAGATCCCAACATCCAACCTGAACTCAATGAAGGAATGGGTGATTGGCTAGGTCAAACCTTTGGCAGTATTTGGGGCGGAGCCAAGGATCTATTGACCAAAAAAATAACAGCTTATCTGCTCAGTAAACTTGGCATCGAGGAGAATAGCATTTTCGCAGAGCTGGTGAGCAAAATCGTTCAGCAAATCCCAATCAGTGACTATTACGGTCTTTTGTTCAATTCTAAACTGAACGCCAAATACTTGGCTCCCAAAATGGCGGAAGCGGCAATGGAATTTATTTCAGCTCAGGGTTTCGATGGAATAGCTCAGTCTTTAGGTTTCAATCGTGATGGATTAATATATCAATTATTAAAAGAGACCTTTACTAACGAGGCAGTTAAATTGAATTTTAAAAAGAATTTAGAAAATTTCTTCCTGTCGGTGTTTCAAGGATTTCCATCCACTAGTGCGACTGAATTTGAAAAAAGCTTGACTAGTTCTGAAAAATCCGCCTTAACAAGACCTCTTCTTCAAACAGCCAAAGATAAAGGAATAAAGATGGATAAATCTACTGGGGGAGAAGGGGATATTCTGACTAATTTCCTTACTAATATGCAGAAGGTTAACCAGGCTAACTCTGCCCAAATTGCACCTTTCTCAACCACTTACAATCAAGGTCTAACTGCTCAGCAGTATGAAGATTTAATAAAATTCAGATCTTAAAAATATAACCCCGAATTTATGAACATTAACGACGTTGCCCAAAGAGAAATTTTAGATTTCAAACAGTTCAGAGGAAAGGTAATGGATGACACCTACAAACCTTTCGATCCTCAGAATCAGAAGGACTCTTATTCTAGAACAGGACTGCACCCCATCAAAAGGGAACCTGCCTATGATTTCGTAGGGTACGCGGACGCCATCTTTGCTCCTGACAAGGCTGGTATTGGTCTGCCTGGTTACAACGCAGGACAAAGCAGACAGTACATCAACGCTATCGGTGGTCCTGGTCTGGCACAAACTCCTGCTACTAATGAGTCTGAAAATCGGGAAATCCACGAACCTATAATTTTAGGTCTCAGAGATTTTAGAGGCTAGGTTTGATTCAAGTCCGAAATTTTTTTCCATTCTGCCGTAAGACGAGCATGGAAAAAATTAGACTTGTTCACATTCTGACTGAATTAGATCACCCGAGAGAAATAGCATCCGTAAATTCTCTATCGGTCTTGCCGAGTGTGGGAATAGAATACATTCAACAGGTAAATCAAAGATACACTGGTGACGATTGGAAGTTAGTTAAAGCTTTATCTCAAAATGAACATACTCGACACGGAGCAGGCCATTATGGGGCTTTTCAATCTTTCAAGAAAGCCATTTTGGAAAATTTCACTCCTGATCTGGACGCCTTGATATTATGTGAATGCGACTGCGTGCTTGAAGTATCCCCCGAGGCTTTCTTGATTAACGTTAAAAGAGGTTTAGAATTTTGTCAAACGCACCAATTAAATTATTTTTCTTTAGGTGGGAGGTTTGTTTTAGGACATCTTCAATCTCCTATTTTAGAAACAGATCCTAGGTTCGAAGATTTTTACGTCACTAATAAAATTATTCTGGCCCATTGTATAGTCTTAACCCCAATAGGTCGAGAATTTTATTTGAATGTACTGCAAGGGGATTCTTGGGACAGTCCAGATCTATGGTTTTTTGAAATCAATTGGAAGCACGGCAATGATAGATTTGGTATTTCCTATGAGAGATCAGCCTTCCAGCATGAGGGATTTTCTCTCATTGATAACTGTTGGAAAGACTCACAATAACTCGAAATTTCTTTCGATCTCTTTTACGAAAAGATCTTTTGCAATTTTCAGGATACTAGACTCTGAACAAAAGTCGTCCAAAATTTCCATCACAGTCACTCTGGGTTTAGTCGTTCTTCTGTCCATTTCGACTAGAATTTCATTGATAATGTATTCGTAAGACAAAGAAAAATAATTATTGGCTAAATCTATTTTCTTCATGATTACTGCCTCTTGGGAAGAAATCTTGGCCTTAGACCAAAAATGACAAAAGATCTCGTCAGTTGACATGTTTCTGATAATCAAAATTCCGCTATTGACGGGATCTTTCTCTTTGTGAAAATTAAAGATCTTGATTTTATCCCTGATGTTATCCCAGAGAATAGATCCTATTTCCACATACCCATACAGGGATTCGAGAGCCTCGTTCACGATATGCAGGATCTGGTTTTTCTCGGTTGTTGTGTAATCCTCTCGATTGATCTCAGTCCAAATTTGGTCTTGTCTGATCGATTTAACTGGAAGTTGTGGCTTCTCCTCCAGGAGCTGGCGAGCGAACTTGAGCTCACTTATCAAATCAAACACATTCTTGATGGCTGGATAGTAATCATCCCTTTCTATATCTCTGTTAACTTGTTGGAGGAAATTCAGTAAAACGTATTGTTTGTGCTCAGTGTCAAAAGGTTTTGATAAAAACCAGGTAGATTCTAATAACTCCATAATTTATCTTTTTACTTCTGTTTATATATGATGCTCGAGATAAGAGAATGATTTTCTCAGAGATATATAACTCAGATCCAAAAATTTACCAGAAAGTTATGAGAATCCAAGATTATGGAAGCTATAGTGTCCAGAAGAATAAAAATTTTACTTCTGAGTTTACATTTACCTCGCAGTTGGGTTTTCTCGAGGTGAAAGTTATCAACAGGCCGTCGGAGCTTCTTCAATACGATGATCTAGAATGTATTGTGGAATATGAAACAGCGATTGAAAGAAAAAAAGAAGGGATCCAGGATCTAAATTTCAAGATTAATCTGATTGAGATGGAATTCAGAGTTGATGGTTACCCAGAGGACCCAGTAGAATATGATTTCGAAATTGTGCCCGGAGAAAATATAGATGCCAAATTAGTTAAAATTCAGAAAGAAGAAATCCTTATCCCCTCGAACCCCTCTTTTCTACTCTTGGATATGGGCAAATCTATGAGACCAGCCGATTTTAAAATGACAGTGCACTTTGGAAAGAAAGACTAACAGGCTAGTGCCTTTTTCTGAATACAATGAACTCTTCGAGTCCAATTCGAACAGGCGCCTGAATTTAGGCATAGTTGGACCTTTGGCCAATTGGTCTATGAAAATCCAGGCCTATCCAGAGCCTAATCATGGCATGATAGGTTATGCCATTCATGAAGACGAAATAGAATTTTCTTACAAGGATAAGAAGATGAAGGTTCCGAGCAAGTGCTGTCAGGTCAAGAAGAATAAAAATTCTTCCACTATTCATTTCCAGCCCGATCCCAGATGGATTGGTCGTTCGGAAAACGTGGAACTTCTGTCTGAATTTGCAGACACTTATCTTGAAGAGAAGCTGGGCGCAACGGCCAGAGAAGAGGATTTGGTATCCGGTGATATAGGCTTGGTCTTAGATTGTTTACACTTGGGGGACAGAGTATCAGAGTGTGTATTGAAAAGACCTGGCCACTATGAAATTGAGTTGGCTGATGGTTCCCTGGTGGAGGTGAAGAAAAACACAGATTCTTTTTTTGACGACCTTAAATTTTATAAAGACTCGAACAAAAAAGAGTGGGATCTAAGATTGAAGAACGAATCTGCCCATAAATCGATAGAATTCGTAACCCCCAAATGTCAATTAACAGAAACTGCAAAGACGTTTACCGAGCTTTTTGAAAAACCGATTGTTGCCTATTTGATTTCTGTCATGTCCGAAAAAACCGATTCAGGCCTGGCTGACCTGGCTCTAAATGATCTGAAAAACACCATTAGAAGACCTCCTAAAGGGGACCAAAGATCGGCAGAATACAGAGATCATCAGAGACGGATAGAAGACACCCTTCAGGCCTTAACACACTCTTTTGACCTGCCAGACCTCCAAAGGTCAATCCGAATTACCCGGATCTAGAGATAGAAACTTTCCGTCAACCTTTTCTATAAGACACTAATCAATGAAATTCTTCAACGATCTTTCAGAAGGAAAGAATGAGCTGGATTAAATCTTTATTTCGAAAAAAAAACACTATGCAGGAGTCTGAATCACTTCAAGAGTTAGAGAAAACCTATCAAGACAAGGATTTTCAATGGCTAAAAGGAGATAATATGGGAACCATAGAAAGATACAAAGGTATCGTTTTAGACCCATCTCAAAATAAAACTTTCATTAATTTTCAATCTGGAGGACGCATCGACGTTCAGCTCGTAAGAGAATTTATGGACATTTTTCCGGCTCAAAGAGTCGTTATCCAGGAAAATACCGCTCCTAAGATTCCTCAGGTAGCATCTCCGGTAGTGGCTGAAAATCCAAATTCTTCCGGCAAAAACAAAAATGTAGTAACCCAGGTCAACCTGGAAAATTCACCGATATATACATTGCTTCAAAAACAAAAGCCCAATTGGGTAAATGTAAATATAAGTTTAAAATTGAATTTACCAACCAAAACCCTCTATAACGTGCTATCTTCTTCTTTTGAGGATGCCGAAAAGGAAGTGGTAAATTTTGTGGTTGAGGGACTGGAAATAGATGACATTAAGCAGGCTCTGGCTGATTCTATTTTGTCTTATTACGACAAGAAGAAGGGGCCAGCCTTGAATGAAAAAACGTATCAAGAAATCAATGACGGAGAATAAAATTTTAGGAGAAACGGAATTCTTCCAATTTGTAGAAAGAGATTCCATGGCTGGACTGGTTCCCAAGTTCATGAATGTGGTGATCATGCCCTTTTTGTCGGACCCTCAGGGTTTGCCCATGTCGGTAGGAGTAATTGTTGAAAAAAACCCCTTCAGAGAAGGTAACACAACCATGTGTCTGATCACTGGTAGTTCGGACGAAGCAGATCCTGATCTTTTGAGCACTGCCAAAAGAGAACTTAAAGAAGAGAGTGGTTTTGATGTGTCAGATAACGAGAGATGGTACTATCTGGGATCTGTTACTTCATCCAAATTCGTAGACCACGAGCAACCCTGTTTTGCAGTGGATGTGACGGAGATTACCAGAGGTAATCCCGAGACTGATAGCAGCGAAAAAGAATCCCAGATGGAGTTTAAATTTATCTCGGCGAACGAGGTTGTTAAGGCCAAAGATATTTTCATCCCTGGTTTGTTCTTAAAACTATTCAAGTACGTTTTAGGATTTGACATTCAGGATAAATCATCTAAACTAGATATAAGTTCTCCAAAAGGTTATAAATTTTCAATTTAATATGAGTATTTCTAGAAAAGAAAGAAGGAAAGCCGCCCGTTCTTTGGGTTTGCTAAAGAACAAAGGAGACATAAGCAGCTTTAGAGAAAGAGTTAGAAGGTCTAACAATTTCGGGAATCAAATGCACATTTTGCATTTAGAGAGAATGAAGAATCAAGAGCTGGCAGCAGCATCTTCTGCCGAAACTACAGGGGAAGAAGCTGAAATTTTAGGGCTGGCAAACCTTTCAAATCAGTCTTTTGAACAAATGAAATTTGATTTTCAAAACACAGATTATCTGACAAATTATGAAATCTCTGCTTCTGGTTCAGAATCAGAACTGGAAAAAAATTAAAAAAAGTCAGTTGGCCAGAGTTAAATTTTTCCTGACCTCCTATTCAGCCAAAGAAATAAAAAAAAAATTTGACTTTGAGTTGGATTTTCATGTTGTTGACATTCCGAAAATTGTCAGGGACTTGGGTTACAGTGTTAACACACTGTCTCAAGAATCCGAATTCATCATCAACCACGAAATTCAGAAGAAAATACTTCAAGGAATATATACAGACAGTATAAGTTATGTTCTGATTGTTCATAAAGAAATTAGTGAAATTTTTATCGACAATCTAATTGAATTTTTGAACGGGATTGACCAGGATATAACATACACGATAGAATTGATTTAAAAAAATTCTTTTGGTGAATGTCTGGTTCTACCACTCTTAATTTTACTCCTACTGCTGCCCAAACCCCGGGTAACACCCAATCTTTTTCAGCCACCCCTGGCTTTGTCAGACCTTATCCCTTTGGAAACGTAGAGTATAGATATAAAAGTCTAGCTGCCGATGTTACCTCTAGATTTTCCAATCTAGGTTCGGTTGTTCCTGAGAAAGGCCCGACTGCCAGATCTCTATTTGCCCATGCGGCTAAATATGGTGCAACTTATGGCAAGTACAACCAGTTTCTTTTCTACTCTTTTACTAACAACTCGAACGACTTCAGAGCGGAATATTACCAATCCGAAACTGCCCAGTTCAATCCTAAAATTTCTTCCTTAGAATCTAAAAATCCTTCTGCCGGAGCTTTGGTGAAGGCAACTCAGCAGTTTATTTTTCAAAAAACACCAAACGATAAGAACGACAGTGGACCTGCTGATAATATTGTTGCCCCTTCCCCCATCGTGGGAGGAGTAGCGGCTCCTTATTTTTGGAGTGATTTTCTGTATTGTAAATACTACGGGGCGATTCCCAACAACTACATGATCACTCTTCGCAGATATCCTGCTCCTATGCGGGACAATCTGGACATCCCCAGTCAATTAAAAGAATCTTCAATGTATGAAAAAGGAGTAGGAAGACCCGTTGCCCAGGCGGTTACTTGGTGGGGAGGACAGACTGGAAACTCTTTAAATTCTATTATTTCATTTTCTACAGGTTTAAATTGGGACTCAAAAACACAAGATCAAATCTCAGACAACAAAGGATTCGATCAAGGTTTTTTCAAAACTGTGCTTGGAAGAGCTTTGGGCTCAATTGCCCGGGGAGTGGCTGGGGATTTAGGGCTTAATCTAGTGTCGGGATTAGGCGATCTTTTAAACGTCATAGCCGCTTCTTCGGAGGGAGGAAATCAGCAGATAACTATGGCGAAAATTAACGCAGGTCTCAGAGATAAGTTTACGTCTGCCAATGGTCCTCTATCCGAATTTATTTTCACCCCTGTTGATACGGTCGATAAGACTTATTTCAGGGGCAGGGGCTTGTCTTTTGCTGGCGGAGAGTATGGAGGAATGACCCTGAAATTTCACTATGAGCTTACCTCCCTCGGCCGAGTCAATACAAAAGCAGCGATGGTAGATATAATCGGCAACCTGCTGGCTTTGGGTACCAATTATGGAAATTTTTTGACCCCTGATGTCAGATACGACAACACCTTTCCCGCCATTGGGTTTCCGGGAGGTGATGAGGGTTTAAGAAGCTTTTATTCAGATCCCCTAAAATGGACTAAAACCGCTCTGAAGTATTTGGCGGATCCCGATGGGACTACCATGTCGGATCCTGAAAAGACTCTGTTTCAGCAATTTAAAAGTTTTTCTAATCAGTTAGAGGGACAAGTGAAGGAATTGACTTCCGCTTTGCAGCAAACTTCCACTGGAAATGCGTTAGCAGAATTAAAGAAAAAAATAGACGGGCCTTTGGGTAATGTGCTGGCTTTTGCCTTGTCCGATGATTTAATCGAAAAGATTCAGGTTCCCCTATCTCTTAAAACGGGTGCTCCTGTCGGAGAGTGGCATTTGGTAGTGGGTAATCCTATGAATCCTATCGCCATGATAGGAAACCTCATTTGTTCTAACGTGACCATAGATTTTGGTGAAGTTTTAGGACCAGATGACTTTCCAACTGAAATCACCGCTACCTTCGAGCTCGACCACGGGAGAGATAGAGAAAGGGGAGAGATTGAATCTATGTTCAACAGGGGTGACGGAAGATTGTACCAATCAACTTTACCCACCTATGCCAGTACTCAGTCACTGGCCAGTCAGTCTAATGTTCTGGGTCAAAGCATTCCTGTTTCCAATACCGATTCAACCCAATCAAATCCCTTCCAATTAGTTGATGGAACCAATAGTGGAGGCCAACAAAATTCTGCTACTTTCAATGTTATCCCCCCAGTTTTACAGCCTCGTCAATAAAAAAATGAACCCATAAAAACAGATGTTAAATATAGACACTCTTGAAAGAAATAAAAGTGTTTTCAATCCCAATAAGGATCTGCAAAATAACGGGATAGGAATTTGGGATTTAACCTCAAGTTCTATGGATTTCACCAACATCAATTTGAAGTTGGAAAGATACTACACCTTGAGGGAAGAGTATCAGATGAGACCTGATCTATTGGCCTTGCAGGCCTACGGAAATTTAGCTTACACGGGTTCTTTGATGAAGGTTAATTTCATTTCGAATCCTTTTGCCATGCAGGAGGGCATTTTAATCGTGGTGCCGGTTGTAGATCAGATCGAAGCGACTTTTAATCTGAAACAAGCCACAATTCTTAAAGGCAACACTTCGGATAATCCCAACCAAAATTTCAGAGATGCTCAAGAACAAAAAAAATTCAGAATTTCTAATTCCAGACAGCAGTTTTTAGAAAAAAGGAATGCTCCCAAGAA
>Ga0194121_10006359_pt1 | contig 15851 bp, 16 predicted proteins | sample TA2MahCa50mmetaG_FD_148609 | JGI IMG/M metagenome (GOLD analysis project Ga0194121, IMG submission 148609) | Freshwater microbial communities from Lake Tanganyika, Tanzania - TA2015020 Mahale Deep Cast 50m | ecosystem: Environmental > Aquatic > Freshwater > Lake | place: Tanzania: Lake... | reverse complement strand
TTTTACCGACGACAGAAGAACAACCAACCACAGACGCGGTTTGTTTTGCGCCGGACGCAAACGGAGAGGAGGCGGTACGCGTCAGTCAGTTGAAATTCCGCATTGTGCGGAATTTCATCCTTGCGCCTGTAAAGGACCAGGACCACCGGGTCCACCAGGACCACCGGGTCCACCTGTAACAAGGCGTTACCATTTAGGCGGCCAGGCAATCTTTTCAGGCGGGCAATACCAACCAGCGGACGCCAAGGGAAAACGCCCTATAACTTAATTGTGCGCGTTTTCGGTTCTCTTCTTGCGAGGCGGTCGGACTGGACATGTCGAAGGTCGCCGAGGAATTGAGGTCACTTTGTGGCGAAACGGCAGACTTGCCGAAAAGCCAGAAAGTCACCTTTTCTGCCGAGGAGATCGGTCAACAGGTCGGCTTGACTCAACAGCAAGTCGATTTCGAAACAAAGGCACTTTTACAAGAAACGGCAGACTTGCCGAAATCTGTAAAAGTCACCTTTTCTGCCGATTTCGAAATTAAGGCACTTTTAGTGGAAAACGCAGACTTGCGTAAATCACTAAAAGTCACCTTTTCTGAAGCACTTTGTTCGGAAAACGCAGACTTGCGTAAATCGAACAAAGTCACCTTTTCCGTCGATTTCGAAACAAAGGCACTTTTGCAAGAAAACGCAGACTTGCGTAAAATTGCAAAAGTCACCTTTTCCGAGGAGGATACCGCACCAGGCGGGAAGAGATCGTTAGAAAAAAGGCGAAGGAGAATCTCAGCGAATCTGGAAAACGCACTGGCCGAGGTCACAAAAAGGTTTTGCCAATATTGGCGAAACCTTTTTAAGGGAAAGGGGGTGCAAGGAGGCATCAGCAAGTAAGGCTAAAAACACTTCGGGCAACTTTGCTCGAAGTGATCCCGTTTCCACCCGCGCGGAATGCGCCAAAGCCGCCGACGCAAATCGGTCCCCAAGACCGTTAAAAGTTGCCGACAATTGCCGACAGACTTCGTGTCAAAATAGTGTCACGACGTGCCGAATAGACAAGACGCGAGACATGCACCACACCATTGAAAACATTGATTTATATGAGGTTTTTGATGAAAAGTTGCGATGGTGCTTTTACGGTTCTAAACACCGTCTTTTTCGGATATCCAATCTCTCGGGTCTGAGGATCGGCGCCGAACTTCAAGGCGCGCAGTTGAGCCGGGCTGAGAGTTTCGGCATGCGCGGCCAGATCCGTTATGGCCATGGTCTAAAACGTGTTGTGCTTCAGCAGAAATGTCGCGGCATTTGTGTTTACTGATGCCGCAAGCGTAAAGAACTGAAAACGGAATGTTCCAAACAAAATGCTAACCTTCGTATCGGCAATCCGCTATTGCGGAGAAAAGCCGCGTCATACCCCGGTAGGGCTGTCGCTCAAAGCCAGTAGGTTGCCTCAAGCCGGCGGGATCACGAGTGCGCTTGGGTTGTACGTCGCTCCATTCGATAACATCTATCTCTGGAAGACCAATCGTTTTGAAGTTTACACGTTCTTGCCGAACAAAGAGTGGCATCCTTTCGAACCGACCGTTCAAGGAGGCGAGTGCTGTTTTGTGCGGACGGGCCGCGAGGTTAACTGGGTGTGTGTTTTTAGTATCAATACACAATGAAAACCTGGGTATTTATAGGACTGCTCGTATTGGGCGGCAGGCAAGCGGCAGCTCAAGGGACCGTTAACTTCGCCAATGGCGTCGCGGGCGTTGATGCGCCGTTTAAACTTCCTCAAATCAGCGATCGCGCCGAAGTTTCGGCATGGGAGGCCGAGCTGTTATTGGTTAGCTCGGATGGCAGTTCGAAACGGATTGGCGAATCGGTCGCGCTTCAGTCTGACGCGTTGGCCGGATATTTCTTCGGCGGGTCCGTGGCAGTGCCTGACGTCGACATCGACGCCCGTGCAACGTTCCGCGTACGCGTTTTTGACACCACTGGAAGCAAGGAAGCATTTTCGAATCCGGTCACGGTCACTTTGGGCGGCGGGAAGATGCCTCCGCCCAACTTGGTTGGGCTGACGACCTGGAACGTTCAGGCTGTCAATCCTCAATTGACGATTGCCGTTTTTGCCCAGTCGGTGACTCTTTCCTGGTCGAAGGCTTTCGCTAACGCGGTTGTCGAATACAGTGACAGCCTCGCGAACGCGAATTGGACTTCCACACCGGAAACGCCGCAAATCGGAGCGGACAACTTCAGAGTTACAGTGCCGACAACCGCAGTGCAAAGGTTTTACCGACTTCGATTGAAGTAAGCCCGAGAGGATTTGCGATAGGGCTATCGAATACCCCATAACTTCATCGCGGCTTCTGTTCGCGTGTGCACGTGAAGTTTTTCGTAAATGTGCTGGACATGGGAATGCACTGTTCCTTCGCCGATGCTGAGTTTGCCCGCGATTTCCTTATTGAGAAGTCCATCGATGAGCAGCTTGGCGACCTCCCGTTCCCGATCGGTCAATGAATCCCAAGCAACTGAATTTGCGCGCGTCTGGCGGAATTGTTCCAGGAGCACTTTTCGGGCTCGATGGGCCAATGGGCAGTATCCCTGCTGGACCGCGGCAAGCTCCGACAGGAACTTGGCGGGTGCGACCTCGTCTTTGTAAAAGAAGCCGTCCGCGCCCGCCGCCAGTGAATCGAATAGCACGCTGTCATCTGGAATTCCGGTGAAGACCACGACACGGATATCCGGAGCCACTTCTTTGAGCCTGCGCAGGAATTCATCGCCTTTCATCCGCGGCAAGCCGAAATCCAGGACGACGATGTCAGGCGATCTTACCAACACCGCGCAGTGCCGACTCGTCATCCGCAAAAGAGCCGACACATTGGAAACCGCTCACGTTGCGCAGGACCACCTCCATCTTGCCCCGGAACAAAGGATCGTCTTCGACCAAACAAACTCTGATTGGCCGTCCTTCCCTTGACTCCCCACCGTTCATCGCTGTCTCCTTCTGCCACAGACCCACTATGCTAACCGTCGTTTACGCTCGCGTTGCGACTAAGAAGTTAAATCTCCCCCCCCCCCGCCATGTCAACTTCTAACTTCATGAACATTCAATTCAAACGGTTTCAAACGTTCGGAAAACGTGCGCCTCTTTTGTCGGTGGCGCAGGCGTGGATGGGTCAAGTCCTGACACACCGCAATGCCGAAGCCGCTGCGGCTGAATCTTCGGTCACCACGCGCGGCTATAAAAACGAGCAGAGTGAAGCTACGCCGCGAAGCTTTCGCCGACCTGAAAACGAATGAAGCGGCGAATGACAATCTCATCGGCCAGCTGCTTGGCGATCCCAGCGACGTGTTCCTTGACGGTGATCTCCGCGTTTTGCTTCACGAAACCTTGGTCCAGCAAGCAAAAGCTTTGGAAGTACTTCTCCAATTTGCCCTCGACAATCTTGGCGATCGCTTGCGGAGGCTTCCCCTTCACTTGCTCCTCCGCAATTTCCTTTTCCTTGGCAATAATGGCGGGATCAACTTGATCGCGCGAAACAGCAATTGGGTTGGCGGCGGCAATTTGCAGGGTGATATCGCGCACAAGTTGTTTGAAGGTGTCGTTTGCGACGGTCGATTCCTGGCCCGCGCCGACTTCGACAAGCACGCCGACTTTCGCGCCCGTATGAATGTAAGCGGCGATGAGGCCGTTGCCCTGAACTTCCAATCGTTGGTGCCGCGAAATCTTAATGTTCTCACCAATCTTGGCAATTTGCGCAGTCCGTGCGGCTTCTAAATCTGCGCTGGGATTGGCCGCAAGCGTTTTCGCGACCTCATCACAAAAAGCGCGAAAAGTTTCGTTCTTGGCGACAAAGTCTGTCTCGCAATTAATTTCTGCGAGCACGCCAACTCGCGCGCCGGGTTGAATGTGTTGGGCGATGACACCTTCCTTGGCTTCGCGACCGGCTCTTTTCGCTGCGGTCGCAACCCCGCGCTTGCGCAGGATGTCCACCGCGGAATCGAGATCGCCCTGGGATTCCGTCAGAGCCTTTTTGCAATCCATCAGACCGGCATTCGTGATTTCGCGCAATTTGCCGACAAGCGCGGCTGTAATTTCTGGCATATAGACAGACACCGCAGTTTCTGCCGCAGGCGCCGGAGCGGGAGCCTGTGCTGTTTCCGCAGACTCCTTCGCGCTGGGTTCCGTGGCCGCTTGCTCCTTCCTGCGAGCATATTTGGCATCGTATTCGGCGCGGGCCTGCGTGATGGTTTGCATGATCACGCTTAAGATCAGGCGAACGGAACGGATTGCGTCATCGTTTCCAGCGACTGGGAAATCCACCAGATCAGGATCGCAATTGGTATCGACAATCGCGACAATCGGAATCTTCAAGCGGCGCGCTTCGGCCACCGCGTTATGTTCGCGTTTGATGTCCACAACGAACATGGCGTCTGGCAGGCTGTCCATCGTCCGAATGCCATCCAAATTCTTGAACAGGCGGGCGGCTTCACGGCGCAAGGCCGATTGCTCTTGCTTGACGTAATTGTTGATCGACCCGTCGGCATCCATCTTCTCGATTTGCTTGAGGCGGCCCAAAGATCGTTTGATGGTTTTCAAATTTGTCAGGGTTCCGCCGAGCCATCGTTCCGTGACATAGAGTTGGGCGCAGGATTTGGCAGATTCTTTGATCGCTTCCTGCGCCTGCTTTTTGGTGCCAACGAAAAGAACACGGCCGCCCTTGCCGACTGTTTTAGCCAAAAAGTCGCACGCGGCCTCCAATTGGGCGAGCGTCTTGCTGAGGTCGATAATGTAAATGCCATTGCGGGCATCGAAGATGAATTTCTTCATCTTGGGATTCCAACGTTTGGTTTGATGTCCGAAATGGACTCCTGCCTCTAATAACTCTTTTACGCCAATACTTAACACAGTTTTCCTTTGTTTTGAGTCCGCCTCGCTGCGCGAACCATCCCGCGGAACACGGGATTCCATTTGATGTTGTTGTGGCCGCCTCCATTCACTCGAACGAAGGTTAATTCATGGCCGTTCTTTCCTTTCATCCCCGAACCCGTTCGTGAGCCCAGGAAAAAGGGGACGCAACATAACAGAGCGCATGCCCTCCGCAATCTTTATTTTCAGCAGTTCTTTCGTCGTGTTTGTTCGCGATGCCTTCGTTGTAGGGCAGACTTTCAGTCTGCCGTATGGTCGACTTCCAGGCGGCATCGCGTTGCGAAAGATCGGGCAGTCTTGGATAATCTGAACGCTCTTGCAGAATGGAATTCTGCGATATGGCGCGATATGGCAGACTGAAAGTCTACGTTACGTCCGAGCGCCTGGCAGGGCAGGGCGTCCGCCTGTCCAAAACGTATAGTTATAGCTACACCGGAACAGGCGGGACGCGCTGTCCTGCTGACGCTGGCTGTTACTCGACCGTGACGCTCTTCGCGAGGTTGCGGGGCTTATCCACGTCGCAGCCGCGCGCAACAGCGATGTGATACGCGAGCAATTGGAGCGGGATGACTGCAAGCAACGGGAAAATCGGCTCGATAGTTTCGGGCAAGCGAATCACTTCATCAGCGACTTTGGCGATCCGCGTGTCGCTCTCGAAAGCACGGGCGATAATGGGTCCGCGTCGAGCCCGGACCTCCTGGAGATTGCTCATCGTCTTCTCGTACATCGAATCGAGCGGCGCAATCACGACGCTAGGGGTGTGCTCGTCAATAAGCGCGATTGGGCCATGCTTCATCTCGGCCGCGTGATAACCTTCGGCGTGAATATAAGAAATCTCTTTCAATTTCAAAGCGCCTTCGAGAGCCACCGGGAAATTGTACTGGCGGCCGAGAAAGAAAAAGTTCTGCGCTTGCGCATACTTCAGAGCAATCGATTTGATAGACAGACTCGAGATGCGGATGCGAATTCTCATCCGAAGGAGGACCATGCGTAGCCCAACGGGTATGTCCGAGACCGATTTGGCCATCGACGGGTTCTGACTGAAGGAACTTGGCCAATCCCTCGTCGATTTTCCCTTTTTCTTGCGCAAGACTAATTGCTGATCCCGCAGGACAGCAATTCCCGCGCTGTCGCAACCTCGATATTCAAGGCGCCGCTTGTTTCTTTCCAATGTATCCGACAATGCGGCAGATGAAGACTCCCTTTCTATCTTAATAAGGGAGGATGTCACTTGCCATTGCTACCGGGAAAGTTATAACAAGGTAAACAACTCGCAAGAAAGGATTTTGACTATGCCATCTTCGAAACGCCCGCCGGCCAACCCAGCCAGCGTGTTGTCGATTGTCATGGGCGGGGGCCAAGGGACTCGGCTGTTCCCGCTGACTCGGGAGCGTTCCAAACCAGCCGTGCCGTTGGCTGGAAAGTACCGCTTGGTCGATATACCCATCTCAAACTGCATTAATTCGGAGCTGAAACGCGTTTATCTGCTCACCCAATTTAATTCGGCTTCATTGCATCGACATATTTCGCAGTCATACAAATTCGATCATTTTTCCGGAGGTTTTGTCGAAATCCTCGCCGCCGAACAAACCTTCAGCAATACCTCCTGGTATCAGGGAACGGCCGATGCCGTGCGAAAAAACCTCATCCATTTCCTCAACCACGACTTTGACTACGCTCTGATTCTGAGCGGGGACCAACTGTACCGAATGGATTTTCGGCGCATCCTCTCGCAACACATCGAGAGCGCCGCGGATTTGACCATCGCCACTATTCCCGTCGGCCGTCCCGACGCGCAATCGCTCGGCATCATGCAAATCGATTCCGAACGCCGCATCACGCGCTTCGTCGAGAAACCGAAGGATCCGGCCATTCTCGATTCGCTGAGGTTGCCGAAGGATTGGTACCCCACGCTGGAAATTGAGGGGGAGGAGGAATTCTTTTTGGCGTCGATGGGGATATACGTTTTCAACCGCGAGGTGCTGCTGAAATTGTTGGACAACAAGTTCGATGACTTCGGCAAGCACATCATTCCAACCGCGATCGGAACGCATCGCGTGTTCTCATACGTCTTTCAAGGTTACTGGGAAGACATTGGGACGATTCGCTCCTTCTTTGAAGTGAACTTGAATCTGGCGTCTGAATTGCCCCGATTCAATTTTTTCGACATGAGCGCTCCGATCTTCACACGGCCCAGGTTCCTGCCCGCTTCCAAAATCAACGGCGCTCAGATCGATCATGCGATCATTTCGGACGGGTGCATTCTCAACCACGCGAGAATCAGCCAATGCATCGTGGGAGTGCGCTGTCTCGTAGACCGGGATTCCCGATTGCATCGCGCAATTCTTTTAGGATGCGATTACTTCGAGTCGTCCGAATCGATTATCGCGAATGAAAAAGCCGGCCGGCCGCGCATTGGCATCGGTGTAAATACGCATATCGAAAATGCGATAGTGGATAAGAATGCCCGCATCGGAAACAATTGCGTGATAACACCTGCCGGCAAACCGGAGAACATGGACCATCCGCTTTGTTATATTCGCCATGGCATCGTCATCGTTCCGAAAAATGGCGTCATACCGCACGGGACTGTTATTTGATTGCGCCAATTCAACCCGGCGAACTGGCGTTAAACTGCGGCCACATAGCGCAAAGTTTTCCACGCTGCGCTATGCTGAATAAAGACCAATGAGCAAACGTTCTCCAGTCTCGCGCAGCGGGCGATTCGCCGGCGGTCCAAGCGCGGACGTTGCCAAGTTTACAGAATCGATTTCGTTCGATTGGCGCCTTTGGCGTCACGATCTGCTCGGTTCGATGGCTCATGCAACGATGCTGCAACGAATTGGAATTCTGACCAAATCCGAACAAATAGCGATTATCAAGGGATTGGAACGCATCGGTCAGGAAATTATTCGCGGGGAGTTTCGCTGGAAGCCCGAACTGGAAGACGTCCACATGAACATCGAAGCCGAGCTGACCCGGCGCGTTCCGGCTGGAGCGAAACTTCACACAGGCCGCTCGCGGAACGACCAAGTGGCGCTCGATTTGCGGCTCTGGCTGCGGGATGAGATCGTGGAACTGGCCGACGAAATCCGGACGTTGCAGAAAGCTTTGGTCGATCTCGGCGCACGCAACGCCGAGGTGGCCATTCCGGGCTACACTCATTTGCAGCGCGCGCAACCGGTCTCGGTGGCGCATCATTTGCTCGCCTACGTGGAGATGCTCGAGCGCGATTGCCAGCGGTTCGCGGAATGTTTTCGCAGGGTCAATGTCTGCCCCTTGGGGAATGCAGCGCTCGCCGGTTCGACGCTTCCCTTAGACCGGGAATTGGTGGCTCGATTGCTTGGCTTTGTCGACGCCAAGGGCAAACCGCAGCTCACCCAGAATTCAATGGACGGCGTCAGCGACCGAGATTTCGCCGTGGAATTCTGCGCGGCCGCCGCCTTGCTGGCCGCGCATTTATCACGACTGGCGGAAGACCTCATTCTCTGGGTAACGAGCGAATTTAACTTCATCCGCATTGCTGATGCTTACACCACCGGCTCGTCGCTCATGCCGCAGAAAAAGAATCCCGACGTCGCGGAATTGACCCGCGGCAAAGCCGGTCGAGTCTTTGGAAACTTGGTGGCCTTGCTGACGCTTCTCAAGGGGCTGCCGATGACTTACAACCGCGACTTGCAGGAGGATAAAGAACGTCTGTTCGACACGGTCGATACCGTTCGAGCGACCGTGCGGCTGATGGCGGCGATGTTGAATAACACCACCGTCAACGCGGACCGATGCGCTGCAGCCGCGAGTGATCCTGCGCTGTTGGCGACTGACCTCGCCGACTATCTGGTCCGGAAGGGCGCACTGTTTCGCCAAGCCCATCACGCCGTCGGAGCAGTCGTGGCACTCGCGGAGAAAGCCGGCCAGCCAATCAATCGTCTTTCGGTTGAAGAACTCCAAAGCATTGACAAACGTTTCGGTTCAGATGCGATTAATGTCTTCAATCTGAGGCGAGCGATGTCTTCTCGCACGATCATCGGTTCGCCTGGCCAGCGCGAGGTCAAGAAGCAATTAGCGCGATGGTTGAAGCGATTGAGGTGAATCCGAAATTGCCTCCTGCCCGGCCGATAGATTAAAGGTATCCTATGACTGTGGCAGAATCTCGCCAGCTTATGACCTCCGAGGAGTTCCTCGATTGGTTGCAGCCGGGCACTTTTGCGGATCTGATCGATGGCGAAATTGTTATGCACTCGCCAGTTAACTTGCGTCACGCGCGTTTGATCAACTTCATCGATCGCTTGCTCAGTGCTTACATCGAACATGAAGATTTGGGTGAGTTGCACCGCGAATCGGTGGCGGTCCGGTTGAGCGTGCGGGAGACATTCTTGCCTGACCTTGCTTACTTCACGAAAAACCAGGCCGCGCGGCTAATGGCAACGCACGCGCCTTTTGCGCCTGCGTTTGTTCTGGAAGCGCTATCGCCAGGTACTGCTTACAACGATACCGGACGCAAGTTTGCCGCCTGCGAGTTGCATGGTGTGCAGGAGTATTGGATTCTGGACCCGGAGAAACTTGACCATCACTTTTACCGCCGCACCGGTGATATGCTCACTGAGTTTGCCCAAGAGGGCGCGCGAATTAACTCAGCCAGCATTCCTGGCTTTTGGGTTAACCGCGGCTGGCTGAATCCGACGAAGCTTCCAGCGGTCGCTCGTTGTCTGGCCGAAATCATCGCCTCCCACAAACAGGGACGCCATCGCCGGAAAGGTTAACCGGTGAAATGTGAACGTGGCAGGACAGCGCGTCCCGCCTGTCTATTCTGTCTTGGGAGTATGAACCTGCGTAAGGCCCCTCTCCCTAACCCTCTCCCCATCGGATGGGGAGAGGGTTAGGGAGAGACTTCCCCGAAACATCGTTTTCGCACATGGCATCCATGAACCTGAACTTGGTAGGGCGGCGTTGCCGCGCCGCCGCGATTGCTGTTCGCAGGCTGCGGAGCACCGCAGCCCTACCTTCAGGTTCATGGGGAGGGGCTGCTTTGTGCATTCGCCAGCCGCCGTTGACCAGAAAGTTCATGGAGAGGAGCGATGGCTGAAACTGAGTCAGACCTGCTCAGATCGCTGCTGCGAGATGTCTCGCGCTCGTTTTATCTGACGCTGCGCGCACTGCCGAAATCAGTTCGCCCCCAGATTGGCTTGGCTTATCTGCTGGCCCGAGCGACCGATACGATCGCTGACACAGAGATTGTGCCTGTTGACGAACGGTTGGAAGCGCTAGCGCAGTTGCAGGCCAGAATTCTCGGTTCTTCCCACGGGAGACTGGATTTCAGCCGATTCGCAGCGGTTTCAGGCAACGCGCGGAGCGAGGCGCTTTCGGCGCTGGGAAGTGAGTTCAGACGGAGATCTTCGCGGGGTGATGCCGAACGGCTGTTGCTGGCGCGCGTCGAGGATGCGTTGACGATTTTGCTGACCTTCAGCAACGACGATCGCGCACGCATTCGGGATGTTCTTTCGACTATCACAAGCGGTCAAGAACTCGACTTGCGACGTTTCGGTGGGAGCCCTCATGCCGAATCCGCTGGCGAGCGCTGTAAAATCGTGGCGCTGGAAACTGACGCTGAGCTTGAAGATTACACCTACCGCGTCGCTGGCTGCGTCGGAGAATTCTGGTCCAAGATGTGCCGCGCACATTTGTTTCCGACTGCGCCGCTCGACGAAAAGACCCTGCTGCAAAATGGCATTGCTTTTGGCAAAGGGCTGCAGTTGGTCAATATCTTTCGCGACCTCCCGGCCGATTTGAAACTCGGCCGCTGTTACATTCCGTCCGAGAAACTCGCGGAGATCGGATTAACGCCTTCTGATCTGCTAACCCCGAAGTGCGAGAGTCGTCTCCGGCCAGTTTATGACGGTTACTTGGATCGAGCTGAGGCCTATTTGGCGGCGGGATGGACCTACACGAACAGCCTTCCTTTTCGCTGTGCGAGAGTAAGACTCGCTTGTGCTTGGCCTCTCTTGATCGGAGTGAAGACTATCACACGACTGCGATCGGCTAATTTGTTTCAATCAGACAAACCTGTGAAGATTACCAGGCAGGAAGTTCGGAACCTCATTATTCGTTCTGTGCTTCTGTTTCCAATGCCCCGATTGTGGCGCGGGCTCTTCGAAGACGCTAAGGGAGCTCGGCCACAAACCTAATGCTGAAACCTTGTCGGGGTGGACCTTGAGATCACGAACTCAAAAAGGGGCTGAACGAGAGCGCGGTAGTTAGCTCTTCGGGGCTGGCAGCCACGCTCTCGTCACACATTTTCATGTGTGTGCGTGATTCAAAACCTGAGACCTGCCAAGCCGCGAACCCAATTCTTGCTCTTGCTCAGGAAAGCGAGCACCCTCGGTTGCACCAATGCCTAAGTGGCTTCTTTACACCCTTCTCTCAGCGTTCTGTTTTGGCCTTTGGGGACTCGCATCAAAAATGGCCGCCGACGGCATTCCGCCGATGCAGAATCTGATTTTGTCTGCCATCGGTCTCATACCGCCAGCCCTCTTGCTTTTGCCTTTAATCCAATGGCGTTCGGAGCCAGCGCTGAGGAAAGGAATCGGCTATGGGTTTTTGACGGGTATCGTTGGAGGTCTCGGCAATCTGGCTCTCTTCGCCGCTCTCAGTGGCGGAGGAAAAGCTGCGATTGTTTTTCCCCTGACGGCCATTTATCCGCTCATCACAGTTATCATTGCCTGGTCGGCGCTCCGAGAGCGGTTACATGGCCTCCAGATGATTGGCATTGCATTGGCCGTCGCGTGCGTCGTTGTTTTCAGCATGGAGAGTGGCTCTTCATGGTCGTTGTTGCGCGGGATTCAGGTCGCGCCATGGCTCGGCTTTTCGCTAATTGCGCTCTTGTTCTGGGCGTTCACGGGAGTGACGCAAAAGCTTTCGTCGAGGCACGTTTCGGCGGAAGTGTCAGTGCTTGGTTTCACGAGCGCTTTTCTCGCCATTGCGCTGGCTCTTGTGGCAACGCAGAAGTTGAGTTGGAATTTTCCCTTGCGACAATACGTGCTCGCCATGACGGGAGGCGCGCTCAATAGCTTGGGCACTTTGGCTGGCTTTATGGCGTTTCGTCAGGGCGGGAAGGCGGCGGTCGTTACGCCACTCATTGCGCTCTATCCGATGCTTACGGTCTTGCTCGCTGTGCCGATTCTGGGCGAGAAAGTCGGACTGCGTGAGGGATGCGGCATCATCCTGGCGCTGGCGGCAGGATTGGCGCTCTCCGCGGAGAAAACCAGCGCGGATTCTGGAAATTGACCGCCACAAAGAATACAAACAACCAAGCATGCAAAATCGTTCGTGGCCGCAATGCGCGAAACGCCGTTTCGGAGAAATCTCCCGGAGCTCGAATTTTTCCTGGGCCGCATGGATGCAGCTGATCAAATTTCAAATTTCGAATGTCCCTGTCATGTCACTGAGTTTGGAATTGCGAATTCCGTGCGAGCATTTAGATTGCCTGCAACGCCCATCCTATAAAAGCCTATGTACTTCGGAGCTGATTATTATCCCGAACATTGGGTCTATCCTTACGCCGGCACTGCCGACGAACCTGAATCTCGATGGGACCGCGATGCCCAGTTGATGTTCGCAGCCGGAATCAACGTCGTTCGCATGGGGGAATTCTCCTGGGGCCTGTGCGAACCGCAAGAATGCGAGTACAACTTCGACTGGCTCAAACGCGCGATGGACGTCATGGGCAAGGCGGGCATCAAAGTTGTCCTGGGCACGCCGACGGCCGCGCCCCCCGTTTGGCTGGCCAAGCGGCATCCGGAAATTCTGCCCTTGGACGAACGCGGCCTCGCCAAGCACGAAGGGACGCGCCGCGCTTATTGCCTCAATAGCGATGTTTACTGGGACTTCAGCAAACGTATTGTCCGCGCGATGGCAACAGCTCTCGGCAATCATCCGCAATTGATCGCCTGGCAAATTGATAATGGCATCGGTGGTCATGACACGGAGAGCTCGTTCAACGAAGAATCGCGGCGCGACTGGATCGCCTGGCTCAAAGCAAAATACGAGACAATCGAAAAACTGAACGATTTGTTGGGCCTGCGATTCTGGAGCCAGACTGTCAGTGATTGGAGCGATGTGCCCATGCCGATGTACGCGCCGACCATTCATAATCCCGCCTTGCTGACCGATTGGCGGCGCTTCTCGAGCGACACCTGCGTCGCTTTCATTCGAATGCAGGCCGATTTGCTGCATGAGATCACGCCCAACATTCCGGTCACTACCAATCTGCGCGCGCCGGCCCGAAAATTCGATCACTTCGACATGGCCGGCATCCTCGATTTTGTCTCCATCGACAGCAATGCCACGATTAAATCCAAGTCTGCCGAAAACGCTTGCGAGATTGATATCATGCGTTCTCTGAAGAAGAGCGATATCAGGACGCCCGACGGCAATTGCGGTTTTTGGGCGATTGAACAAAAGGCGGCTCAAGTCAATTGGCAGGATGTCAATTCGTTGATCCGGCCCGGAGTTGTCCGGCTGTTCAGCTATCAAATGGTTTCGCGCGGCGCGACCGGGATTCTTTACTTTTTCTGGCGACAACCGCGAATGGGTTCGGAAAAGTTCTACGGTGGTGTCTTGAGCCATGACGGCCGCGGGAATAGCCGCGTGTACAAAGAAATCAGCCAGATTGGCGAGGAGATGAAACTGCTCGCGCCGGTGATCAAAGACACCCGCGTGGTCGCCGAAACCTGCATTCTCTACAGCCACGACAATGAATGGACGCTGCAGCAACCGATGCAGCCGAACAACTATTTCAACCAACGCGAGCATATTCATCTCTTTTACAACGCGCTGCACGATCGGAATATTCCCGTTGATTTCGCGCGCCCGACCGAGGACTTGTCCAAATACAAACTCGTGATTGCGCCATCACTGCATCTTTTGGCCGGCGGTGAAGCGGATCTGTTAAAGCTCTACGTTCAGAATGGAGGCACGCTGGTTGGAACTTTCAATACCGGCTTAGTAGATGAGCACGGCATCGCTCCCGACAGCGGTTACCCGCATAACTTAACCGATGTGTTCGGCATGGAAGTCATGGAATTCGATCCTTTGCCGCCCGGTGAAGAAAATCATTTGACCTTCAAAGGCGCGTTTCCGACCAGTCATCTTCACCCGGCCAAGCTTTGGTGCGATTTGATCGAACCGAAGGAATGCCAAATCCTCGCGACCTATGCGAAGGACTTTTATGCCGGGCGTCCGGCGATGACCATGAACACGTTTGGCTTGGGAACAGCCGTTTACGTCGGCACGATGAGCCACCAATTCTTTTATTACGATTTGGTGGTTTGGCTTCGCCAAATGTGCAATTTGTTCTCGCTGCTGAAAGTGCCGGACACGGTTGAAGTCAGCATGCGGCAGAAGGACGACACGAAAATCTATTTTCTCCTGAATCATCAGCATTCGCCCGTTCGCATCCAGTTCTACAAACCGATGCACGACTTTTTGACTGGCACCACGCTCACGGGCAATTACGATGTTCCGCCGCACAGTGTGTTAGTGCTGGATGAACGTTCCGAGAAAACAGAAGCCGAGGTCTAAACGCGACGCTTGCCGCCAGAGCGCGCGCAACGCCATTCTGGCGCAATGGCGTGGAGTTGATTTAGCCAGACTGGAAAAAGACAAAGCTCCTGCCGCCAAGGCCATGGCCAGTTTAATGCCGGGAGTCCTCAAAGAATTAGGATTGGACCGGCGCCGCGTCGAACTTGAAATTCTGAAAGTTTGGAATCACCTCCTCGATCCAAACATTGCCGCGCATGCGCAGCCGGCGGGGCTGCACAAAGGAACGCTTTTCGTCACCGTCGATAGCAGCGTTTGGCTCCACGAAATTGTCCGGTACCGGCGCAAGGAGATTCTCGACCGTCTTCAGCACAGCTTCGGACGTGAGTTTATTGCGCGGATTTCGTTCCGAGTGGGGTGATCGCTTTGGTCATACTCGGCTTTGGAAAGGCCATAGAGATTTACCTGCCCTTGCTTGGGCCAATCCATTTTCGTTCGATAACGGAGCCCAATTCGCTCTGCCACGCGGACCGACCGAATATTGTCGGGATGAATTGGCGCAACGATTTCATTGAGTTCGAGATCGCGGAAGCCGTGCTTTAGCATCGCAGCCGCAGCTTCCGTGGCAAAGCCATGTCCCCAAAACTGGCGTGTGAGTCCGTAGAACAGTTCGATCCGCCGTTCGACGGAGTGCGCCAGAAAGTCCAGACCGCAGTAACCAATATTGAGTTGGTGAGACTTAAGGACAATCGCGCGGCCCCCGAAGGGAGCTTTGCTGGCCTGCTCGCGCACTCGTCGTTGAAGCAACTCGCGAGTTTGTTCGCAGCTCAAAATCTCGCCCGTGAACCGCACGACCTCCGGGTCGCTGGCACGGGCGTAAACCAGCGGTAAATCCGCCATACACATTGGGCGAATGACCAACCGCTCGGTTTCAATGATAGTGGGCGAATTCACGACTAAACACGAAGAACGCGAAGATCGCCAAGCAGTGAACGTGAGCGAGCGCAACCCGATCTGCCGACCGAGGCGTGGCGAGACGCATGTCGATGGTCCCAGCCAAGCTTAAACCCCGTCGCCGCGTCCTCGCGATCTTCTGTCATTGTTCTAACGCATTTCCGCAACTTAAGAAAGCGCGCTTGCATGTCTCGAAAAATCGGTGTGACTGTATGCGCGAAGCCGATTAACCATCACGAACGTTATGACGAATAGCTCAACCGACTCTCTGGATCGCCGTCACTTCCTCTTAGGTGCCGCAGCAGGTCTCGTGACAGCGCCGGCTGTTATTCGAGCTACCCTCGGCGCCGTGAAACACCCAAACCGGCAATGCTTTCAGAGCTGCTCGCTTTTTAGGATCAGGCAAAAGAATCGGCAAAATATCACCCCCGCCGCAGATGGGCGCGATGGCCGCGAACTTGTCCGGATGA
>Ga0194121_10006357_pt1 | contig 15854 bp, 19 predicted proteins | sample TA2MahCa50mmetaG_FD_148609 | JGI IMG/M metagenome (GOLD analysis project Ga0194121, IMG submission 148609) | Freshwater microbial communities from Lake Tanganyika, Tanzania - TA2015020 Mahale Deep Cast 50m | ecosystem: Environmental > Aquatic > Freshwater > Lake | place: Tanzania: Lake... | reverse complement strand
TGGCCACCACCTTTGGCATGATTTTTCTCGCGGAGATGGGAGACAAGACCCAACTCGCCGCGATGACGCTCGCGGCTCAGACACGGAGCCCGTGGACCGTCTTCATCGCCGCCTCGCTCGCCCTCGCGTGCGTTTCCGCGCTGGGCGTCGCCGTCGGGGCCGGCCTGTCACATGTGCTGCCCCTCGAATGGATCAAGCGCGCCGCCGCTCTATTGTTCATCGCCGTCGGAGTGCTGATGCTGATCGGCAAGCTCTGAACTTCACCCGCTGCCGGAGACGACGGACCAGCAGGCCTGGGTAGAGCGCGCGGCGTCTCAACGGCGGGCAGCCGCCCTTGTTCATAATTTGTTCATAAGCCAGCAACAATCATGCCGCGAATTCACAGAATATTAACATTCGGGCGATTTACCGGCGTGCTACAGTAAATTCAACGAGGGACGCGAAACGGCTTCGGGAGCCGCGCCGCACCTGAAGAGGGAGTGAAGATCGTGAGCACTTTCACGACGGTGGAAACAATCTCGATATCGCTCTTCCAGACGGAAGGCCTGTCTTCAACAGTGACGCCACCTTGTTAAATGACCCCAAGTCTAAGGTCATCTTCCCAAGTCACACAATGCCTCTCTAAACTCAATCTGCATCAAATGCCACCTTTTTCGGGGCGCCTTGCACGGGCGCCCCTTTCATTTGTTCTGATTACCGATGGGGCAATGCAAATCTCCTGGTTAACCGCGCACTGCGTGGTAATATTACCGTGCAATGCACGGTTATCCATGCAGCGCGTGGTTATGAAGGCTCCCCGAAAACCTGATTAAGCTCCGCGAAGGGCGTCGCATCCGCCAGTCCGGCGAAACGCCCCTGCTCCGCGATCTCTCGCGCGGCCCGGATGAACCCGCTCCACGCTGCTCGGGCCAGGGCCGAGCCGACGCTGATGCGCCGCACGCCGAGCGCCGCGAGATCCGCCACGGTCAGACCGAAATCCGAGGAGACCAGTACATTGACCGGCAACGGCGCCGCGGCTCGGACAATTTCCGCGATCTCCTCGCGGGTGCGCGGGCCCGGCGCGAACAGCACGTCCGCGCCTGCCTCCGCGTACGCCGTGAGGCGCCGCAGCACGTCCCTCAGGGGCTCCGAGTGCCCCACCAGGTAGCTCTCCGCGCGGGCCGTCAGCACCACCCGATGGCCGCTGGCGTCAATGGCGGCCCGCGCCGCCTTCAAGCGGCGCACCGCGGTCGGCAGGTCAAAGAGCGGCCGCTCGGCATCCCCCGTGGCGTCCTCGATGGAGAGCCCGGCGGCGCCGGTTTCCACGCACAGCCGCACGCTTTCCGCGACGCCATCCTCGTCGTCGGCATAGCCCTCCTGGAGATCCGCGTTGACCGGGAGGTCGGTGGCCGCAACGATTTCCGCGACGTGCCGCAGCACCGCGTCGCGGGACAACACTCCCACTTCGTCGGGCAGGCCTCTGCTGAACGCGAAGCCGGCGCTCGTGGTGGCCAGCGCGGCGAAGCCCAGGTGGCGGAGGTAGCGGGCAGCGCCAGCATCCCAGGGGTTGGGGATGACGAAGCAGCCCTCATCGTGCAGCCGGGCAAAGCGCTCGCGACGGGCGGCGGATAGTGTGAGTGAGTCCATGAGCGGTCCTGCCCCAACCGCCGCCTCAACTCCTGCTCGGGGAGGAACCCGCATCTTGACGCCAGAAACAGCACGCTTTCCATCGAGCCTTTTGAGGAGAAGACACGACATGGTTGAGCCGATGATCGGCCTGAAGAGATCCCACGGCTGCGCAGCGCTGCGCGACGGAGACGTCGGCGGCAAGGCGACCCTGATGGGCTGGGTGCACCGACGCCGCGAGTTCGGGGGGATGACCTTCATCGATCTCCGCGACCGCGACGGTATCACCCAGGTCGTGTTCAATCCTCAGCACAACAGCGAGGCGTTCGAGAAATCGCAGGCGCTCAAGAGCGAGTTCGTCATCGCCGTGACCGGCACCGTCGGCAAGCGGCCGGACGGCACGACGAATGCCCGGCTGGCCACCGGAGACGTGGAGCTGCTGGCCGAGTCCATCCGCATTCTGAATACCTCAAAAACCTCGCCCGTGCCGGTGGCCGACGAGACCCAGGCCACTGACGAGGCCCTGCGCATGAAATATCGCTTCCTCGATCTGCGCCGCGACAAGATGAAAAATCGGATTATCATGCGGCACCAGATCGCCAAGGCCATGCGCGATTACCTGGACAGCCAGGGGTTTTTGGAAATTGAGACGCCCATCCTGGTGCGCAGCACGCCGGAGGGCGCGCGAGACTACCTGGTCCCGAGCCGCGTCAACCCGGGAAAATTCTACGCGCTGCCCCAGTCCCCGCAATTGTTCAAGCAATTATTGATGGTGGGCGGGCTGGAGCGCTATTTCCAGATCGCGCGCTGCTTCCGCGACGAGGACCTGCGTGCCGACCGGCAGCCGGAGTTCACCCAGCTTGATCTGGAAATGTCCTTCGTGGAGCAGGACGACGTGTTCACCGTCATCGAGGGAACGCTCAAGCACGTTTTCAAGCAGGTGGCCGGGATCGACCTCCAGACGCCTTTCATCCGCGTGCCCTACCGCGAGATCATGGAGCGCTACGGGAGCGACAAGCCGGACACCCGGTTTGGCATGGAGATTTTTGACGTCACCGAAGGGCTGCGCGGAACCGAGTTCGCCCGCTTCAACGAGGTGCTCGAGCGCAACGGAACCATCCGCGGCATTGCGGTCCCGGAACAGGCCGGCGCGTCCCGCAAGGAACTGGACACGCTGGCCGAGACCGTGAAGTCGCTCGGGGCGGCGGGCCTGTACGCGGTAGCCTTCCAGGCCGACGGCGTGAAGTCGAGCATCGGCAAGTTTCTCCAGGAATCCCACGTGAACGCGCTGCGGGCCCATGCGAAGGAGGGCGACCTCGTGCTGCTGGTGGCGCACGAGGAAAAGTCGAAGGCACTGGACATCCTTGGCCGCTTGCGGCTGGAGCTGGGCCGCCAGCACAAGCTCATCCCGCCGGGCACCTACAACTTCCTGTGGGTGGTGAACTTCCCCCAGTTCCACTGGAACGAGGAGGAGCAGCGGCTGGAGGCCGAGCATCACCCGTTCACCTCTCCGCTCCCCGAGGACATTCCGCTGATCGACACCGATCCGCGCAACGTGCGGTCCAGCGCGTACGACCTTGTGCTGAACGGCAACGAGCTGGGGAGCGGCAGCATTCGAATCCACCAGCGGCCCCTCCAGGAGCGGATCTTCCAGGCCATCGGGCTCAACCAGGAGGAGGCCAACGAGAAGTTTGGCTTCCTCATGGAGGCGTTCGAGTACGGCGCGCCGCCCCACGGCGGGATCGCGCTGGGCTTCGATCGGCTCACGGCGATCATGTCGGGTGTGGACTCGATCCGCGAGGTTGTCGCGTTCCCGAAGAACCAGAACGCCGTCGATCCAATGACCGGAGCGCCCGTGGAAGTCGCTCAGGACCAGCTCGACATTGTCCGTATCCAGGTGAAGGCGACCCCGAAGGCCCCGCAAGAGAGCGGCGTACTCGTCTAGAACGGCGCAGTTATAATGTTCCCGCGAGATTATGAAAAGATTGACAATGTCGATCGGGGGACACTATAATTGGGGGACAAACCCGCGCTCAGCGCGACCTCATCAAGAAAGACGGTGCACAAGCATGGCTGATCCCTCGACCGCGGGTATCGTGACTCCTTCGGGGGGGACCGGCATCCAGATCCCCGAGCAAGGATTCGCGGCGCACGTCGAGCCCATTGCTGGCGGCAACCTGGTCCTGGCGGCGCTCGACGACGTCTTCAACCTGGCCCGCTGCAACTCGCTCTGGTACATGCTTTTCGGTCTGGCCTGCTGCGCCATCGAGATGATGGCCGCGGGCGCGTCGCACTATGATTTCGACCGCCTGGGGATGATCTTCCGCGCCTCGCCGCGCCAGTGCGACCTGATGATCGTGGCCGGCACCTGCACCTTGAAAATGGCCCCGCGGGTGAAGCTGCTTTACCAGCAGATGCCCGAGCCCAAGTACGTCATCGCCATGGGCGGCTGCGCCACCAACGGAGGGCCCTTCTACTACGACAACTACTCGGTCCTGAAGGGCATCGACAAGGTCATCCCGGTGGATGTCTACCTCCCGGGCTGCCCGCCCCGCCCGGAAGCGCTGATGTATTCGGTGATGAAGCTCCGCCAGAAGGTCAGCCGCCAGCGCGACCTCACGGCCCGAGTGCTGGGCAAGGCGTAGTTCGGCTCAGGAATTGACGCCTCTCTGCGAGGTTTAATACTCCTTCTCCCACGCTGTTAGCGGGATGATGCGGTCAGGGTCACGCCTCGCCTATTATGTCCACCATCTCCAGCCGAATTTTCTTGCCGACTACATGTGCTGCCCTTGCGAGTGTCTTGAGGTTTACCGCAGCGTTGTCGGCATCGAGTAGTCTATCCAGCTGAGAGCGGCTCGTTCCCATGCGTTCAGCCATGATTTTCTTCTTGATGTGTTGCGCTTCCATGGTCTGAAGCAATTGCATGGCAATGACGCGTTTAATCGCTACGGCCTCAACCTCCCCACGAATCTCTTCCTCCTCCAGAAAGCTATCGAAGGTGGAGCCGCTATGGTCAAACGGAGGCGTCGTGTGTCGTGCCTTCATTGCGTGACCCCTTTCTCATGTTGAGCCATTCTATGCTGTGCCAGTTCGAGATCATCGACAGGCGTCTTCTGACTCTTCTTGATGATGCCGTGGAGCAGTACCATGCGCTGAAACTTGTCCACGTAGAAGAACACACGGGCAACGCGGTTGCTGGGCAGGTGGGTCCGGACTTCATACGAGCCATCCTTCATCGGGCGACAGGTCGGCAGACCCAACGGCCAGGCGTATTCGGCCGTCTTGATGTCCAGTCCAATGAGAAGGCGGTCCTCACGGGCCAACTCATCCTTCAGCCAAGCTCGCACCGGCTCATTGCCGGCCTCCGTCTTGTAGAAGATTACCGAGACCCTCTTACCGGACTCGGAGCCGGGGCTGGCATGGCTGCTGTCCACTTCCCTGCGTGTGCCATAAATGGTACACGCAGGGAAGTCCCGCCGGCCCACCCACGCGGTCGAGGGAAGCAACGGCGTGATCTATGTTCTGACCGTCCTCTGACTTCGCCTGACGCGCTTCGCCGCGCAGCTCTCCGCCGCAAGCTCCAGGCCGAGGCGATCGACCTCGCCGAACAGGTCTGAGTCCAGGCCGAATTCTTCCGCCACGCTGCGCGGATTCGCCAGAAAACGAGCGCGTGCTTTCTCATCGACCAGCAGGCGCGCGAGAAAAACCTCCAGGCGCTCGTCGCTCATCGCGCGCGGCCTCGGGCAAGCGCTTCTCTTGCGCGGGATACTTCGGACAACAGGTGCTCTATCGTCGGAAAATTCCCGTCCCGTTCAATGATAACCGTGAGCGGGTGTTGAACCCGTGCCGCAACTTCCGTAAGGAGCGCGTACACCGGATCTGGCACGTCGTGCTGGTGATCGTCCAGCAGGCGCGACCGCCACATGCGGCCGCCCGCCAGGTGCATCTGCCGCACGCGCTCCAGCGGAATCGCGGCGAGAAAATCCAGCGGATCGTAATCGAAATTGGCTGCGTTGGCATACAGGTTGTGCAGGTCAAGCAGCATCGACGCTCCCCCAGACAGCAGCGCGTCCCGAATCCAGACCGCTTCCGACAGCTCGCCCGGGGGGCGCATCAGTGTCGCAACGTTTTCCATCAGCGGCATTGACCCCACAGCGACGCGGGCGCGGTGGAGATTGCGCGTGAAACCTTCAATCGTGGCGATGGTACGCGGCGGCGCGGCCAGGTGGCCGATTTCAATTCCGCCGGCGCGGACGAACGCGAAGTGCTCCGACCACGTTTCCGGCTCCACCGCGTTGATCAGCCACGCAACTCGAGCCAGTCGATTTTCGTCCACCGGGCATGCTGAAGCGAGCCCCAGCCCGACACCGTGCAGGCTCGTCGGAATTTCCGCGGCAAGCCGACGCGGCGCGCGCGGCGGTTTGTCGAGCCAGTCGTCCGCCAGCACCTCCAGACAGTCGACGCGGTCGCGGTGCATGAGAATTCCCGAGGCGAGCTCCGGACGCCAGCCCAGACCGACGCGATCAACCGCCGCAGCCACCGCAGCCTCCTGCACACCCGCCCCCGCCGCCGCAGGACGCGCCGCAGGCTGCCCCACAACCACCGCTTCCACAGCCTCCGCTCTGCGACTGCGCACGGGGAAACAACTGGCGTACTTCTAGCTGGCTTCCCGAGACCGCGGCTACCCCGAACACCGCGGCGACCAGCCCCAGCTCAGCACCGCGCAACTGTCTCACCTGCGCTCGCTCCCGGACAAGAAGCGTGCGCAGGTCGGCCAGCACGGCCCTTCCACGCGCGGACGGCCGGCGCCTCGCGGCCAGTCCCAGGAAGATACAAAACCCGATGGCGAGCAGCACGAGAAACCAGATATTGAAGTGCCCCCTGGTCAACGCGACGTGTATCTTGACGAGCGCCAGCGCTGCCAGGAAACACAGGCCGCCCACTGCGACAAACGAGCGGACGGCTCGCTGCTCGTCACTGAAAATCAACCGCTCATCGAGCAGCTGGAGCTCGTAGGGCCGGCAGAGCGGGACAAGCTCGTAAATCGTGCGGGCTTCCCGCGGCTTGTCGAAATGGCGGAGAATCGCCCGCTCCAGCACGTTCCCTTCGCAGGCCCCGGTGGCTACCAGCCAGTCGCCTTTCACCGAGAGCAGTGCCCGATCTAGCAGAGATACCACGGCGACGCGCAACACCTCGTTTGCTCCTCCGCGGAGGAAGGCGATGACGCAGGGATCGCGTGGTATCTTTGACGATGGTAGACTCCCGGAACAGTCGTTGGTCACAAAATGGACCGTCAGAACAAGACCAATGCCAAGCGCCGCGTAAAACATCAGAAAAGGCGGGCCCGGCCAGTCAAGCGGATTCATGGATGCGCTCAACTCCTTGGGCCGACTTCGTCGGCGTTTTCTTCTTACTTCATATACACCTTGACTGTACCGCCGGGGCCACCCATCCGCTGGTGTCCAGGCACACCGGATCCGGCCGGACGTTCACATCCCGGTTACTCGACGAACTGCAAACGGCCGGCCCCGTCCGCACAAACGTCACATCCGAAAGCAAAGGGAGACGAGGACAATGGCACAGGGTATCGGAGGCGCGAGCAAGGGCGGCGGCGGCAAGGACCCCAAGGCGAAAATCGGGCGCATGCTCACCAAGATCAAAGCCGCCGGGGCGAAAAAGGCCGCCAAGAACGCGCAGCAATCGGTCGGGAGCCTGATGAGCGCGATGGCCAACTCGGCCAAGGGCCGGAAATGCTGCTGCGATTAGGGCGTGTTTATCAACCCGCGGTAACACGCAGAAAACAGCCGTTGAGAGGAGGATGGCTTCGGCCGTCGGATCATGCGAGACCTCTCCACTTCCATGAGCGCGCTCCTGACGCGGGGGCTTGAGTGCCCACGCTGCGGCGCCACCAATCAGCAGAGCGCCATGCGCTGCGTGACCTGCCGCGCCGAGCTGCACGAGGACGAGCAGCCGACCCTCGCGCAGGAAGCTGCCCAGAAGCCACCCTTGCAGCTGGGGCCGCTCACGCCCGAGCAAGAGAAAATCGTCGAACAGTGGCGCACCAGGATACCACTGGAGCGTTCGGAAAATTACTTGATTTTCCAGCAGGCCTTCGAGGGCGCGCAGTCCGGAACGATCTCAGCCGACGACTACCGTTTCGCGGTTCGGAAAATCCGCACCATCGGCGAGACCGGCTGCAAGATTCTCGAAGACGCCACCATCCAGAAAAAGGTCCGCAACGTGTCCGACGAGGCGCGGGAGGTCAAAGACGAGATGCTCGGCGGATTCCGACTGCTCCGTGACGGCGCGGTCCTCATGGAAAAATGGCTGTCGTTCGGCAACCCGGACGACATTCTCAGCGGAGCCGAATACATCGACGCGGGTTACCGCGCAATCGACGCCGCACAAGAGCGAGCGCTGCAATTGCACTGAAGAGGAACGCCCCTTTTCGGTACAACAAAACCCCCACCGGCAAAAGGCTCCAGCCCTACCGCTGGAAGCCAGGGTCCGGAGGTAAGTTACGCCAGCGCTTCCTCGGCCGCGCGCGACGCGGCCGGCGCGATGCCGCACGACATGTACGCGGTGAGCGAGACCCGCGCCGCCACGTCGCGGGCAATTTTTCGGATTTTTGCGGCCAGCGGCGTGTCGCCCTCGATGAGCGCGCGCAGCTCGCCGATGTCCGCCCCCTTGACCAGGAGCGGATCGAGCGGCAGCGAGCCAATCAGCGGCACGCCCATGCGGCGCGCCATCTCCAGCCCGCCGCCGTCGCCGAAGATCCGCGTTTGCTCGTCGCAGTGGCCGCACTGGAAATACGCCATGTTTTCAATGACGCCGAGCGGCGGCACTTTCATCTCGCGGAACATGGAAATCACTTTGGCCGCAATCGTGAACGCCACTTCCTGCGGCGTGGTCACCGCCACGATTCCCGCCAGCGGAATCGACTGTGACAGCGTGAGTTGGGCGTCACCCGTGCCGGGCGGCAGGTCGACCAGGAGATAATCGAGCTGGCCCCAGTCGACGTTGTACATGAACTCCTGGATGGCCTTGTGAACCATCGGCCCGCGCCAGATCACGGCCTGCTCGCCGGACACCAGGAAGCCCATGGACATCACCTTGATGCCGGCCACTTCGACCGGGAGAATCTTCTTCTCGTTGGGCGAGGGCTGCGGCCGCTCGTCGAGGATCCCCATCATGCGGGGGATGCTGGGCCCGTAGATGTCGGCGTCGAGCAGCCCTACCCGCGCGCCCTCGTGGCGCAGGCAGAGCGCCAGCAGCGTGGCCATGGTGGACTTGCCCACCCCGCCCTTGCCGCTGGCCACCGCCACGATGTTCTTGATGCCCTCGATGCTCTGCTTGTTCTGGGCTCGGGCGGCGGGGACGGTGGAATCGAGGTCCACTTCCACTTCAGTCACCCCGGGGATGCGCCGGATGGCGGCCTCCACGTCGTCGGAAATCTTCTTCTTCAGGGGACAGGCGGGGGTGGTCAGCATCACCTGCACCTTCACCTTGCCACCATCAACGGAAATCTCCTTGACCATGTTCAGGGTCACGAGATCCTTGTGCAGTTCGGGTTCCTGCACGGTACGAAGCGCGTCCAGCACCTGCTCGCGCGTGATCTGCTCAGCCATGTTACTCTTCCTACCAAAAACTGCGCATAGGATACCATTCGGCGCGCCGCTGTTCCTCTCATGACAGAGGAGAACGCAGGCAGCCATCAGAATCCCTTCACTTTCAATCCAAGCCTCAAGGTGATTCATGGATGACAAGGCGGCAGCCGCCGCGTTCGAAGCCGATCGGCTGAACCTGCTCCTCGAGATCGGCCGGGAGTTCTGCTCCTCCCTCGACATCAACGAAGTCCTCAACCGCGTCCTCGACAAGGTCATCGAAGTGACCCGCGCCGAGCGGGGCTTCGTGGTTCTGCTCGACAAAGGCGAGCCCGACATCCGCGTGGCCCGCAACATGGACCACCAGGCTATCGACCGCGAGGAATTCAAGGTCAGCCGCAACATCATGGACAAAGTGGCCCGCGAGGGCATCCCCATGCTGAGCAACAACGCCATGGAAGATCCCCGCTTCTCTGCCTACCAGAGCATCGCGCTGCACGCCATCCGCTCCATCATGTGCGTTCCGCTGGTGCTCAAGGGGAAGACGTTCGGCCTCATCTTCGTGGACAGCCGCATCTCCAGCGGCATCTTCAAGGAGAAGGACCTCGAGTTCCTGAGCGCAATCGGCCACCAGGCCTCCATCGCCATCGACAACGCCCGCCAGCACGAGTCCACCAAAGAGGTCGTCGTGGCACTGGCCAACGCCATCGAGGCCAAGGACCCCTATACCGGCGGCCACGTGGACCGGGTCACCCTGCTGGCGGTGGAGATCGGCAAGGCCATGGACCTCGACAATGACCGCCTGCGCAACCTGGAAATGGCCGCCATCCTGCACGACGTCGGCAAGATCGGCATCGAGGAGTCTGTGCTCTGCAAGCCCGCCATGCTCAGCCACGACGAGCGTAAGGTGATGGAGCAGCATCCCGCCATCGGCGCGCAGATCGTGCAGCCGCTCCAAAATCTCCCCGACGAGGTCAAGCTTTCCATCAAGCATCACCAGGAGCGCTGGGACGGCAAGGGCTATCCGGCCGGCCTGAAGGGCGAGGAGATTCCCATCTACGCCCGGGTCGTGGCGGTGGCCGACACCTACGACGCCATGACCACCAACCGTCCATACCGCGCCGCCCTGCCGCGCAGCGTCTCCATCGAGGAGATCAAGAAGTGCGGCGGCACGCAATTTGATCCGGCCGTTGTGGCCGGCTTCTTGAAGGTGATGGAGACCTGGGTCGATCCGCCGCAGCAGTCCTGATCGCGCTGCTTTTGTGCGCGGCGAGCGCGGAGGCCCAGGTCGTCCGGGGGCCCGCCGAAGTCGTCCTGCGTGACGGACTGGCCCGCATCCGCGTGCCCCGCGGCTACACATACCGAGGTGGCGCGGACGCGCGCGAGTATCTCCGCGGGATCGGCAACCTCACCCAGCCCGAGGACATCGGCGTGCTACTTCCGTCGAGCACCCGCGATTGCTTCGTTTCGGTGGAGTACGATGCATGCGGCTACGTGCGCGATGACCATCCCCTGGACGCGGACGCCCTCCTCAAGGCGCTGCGCGAGGACAACGAAAAGGAAAACCGCGCCCGCCGCAAGGAGCATTATTCCGCCGATAACCCTCCTGGGATGGGCCGAGACGCCGCGCCTGGACCCTTCGGGGCACGTGGTGGGTTGGTCGTTGCGCGCCCGCAGCGGGGATTTCGAATTCGTCAATCGGCACACGCGCATGCTGGGTCGGCGCGGCGTGCTGTCTTTGAATCTGGTCACCGAGCCGAAAACCCTCCAGCAAAACATCCGCCACGTCGAGGCCGTGGCGCCGCACACCGAATTCCTCCCCGGAAACCGCTATGAGGATCGGCGCGAAGACGATCCCGAGCCAGTGCGGGACGTGTCATTTCTGTTGCTCGGACGGGCGCTGCCCGCCCCCACGCCGAGCGCGACGCCGCCCAGAACCCAGATGCCGCCGCGCAAGACGGAGCGCGACTATTTTCTGCCGGCCGCCATCGCGGTGACCGTGCTGGGCGTCATGGTAATCATTCCGCGGGTTGTTCAGCGGGCGATGAGCCTGCCGATGGGGCCCTTCGGATCGATCACGTTGTGCAGGTCGGCGAAGGGGATGGGGACCTCCATCGAGGCAATGGCGAATCCTTCGTCAAAGAATGTGATGACCAGGGCGCGGTCGGTGAGATAGAAGGTGTGCCGCCCGTTTTCGCCTTGCGGCGCGTTGGGCTCGATGGCCTGCATGCGCCGGTTCACCTCGGCGGCGTAATTGGAGTCTCTCCGAAAGAGGCTGGCATAATCATAGGTCCGGCCGCTCACGTCGACCGTCACCGCGCCCAAGACCTTGGTGGGATGGGCCGACGCCATCCGGCCGTTGATTGACTGAATCCCCAGGCCACCCATCCACACGCTGAGCAGGCCCGCCGCGTTGAGCTTCACGGCGTAATTCCGCTCCTCGCGGTACTTCATGCCACGCTCCAGATCGGCGTCGGTCACCGGCAGCGGGTTGGGGACAAACAGCTTCTTCAACGCCGCGTTCGTCCTCGCCGCACCGCCGACCACCTGGGGATACTCAATCACGTACACCGCGGCTCCAGCGGGCGAGCGCAGGGTTACTTTCTTCTTCTGGATTTTCACGGCGCCCAGCGCGTCCGCGTGCGCCGCCGCAACGACCAGGATCAGTACGAGGAGGATTCGCATGCCCGGTGGTTCCTGCCCTTGCGGGCCCTTCCCTGTCCTACCCGCAATACTCGCCAAGCCGTCCCAGCACATCGTGACAGTCGGCCTCCGCGCTCACACAGAGCCGCTCCCAGCCGCCGGCCCCCTTCACGTCCGCGAACAGGCCCGCCTTGTCCTCGTGAAAGTGCAGGCAGGCGACGGCGCCGCGATAGAACACCCCGCGCTTCTTCTCACGCAGGCCGGCGAGGGCGCGCACCCGCTCCAGCAGCGGCTCCAGCATGTCCAGGGTGGCGTCCGACGCGTGCTTCACCGGTAAGCCATACGGCACGGCGAGGAAGGAGTCCCGCCCTCGCGCTCGAATCGACCGCCTTCAAACTCTGTGGGGGGTCAGCTTGTAAATGCCGAGCGCGCGACTCGGCCTCGTCGTCTTACTGCTGCTCAGCATCGTGGCGGCCGCCATTCCCACCTGGCAGCAGGCCAACGTCGGTGGCCCCATCAATGGGAGCGACACCGCGTGGATGCTGGCCGCCACCACCCTGGTGCTCCTGATGACGCCCGGGCTCTCCTTCTTCTACGGGGGGATGGTCCAGCGCAAGAACGTGATTTCCACCATGCTGCAGAGCTTCGTGTGCATGAGCGTGGTCAGCCTGCTGTGGGTCGTGGTGGGATTCAGCCTCGCGTTTGGCGATTCCATCGGCGGATATGTGGGCGACCCGCGCACCTTTTTCATGTTCAGCGGCGTTGGCGGGCAGACCGAGCCGCTGCTCGCGCCCACCATTCCCCTCGCGCTCTTCGCCCTCTTCCAGCTGAAGTTCGCCATCATCACCCCGGCGCTGGTGAGCGGATCGTTTGCCGAGCGCGTCCGTTTTTCCAGCTACTTGCTGTTCATCGCCCTGTTTACGATATTTATTTACTGCCCGCTCGCGCACTGGACGTGGCATCCCCAGGGATTTCTGCGGAACTGGGGCGTCCTCGACTTCGCAGGCGGCACCGTGGTACACATGTCGTCCGGGCTGGCCGCCCTGGCCGGCGCGATTTTCCTGGGCCGTCGCAAGGATCACGTGCGCGGCGCTGCCGCCGAGCCGGCCAACATCCCCTTCGTGATGCTGGGCACCGGCATGCTGTGGTTCGGATGGTTCGGCTTCAACGCGGGCTCCGCCCTGGCCGCCAACGACATCGCGACCCTCGCGTTTCTGAACACGAATACCGCGTCGGCGGCCGCGCTGCTGAGTTGGATTCTCCTGGAGCGGGCGCGCGGCCAGAAAGCCTCCGCGCTGGGCGCCTGCATTGGTGCCGTGGTGGGGCTGGTGGCCATCACCCCGGCGGCGGGCTTCGTCTCCTTCGGCTCGAGCATCTGCATCGGCGCGTTCGCCAGCGTGGTCAGCAACATCGCGGTGCACTTCAAGTCGCGCTCGTCGCTGGATGACACCCTGGACGTCTTCCCCTGCCACGGAATGGGGGGATTTTCGGAATGCTGGCCACCGGCGTGCTCGCCAACGCGGCGATCAATCCAGCCGGCGCGAACGGGTTGATTTACGGCGGAACCCGGCTGTTCGGCATGCACGTCCTTGCGTTAGGGGTCGTGGCCGCGTTCGTTCTCATCGGTTCCTTTATCCTGTACAAAGTCACCGACATGCTGGTCCCCCTGCGCGTCAAGGAAGAGCAGGAGGCGGTCGGACTCGACCTCAGCCAGCACGGCAAGTCAGCCTTTGCGCCGGCACGAAGCAGCGTGCTCATCTCGATCAATTAGGACGGGCCCATGGAAACCTTTGCCAGCCTTGTGGAATACAGTCGGGATCGATATCGCGAAGCATTTTACAACAGCCACGTCGACGATATCTTGATGGGTGCCGTCATCGCCTCCATGGTGGAGGACGACTGCTCGCTCATCGGCGTGTTTTCCGACGGCGTCAACCATCATCTCCGCTTCGAGGGCAACGAGCAGCAGACCCGCTACGTGTTTCGCCTGACCCACCTGTCCGAGGACCTCACCGTGGCCCGCGTGCAGGGGCACCTGGGCAGCGTGGTGGTGGGCTACGGCGAGCCGGTTGGAAATATCGCGACCGCCTGGGGAAAACTCGAGGCCGCAAATCGCCCTATCAACGAGGAAGGACCCGAGCCCGGCGTCATCCGCTTCGAAGCCGACCTGGCCAGCGGATTTCTCTATGCCCAGATCACCCTGATCATGGAACTGGATCGTTTCATCCACCCGGACTATCACGTCGACCACGAGACCTTCCACTCCAACTTGTGGTCCGTGATGGCCGTGCTGCGCGATTATCTGCGCGCGACCTTGCGGGAGATGGGCTTGTCCGGTGGGGGCGCGCGCCCCGCCTCACATGCGCGCGAGTTGCGCCAGAGCCGCGGCGAGATCCTGGTGGGCGAGATCGTGGCCGCGGCGGCCCAGGCAGGGCTGTCCGTGGTGGGCATCTCCTCGGACTCAGACGAGCAGACGGTGCGGTTGCACGCCCCGTCAGATTTCGTGCTCGGGCGGGTCGCCGTTTCGCTGCGTCGGGAGCCGCGACGCTTTGGCTCGCGGGGCGGCCCGCCCAATATCCTGGTGGAAATGCAGGGCGAGGTGCGCAATCATCCCACCACCCTCGAAGAATTGTTGGAGCCCTTCCACCCGTCGTCCAACGAAGTCGTGGTGGAGCGGCGCCATCACACGTACAGCGCCGTGGTGGCCGAGGTCGTGCCCCTCGAGGGAGGCCGCGAGGCGCTGCGGGACATCTTTACGAAATCCCTGGCCGCGCTGCAGGACGCGCTCACGCCCTTCCACCGCGGTCGGCCGGCCGGTCCGCCGAGCGCCGCCCCCCGTCCTCCCAGCGCGGGACGCCGGATCTAGATAAAAACGGCAACATCCGGGGCGCGGGCCCGTGCTAGACTCTGCCCTTGTGAGCAAATCCCATCCGCCGCCCTGGATTTTCGCCATCACCAACCTGCCGTTCGGCGTGGCCGGCGGCTACGCGTTCGTGGCGATGCCGTTCTTTCTCACCAAGGCCGGAATGCCGGTGGAAACCACCGCGAAGCTGGGCGCCCTGGCCATGCTGCCCTCCGCCTATCAGCTTTTCTGGGCTCCGGTCATCGATCTGGGCATCCGGCGCCGAGCGTGGCTGGTTCTGGTGTCCGTGCTGAGCGGAATTTGTCTTGAGTACTCGCTGCTGGTCAACCCGATGTCCGACCTGGTCACCTTTGAGATCCTGATGGTGGCCGGGCAGCTGCTCGCGGGCCTGGTGGCGTCCTGCAACGGCGCGCTGGTCTCCACTTCCCTGCCCGACCACTTGCGCGGCAAGGCGGCCGGCTGGGTGAATGCCGGCAACCTGGGCGCGTCGGCGCTGGGTGGCGGCGTCATCATGTCGCTGCATCAGGTGGAGATTCCGCTCGGCGATCAGCACGTGCTGGCCCTGGCGCCGGTCGCGCTCGCGCTGATGATGATCCTGCCGGCCCTGGCCGCGCTGGCCATCGAAGAGCCGCCCCCCAGCCGGGTCCCGCTGGGCGCCCATTTTCGGGAAATGGCCGCCGACGTGTGGCAGGCGGTGCGCGCGCGCAAGGGATGGACGGGAATCCTGTTCTGCATCTCGCCGGTGGGAACCGCCGCGCTGACCAATATTTTATCCTCGCTGGGCGCCGACTACCACGCCTCGGACAACATGGTCGTGTTGGTGACGATAGTGGTGATGTATTGAATCGACGAGTTGAGCACGAAATCCCCAACCTCGGCGGCGTCACCGATGGCCACCGTGCTGGTGGGCGTCGTGGTGCTGGTGCTCGTGCTCGTGCTGGTCGTGCTGGAATCGCTGAAGGCACTCGTGCCGACCGTCTTGGAGCTCATGTCGATGTAATACTTCACGCCGTTGCGCAGGCCGGTGACCGACTTCAGGTAGCTCCTCTCGGCCGACGTGAGATTGTTCAGGCCGGCCGTCCCCTCATCCCAGTCGTTGTCCAGGAAGTTGGGCTGGAGCGCCTTCGCCGCTTCGCCCG
>Ga0194121_10006355_pt1 | contig 15857 bp, 18 predicted proteins | sample TA2MahCa50mmetaG_FD_148609 | JGI IMG/M metagenome (GOLD analysis project Ga0194121, IMG submission 148609) | Freshwater microbial communities from Lake Tanganyika, Tanzania - TA2015020 Mahale Deep Cast 50m | ecosystem: Environmental > Aquatic > Freshwater > Lake | place: Tanzania: Lake... | reverse complement strand
TCTTCGAATGGCTGACCTGGGTGGCTTATCCCATCATCGCCATCGATTTTTCCGGGCACAATCCATACGGCTGGGCCGCGCTAGCAGCGTCGCTTTGTATGTACTGGGTGCTCGTTCACGTATCTGGAATCCCACCGCTTGAGGAACATATGCTGCGTTCTCGCGGCGATTTGTTTCGAACTTACCAGAAACGTACCAGAGCTTTCTTTCCCTTGCCGGTCTTTAATTCGCCCTCGCGACGGCGAATAAAGGAGTGAGTGCCGGAATTATTAACGCCCTCCAGAAACAAGAAAATTAATAGACAAGCACAGGTGTCCCGCCGACGAAGCTCCGATCATCGATCTGTCGAACAAGAAACTCGGCGGCGTCTGCACGAGAGATCATGCCATTCCGCCACTGCGATGGCTTATCAAGAATCTTGTAAAGACCCGTTCGCTTTCCACCAGTTAAGACGCCAGGCCGCGCAATGGTCCAATCGAGTGAGCTAGACTTTATCAGACGCTCCTGCACACTCTTGTCATCGTAGGCGCGACCAAAAACCAACTGGAACGGCACGCGCTGAAGGCAACTGATGCTTTCGCGGCTGTCGCCTGCCCCGAAGCCAGTGACGCAGATCAGCCGCTTCGGTCCTTGGCTTTCCATAGCACCGACCAATGTGCGCGTGGCGTCGGAGAAAAGGCTTACCGGCCGAAACAAATCTCCTAGAGAAATGCCTAGGGTCTGGATCACGACGTCTATCCCGTCCAGCGCTGCCTCAATGTCTTTCTTGACCAGCGCGTCTCCGCGGACTTTCTCCAGGCTTGGATTAGACAAACCGATCGCCGCCGCCGAACGAGCCAAGGCGCGCACTTGGTGTCCGCCTTCCAATGCCTGCCGTGTGGTCTCAAGCCCAATGCCCTTGCTGGCTCCGATGATCAAGACATGCGCCATGCTGATACTCCATGCAGGAACGACAAGTGTGGCGCCATCCCACAAGAACTAGGTGTGCAGGTGATACGCACAAACAACCCGTTCAAATAGTCGCACCAGATCGTGCGTTCTCCTGTTGTTTTCCCTGTTGCCAGCTGGTCACTGTGACTCCGCGAGCCACATCCAACAGTCGTTGCGGCCCCGGTATTAGTCCGCTCGAGGCAAGGACGTCCTCAAGGCTCCATTTTGGTACTTGAGGAAAAACCGGGCGCCCTGCTGGCAAGCGAAGCCCCGACCGCCGTGATAGGTGAAACAAGTCGTACCGGCGCAGAAAAAGGCCGTAGATCTCCGTACCTCCCAGGATTGCGACGGTCCCGTTCCTAACCCCCAGCATCTCAGCGGCCTTCTCCCACGGAAGTCCTGCAGGGTTCCAAAACAGTGCATGCCCGAAATTCTCAGCTGGCGCGACCCTCTCGATCTGTCGGGTAGCAATCAACCGTCGCCGCTTTGGCGAGTGTGCTTGGTTCTCATTCGAGTTGCGGCCATGAACAATGAGATCGACACGGTCGAGGGAGTCCGAGAGGAAATGCTGATCAGCCTCAACCACGAGTGCAGACGGCATGACGCCAGAGGCATCAGCCAGCATTCCATCCTCAGAAACGATGGCAAAGCCTTCCACGCGAATTGACATCGGAACGAATTCTTTAGGAGAGGCTGACGAGCTTGGTCACAAGCCAGAAAGTTATTGACGCCGAAATTGCGCCAAGAATTGTTCCCCACGCAACGTCAACCAACGTCAATTGCAGAGTCCAGTTGCGCAGCGTCGCATGGTTCGTCAAATCATAGGTCGCATAAGTAAAGAAGCCAAAGAGCGCCCCGTAGACAGCCGCCGTCGACATGGATCCGCTTTTTAAGGCAGGCTGAATTGCGAATATCAGCAGACCAATAGGATAGACGGCATAGAACAAGATCGCCGGCGGGAGGTTCACACCGGAAATGGCAATGTCTCCGAGCGTTGGCCGGTACAAGCGAGACGCCATTGCCCCCAGCCACATCATGTCAGCTGCGACAAAGACTGCAAGCGCGACGCCATAACCGACCAAGTTCACCAGCATAACGGCCTCGTACTGTCTGCCTTCAGCCCGACCAATTACTCGACACCATTGGAATGCACCATCGACATAAACTCCTGTCGGGTCATTGCATTGTCGCGGAAGCATCCCAGCATTCGGCTGGTCACCATATCCGTGCCGTGCATGTGAACACCGCGGCTGGACATGCAATGATGAGCGGCCTTAATCACAACCGCGACGCCTTGCGGCTTCAGAACTTTTTCGATCGTGTTTGCTACCTGCGCTGTCAGGCGTTCCTGGATTTGCAGCCTTTTCGCGTAAGCCTCTACAACGCGCGCCAGTTTGGATATGCCCACGACGCGTCGATTCGGTACGTAAGCGACCCAGGCACGGCCAATAATCGGCGCAACGTGATGTTCGCAATGGCTTTCAAACGGAATGCCCCGCAGGACGACCATTTCGTCATAGCCGTCGGTTTCTTCAAAGGTCTTCTGCAGGATTTGTTCGGGATCCTGTCGATATCCAGCGAAATATTCCTGGAAAGCCCGTGCCAGGCGGCTAGGGGTTTCGCGTAGCCCATCCCGGTCAGGGTCTTCCCCGATCCAGCGAAAGACATCCCTAAAGGCCTGCTCGACCTTCGACTGAGATGTAGCATCCTCATTTGAGCTGGAAATGGCGGAAGACCGGTTCAGGCAAACAATTTCGTTCATCGGAAGGCTCCAAATGGGACGCCAGAGATCGGCGACCGATACCTGCTTAGTCGGACTTAGTCCGAGAACGATGCCCGGGTTCCGATGGATCACCCGGACCAGTCATTCTGGCTGCAATATTTTTCGCTCGAAAATCAGGCAAGAAGTCTGGATATCCGACGCGGTGCCGGCCAACTCTCCGGCTGAGCCGGCTCATAGCGCGGGCGGGTTGTGAGCGAGCGATCGACATGACAACAATTATTTGGTTTCGCCAGGATCTACGTACTCGGGATAACCCAGCGCTTGCGGCCGCGGCAGCACGCGGCACCGTAATTCCGATTTTCATTCTCGACGAATTTAGCTCCGATCCACGCTGGCGTTTGGGCGGAGCCAGCCGCTGGTGGCTGCACCACAGTCTTGCAGCGCTTAGCGGCGATCTTGGTCAAATAGCCCTGTTCCGCGGAGATCCTAGAAATCTTCTGCCTACGATCGTGAAGAGAGTGGGGGCGTCAGCGGTTTACTGGAATCGTTGCTACGAGCCCTTCGCGGTTGCCCGCGATACGGAATTGAAGGTGTCGCTGCAAAAGCTCGGCGTTGAGGTCCATAGCTTCAATGGCAATCTGCTGCATGAGCCATGGGAACTGGCAACCGGCAGCGGCGGCCCCTTCAAGGTCTATACGCCGTACTGGCGGGCGAGCCTCAGCAAGCCCGTTGTGGTGCCGCTGCCGTCACCAAATCTAAAAGTCGACACGTGCGCCAATTTTGGCGAACGCCTGGAAGATTGGAGCCTCCTGCCGGTTAAACCCAACTGGGCCGCTCGCTGGGGAGCTCTCTGGCAGCCAGGAGAAGCCGGCGCACTCTCTCAATTCGATGAATTTTCGAAAAACGGACTCACCAAGTATCGGGAAATTCGCGACCGACCCGACCTGCAGGGGACCTCAAGACTGTCGCCGCATTTGCATTGGGGTGAAATCTCGCCGCGCCAAATCTGGGCACGCCTCAATCTGGAGGCGGAAGACCCGCTGAAGCGATATGGCGCAGACAAATTCCTGAGCGAAATCGGCTGGCGCGAATTTGCCCATCACCTCCTCTATCACTTTCCAACACTTCCAGAACAAAACTGGCGCCAAAACTTCGACGCTTATCCGTGGCGAGAAAGTGCCAGTGATCTGAAGGCTTGGCAGCGAGGTATGACCGGATACCCACTCGTCGACGCCGGTATGCGGGAGCTCTGGCAGACGGGCTGGATGCACAATCGGGTACGGATGATAACAGCGAGCTTCCTTGTCAAGCATCTGAGGATCGACTGGCGGCACGGCGAAGCATGGTTCTGGGATACTTTGCTCGATGCCGACCTCGCGAACAATGCTGCCGGCTGGCAGTGGGTGGCGGGAAGTGGCGCGGATGCTTCACCCTATTTCAGAATCTTCAATCCGATCGCCCAAGGCAAGAAGTTCGATCCGAACGGCGACTATGTACGCCGCTGGTGCCCGGAGCTGGCAAGACTTCCGAATGAAGTCATTCACGAGCCATTCAAGGCCGAACCTGAAGTGCTAGCCCAAGCAGGAATCACACTCGGATCAACTTATCCGTCGCCGATCGTCGATCATGACCAGGCTCGCCGCGCTGCACTCGATGGTTACGCCAAGGTCCGTACCTACAAAAACCATGTTCGGGACGCTTGAGTCTTGGTAAAGTTCATGAACACGCGTCGCCGCCGTTCGCCCCACCTTCATTATTCCTGAGACCGGATCGGCAACGGCAAGATGCCTCGCTGATCCTCTGGAGGATTGAGCGCGGCGGTCGGCAAGGCACGGCCACGCGAATCGTGCCAGGAGTTCAAGGCCCAACGAACTGACGGAAACGCTATGTCATTCCAGGGAATATCATTCCAGCTAAACTTCTTGACCTCCAAACTTTCTGGGCCCGCCCCGTAACCAGGCTCTGCCCAGCGCGCTCGAAAGATAACCTGTACCTGGCCGAGGCGTGCGATCGAGTAGACTGCCAGCACACCGTCAATGCTGATCCGCGCCCGCGCCTCTTCCCAGGCTTCACGCTGCGCGCCCTCGCTCGCGGTCTCACCCATTTCCATGTAGCCAGCAGGAATCGTCCAGAATCCTGCGCGCGGCTCTATGGCGCGGCGGCAAAGAAGCACCCAATCGCCTTCCGCGATGATACTACCGACGACCACCTTGGGATTCTCGTAGGCGACGAAATTGCAATCGGAGCAGACAAGCCGCTCCCGGTCATCGCCTTCGGGAATGCGTCGGACTAATCGGGACATCTCTCTGAATACCCAGGATCTGGCCAAAGCACAATTTTTCTCACCTTTACCGCACAAGTGTCTATTCGAAAGACATTGGCTTTCTTTGGGCTTGGAGCTTCCTAAAGGCCCACGCCAATGCTGGTCGCACCGGCAGGAACAACCGATACCCGTGTTCGAGTAACGTCATGATGCCAGGAAGTTCAGCGATACGAGCCGCCCATCGCCATCGTGGCAAATGTCGCCATATGCTCACGAACGCAGCGGCACCGGAAATGAGCTGCCCGTCGCTGCGTCTCACATGGAATCGGGACATAGCAGTGTGTCTCTCCAGATCCGGCTGAAGCAACTGGTCGGCCTGCGACACATCAAGAAAGTGGAGCTTTTCAGCACCGATTTGCTTCCTGTAATGATCTATCTCCGCCCGGCAGAGCGGACAGGAGCCATCAAAATACACGGTCAGGCCAGAAGTTTTAGACGACACGACCGGCCCTCTGTTTCTGCTGGATGGTTGCGGCTGGAGCTGCCTCGTCCCAAGCGCCAACCTCCGTTCGTCGCAAGCCCAGCAGCAAACTCTCAAAGGAACGTTGCGCGCGGCGTCCCTCTACAAGGGCATCACGCCAACGGTGAGGCGAGGAGAAAAATGACTGTTCGTAAACTCCGGTACGGGCCTGGCATCGCGCTGCGAGCATCACCAAGCGATTAACCGCAGAATCCACGGTCAAAACCACTTGACGATGGCCAACACCAAAACCGCGTATGCCAACATCCCTGTAACCAAGATGGGCATCTGAGACGCGCCTCCTTTAAGCGTATCACGCGTCTTTTCTTTGAGCAGACTCAGCAGGTCTGGCCACGTGAAGGATACAAAATCACCCTGCGACATGATGTTCACCAGGCGGCCTTGTTCATCCACTACTGGCAAATGTCGGAACCGTTCATTCGACATTTGACGTAGCCAGTCTATGACCTCGTCATCCGCACGACCTGTCCTGACTTCGCTTGTCATGATGGCTGAAAGCGGAGTTGTTTTGGGGTCTAGGGCTTTGTTCAGAAGTCGACGCATGAGGTCGCGCTCGGTCACGATACCTTTGACCTTCATCTCATCATCTACGATAACCACCGATCCGATATTCTTCTCCGACATCGTCTTCACGGCCGTAGGAACGACATCGTCGCTTCGAAGCGAGAATGGAACCGGCTTACTTCTGTATTCTGGCCTGTCTTTGATTTTCATTGGATACCTCGCTTTCTATGCCTTCTTCGGACTCACACGTTCGTGAACATCAAGTCGTTGGATATCTAAATAACGAAACCAGCGCTCGTTTGGATCATTGGCGCAGCACCAACAGCGACCACTGCGATCAGCATCAGCATGATTTCGCGGCCGAAGTGATGGCGTGTCCTGAGATGTCTTATGATTTCGGACCGGCCTGGGGAATGCTGGCTCGACCCGGTGTCCGGCTGATCAGACCGGTAAAGCGCCGCGCATCAAGCAAGATTTGCCGCGTACGAGCGGCCGGCATGGCTTTCAGCTGTCGATATGCCATTGTCAGTCGCGGATTATTTTGCAGGCGCTCCTGGTTTCGCTTCAGAAAGGCCCAATAAAGATAATTGAAGGGACACGCATCTGCGCCGGACTTCTGCCGCACGTCGAAACGGCACTTTTTGCAGAAGTCCGACATGCGATCGATGTAAGCGCCGGAGGCAGCATACGGTTTCGAAGCGAGCAGACCGCCGTCCGCAAATTGCGACATTCCAAAGGTATTAGGGAGTTCGACCCATTCGAAAGCATCGGTATAAACCGCCAGATACCATTCAGAAATCGCGCTCGGTTTGACGCCGAGCAAGAGCGCAAAGTTGCCCGTTACCATGAGGCGCTGTATGTGGTGCGAATACGCATAACGGCGCGTGTCACCGATGGCCTGCTTCAGGCAGTTCATGTCCGTGTCGCCGCTCCAGTAGAACGAAGGCAGCGGTCGCCGCGCACCAAGTGCGTTCATGGTCGCGTAGCCCGGCATGTTGTGCCAGTAGACGCCTCGGACATACTCCCGCCATCCCAAGATCTGGCGAATGAACCCTTCGACGCAGTTCAACGGCGCCCGACCGGTGCGATATTCAGATTCCGCGCGGTCACAAACCTCCCGCGCCGTCAGAAGTCCGACATTGAGATATGGCGAAAGCGCCGAGTGAAAAACGAACGGGTCGTCTTGTTTCATGGCGTCCTGGTAGTCCCCGAACTTAGGCAGGCCATTTGCTATGAAATCTTCAAGCGCCTGAAGCGCCTGGCTTCGTGTTACTGCCCAACCGAATGACTCGAGATCGCCAAAATAATCCGGGAATCCCCGCCGCACTAAAGACAGAACTTCATCGGTGATGGCATCGGGTTTGAAACGCCGACGTTTGGGGATTGAAGCAGCTTCGGGCAGACTGCGCCGGTTCTGCGTGTCGAAGTTCCAATGGCCGCCTACTGGCGACGCGCCATCCATCAGGATCCGATGCTCGCGCCGCATCTCGCGGTAGAAGTACTCCATCCGCAACGCCTTCCGGTCGTTTGCCCAGCGCGCGAACCGACCCCGCGAGGCGAAGAACCGATCATCCTCACGGATTTCGACCGGAAGATCGAGCAGGGTCTCCCATTTCTGCATGGCCTCCAGGACACGCCATTCACCAGGCTCGGTCACGATTACCCGCGTGGCACGGTGGCGCTGAACAGCACGGACCACCTCCCCAGTAAACGAACCGGTGTTGTTCCTGTCATCAAGCTCGACGTAGTCAACGGTAATGCCGTCGGCTCTCAGGTCTTTCGCAAAATGCCGCATGGCCGACAGGACGAAGACTATCTTCTGACGATGATGGCGGACGTACCGCGTTTCCTCCGCAGCCTCGATCATGAGCACGACATCGCTGGCGAGGTTCAATCCTCTCAACGCCGATACGGATCGCGTTAAATGGTCGCCAAGAACGACTCGAAGCGTGGTCATGGGAACCTGAACCGTTGAGGGGGCATCGACGAAAACTTCAGCCCTAATGGTGACCTCAGCTTAGGTTATCCGGCTTGCAACTGCCGTCCGAAGCGGGTCCGGGCTCTTGCTGAGTGCGGCCACCTTGAGCAGGGCCTGGAGCTGGCAGAAGCTACCATGGCACCGTCTCGCCGCGATGATCAAAGAATCCGCCGGAATCCTGAGGGTTCAACCGCTCCACAACGTCAAGCAGGCGCGTCGCTGCCTGATCGGGTGTCTGGACCTCAAGGTCCTGCCTGGCAAAGCGGGAGGACAACCGTGTTTCCACAGTGCCGGGATGCAAAGCGACGCATATTGCCTGCGGATGGGTCCGTGCCAGCTCGATTGCAGCGGTGCGGACCAATTGATTGAGTGCGGCTTTTGAGGCGCGATAGCTGTACCAGCCGCCAAGGCGATTGTCGCCGATGCTGCCAACCCGCGCCGACAGCGTTGCAAACACGGTGCGCTTGCGACGCGGCAAGAGTGGGAGCACATGCTTCATGATCAATGCTGGGCCAATGGCGTTCAACGCGAAAGCTCGGCCCAGCGCTGCCACGTTGATCGCCTTCCAGCTTCTCTCGGGTGCTTGGTTTTCGTCATGTAAGAAGCCGGTCGCGTCGATGACCAGATGAACCTCACCCGCTGCCGATGCATAAGTCGCGGCAGTGTTGATTGTGTCCTCGTCAAGCAAATCCATCGGGGGCTGGCTGGTCCGGCATAATTCGATGACCTGCTCAAAGCGTGATCTTGTGCGCAATTGCCGGACGAGCGCACTTCCGATGCCGCCGCTGGAGCCAAATATCACGGCAAGTGCGGGCGTCGACGACGCCATCACGGTAGTACTGGTTTGCCGAAGCAGCCATGGGCGTGCGAACACGATTCCCAGACCACGATTTTGAAGCCCATATGATCAGGCCTTGCGCTCTTCGTGCGCCTCAAGAAACCAGAGTGCCTTGTCCAGCGACCGCGAGAAGCCCGTCAGGATATCAGCGGTGTCCGCATCACCTGCTTCTTCAGCTGTAGCGATTGCATTACGGGTCGAGTTGGCAAGCCTTCCGTAACGCTCGCTTAGTGCAGTGAGGTGATCGTCGACGCGAACCAGGTCATCGGGATAGGGGCTCAGTTCGGAGTTGTTTGCCACGACCTGGCTGCTGCCCAGCGCGATCCCTCCAAGCTGGACGATACGCTCGGCCATGGTGTCGACATGGCCATCGATATCCGCACGAAGACCGTCTAGCATCGCGTGAACCGCGATGAATGTCGCACCACGCAGGTTCCAGTGCGCCTGTTTGGTCATCAAAGCCAGATCGATCGCGTCTGCGACCCGGGCATTGAGAACCGCACAGATTGTTGTCTTGGTATTGGATGGAAGATTGTTTCGTGTCGGGTGGAAGTTCATTTTCTCTCTCCTTGCTCAAGTCGCATAGTGTGCCGGCCTTCTACGGCAGCAGTGGAATGCCGTTGGCGCACTAAAGTTGGCTGGCAAAAGGCTTTGAGGAGCCGCGAAATCGCTGGCCGAACCGGCAAGAACAGCCGATAGGCCATCTTAAGAAGGAGCATCGCTCCCGGTGCCTCGGCGGCATATGCAATACAGCGCCAGCGTGGCAGCAGGCTCCAAAGGCTGACGAAAGCCGCGGCCCCGGAAAGCAACGCTCCATCGCACAGTCGGACGTGAAAGCGTGACATCAACGCACTACGGTCGAGTTCAGGCTCCAACACGACATCAGCCTGCGAAACATCCCTGAACCGAAGACGTTCGTGCATATCCATCCGGCGGTAGTGCCCAATCTCGGCGCTGCAAAGCGGACAGGACCCATCATAGAAAATGGTCATAAGACCATCGCCGGTGCATGGGCGATGTTGATGAGCTCGAGCCTGTCCGACAATTTTTGCGTTCGCCATCATCGTAACGTCCACGTTAACGACCTGGTTGCACAGTTGTTCTTACGACCCGACCTAAATTAGCCGGCCGATGGATGTCGGGGATCATCTCATCGGCCGGCTGACAGCATCGCGATCGGGGGGCGGTCGCGTGCCTACTACTGAAGCGGAAACGCAGCTCCGATTAATTTGGATCATCTTGATCGTCGCGGCTTCCCAAATGCCGATGCTGTTGAGCGCGATCCACCGATCATCAAATTCAACCTCTGACCTTGAATCTCTTGTTTAGAAACGCTCACGCAAGAAAGGCTGCGCGATCCTTCTTCTGGATTCCGGGAATTCACAACCTCGTGAATAACGCTGTGCGAGAGCTTTGATTTGCAACCAGTGCATCATTTCGACCACCGCGTGTGGCTTCACGTTCGTCGGGAAGCAATTACAGGGTCATCTCTACGGCCAGGAACGGCATAGTAATTGTGATCCATGACCTCGTTTTCGTCGTTTAAATATCGAATTCGATCAATGAAGGAGCACTGCGATGATAGCAATCCCGACTTTGGTCCGGGCTCTGAAAGCCAACTACTTTCTGATCATGGAAGCCGATCGAAATCCTCTATGGAGGCTACCGCCGGCGCAGCGCTTCCAGACCATGATCTACCTGGCAGTCATGTGGACCACCATTTTCTGCGCGGCCTTTGGACTATGGTTCTGGTACGGCGAACTCATCGTCGCGCATATGCTCATCATCCTTGGTTTTATCCTAACCAGAGTTACGTTTGCTGGCGCGGAGCGATCGGCAATGACGCCAAGGTCGGTCAGGCCACGGGCAGTCCGCCATTTAAACGGGCGATAAATGAGAACCTGCAGAAAAGATTTCCCGGGCGTCGACCGTCAGACCAGTGATCGCTTGGCTCTGGATGTGAGAACGGACGAGGAAATGATGGTAGGAGCGTTAGCAGAATTGCGTCGGACTGCTCCGGTGAGCCTGGAAGCGATTGGATATCTGCTGGGCTCTGATCCGGCCCAGGTATCCCGTTATCTGAAGGGCTCATGCAGCATTTCGCTTACAAACTACGTACGGATCGCCAGAGCACTTGGATATCGATGCAAGATTATTTTCGAAGAGGCCGACAACAGCACGCTGAAATTAAATCCATTGGAAGAGCTAAAAATTACGACTCACCAAGTCCATCATCGTAGATGAATGGTCTTTTTTCGCTTTCGGAAGATGTCTCGGTTCAATTTTGTGTGCTCGTGAGAACCAACGAACTCTGTGGTCGTCAGTTCGCCGCCAGGTTCTAACGGTAGGCCGAGATTGGGCCTTCAAATTCAGAGAGGGTTGGATCCCAGTTCCTGCCGCTCCGCCAACTTCTATCGCGACAACGCTCTCCGCCTCCGGGCGGCACCGACGAAAACCCCAGTATCCGCGCGGTTCACGCACCAAAGCTGTTGACCGAGTGAACCGCACCTGGGCCCGAATTCGTCTCTCTCCGGCCCGTTTTCTCCAAACCTCCTGACTTCGCCAAAACAGTACGGATTTTTAAGCGTCTGATTTGCCAGCGTTATTCGACGCAGGAATTTCGAGCATTTCGAATCACTCTCGGGGTGCGAGGGGCAATCACGTCGAAACGCCCGCCAGTTCTTCCCGCTGCGACAAGCCGATCGCCGGCACGCGGCTGAGCCTCGCAGACGGCCCACGTCTTCGGAGGAGGCAGTTCCTTCCAGTCTCGGCGGTTGTCGTAGTACACGAAGGCGTTCTCGCCGAGCTTGACTTTGGGATCGAAGTCCTTGCGAGGAACTCCCGCGCGCTCGAAGTACTCAGACGGCCGGACCATCACACGGTACCCGTCCGAGAATCCGTCCGGATGCAGCTTGTCGCGGAACCGATACGGAACCAGAGCGATTCCGGTTCGATTCACGCGGTTCTGGAACGGGACGCGATCATAGGGCTGCGCCCCACGGGTTTGCTTCGTCTTATTGATCTTCTTCTTGATTTCGTCCGGGAGTCCGTGAAGCACGCTGCTCATCGCCGTTTCCTCTCGCTGAAGTCGACGAGCAGTGCTGATGGATCCACGTGGAGCGCACGAGCGATCTTGATGAGGTTAAGAACCCCAAGATTGCGCTCTCCGCGCTCCACGCCCCCGAGGTAGGTTCGGTGAAGGCCTGCACGGTCGGCCAGTTCCTCCTGCGAGATTCCGAGCCCCTCGCGCTCTGCGCGTACTCGGGCGCCGAATCGCTGAAGGTCGGTCTTGCTCATGGCATGCATGATCTCGCTGTGATGCCTATGGGTCTACAGCCTATGAGTATCACGGCACTCGGTGATCGGCGCGCGCGCCTGCGAGGTGCATCGCGCGGCTCCGGCGTGCTGCACCGACAGATCTCGCCGACCAAGGGAACGTCACCGGGGCCGCGCGTTCCACGCGCTCGTCAACGCTGGCCAGTTAAACGTCAGCGGCTCCGTCCAGCGAAAACGGGCGTCGCTGTTAAGCGCCCTCGGTTCCTCTCTCCCCGCGGGCCAGAAGAGAGAGCGCGAACGCATCGGGTGCGGGCGCTGTGCGTGTACGACGGGGCGGCGTGCGTACCGATGCACACGAAAGTTCGACCTCCGTCCCCTTCCCCTGACCATCGCCGGCCGTCGAAACCAAAACCCGTCCAAGCCGGATCTCCGTTCTCCTTCAACCCATTACGACCTCCTGACTTATCCACAGGCAGTCAGGAGCTTTGGAGAGTTCGGGGCCCAGAGAGACGGAAAACGGCGGTTTGGGCGAAAGGTCGGTCAACAGCTCCGGCGCGAAACGACGGCGCCACAGCGGCTTTTACGCGCGGTCGCGGGGGCGGAGAGAATTTTGACGTCGGGGAGGATGGCGGAGGGAGAGCCACTGGCAGCCAGCATTCTCCTCGTAGGCTAGCGCAGACCGGCGTGCTCAATCGCACAGGAGCGTATTGGCGGAGGGGCCAGGAATCCAACAGCGGCTTCAGGATGCCGGCGTCGATCTGGTGGCGCCGGATCGTCGGTCGCCCGAGTGCCTGACAAATTTCGTTGCGAGCGAGATCAAGAAATAGGCTGGCCCGACGGCCGATGCCGGAGTTCACACCGTAGCCCCACCAACTCCCGCTACGCCCGCGCATCCTCCAGGATCATGTCGGCGCCCTTCTCGCCGATCATGATGGTCGCGGCGTTGGTGTTGCCCGACACCACCGCCGGCATGATCGAGGCGTCGACTACGCGAAGCCGCTCAAAGCCGCGCACGCGCAGGCGCTCGTCGGTCACCGCCGCGTCGTCCTGGCCCATGCGGCAGGTGCCGACCGGATGGTAGGTGGTGGAGCCGCGCCGGCGGATGTGGTCGAGCAATTCGTCGTCGCGCTCGCAGTGCTCGCCGGGCTCGACCTCGCCCTCGATGTGGCGCGCCATGGCGGGCGCGCGGAAGACGCGGCGCAGCGCCTTGGTGCCGGCGACCACGGTCTCGCGGTCGCGCTCGGTTGCCAGATAATTCGGATGGATCGCGGGCGGCTGCCGCGGATCGGCCGACTTGATGCGCACGTGCCCTCGGCTCTCCGGCCGCAGCAGCGTGCAGATGCCGGTGATGCCCGGGAACGGGTGCAGTTCGCCACCAATCGAGTCGCCCGAGAACAGCGCCATGGAGCACTGCGAATCGGGCGTTTCCGACAGCGGATGCGCGCGCACGAAGCATCCGGCGGTAATCGCCGACACCGTGAGATAGCCGCGCCGCGCAATCGCGTAGCGCAGCCCGGCCGCGACCTTGCCGCCCCAGCCGCGCACCGCATCGTTGAGCGTGATCGGCTTCCGGCAACGCAGCATGATGCGGCCGGCGTAGTGGTCGTTAAGGTCGTTGCCGACGCCCGGCACGTCGGCGACCGTAGCGATGCCGTGCGATTGCAGCAGCGCCGCCGGCCCGAGCCCGGACAACTGCAGAAGCTGCGGCGAGTTGAACGTGCCCGACGCCACGATCACCTCGCCCGCGGCGCGCGCCGTGCGCCTCTCGTCGCCGACGTGGTACTCCACGCCGACCGCGCGCCGACCCTCGAACAGCACGCGCGTGGTGAGTGCGTCCGCCACGATCTTCAGGTTCGTCCGCCGCCGCGCGGGCTTCAAATACGCGGTCGCGGCCGAACTGCGCAGGCCGTTGCGGGTCGTGGTCTGGTAGAGGCCCGCGCCCTCCTGGGTCGGGCCGTTGAAATCGTCGTTGCGCGGATAGCCGCACTGCTGCGCCGCCTCGACATAGGCGAGCGCTAGCGGATGCCGGTCGCGCACGTCTGACACACCGAGCGGTCCGCCGGCGCCGTGCAGGGCGTCGGCGCCACGCTCGTTGTCCTCGGCCTTGCGGAAATACGGCAGCACGTCGTCGAAGCCCCAGCCCACGTTGCCGAGCTGGCGCCAATGGTCGAAGTCCTGCGCCTGGCCGCGGATGTAGATCAGCCCGTTGATCGAGCTCGAGCCGCCGATCACCTTACCGCGCGGCGCGATCACTTCGCGGCCGTGGCACTCCGGCTGCGGCTCGGTCGCGTAACACCAGTTGAAGCGCCGGTCGCTGAACAGCTTGCCGTAACCTACGGGAATGTGGAGCCACGGGTTGCGGTTCTCGGGTCCGGCTTCGAGCAGCAGCAGCCGGTACTTTCCCGACGCGGTCAGCCGGTTCGCTAGCACGCAGCCAGCGCTTCCAGCGCCTATGACGATAAAGTCGAACGCTTCGGATTCCGGCACGGCCGCCTCAATAAAGCCGCGCACCGTTGTGCACGTCGAACAGGTGACAGAACTCGGCGGCGAACTGGAAGGTCAGCGCCTCGCCCGGCTCAATCGCGGCGGTTGGGCCGACCTTGGCGACCAGGCGACGGCCCTTGCCGATGTCGAAATGAACCAGCGTCGTGTCGCCCAGCGGCTCGGACAATTGCGCCACGCCCTTGAGCGAAGCGCCGTCGCCGACCAGCACGTGCTCGGAGCGCACGCCCAGCACCGCCTCGCGGCCGGCGAGCGCTGCGGGGACCGCGGCGGGTAACGGGTGCTCGACGTCGTCGGCGCGGAAACTGCGCCGGTCGCCGCTGGCGACCACCGCGCCCTCGACGAAGTTCATGGTGGGCATGCCGAAGAAGCCTGCGACGAAGCGTGTGGCCGGGCGGTTGTAGATGTCGAGCGGCGAGCCGACCTGCTCGATCCGCCCCTTGCTCATGACCACGATGCGGTCGGCCATGGTCATGGCCTCGGCTTGGTCGTGGGTGACGTAGACGAAGGTGGCACCAAGCCGATGGTGCAGGCTCTTCAATTCGGTGCGCATGTCAACCCGCAGCTTGGCATCGAGGCTCGAAAGCGGCTCGTCCATCAGGAACACCGACGGGTCGGTTACGATAGTGCGCGCGAGCGCGACACGCTGGCTCTCGCCGCCCGAACACTGGCGCGGGAACTTCTCCAGCAGCGCCTCGATGTGTACCGCCGCCGCTGCCGCGGCCACGCGCCGGCGCACCTCGGCGTCGGGCATCTTCTTGACGCGCAGCCCGAATGCGATGTTCTCAAACACGGTCATGTGCGGGAACAGCGCCAGGTCCTGGAACACCATGCCGAGCCCGCGCTCGCCCGGCTCCAGATCGTTGACCAACGTGTCGCCGATCACGATCTGGCCGCCGGTCGGCCGCTCCAGGCCCGAGATCATGTTGAGCGTCGTAGTCTTGCCGCAACCGGACGGGCCGACGATGATCAGGAATTCGCCGTCGCGAATCTCCAGGCTGATGCCGTCGACCGCGCGATGGGCGCCGAAGGTCTTCTGCAGGTCCTTGATCGAGATGCGAGCCACGCGCCTTCTCCTACGCCCGCCTACCTGCGAATGGTGCCGAAGCTGAAGCCCTTCACCAGGTGCTTCTGGATCAGGATGCCGAGCACGACCACGGGAATCGTAATCATGGTACCGATCGCCGCTTGCGGGCCGTAGAGCCGCCCCTCCGACGCACTCTGGAACTTGTTGAGCAGAACGGTGAGCGTCGTCACCTCGGGATGCGTCAACGTCAGCGCCAGCAGAAACTCGGCCCAGTT
>Ga0194121_10006352_pt1 | contig 15860 bp, 13 predicted proteins | sample TA2MahCa50mmetaG_FD_148609 | JGI IMG/M metagenome (GOLD analysis project Ga0194121, IMG submission 148609) | Freshwater microbial communities from Lake Tanganyika, Tanzania - TA2015020 Mahale Deep Cast 50m | ecosystem: Environmental > Aquatic > Freshwater > Lake | place: Tanzania: Lake... | reverse complement strand
GACAACCGTTGGCTCCGCGCCGGCTTGCTCTGTTGAACCATCTCCTCGGCCTGCTGCTCGTGCTGCTGCCGGCCGCGCCGTCGCACGCCCAGCAGGCGGTGCAGGTGCCCGTCGCCACGCCGGGCGCCGCCCTGCAGCTCGGCGGCCAGCTCTATCGTCCGCAAGGTCAGGGTCGGATGCCGGCGGTCGCGATCTTCCATGGCTGCGGCGGGCCGGGGCAGAACACCGCGCGCATGGCCGGGCTTTTAGCCTCGTGGGGCTATGCCGCGCTGGTGGTCGACAGTTTTGCCGCGCGCGGACTGAAGGATGTGTGCGGCCGCAATTGGCCGACCCAAGCCGACGCCGAGGCGCGGGCGGGCGACATCGATGCGGCGCTGGCGTGGCTTGGCCGGCAAAGCTTCGTCGATCCGGCGCTGCTCGGCGTCATGGGCTACTCCTACGGTGGCGGCGTGGCGCTGCTGCGCGCGCTGTCGCCGCCGCCTACCGCTCGCGCCGTCGTGCTGGTCTATCCCGACTGTGCGCTGGCCGATGCGCTCGGGCCGCGGCTCGCGGTGCGCCAGCCGACGCTGTTCGCCATGGCAGACCTCGACGACTGGACGCCGGTCGCGCAGTGCCGGGCGGTGATCGATCGCGTGGCGCAAGGCCGCGATCTGGTCGAGACGCGCATCTACGAGGGCGCCCATCACAGCTTCGACGCGCTGGGGCTGCCCGTCCGCTATCTGCCCAATGTCGGCAACCGGTCGAAGCCCGGCGGCTGCTGCGGCGCCCACTACGGCGCCAACGAAGCGGCGTGGCAGGCCTTCGTTGCCGACGTGAGGGCGTTCTTGGCGAAGGTGTTGCGATAGAGCGGCTCGACTTGGTCGACGTCCGATCAGAGAGAGCAGCTCATGGCCGGCGGTGGGCGCTTCGAGCCAAGCTCGATCGTCATCGCTCGGGTCGGCAGCAGTGTCGCACTCGGCCGGCCCCATATCTTGGGCCGCCCGGCACCGCGCGCGGCGTCGACGACCATGCTAGCAGTGTTAGCAAAGAATGGAGGATACCAGCTTTGGTACCGGTGTCGTGATTTCCACACCACGGGTTTGGTGGGGGAGGCTGCCCTACGGTGCGAAAAAACTCGCCCGTGCGAGATTTCATTGTCGGGTAATCTTGAATACTAAATATAGTAATTGAAATATACTTCTGTGATTGCCACATTGAGAGGGTGGTTCCTGCTCTTTGACATCGTCTATCCGATCTTCCTCACCACGGGGATGCCACTCGGGTCGACGTGCGGCATCCCGGGCCCGACGGCGCGCGCCAGTTGAAGGACGAGGCCGCCTCCGTCTTGGCCAGTTCGAGCGCCGTCGGGCTTGCCGCGTCACGCCGGCTGGGTGATGTTGAGTGATTTGAATTTTTAGTTTAAATTTCTCAAAATGAGATACGTGCCGCGACGGCTGGAATCGATCGTCCGCGAAGCGCACCGACAGTTCCCGGCGGTCGTGCTCACCGGTCCGCGCCGCTCCGGCAAGACGCGGTTGCTGCGCCATCTCTTTCCCAAGGCGCGCTACTTCCTGATGGAGGAGCCCGACCTCGTCGAGCGCTTCCGGGCCGACCCGCGCGGCTTCCTGGAGGCGATCGAGGGGCCGGTCATCCTCGACGAGGTGCAGAACGTCCCGGAGGTCTTCGCCTACGTGCGGGCCCGCATCGATCGCGCGCCGCGCCGCGCCGGGCGATGGCTGCTGACGGGCTCGCAGGAGGCGCCGCTGATGCGGCACGTGACGGAGTCGATGGCGGGGCGTGCGGCGATCCTGCAGCTCCTGCCATTGTCGGCGGCTGAATCGCCGCGCGTCGGTCTCCTGCGCGGCGGCTATCCCGAGGTCCTGGCGCGTCCAGCGGCAGCACGGCTGTGGTTCAGTTCATACCTGCAGACCTACCTGGAGCGTGACGTTCGAGCCATCCTGGCGGTGCGTGACCTCTCGACGTTCCGTCGCTTCCTCGGCCTTCTCGCCAGCCGCCACGGCCAGATCCTCAACAAGTCCGACCTTGCGGCACCACTGGGCGTCAGCGTGCCGACGGTCGGCCATTGGCTGGACGTGCTGGAAGCCACCGCACAGATCCTGCTGGTGCCGTCCTATTTCGAGAATTTCGGCAAGCGTCTCGTGAAGTCGCCGCGGCTCTACGTCGCCGATCCCGGGCTCGCCTGCCACCTGCTGGGCATCGAAAGCGAAAGCGAGCTTCTGCGCTCGCCCTTCGTCGGCCCTCTGTTCGAAGGCCTGATCGCGAGCGAGATCGCCAAGGCGCAAGTCAACGCCGGCCGCCGGCGCGAGCTCTATCACTTCCGCGATCAGCAAGGGCTGGAAGTCGATTTCGTCGTTCCCGCGCCGGGCGGCGGCTTGAGGTTGATCGAATGCAAAGCCGGCCGGACCGTCGTGCCGGCGATGGCGGCGCCCTTGCGGCGCTTGGCCGAGACCATCGCACAGAACGGGGCTCGCCGACCCACCGTCACGATGACCGTCGTCCATCAGCCTGCGAAGACCGACGATGCCGGCACGGCCCTGGCGCCCGGTGTGCAGGCCTTGTCATGGCGCTCGTTCGTCGAGAGTCTCAATCGTCGCTGAGCGGCCGCTCTACCCTTTGGCTCGCGGATGGGCGGCGCGATAGACGGCGCTGAGGCGGGCGCTGTCGACGTCGGTATATCGCTGCGTCGTCGACAGCGAGGCGTGGCCTAAAAGCTCCTGGATGGTGCGGAGATCGCCGCCGGCGCCCAACAGATGCGTGGCGAAGGAGTGACGCAGCGCATGCGGCGTCACGCTCTCGGCGAGGCCGAGCGTGCGGCGGAGCGTGCGGATGTGCTTCTGCACGATGGCGGGATCGAGCGCGCCGCCGCGGGCGCCGACGAAGAAGGAATCGCCGGGCTTGCGTGCGGCGAGATGGGGGCAGGCGTCGCGATAAGCGCGCAACGCTTCGAGCGCCTGCGGCAGGAGCGGCACCAGCCGCGTCTTGTTGCCCTTACCGGTGATGGCGAGCGTGTCGCGGCCGCTCGCCAGCAGTTCCTCCATCGTGGCCTTGCGCAGATCGAGCGCCTCGCCGATGCGCAAGCCGGCGGCGTAGAGCAGGATCAGCACGGCGGCGTCGCGCAAATCGAGCCAGGCCTCGCGCGCCTGGACGGGCGGCGCGTCGAGCAGATCCTCCATGTCGCGCTCGCTGAGCGCCTTGGGCACCGAGCGCGGCAACTTGGGCGTCTGGATGGCGCCGATGCTGGCGTTGTGGGCGAGCCCGCCCTTGTCGAGGAAGGCGAAGAACGAGCGCACCGAGGACAAGGCGCGGGCGGTCGAGGTGCGGGCGAGCCCCTGCCGCGCCCGTTCGGCGAGCCAGGCGCGGAACTCGGCCGGCTTGAGCTTGGCCAGGGCCTCCAGGCTCGGGGGACCGCCGAGGTAGCCGGTCATGAAGTCGAGGAAGGTCGCGACGTCGTGCTGGTAGGCGATCAGCGTGTGCTCGGCGAGCCGGCGTTCGCTCCTGAGCCAGTCGCGCCACGCCGCACGCGCGGCCTCCACGCTGGCCGCCATCACTCCGGCAGGTCGAGCCAGGCGCGGATGGTGTTCTCCAGCACCTTGGCGAGGAAGAACAACAGTTCGGTCGCCTGCTCGGGGCCGAACGCCTGGGGATCGCGGGCGCCGAAGCACATGACGCCGTCGGGCGAGCCCGACGAGACCCTGAGCCGCATCAGCACGTCGGACTTCACGAAGCGCGCGACGTCGCCGAAGAAGGCCTCTTCGCCGACGATCTCGCTGCGCAGGCGGGCGTGCTTGTCGGGGCCGATCGCGGCGTCGATGGCGCCCGGCGCCAGCACATAGACGCCGCGCACCGGCACGCGCTTGGGCGCGTCGGCATTGGCTTCGATGGCCAAGGTGATGAAGTCGACGTCGAGCAGCTCGGGCAGCTCGTGGGTCACGACATGGATCATCTTCTCGAAGGTCGTGGCCTGGATGATGCTGATCACCGCCGCCTGGATGCGGTTCTGCACGATCTGGTTCTGCTTGGAGTTGGCGATGATCTCTGTGCGCTCGTTCTTCAGGCGATCGATCTCGCTGCGCAGACGCTTCAGGATCGCCTGCTGCATGTCGATGACGCCCGGCCCCTGCACGCGCGGAACCAGGGCGAGCGCTTCGGCGAGCTCGCCATGCTGGGTGAAGAAGTCGGGATGGGCCTTGAGGTAGGCCACAACGTCGTCGGCGGTGATCACCTTGACCTGCCGGCCCGATCCATCGGGCGCCGTCACCGTGCCGTCGCTCGCCCTGCCGTCACTCGCCATGCGTCGCTCCGGGTCAGAGGATGGATTGGCCGGTCTTGGCCCAGTCGTCGAGGAACGCTTTTAGGCCATTGTCGGTCAACGCATGCTTGAAGAGCTGGCGCAGCACGTTGGGCGGCACGGTGGCGACATGGGCGCCGAGCTTGGCCGCCTGCACGACGTGCATGCTGTGGCGCACCGAGGCGACCAGGACCTCGGTCTCGAAGTGCGGATACTGGCGATAGATGGTCATGATCTCGGCGATGAGATGCATGCCGTCCTGGCCGATATCGTCGAGCCGGCCGACGAAGGGCGAGATGAAAGCCGCGCCCGCCTTGGCGGCGAGCAGCGCCTGCGCCGCCGAGAAGCAGAGCGTGACGTTCACCATGGTGCCTTCGGCCGCCAGCGCCTTGCAGGTCTTCAGCCCGTCGGGCGTGAGCGGCACTTTTACCGCGACGTTCTTGGCGAGCTTGGCGAGCTTGCGGCCCTCGGCCAGCATGGTCTTGTGATCGGTCGCCACGGTCTCGGCGCTGACCGGGCCGGGCACGATGGCGCAGATCTCCTTGATCACGTCGAGCATCGGCCGGCCGGCCTTCATGATCAGCGAGGGATTGGTGGTGACGCCGTCGAGCAGGCCCGAGGCTGCCAAATCCTTGATCTCGGCGACATCGGCGGTATCGACGAAGAACTTCATATAGACTTCCCCAATGGCCAGTGGTTCGGACGCGCCAGTCGCCACAATTTCTAGCGATTCCCCTGTGCCGTCACAAGCCGACGGGGGGCCGCCCGCGCCTGCGCGAGCGGTGGAAAACCCGCCGCGCACGGTGCGCGTGCTGCTGCCGCTGCCGCTCGCCGACGCCTACGACTACAGCGTCCCCGAGGACCTGGACGTCGCTGCCGGCCAGTTCGTGGCGGTGCCGCTCGGCAAGCGCGAAGTCTTGGGCGTGGTGTGGGGCGCGGGCTCGGGCGACGTGGCGGCGAGCAAGCTGCGCGACATCGCGGGCATCCTGCCGGCGCTGCCGATGGCCGAGGCGCTGCGCCGCTTCGTCGATTGGGTGGCGGCCTACACTTTGAGTCCGCCGGGTGCGGTGCTGCGCATGGCGATGAGCGTGCCGGCCGCCCTCGAGGCGCCCAAGACCGAATTGGTCTATCGCGCGGCTCCAGCGATCACGGGCGACGACACGGCGCTAAAACTCACCGCGGCGCGGCGGCGTGTGCTCGAGCAACTGAAGGACGGGCCGGCGCTGCCGGCCGCCGAGCTGGCGCATCTCGCCGGCGTCGGCCCATCGGTGGTCAAGACCATGGCGTCGGTCGGCCTGCTCGAGGCGGTCGAGCGCACGGTGCGGCGTTCGTTCGCCGAGCCCGACGGCAGGCGCGCCGGGCCGGTGCTGTCGGCCGAGCAGGCGGCGGCGGCGCAAGGCTTGGTCGACAAGGTGCTGGCGCCTGCCTTCTCGGCGACCTTGCTCGACGGCGTGCCGGGCGCCGGCAAGACCGAGGTCTATTTCGAGGCAATCGCCGCCGCCCTCGCCGCGGGCCGGCAAGTGCTGGTGCTGCTGCCCGAGATCGCGCTCACGGCGCAGTGGCTAAAACGCTTCGAGGATCGCTTCGGCGCCTTGCCGGCGTCGTGGCACTCGGGCCTGACCGGCCTGGAGCGGCGCGAGACCTGGCGGGCGATCGCCGAGGGCCGCGTCGCGGTGGTGGTCGGCGCGCGCTCGGCGCTGTTCCTGCCGTTCGCCAATCTCGGCCTGATCGTGGTCGACGAGGAGCACGATGGCTCGTTCAAGCAGGAGGACGGCGTCACCTACAATGCGCGCGACATGGCGGTGGTGCGCGCCCGGCTGGTCGCCGCGCCGATCGTGCTCGCGTCGGCGACGCCGTCGCTCGAGAGCATCGTCAACGTGCGATCCGGCCGCTACGGCGCGCTGCATCTGTCGGATCGCCACGGCGGCCGCGATCTCGCGAGCATCGCGGCGGTCGATCTGCGGCGCGAGCCGCCGGCGCGCGGCCGCTGGCTGTCGCCGCCGGTGGTCGAGGCCATGCAGCGGACCTTTGCCGCCGGCGAGCAGACGCTGCTGTTCCTCAATCGCCGCGGCTACGCGCCGCTCACGCTCTGCCGCGGCTGCGGCCACGGCATCGAATGCCCGCAATGCTCGGCCTGGCTGGTCGAGCATCGCTTCCGCCGCAGCCTGATTTGCCATCACTGCGGCCACAGCGAGCCGCCGGCCCATGCCTGCCGGCACTGCGGCGCGGTCGATCAGTTCGTCGCCTGCGGGCCCGGCGTCGAGCGCCTGGCCGAGGAGGCGTTGACGCTGCTGCCCGAAGCGCGGCTGGAGCTCTTCACCTCCGACAGCTTGCTCGATCGCGACCAGGCGACGGCGGCGGTCGAGCGCATGGAGGCGGGCGAGATCGATATCCTGGTCGGCACGCAGATGGCGGCCAAGGGTCATCACTTTCCCAACCTCACCTTGGTCGTGGTGGTCGATGCCGATCTCGGTCTCAATGGCGGCGACCTGCGCGCCGCCGAGCGGACCTTCCAGCTGCTCTATCAGGTGGCCGGCCGCGCCGGCCGCGAGGACCGGCCGGGTCGCGCGCTGGTGCAGACCCACGTGCCCGAGCATCCGGTGATGCAGGCGCTGGTCTCGGGCGATCGCGACCGCTTCGTCGAGGCCGAGTTGCGCGACCGTCAGGCGGCCGGCATGCCGCCGTTCGGGCGGCTCGCCTCGCTCATCGTCTCGGGTCCCGACCCGGCCGCCGTCGACAATGTCTGCGCCGCGCTGGCCCGCCGCGCGCCGGTGCAGGATGGCGTTACGGTGCTGGGGCCGGCGACGGCGCCGCTCGCCCTGTTGCGCGGCCGCCACCGCCGGCGGTTCCTGCTCAAGGCGACGCGTGAGATCGCCGTGCAGCCGCTGCTCAGGACTTGGCTGGAGCGCATTGGACTGCCCGGTTCAGTGCGTCTGCAGGTCGATGTCGACCCGTATTCCTTCATGTGACGGAGGCGCCGCCTCGGGCGACGTGCCGCGCTGAAAAATCGCGGTAATACAGGGCTTTGGCAACCTTGCGCCTGGGAAAAGCGCATGGTAGCAACGCGCGCTTTGCCGGCGGGGCGCCCGCGTTTCGCTGCGAAAAGTGACGGGAATTCAACTACTTACCGGCCCGCCACCGCGGCTTGGGAGAGGCTTCGACGTGTCGACTTCGGCCACCTCTAGCGTTGCTGGGCGCTATGCCAGCGCTCTTTTCGAACTGGCCGACAATGCCCGCGCCCTCGACCAAGTGGCCGACGATCTCAGGGCCCTGCGCAAGATGACGGCCGACAGCCCCGAGCTGGCGCGCCTGATGGCAAGCCCGGTGGTCGGCCGCGCCGCCCAGGGCAAGGCGTTGCTCGCCGTGCTCGACGCCGCCGGCATCAAAGGATTGACGCGGAGCTTCGTCGGCGCGGTGGCTGCCAACGGCCGCGCCCGCGACCTCGTCGCCATGGCCTCGGCATTCCTCGCCGAGCTGGCCAGCCGCCGCGGCGAGAGCACCGCCACCGTGACTTCGGCCGTGCCGCTCACGGCGCAGCAACAGCAGCAGCTCGCCGAGGCGCTGCGCCAGGTGCTGGGCGGCTCCAAGGTCGCCATCGATGCCCGTGTCGAGCCCGAGATCCTGGGCGGCCTGGTCGTCAAGGTCGGCTCGCGCCTGTTCGATTCGTCCATCCGCAGCAAGCTGCAGCGTCTGCAGCTTGCCATGAAGGGGGTTGCCTAAATGGATATCCGTGCCGCCGAAATCTCGGCCATTCTGAAGCAGCAGATCGCCAACTTCGGCGCCGAGGCCGAAGTGGCCGAGGTCGGCCAGGTGCTGTCGGTCGGCGACGGCATCGCCCGCGTCTATGGCCTCGACAGCGTCAAGGCCGGCGAGATGGTCGAGTTCCCCGGCGGCATCAAGGGCATGGCGCTCAACCTCGAGAGCGACAATGTCGGCGTCGTGATCTTCGGCGAGGATCGCTCGATCCGCGAAGGCGACACCGTCAAGCGCACCGGCGCCATCGTCGACGTGCCGGTCGGCAAGGGCCTGCTCGGCCGCGTGGTCGACGGTCTCGGCAATCCGATCGACGGCAAGGGGCCGATCCAGTCGACCGAGCGCCGCCTGGTCGAGGTCAAGGCGCCGGGCATCATTCCGCGCAAGTCGGTGAACGAGCCGATGCAGACCGGGCTCAAGGCGATCGACAGCCTGGTGCCGATCGGCCGCGGCCAGCGCGAGCTGATCATCGGCGACCGCCAGACCGGCAAGACCGCCGTCGCCATCGACACCTTTTTGAACCAGAAGCCGATCAACAAGGGAACCGACGAAAGCCGCAAGCTCTACTGCGTCTACGTCGCGGTCGGCCAGAAGCGCTCGACGGTGGCGCAGATCGTCAAGACGCTCGAGGACAACGGCGCGATGGAGTACTCCATCGTCGTCGCCGCCACCGCCTCGGATCCGGCGCCGATGCAGTTCCTGGCGCCCTATACCGGCTGCGCCATGGGCGAGTACTTCCGCGACAACGGCATGCACGCCGTGATCGTGTACGACGATCTGTCCAAGCAGGCCGTATCCTACCGCCAGATGTCGCTGCTGCTGCGCCGCCCGCCGGGCCGCGAAGCCTATCCGGGCGACGTCTTCTATCTCCATTCGCGGCTGCTCGAGCGCGCCGCCAAGCTCAACGAGAAGAACGGCTCGGGCTCGCTGACGGCGCTGCCGGTGATCGAGACCCAGGCCGGCGACGTGTCGGCCTACATCCCGACCAACGTCATCTCCATCACCGACGGCCAGATCTTCCTAGAGACCGAGCTGTTCTATCAAGGCATTCGCCCGGCCATCAATGTCGGCCTGTCGGTCAGCCGCGTCGGTTCGGCCGCCCAGATCAAGGCGATGAAGCAGGTCGCCGGCACCATCAAGCTCGAGCTCGCGCAGTATCGCGAGATGGCGGCGTTCGCACAGTTCGCCTCCGACCTCGATGCCTCGACCCAGCGCCTGCTGGCGCGCGGCCAGCGGCTGACCGAGCTCCTGAAGCAGGGCCAGTTCAGCCCGATGCCGGTCGAGGAGCAGGTCGCCTCGATCTACGCCGGCACCCGCGGCTTCCTCGACAGCCAGCCGGTGAACCGGGTCGGCGAGTTCGAGCGCCAGTTCCTCGATGCGTTGCGCGCCGAGGGCTCGATCCTGGCGTCGATCCGCGACAAGCGCGAGATCGTCAAGGAGACGGACGACAAGCTGAAGGCCTTCCTCGCCGACTTCACCAAGAAGTTCGCCTAAGGCCGTCGGCGTCCGATGCCCAGTCTCAAGACCTACCGGCTCAGGATCCGAAGCGTCCAGTCGACGCAGAAGATCACCAAGGCCATGAAGATGGTGGCCGCCGCCAAGCTGCGGCGCGCCCAGGAGCAGGCCACCGCGGCCCGCCCCTATGCCGAAGCCATGGACAATCTGATGGCCTCGCTGGGGGCCTCGTTCAAGGGCGGCACCGGCCCCCGGCTGCTGGCCGGCACCGGCTCCGACAAGGTCCATCTGCTGATCGTCGCCACCGGCGATCGCGGCCTGTGCGGCGCTTTCAACAGCTCGATCGTGCGCGAGGCGCGCCGCGTCATCCGCGCGCTGCTGGCCGAGGGCAAGACCGTCAAGGTGCTGACGGTCGGCCGCAAGGGCCGTGACCAGCTGCGTCGCGACTTTGCCGGCAACATCGTCGAGTCGATCACCGATCTCGGCCGGCCGCGGCTTTCGTACGGCGATGCCCAGAAAGTGGCGCAGCGCGTGCTCGAGATGTTCGAGGCTGGCGAGTTCGACGTCGCCTCGGTGATCTTCAATCGCTTCAAGTCGGCGATGACCCAGATCGTCACCCGCCAGCAGCTGATCCCGCCGCCCGCTCCCGAGACCGCCGCCAGCGCCGCGCCGGCCGGCGGCGCGAGCTACGAGTTCGAGCCCGACGAGGCCGAGATCCTGGCCGACCTGCTGCCGCGCAACCTCACCGTCCAGATCTTCCGCGTTCTGCTGGAGAACGCCGCGAGCTTCTACGGCTCGCAGATGACGGCGATGGACAGCGCGACCAAGAACGCCGGCGACATGATCCGGCGACTGACGCTGCAGATGAACCGCACGCGCCAGGCGTCGATCACCAAGGAACTCATCGAGATCATCTCCGGCGCCGAGGCCGTCTAGCCCGCGCCGCCCGCAATCGAAGGAAGGGAAACCATGGCCACCAACAACATCGGCACGATCACCCAGATCACGGGCGCGGTCGTCGACGTGCGCTTCGACGCCGACCTGCCGAACATCCTGAACGCCCTGCATGTCGACAGCGGCGGCCGCCGCCTGGTGCTGGAAGTGGCGCAGCATCTGGGCGAGTCCGAGGTCCGCACCATCGCCATGGACACCACCGACGGCCTGGTGCGCGGCGAGAAGGCAGTCGATACCGGCCAGCCGATCGCCATGCCGGTAGGTCCCGAGACGCTCGGCCGAATCCTGAACGTGATCGGCGAGCCAGTCGACGAGCGCGGCCCGGTCAACAACAAGCAGACCCTGCCGATCCATCGCAACGCGCCGGAATTCGTCGAGCAGTCGACCGAGGCGCAGATCCTGGTCACCGGCATCAAGGTCATCGACCTGCTGGCGCCCTACGCCAAGGGCGGCAAGATCGGCCTGTTCGGCGGCGCCGGCGTCGGCAAGACCGTGACCATCATGGAACTCATCAACAACGTCGCCAAGGCACATGGCGGCGTGTCGGTGTTCGCCGGCGTCGGCGAGCGTACCCGCGAGGGCAACGATCTTTATCACGAGATGATCGAATCGGGCGTCATCAAGCTCGACGGCCCGGGCTCGAAGGTGGCGCTGGTGTACGGCCAGATGAACGAGCCGCCGGGCGCCCGCGCCCGCGTCGGCCTGTCGGGCCTCACCGTCGCCGAGTACTTCCGCGACGCCGAGGGCCAGGACGTGCTGTTCTTCGTCGACAACATCTTCCGCTTCACCCAGGCGGGCTCGGAAGTGTCGGCGCTGCTCGGCCGCATCCCGTCGGCGGTGGGCTATCAGCCGACGCTGTCGACCGACATGGGCGCCCTGCAGGAGCGCATCACCTCGACCAAGAAGGGCTCGATCACCTCGGTGCAGGCGATCTACGTGCCGGCCGACGACTTGACCGACCCCGCGCCCGCCACCTCGTTCGCCCACTTGGACGCGACCACGGTGCTGTCGCGCTCGATCGCCGAGCAGGCGATCTTCCCGGCGGTCGATCCGCTCGATTCGACCTCGCGCATGCTCGATCCGCGCGTCGTCGGCGAGGATCACTACAAGGTGGCGCGCGACGTGCAGCGCGTGCTGCAGCAGTACAAGTCGCTGCAGGACATCATCGCCATCCTGGGCATGGACGAGCTTTCCGAAGAGGACAAGCTGGTGGTGGCGCGCGCCCGCAAGATCCAGCGCTTCCTCAGCCAGCCGTTCCATGTCGCCGAGGTCTTCACCGGCACGCCGGGCGTGTTCGTGAAGCTCGACGACACCATCAAGGCCTTCAAGGGCATCGTCGCCGGCGACTACGACGACCTGCCCGAGGCGTCGTTCTACATGGTCGGCACGATCGACGAGGCCATCGCCAAGGCCAAGAAGCTCGCCGCCGAGGCGGCCTGAGCCGATGGCCAAGCTCTCCTTCCGCCTGGTCATGCCCGAGCGCGAGGTGCTCGCGACCGAGGCCGACATGGTCGTGGTGCCGGGCAGCGAGGGCGATTTCGGCGTCCTGCACGGCCATGCGCCGGTGATCTCGACCGTCCGGCCGGGCGTGCTCGAGGTGCTGCAAGGCAACAAGGTCGAGCAGCGCTTCATCGTGGTCGGCGGCTTCGCCGAGGTCACGCCCGGGCGCTGCACGGTGCTGGCCGACGAGGCGATGCCGTTCGAGGAGGTCACGGCCGACCAGCTCGCCGAGCGCGAGAAGGCGGCCGAGCGCGAGCTGACCGACGCGGCGAGCGACGCCGAGAAGGCGGCGGCCGAAAAGGCCCTGGCGGTGGCCAAGGACCTGCGGCGCGCCCAGGCCTACTACGCCAGCCGCTAGTCCGGGCGCCGGTTTCGGCAAAACCGCGAATTTTTCTTTCGAGATGTGCACGGGCAGGCCATTGAAAGCCGGCCCGAGCCTCGCATAATTATCGCCATGGGGAACTGGACACTCGAATCGATCGCCTGGGATCGCTTCGACTCCTCGAAGGTCGATCCGGAGATCCTGCGCAACATCAAGGCCGCGGCCCTGGTCGAGCGCAACGGCGGCGACTATCGCCGCTATCTCGATCGCGTGTTCGCCGACGACCGGTCTTTTCGAGAGGCCGTCGAGACCTGGGCGGCCGAAGAGGTGAAGCACGGCATGGCGCTCGGCCGCTGGGCCGGGCTTGCCGATCCGACCTGGGATTTCGAGGCGGCCTTTGCGCGCTTCCGCTCGGGCTACAGCCTGCCGCTCGATGCCGCGGCCTCGGTGCGCGGCAGCCAGGCCGGCGAGATGATGGCGCGCTGCATCGTCGAGACCGGCACCAGCTCCTATTACAGCGCGCTCAGGGACGCCACCGTCGAGCCGGTGCTGAAGGAGATCTGTGGCAATATCGCGGGCGATGAGTTCCGCCACTACAAGCTGTTCTTCGACCACATGCATCGCTGCCTGGCGCGCGACGGACTGAGCCGCTGGGATCGCCTGCGCATCGGCTGGGGCCGGCTGGCCGAAAGCGAGGACGACGAGCTCGCCTATGCCTACTTCGCCGCCAACGCGCCGGCCGATGCCGACTACGACCGCAAGCGGAGCAAGGCGGCCTATGCGCGGCGCGCCTATCCGCTCTACCGCCGCTTCCATGTGCAGCGCGCCATGGCGATGGTGCTGAAGGCGGTCGGGCTGTCGTCGACCGGCCGGCTCAACGGCTGGCTGACCAGCCTCGGCCTGTGGTTCCTGCGCCGGCAAGCGGCCAAGTTCACGGCCGCCGGCGCATAGTCCGACTACTTCACCAGATCGCGAAACTCCGCCACCACGGCATCGTAGGTCGGGCGCTTGAACGGCACGATGCGATCCAGCATCTCGGCCGCCGTCAGCCACTGCCAGGCGTCGAACTCGCGCTCGTGCGCGGCAATGTCGATATCGGCGTCGCGGCCGATGAAGGCGAGCGCGAACCAGCGTTGCGCCTGGCCGATCCAGCGGCCCTTCCAGGAGGCCGGGCGCACGGGCTCGGGCACCTCGTAGGTGTGCCAGCGGCCGCTCTCGCGCAGCAGCAGCGCTTTGGCCGTGCCGACCTCCTCCCACAGCTCGCGGCAGGCCGCTTCGATCGGCGTCTCGCCGTCGTCGACGCCGCCCTGCGGCATCTGCCAGGCATCGGCCTGGCCGGCGCGCCGGCCGACGAAGATCCGTCGGTCCGGCGCGATCAGCATCAGGCCGACATTGCGCCGATAGCGCGCGAGCCCGCTCACGCGCCTGTCAGTTGGCGCGCGTGTTGTAGAGCGAGATGCCCTTGATCAAGTCGACGGCGCGCTGCAGCTGGTAGTCGGCCACCGTCTCCTTGGGCGGCTCGTCGGGGTCGCCCGACGGCGTGGCGGCGGCCGGCTTGTCGTCCTTTTTGTCGCCGGGCTTGCCGGCCTCGGGCTTGGCCTCGCCCGGCTTGGCGCCGGACTGCGGCTTGTCATTGGGATTGGTGATCGAGCGCCGCAGGTTCTCCTCGCGGAAGCTGGCGCGCGGCTGCAGGTTCTCGATCTTGGCCGGCTCGACCTCGATGTCGGGCTTGATGCCCTCCTTCTGGATCGAGCGGCCCGACGGCGTGAAGTACAGCGCCGTGGTGAGCCGCATGGCGCCGCCGCCCGCCACCTGCATGATGGTCTGCACCGAGCCTTTGCCGAACGAGCGGGTGCCGAGCACGATCGCGCGGCGATGGTCTTGCAAGGCGCCGGCAACGATCTCGGAGGCCGAGGCCGAACCGCCGTTCATCAGCACGACGATCGGCAGGCCATTGGCGACGTCACCCGGCTTGGCGTTCCAGCGCTGGACGTCCTCGCTCTTGCGCGCCTTGACCGAGACGATCTCGCCCTTGTCGAGGAAAGCGTCGGAAAGCGCGATCGCCTGGTCGAGCAGGCCGCCCGGGTTGTTGCGCAGGTCGAGGATGTAGCCCTTGAGCTTGTTGCCGGCCTCCTTCTTGAGCTTCTCGACGGCGTCGAGGACGCCCGGCGTGGTCTGCTCGTTGAACGAGGTGACGCGGATATAGCCGATGTCGCCCGCCTCCAGGCGCGAGCGCACCGACCGCACCTTGATGATCTCGCGGGTCAGCGAGACGTCGAAGGGATCCCGGCCGGCGCGGCGGATCGAGATCTTGATCGGCGTGCCAGGCTTGCCGCGCATCTTCTCGACCGCCTCCTGCAGGGTGAGGCCCTGCACCGGCTCGCCGTCGAGCGCGAAGATCAGGTCGCCGGCCTGCAGGCCGGCCTTGGCGGCGGGCGTGTCGTCGATCGGCGATACCACCTTGATGAGGCCGTTCTCCATCGTGACCTCGATGCCCAAGCCGCCGAACTCGCCCCGGGTCTGGACCTGCATGTCCTTGTAGGTCTTGGGGTTCATGTAGCTCGAGTGCGGGTCGAGCGCGCTCAGCATGCCGTTGATGGCATTCTCGATCAGGGTCTTCTCGTCGACCGGCTCGACATAGTCGCGGCGCACCTTCTCCAGCACGTCGCCGAACAGGTTGAGCTGCTGGTAGAGCTCGCTCTTGTCGCCGCCGGTGGACTTGCCGTCGGCCTTGTCCTGCGACCAGGCCGTCCAGGCCACCGGCAGGGCGAGAAGGGCCATGGTGGCGGCGACGGATGCGATACGGAGACGGGTCATTGGCTTGCCTTCACGAGAATGGCGCCGGACGTCGCTGTCCGGCGGGGCTGTCCGGCGGGGCTGTCTGGCGGGATCGAGGTTTCCGGGCGGTCGGGCGACAATACAGGGCCTTCTTTGGCGGTATCAAGGCGAGGCCGGCTGCAGGCTTGCCGCAATCAAGCCGAGGCCGCCGCGGCCGCAGCGGCGGGCACCGCCAGGACGGCGCCCCGTGGCTTGTCGGACAGCAGCGAATGGCCGGTCATTTCCGCCGGCTGCGGCACGCCCATCAGGGCGAGCAGGGTAGGCGCCACGTCGGCCAGCTTGCCGTCGCTCAGCGACCGGATTGCCGGGACGGCGTTGAACAGCAGGGCCGGCACGCGGTTCAGCGTATGCTGGGTATGCTTCTGGTGGCTTTGCTCGTCGAACATCAGCTCGGCATTGCCGTGATCGGCGGTGACCAGCATGACGCCGCCCACCGCCTCGACCGCGGCCATCAGCCGGCCGAGGCAGGCGTCGACCGCTTCGACCGCCTTCACGGCCGCGTCATAATTGCCGGAATGACCGACCTGGTCGGTGTTGGCGTAGTTCACGACGATCAGGTCGTACTTGTCCGAGCCGATCGCCGCCACCAGCTTGTCGGTCACCTCGACCGCACTCATCTCGGGCTTGAGGTCGTAGGTCTTGACCTTGGGCGAGGGTACCAGGATGCGGTCCTCGCCGTCGAACTGACGCTCCTCGCCGCCGTTGAAGAAGAACGTGACGTGGGCGTACTTCTCGGTCTCGGCGATGCGC
>Ga0194121_10006345_pt1 | contig 15869 bp, 13 predicted proteins | sample TA2MahCa50mmetaG_FD_148609 | JGI IMG/M metagenome (GOLD analysis project Ga0194121, IMG submission 148609) | Freshwater microbial communities from Lake Tanganyika, Tanzania - TA2015020 Mahale Deep Cast 50m | ecosystem: Environmental > Aquatic > Freshwater > Lake | place: Tanzania: Lake... | reverse complement strand
GCCCTGTCCCCGGTCAAGGCCGCGTCTGGAGGGGGTTTTGCCTGGGCAGCCCTCTTTTAGGTACGTACTACCTGTTCCCGCAAGCGCGGGCGAAGAGGGACCGGATGGCTATGACGCGGCAGGAGAGTTGGCACCGCACCGAGCGGCGGCTGGGCGGGCTGCTGGTCGAGATGGGCAAGATCGACGAAGCGCAGCTGGCCCAGGTCCTGCGCGAGCAGGAGCGCCTGAAAAGGCTGGGGGTGCGCAGCGCCATCGGCGAGCTGTGCGTCGAGGAGGGCTGGTGCGCCATGCGCGATATCGCCGCGACCCTCAGGGAGCAGGAGGAGGAGATCTTCCGCTCCGCTTCCCTGGGCCAGATCGTCCTAATCATGGGCGCGGTAGAGCCGGCAGCCCTCGAACGAGCCCTGGCCATGAATGGGGACCTCTCTGCGCCCTTGGGGGAGGTCCTGGTCGAGATGGGGCTGTGCAGCGAGGAGCAGGTCCGCACCGCCACCGAGCTGCAGACCCTGCAGCGCTACGGGGCCCTGCGCCGCGCCCTGGTCTCCCGCTACGTGACGGACCCGCACTTTCTGCCGAGTGCCATCGGACCCTACCGCGCCGAGTGGTCCGGCCGGGTGCGGCGCCAACTCGGCGAGGCCGTCGCCCAGGTCAAGCAGTGGCCTAAGGGCTCCTGCCGGGGCAACCTGCACCACCTGGCCCTGGAGCGCATCCCCATGATGGACCAGGTGGTGGTGCGGGTCTCCAACCACCACGTCTACCTGTGCCGAGCCGATTGCGAGGCGCTCTTCGGCACCGGCTACGAACTGACCCGCTGGAAGGACCTGGCCCAGCCCGGCCAGTAAGCCGCCCGGGACGCGCTCACCTTGGTGGGGGAGAAGGGGTCCATCGCGAAGGTGCGGGTCCTGGGTCCGCTGCGTTCCCAGACCCCGGTGGAGATCTCGGGCACCGACCAGTACCTGCTGGGCCTGCGGGTCCCGGTGCGGGACTCGGGCAACCTGGGGGCACTCCGGGGCTGCGGCTGCGCGGGCCACAGGGAGAACTCACCCTGCAGCAGGGGGTGATCCGCGCCCTGCGCCATATCCACGTGCGGCCCGAGAAGGCACGGCGGGTAGGGGTGGCGGATGGCGACCTGGTGGACGTGCGATTGTGCGGGGACCGGGGCCACCATCTTGCAGGGGGTGCTCATCCGCGCCAATGACAGCTCGGCCCTGGAGATGCACTTCGACACCGACGAGGCCAACGCCGCCGGCGTCCCGGCCGAAGCCACCGGCGAGATCCTCGGCCCTTCGACCCTGATCAGCCCTGCTCCCTGGGAAGCTCCTTTAGAATTCCGGCAGCCGGCCGAAGCGACGCTGGGGTTTCAAAACGGCTTCTGAATGGCCTCAGTGGCCCCGCCGGTCGGGCTGGCGGACGCGGCGGCCAAAGCCCGAGGTGGCCGGCGGCGGGGTGGCAGCCGGGCGCGCCAGCGCACTGGGGCGCGAGGCCGGCGCCCGCTGGGGCGCATGGCCCCTGGACCCCGTTCCCGAGGAGCGCGACCCTGCCACGGCACGGCGCTCGGCCTTGGCCTTGCCCCGGGCCCGGTCCTCGGCCTTCTTGGCGCGGATGGCGGCGATCCGCTCCCCGCGCGGCACCTCCAGTTTGGTTTCGGGAACCGCCTTGTAGTCGAAGTCGGGGATGATCACCCTGGGCAAGCGTTTGCCGATGGCCCGCTCTATCCCCCGCAAATCCCCCTCCTCCTCGGGAGACACAAAGGTGAAGGCATCCCCGGTCATCTCCGCCCGCCCGGTGCGGCCCACCCGGTGGATATAGTCCTCCGGGGCGGCCGGCACGTCGAAGTTTACTACGTGGCCCAGGGCCTCCACGTCGATGCCCCGCGCGGCGATGTCGGTGGCCACCAGCACCTTGTACTTGCCGCTCTTGAAGCCGGCCAGCACCTCGGTGCGCTGGGACTGGGAGCGGTTGCCGTGGATGCGCTCGGCCTTCACCCCTTCCTTGATCAGGTGCTTGGCCAGGCGGTCGGCCCGGTGCTTGGTGCGGGTGAAGACCAGGGCCTGCCGCATCTCGCCCCTTTCGACCAGGGTGGTGAAGAGCGCGGCCTTGAGGTGCTGGGGCACCGGGTACACCGCCTGGGTGATGCCCACTGCCGGCGCCGACTCGCGCTCGATGTTGATGGCAAAGGGATGGCGGAGCATCTCGCGGCTCAACTCGGCGATGGGCGGGGGGATGGTGGCGCTGAAGAAGAGGGTCTGCCGGCGGGCGGGGATATGGCGCAGCACGCGGCGGATCTGCGGCAGAAAACCCATGTCGAGCATGCGGTCGGCCTCGTCGAGCACCAGGTACTCCAGGCCGTTGAGCTTGGCGTAGGGAGCTTTGAAATGGTCTAGCAGCCGGCCCGGGGTGGCGACAATCACGTCCACCCCGCTACGGAAGGCGTGCTCCTGCGGCCCCATGCCAACCCCGCCGAAGATCGCTGCCCCGGTAATAGGGGTGTGTACGGCCAGGTCGTTGAGATCCTCCAGCACCTGGGCGGCCAGCTCGCGGGTGGGGGTAAGCACCAGAGCCCGGGTGGTGCCCCGCCCCTTGCCGATGAGCCGGTGCAGGATGGGCAGCAGAAAGGCGGCGGTCTTGCCACTGCCAGTCATGGCGCAGGCCAGCACGTCGCGGCCCTCAAGGGCCGGGGGGATGGCATCGGCCTGGATGGGGGTGGGGCGGGTGAAGCCAAGTTCCCTGAGACCCTTGAGCAGGTCGGGGTGGAGTTTGAGGTCAGTAAAAGGCATACGGACTCCTGAGTATAGAGGAAGACATAGTGGTTCGCCACAGGGCCGTGGGAGTGCCCCGAAGGACGTCTCTGGGGCAGAAGCCAGGGGCAAATCGCAGGGCTGGGCCGGGGGAAGCCTCGTTTGAGGAGCGAGGGGACGCAACGCAACAGCGTATGGGGCGTTGCGAGGGTGGAGGGGATGAGATAGGCGCGACACCATCTGTATGGTATCGCGGATCCAGGATTTCAGAGACGCCCGAAGTGGGCACCCCACGGAACATTAACCCAAAAGCTCCATACAACATTTCTTGTATTTCCTGCCGCTGCCACATGGGCAGGGGTCGTTGCGGCCCACCGCGGGGAGCGCGTGGCGCACGGTCTCTCCGCGCACCGAGCCGTCCTGGCGGAAATGGCGACTGTATCCCGGCTTGGCGTTGTCCACCAGCCCTCGCCAACCGGCGGCCCTGGGAAAGCGCCCGGTATCTACCAGATAGTCGATGAACTCCCGCAGCAGGTCGGGAAAGGAGCGGCGCGCCTCCAAAGGCAGATCCAGCCGGGCCACCTGCCCGAGCGCCTGTTCGACGCTGCCGGGGGTGACCCGCTCTCCCGCCTCGGCGCACCAGAAACCCAGCAGGGGTTCGGCGTGGTCCTTAAGGGCAGGTTCCAGCAGCAGAAAGTGCTCGGAGGCGCAATACTCTTGGACCAGATCTGCCAGTTCGTCCACGGGTGGATTTTCCTGAGCGGGGAAAAAGGGCAGGCGGGGCGGCGCAAGATTACCCTATATTATAATCTTTTTCCCGATTTTTGGAAGCATCCCCGCCGATGACAGAGTCTCTCTGCTCCCAACCCCGCCCCTACCGGGGCTGCTCGCTGCGCGCCATCCTGCTGGGCTTGGCCCTGTCCGCCTTCATGGGTCTGGCCATCCCCTGGGGCGACATGATCATCAAGGGCTCGCAGATGGGGGTGTGGAACACCAATCCCGGCGCCCTTTTCGTCTTCTTCGTGCTCACCGCCCTGGTCAACTTGGGCCTGGGCCTCCTCCGCCGCTCCTGGGCATTGGACAGAAGCGAGCTGGCCGTGGTCTACATCCTGCTCTTGGTGGCCAACACCCTGCCGGCCCGCGGCTTTGCCGCCCTGGTCCCTCCCATCGCCACCGGCGCCTACTACTACGCCAGCCCGGAGAACGACTGGAAGACCCGGCTCCTGCCCCATCTGCCGGGCTGGGCCACTGTGCAGGACGAGCGGGCGATCTGGCAGTACTACGAGGGGATCGACCGGGGCGCCGCCATCCCCTGGGCCGCCTGGGCCTGGCCCCTCGCCGCCTGGATGCTCTTCGGCCTGGCCCTGTACCTGGTGATGGTCTGCGTGGCGGTGGTACTGCGCCGGCAGTGGGTGGAGCGCGAGCGCCTGGTCTACCCGATGATGCAGCTGCCCCTGCACCTGCTCCAGGACGACGCGCAGCGCTCCCCGCTCAAACCCTTCCTCCGGCAGCCGGCCATGTGGGTCGGCTTTGCCCTGCCCTTCCTCTTCGTCAACATCAACGCCCTGCACGCCTACTTCCCCTACTTCCCCACCCTCAGCACCAGCTTTGGCGGCGTGCTGCTCTTCCGCGACTCGCTCTGGGTCAACTTCGACCTGAGCTTCACCATCCTGGGCTTTTCCTACCTGATCAGCCGCAACATCGCCGCCGGCCTCTGCTTCTTCTACCTCGTCAACGTGCTGGAGCAAGGGGTCTTCCGCATGGTGGGCATTAAGATCGACCCCGGGCCGGTGGGCGCCTTTGGCTACTACGGGCAGGCCATCGTCATCTACCAGGCCATGGGCGCCATGGTGGTCCTGGTGCTCTTGGGCCTGTGGAACGCCCGCCAGCATCTGCGCCAGGTCTGGCGCAAGGCCCGCACCGGCGACCCGGCCGTCGACGACTCGGGGGAGATCCTCTCCTACCGCCAGGCCCTGGTGGGCGGGACAGCCGGACTGCTGGTGATGGGCCTGTGGCTATGGCAGGCGGGCCTGCCCCTGCTGGTGGTGCCCCTGCTGCTCCTGGCCTGTTTTGTGGTCTTCCTGACCATCACCCGGGTGGTGGTCGAAGGCGGGGTAGCGGTGATGTTCCCGCCCATCACCGGGCCCGACTTCACCGCCGCGGCCGTGGGCACCAGCCTCCTGGGCCCCCGGGGCGGGGCGGCCCTGGCCACCACCTACGTGTGGGGCACCGACGTGCTGATCCTGCTGATGGCCGCCTGCAGCAACGGCCTCAAACTGGCCGAGCACGTCGTCTGTCACCGGCGCCGGCTCTTCTGGGCCATCATGGCCACCACCGCCCTCACCATCGCGGTGGCCTTATGGATCAGGCTGGAGACTGGGTACCGGCACGGGGCCATCAACCTCAACTGGTTCTATGCCGACAACTGCGCCCAGTACCCCTACCGCTTCATGGACATCGTGGCCAGCTCGCCGGGAGGGCCGCACTGGGAGGGCCTGCTCCAGGCAGGTATCGGCGCGGCGATCATGGCCGGCCTGGAGTTCCTGCACTACAAGTTCCTCTGGTGGCCCTTCCACCCGCTCGGCTTTCCGATCAGCTCGGCCTTTGGGCCCATGTGGTTCAGCGTCTTTGCGGCCTTCCTGCTCAAGAGCACGGTTCTCAAGTACGGCGGCCCCACCCTCTATCGCCGCACCCTGCCCTTCTTCCTGGGCCTGATCCTGGGCGAGATCGTGCCGGCGGGGCTGTGGCTGATCGTCGATTTTTACACTGGTATGAGCGGCAATATCCTGGGCTCCTTCCTGAACTGAAAAACCGGAGCCCGCAGCAGGCGAGGTTGCCGGCACCACCGGGAAGAGGTTAGTATATCCAGGCATTTTCACCCAGGGCCGGGGGCCGGCCCGGAAAATAGGAGCGTAGATGGACGCCGATTTCACGACCATAGACTGGCTGATGATGCTGATGCCCACCGCCGCCCTGCTGGTCATCGGCTGGAAGGTGCAGCGCCACATGAAGGCCGTCTCCGACTTCATGTCCGGGGGCCGGGTGGCCGGCCGCTACCTCCTGACCACCGCCGATGGGGCCGCGGGCCTGGGCCTGATCTCTGTGGTAGCCCTTTTCGAGCAGTGGTATAAGTCCGGCTTTGCCATCGGCTTCTGGAGCGCGGTAAGCATCCCCATCGGCATGGTGATGGGCCTGGTGGGCTTTGTCACCTACCGCTTCCGCGAGACCAGGGCCATGACCCTGGCCCAGTTCTTCGAGATGCGCTACTCCAAGCCGGTGCGCATCGTCGCCGGGGTGCTGGTCTACCTCTCGGGCCTGATCAACTACGCCATCTTCCCGGCGGTGACCGGCCGCTTCTTCATGTACTATTGCAACCTGCCCCTCAGCTACAGCTTCCTCGGCCTGGAGCTGTCCACCTACGGCACCATCATGGCCCTCTCCCTGATTGTCGCCCTGGTGATCGTCATGCTGGGCGGCCAGGTTACCACCATGGTTACCGACTGCGTGCAGTTCATCTACTGCTACCTCATCTACACCATCATCTTCATCGCCATTTTCATCTTCTTTAACATGGACCAGTTCCAGGCCGCCATGCTCTCGCGGCCCCCGGGCGAGTCCTTCGTCGATCCCTTCGACACCGACAAGCTCACCGACTTCAACATCCTCTACGTGGTGCTGGGCATCCTGATGGGCCTGTACCTGCGCCAGGCCTGGCAGGGCAACCAGGGCTTCTTCACCGCGGCCAAGAACGCCCACGAGCAAAAGATGGCCGGGGTGCTGGGCACCTGGCGCAACGGCTTCATCATGCTGGCCTTCTCGCTCTTGGCGGTGGCGGCCTACACCTTCATGCACCACCCCGACTTTGCTGCCGGGGCCCGGGCGGTCACCGAAGAGCTGGCAGCACGCATCAACTTCGCCAATCCCACCACCACCGAGACCATCCGCACCCAGATGCTGGTGCCGGTGGCCCTGCGGCACATCCTGCCCATCGGCATCGCCGGGCTCTTCGCCGCCGGCATGCTGTTCCTGGCAGTGAGCACCGACTGTACCTACCTGCACTCCTGGGGCACCATCTTCGTCCAGGACGTGGTCCTGCCCAACAAGAAGAAACCCTTCACCCCCCACCGGCAGATCTGGGCCCTGCGCCTGTCCATCCTCTTCGTCGCCGTCTTCGCCTGGTTCTTCAGCATGTTCTTCAGCCAGACTACCTACATCCTTATGTTCTTCCAGCTCACCGGCGCGGTGATGTTCAGCTGGGCCGGGGCCCTAATCCTGGGCGGCCTGTACTGGAAGAAGGGCACCACCGAGGCGGCGATGGTGACCATGATCGTCGGCGCCACCCTGGCCATCGCCGGCTTCCTGGCCGAGCGGTACTGGCCCGACGCCATCTATCCCTGGCTCAGCGCCAATGCCCCCGGCTTTTTGGCCTGGTTCACGGCCTCGCTCGAAGGGTTGGGGCACGCCCTGCCCATTGCCGAGTGGAAGGTGACCCCGGATCGCTTCCCCATCAGCGGCCAAGAGGTGGCCTTCCTCACCTCCTTCACCAGCCTGATCGTGTACGTGGTGGTCTCGCTCCTGACCTACAAAGAGCCCTTCAACATGGACCGCATGCTGCACCGGGGCCAGTACCGCCACAAGGAGGCCGCCGAGATCGTCTACACCGGCAATATCCCCAAGTGGCAGCGCACCTTCTTGGGCATCGACGAGCAGTACACCCGGGGCGACCGCTGGATGGCCTGGTCGGTCTTCTCCTGGTCCATGCTCACCTTCGCCCTCTTCCTCTTCGCCGCCGGCTACAACATCCTCATCGGTCACTGGACCCCGCTGGGTTGGTTCGGCTGGTGGAAGTGGAACTCCGTGTACCTCGCCGCCCTGGTGGGGGCCATCACCACGGTGTGGTTCACCTGGGGCGGCCTGAGCGACCTGCGGGGGCTCTTCAGGAGCCTCAACGCCCTCGAGCGCAACGTGCTCGACGACGGCCGGGTGATAGGCCACGTCAGCGCCGACGACATCGCCAAAGTGGAGCAGGTGGAGCACCGCACCATCGCCGAGGCCCACCAGGCCGAGCAGGTACTCGAGCAGAAACTGGCAGAGGAGCAGCAGAAGGAGAAGGATAAACAAAAGGACCAGGAATAGGGGGCAGTGCCGAGGCTGCTCAGCCGCCGGCCTGCCGACGCACCACCTTGAGCAGGGCCGCGCCGAAGCGCTCGGCCTTGGCCGGCCCGATGCCGTGGGCCAGGAGCAACTCGTCGATGCTGGAGGGCCGCAGCACGGCGATGTCGCGCAGGGTGCGGTCGCTGGCGATCACGTAGGGCGGCACCCCATCCTCGCGGGCCGTCTCAATGCGGAAAGCCCGCAGGGCCTCGAAGAGTTCGCGCCCTTCGGCGTCGAGTTTGCCCACCTCGCTCCGCTCGCGGGAGCGGCGGCGAGTGGGGACTGGCTGCTCCTCGCCCTCCGCGACCGGGGGCAGGAGCAGGCGGGCCGGCCGCCGGGCGTGGATCACCGCTTTCCCCTCCTCTGTGACCACCACCACCGGGTGCTCACCGCCCTGGAAGTCGGCCCAGCCGGCGGTGACGAAGCGGCGCAAGAGCTTGAGGAGCCACTCCTCCTCGTACTCCGCCAGGGTGCCAAAGGTGGGGCTCTGGTCCAAGCCGCTCCATTTCAGGCGCTCGTCCGCCGTCCCGCGCAGGAGCCTGGCCGCCGCCTGGATGCCGAAGCGCCCGTGCACCCTGGCCACCCCGCACAGGGCCTTGCGCACGATGGTCTCCGCCTCCTCCATCACCCCGCCCTGCCCCTCCAGCTCCTGGCACACGTCGCAGCGGCCGCAGCCCGAGAGGGTCTCGGCCTCGTCGCCAAAGTAGCGCAGGAGCGCGTCGTGGCGGCAGGCCCCGCCCTCGGCCCAGCGCATCAATTCGAGGAACAGGTTCCACTTGTGGCGCACCACCTCGGGGTCGGGGGCCTGGCCCTCGATCTCCCGCTCGATGAGGCTGCGGCGCAGGGCCATGTCTCCTGAGGAGATCAGCAAAAGGCAGGCCGCCTCCTCCCCGTCGCGGCCGGCGCGGCCCGCCTCCTGGTAGTAGGCCTCCACCGAATCGGGCGGGGCCAGGTGGATGACCGCGCGCACGTCGGGCCGGTCGATGCCCATGCCAAAGGCGTTGGTGGCCACCACCACCTCTACCCGGCCCGCGGCAAATTCGCGCTGCACCTCCTCGCGCACCGCCCCTTCCATGCCGGCGTGGTACCCCAGGGCCTTCCACCCGTCGCGGGCCAGGCGTTCCGCCTCCTCCTCGGTGCTGCGCCGGGTGGGCGCGTAGACGATGGCCGTGCCCTTGGCCTGACCAGGGCGGCCGAGGCAGCGGGACAGGCACAGATCCACCTGCTGCCGGCGCTGGCGGCGGGCGCTGATCTCGCGCACCCGGAAGGCCAGGTTGGGCCGGGCGAAACCCTGGATGCGCTGCGGGGTGTGGATCGGCAGCCCGAGGCGGGCGAGGATCTCGTCGCGCACCACCGGGGTGGCGGTGGCGGTACAGGCCAGCACCCGGGCGCGGGGCAATTGTTGGAGGAGGCCGCCGATCTGCAGGTACTCGGGCCGGAAATCGTGGCCCCACTGGCTGATGCAGTGGGCCTCGTCCACGGCAACCAGCGGGCAGTTGAGCCGGCCCACCAGGCCGCGGAAGGCCCCCAACCCCAGGCGCTCGGGGGCCACATACACCAGCCGGTACTCCCCGCGCGCTGCCGCCCCCAGTCGCCGGCGCAGCTCCTCGGATTCCAGGGTGCCTGCTAGGTAGGTGGCGGGGACGCCGCGCTCCTCCAAGGCCTGCACCTGGTCGTGCATCAGGGCGATGAGGGGGGAGACCACCAGGGTGGTGCCCGAAAGCAGGGTAGCAGGCAACTGGTAGGTGAGGCTCTTGCCGCCGCCGGTCGGGGCCACCAGCAGCAAGCGGCCCTCGGTCAGCAGGGTCTCGACGGCCTCGCGCTGGCCGGGGCGGAAACGGTCGAAACCCAGGCGCTGCAGGCCGGCGTCCAGGTCTGGCAGGGGTGGGTCTTGGCTCATCCGCTCACTGGGTACGCAACGGCCGAAAGAATGCGCGCAGATCCTCAGCCATCTCCTCGGCCCGTTCGTGGATGGCGAAGTGGCCGCCCACGGAGAATTCGGTGAAACGCACCAGGTTGTAGTACTTCTCGGCCCGCTTGCGCGCGATGGGCACGATCTCGTGCGGGTAGGCGGCGATGGCGGTGGGTACCTCGATGCGCTGCCCCGGCTGCAGCTCCCACGGATGATAGTAGGACTCGCTGTAGATACGAATGGCCGACCAGAAGGAATTGCTCACCCAGTAGACCATCACGTTGGTGAGCAGCATGTCCATGGTGAACAAATTCTCGAAATCATCTCCCCATCCGCTCCAAGCCCGCCACTTCTCGATGATCCAGGCCGCTAGGCCCGCCGGCGAGTCGGCCAGGCCAAAGGCCAGGGTCTGCGGCCGGGTCATCTGCACGTGGCAGTAGGCTGCCTCGTCGATCCAGTAGCGCTCCGAGTTCTTCCAGTAGCGCAACAGGTCCGGGTCGGTGGGTTTGAGCGGGGCCAGCTTCATGCCCAGGCCGCGCAGCAGGTCGGGGTCCTTTTCCTCCGGGGCCCGCTCGTCGCACAGGCGCTGGTACAGGCAGTTGAAGTGGATGCCGATCAGGTGCTGCGGGCAGAGTAAACCGTAGGGGGCGGTGAGGATGCCGCCCCAATCCCCGCCCTCCAGGCCGTAGCGGGCAAAGCCCAGCCCCTCGGTCATCAGCTTGTCGTACACCGCCGGGTGGTGCTGGAAACCGAAGCCCAGCCCCGGCGGCGGATCGGAGAAGCCGAAACCGATCAGCGAGGGCACGATCACCGTGAAGGCATCGGCCGGGTCGCCCCCGTGCGCCCCCGGGTCGGTGAGCAGGGGCAGCACCTTGAGCAGCATGGTGAAGGACCAGGGGTACCCGTGCATCATGAACAAAGGCATGGGACTGGGCCCCTTGCCCTCCTGGCGGACGAAGTGGATGCCCAGGCCGTCGACCTCAGCCTTGAAGTGGGCGTACTGGTTGAGCCTGGCCTCCTCGGCGCGCCAGTCGTACTGCTCGATCCAGTACTCCACCAGCCGCTTCATGAAGGAATGGTCCATGCCCCGCTGCCAGCCGGTATGGGGCAGTTCTCCGGGCCAGCGGGTACGGCGCAGGCGTTCCTGCAGGTCGTCGAGTACTTCCTGTAGTACCGCAATGCGGTAGGCTTCGATCTTCATGGTCCCCTCACTCCCCCTTGTTGATAAGGGTCTTTTCGATGCGGCGGTCGGGGACCAGCCACAGGACGGCCACCAAAGCCACCAGCAGCACCGTGACCCACCAGGCCACCCAGGCCAGCGGGATGGCCACCGCGTAGATCCCCAGCGAGACCTTGCCCGTGAAATCCGCCCCCACCGCCTGGGCCAGGACCGCCTCGTTGCCGTAGTGGCGGACCAGGGAGCGGCTGAGGATATAGTAGACCACCCCCGCCATCAGCAGCACCCCGCCGTAGAAGGCCATCACCACCGGCGAGTGATAGTGCTCCCCGACCAGATGGGTGACGAAGGGCAGTAGCGGGAGCCAGGAGAGCAAGTGCAGGTTGGCCCACAGGATCCGGCCATTGACCCGGTGCACCGCCTGGAAGAGGTGGTGACGATTGTTCCAGTAGATGCCCACGTCCACTAAGCTGAGCACGTAGCTGAAGGAGACCGACAGCAGATAGTACAGCGCCCCCAGGTCCTACCCCTCGGGGATCTTCAACTCCAGCACCATGATGGTTATGACCCCGTCGCTGAAGGCCTCCAGTCGCCCTTTGCCCATACGCTCTGCCTCAGCCGTGTTTGATGAAGGTGCCGGCGTTCAACTCGGCGTACGCCTGGCGCAACTCCTCGTTGGTGTTCATGACGATGGGCCCACGCCAGGCCACCGGCTCTTCGAGGGGTTTGCCCGAGACCAGCAGGAAGCGGATGCCTTCCCCCCCGGCCTGCACCCGCACCTCGTCGCCAGCGTCGAAGAGCACCAGTGAGCGGTTGCCGGTCTGCTCCACGGCCTCGATCCCCTTCTCTCCCACCCGCTCGGTCTGCACCGCCTGCGGCAACGAAGCGTCGCGGAAGCGGCCCGCCCCCTCAAAAACGTAGGCAAAGGCATGGCGGTAGGTCTCCACCGGCAGGGTCCGGTGGTGGCCGGGGGGCACCAACACATCGAGGTAGCGCGGATCAGCCGCCACCCCCTGCACCGGGCCGGTCTTGCCCCAGAACTCCCCGCAGACCACCCGCACCCGGGTGCCATCGTCGTCGATCACCTCGGGAATCTCGGCGGAGTTGACGTCCTGGTACCGGGGCGAGCTCATCTTGTGTGAGGAGGGGAGATTGGCCCACAACTGGAAGCCGTGCATCCGGCCCGCCGCGTCCCCCTTGGGCATCTCCTGGTGGAGGATGCCGCTGCCGGCGGTCATCCACTGCACGTCCCCGGCGCCCATGGCCCCGCGTTTGCCCAGGCTGTCCCCGTGCTCCACGGTGCCGGCCAGCACGTAAGTGATGGTCTCGATTCCGCGGTGGGGGTGCCAGGGGAAGCCGGCCAGGTAGTCTCCGGGGTTGTCGTTGCGGAAATCGTCGAAAAGCAGAAAGGGATCGAAGTCGCGGGTATTGCCAAAACCAAAGGCGCGGCGCAGCCGCACCCCTGCTCCTTCGACCACCGGCTTGGCCAGGGTAACCTGTCTGACGGGTCTGATGGACACGGCGGTACCTGCCTTTGCGTTGGCCTTGCACTTGGGGTCAGGTCTGAAAATGAACTTACCCACCGGCCCACTGACGGGCAAGGGCTCGCATAGGAGGGATAGAGCGGGCGGGGTTCCTCTGCGACTTTGACTATGGCGTCTGCGCCCCCTGGGCTTCGATGTACACCGAATAGAGGGATTGGCTGCCGGCCATGAAGAGCCGGTTCTTGCTGCGCCCGCCAAAACACAAATTGGCGCAGGGCTCGGGCAAATGGAGACGGCCGATCAGGTCGCCCTGGGGCGTCAGGACCATCACCCCGTTCTTCTCGCGGTCCCCCCAGCCGCTGCTCGACCACAGATTGCCGTCCCGGTCGCAGCGGACCCCGTCGGCAAAGCCCGGCTTCATGTCGATGAACTCCTTCTCGCCCTTGAGCCGCTTGCCTTCCACCACATCGAAGACGCGGATATGGGAGGGGGCCTTCTCGTCGTGGGTCACCCCCGTATCGACGATGTAGAGCCGTTTCTCGTCGGGCGAGAAGCACAGGCCGTTGGGCTTGGCGAAGTCGCCGGCCACCACCGCAGCCTTGCCGGTGTGCGGGTCGAGGCGGTAGACGTTGGCCGGCAGCTCGGGCTCGGCCTTGAAGCCCTCGTAGTTGAGCAGGATGCCGTACCCAGGGTCGGTGAACCACACCGCCCCGTCGCTGGCCACCACCACGTCGTTGGGGGCGTTGAGCGGCTTGCCCTGGAAGCTGTCCATCAGCACCCTCACCGTGCCGTCGTACTCGGTGCGGGTGATCCGCCGCGTGCCATGCTCGCAGCTGACCAGCCGGCCCTGCCGGTCGCGAGTGTGGCCGTTGCTGTAGTTGGAGGGCTGGCGGTAGGTGCTCATCTGTCCGGTGCTCTCATCCCAGCGCAGGATGCGGTTGTTGGGGATGTCGCTGAAGAGCAGGCAGCGGGCATCCCCGAACCACACCGGCCCCTCGGCCCAGCGCGCTCCGGTCCACAGCCGCTCGACCGCAGTGTTGCCCATTAGGTACTTTTTGAAGCGCTTGTCCAGCACCTCGATGCAGGGGTCCGGGTATTGGGCCGGGCCCTGGGCCCAACGCGGGTGGAGCGGGTCAATCCACTGGTCCATTGGTTTCTCCTCAAGGGGTATTCAAGGCCACGAGATCCAGCCCGTCAGTTCTCAAAATCACCTCGTGTCCAATGGTCTTCGTCCAGGTCACTTCTTGTACTTCTTGCCGCTGCCGCACCAGCAGGGGTCGTTGCGGCCCAGTTTGGCGCACGCATCGTAGCGATCGCTCTGCTGTATATAGAGGGATTGCGCCAATGCCCGACGCTCGAAGAGCCGCATCCGGCCCTGTCGCACCTTTTCGACCTTCTGCTGCTGCTCCGAGCTGAGTTCGCCACCCAGTTCCTCGATAGCGGCGCCGAATTCGATTACTGCGTCGTCATTGAAAAAGCCGTGGCCTTTACTGAGTTGCCACTCGTCCAGGGCTTGCGACATAACAGGAAGCGCCCGCTGGTCCTTGTACAAGGACAGGTGTATGGCCCCCAGGGCAGGGGTTTCCTATAACTCCTTGAGGAAGATCTGATACAACTCCTCATCTCGGTGGCCGATTTCGCAGAGGGCTTCGAACAAATAACTCCGGTGCCTTCCTCCTCCTCCTGCCCACAGGCGGCCATCAGGGGCTCATAGGCCGGCTGGCCGATGGCAACCAAAGTGCGGGGAAGGCGCTCCTTGAGGTACGTCATCTCCTCGGCCTTCACCAGCCAGCGCACCAGGTGGGGAATCGCGTCTACGGCTTTGAGTTCACCAAGCAGGTCCGCCGCGTGGATGGGCAGCCACCCTTCCCCGGGGGCACCCCCCATCTGCCGGAAAGATGGCTACGCCTTGGGCGAGTATGCACCCTTTCAGTTCCCCGGACAGTGTTTCCTTTGCCTCGATAAGGTGGCGCTCCGCGGTGACATAATCCCAGGGTGCTTCAGGCATCAACACCCCTCTTCCCGGCTCAGCACAGAGACAAAGATCCTCCTTGGGCCATAGTATAGCCCCTTTTTGGGGACGGGCCAGAGTGGCATTTCCTTTGGTACGGACTGCTTGTCGATATAATGTTAAAAGGGCTCAAACCGACTTGCAAAAAGTCGATCCAAGCCCTTGTCTGTTTTTGTGGTGCCGAAGGTCCGGTTCCAACCTAACGGACAAACTCCAGTTTGTCCTGCCGCCGGCCCCGGCCAAACAGTTCCTACCAGTAGGCCCCTGAGCGGTTGTCAGGAGGCTATGCGCCAGGTAAAATAGATTGTAGGCTACCATCAGACAACTTTCGGGCCGGAGGGGTCGCTCCCCGAACCGGTGCCTGTTCCACCGGCCGGCCCGTCTTTTACCCCTGACAGGAGGGGGACATGGACCCGAATACCCCGCTGCCGTTCCCAGAGCTCCTGGCGCTCTTTTTTGCTCCCCGCCCAGTACCGCCTGCTGCCACCTTCCGCGCTGCACTCCAGGCAGAAAGTGTTCTCGCAGCTTTCCAAGGCCCAGCCGCAGAAGCCGAACTCTATCACCCCTACGCCAAGGTACCGTTCTCGGCCTGGCTTGATCGCTACGCCTCTGCTCTCAAAGGCCCTGTCCTTCAAGGAAAGTATGATCAGGCGCGGCAGGACGGAGTAGGACTATCCTGGGAGGACATTGTCCGTACAGTTCCATATGCACATGTCTTCCTTCCCCTACTGCGTTCTGACGACCTGGACAAGCTGGAGCACCAGCTCGATACGGCGAGCCACCCTTGCATGGATGTAATCTATTTTACGGCTGGGTTTTATGATCGCGCAGAGGAACTCAAACTGGGATCTTGGCAGCAACGCAAACTAGACCTCATACCCTCGGGACTGAACTATGACTGGATCGCTATTCACCCCCAGAAACCAGATAGTCCCAATATTGTCAGTGATGACGAGTTAACCAGGGAGGAGCGCCACAGGTTGTGTTCCCAGTTCGAGGCACTGGGACTGATCGGCAACTCCCCGGCCATGATGGCCCTGTACAAGAAAATTGACGACCTGGGGAACCGTACCCGGGCGTGGCCGAAAAACCTGCCTACGGTTCTTGTCTACGGAAAACCAGGCAGCGGTAAAGAGCTAGTGGCTCGAGCTATTCACGCACGTAGTGGACGAGAAGGGAAATTCATTGCAGTCAACTGTGCTGCCATCCCCAAAGACTTGTTTGAGAGTGAACTGTTTGGTCATTCAGCAGGCGCTTTTACCGGTGCCACTGGTTCGAGGGCGGGCATCTTTGAGGAGGCCCAGAATGGGACAGTGTTCCTAGACGAGATCAACAAGATGCCCGTCGATCAGCAGGGGAAACTCCTGCGCGTGTTGGAGAACAAAGAAGCCCG
>Ga0194121_10006343_pt1 | contig 15872 bp, 17 predicted proteins | sample TA2MahCa50mmetaG_FD_148609 | JGI IMG/M metagenome (GOLD analysis project Ga0194121, IMG submission 148609) | Freshwater microbial communities from Lake Tanganyika, Tanzania - TA2015020 Mahale Deep Cast 50m | ecosystem: Environmental > Aquatic > Freshwater > Lake | place: Tanzania: Lake... | reverse complement strand
CGAAGAGAACCTGTGCCGGCCCGTAAAATGCATTAAGCCTGTCCACAGCGAGCAGGATGGAATCCTGGGCCATCATGCCGCGAGTGTGTCGCCGAGCTTCAGGAAGTGGCTGCTTCCCAGGTACACTTCCTGCACCTGCTTGTTGTCGCGCACGCTGGCTGCATCCCCGCAGGCGATGAGCTTGCCGCGGGACAGGACGAGCACCCGCGTGGCGTAGGAAAACACTACATCCATGCTGTGCTCGGTGAAGAGAACCGCAATGTTGCGCCCGGCAGACAAGCGGGCGGTTAGCGCCATCAGCTCGTTGCGTTCCTTGGGCGCCATCCCCGCCGTCGGCTCGTCCATCAGCAGGAGCTTTGGCTCGTTGGCGAGTGCCATCGCCAGCTCGACCCGCTTGACGTCACCGTAGGCAAGGACGCTGCACGGCCGCGCCGCCTGGGCCTGCATGTCGACGAGCCGCAGAAGCGCCATCGCTTCATCGCGATAATGTTCGCCTGCCCTGCCCCAGAGCTTGAACAGCCTGCGGTGGCGCGACAGCAGCACCATTTGGACGTTCTCGACAACCGTCATCGAGCCGTAGGTCTCGGCGATCTGGAACGTGCGGCTGATTCCCAGCCGCCAGATCTCCCGCGGCCGTCGCCCGGTGATTTCCGTGCTGGCGAAGCGGATCGTGCCCGAGTCGGGTCGAAGCTGGCCGTTCAGCATGTTGAAGCAGGTCGACTTCCCGGCCCCGTTGGGCCCGATCAGCGCAACCACTTCTCCGGCGTTCACTTCGAGCGTGACCTCGTTCACCGCGTGCACGCCGCCGAAGGACTTGGAAATGCCCGATACCTCGAGCAGGCTCATCCGCGTGCCTCCACGGTGCGCCAACGGCCGGCGAGGTTCTGCAGAGCGCCGACGATGCCTTGCGGGAACGCGAGCACCAAGAGGACGATGGCCGCGCCGAGAATCAGGCGCCAGTAATTCTCGAAGTTGCGCACAAGCTCCGTATGCGCGAGGTGGTAGCTAAACGCTCCGGCGACTGGCCCAGTGAGCGTCTGGATGCCGCCGAGCAGCACCATGACCAGGCCGTCCACGGTCGTCGCGATCGAGAGATCGTTTGGAAACACCTGGCCGCGCTGGAACGCGATTAGGGCCCCGGCCAGGCCTGCAAAGGCACCGGAGAGCACAAACGCCATCCACTGGTGCCGCCTGACGTTCACGCCCGTTGCATCGGCACGAAGGGGCGAGTCACGACCCGCCCGGAGCGTATAGCCATACGGAGAAAAGATTATTCCGCGCAGGCTAATCAGCGCCGCTGCAGCGATGAAGAGAGTGAAGTAATAGAACGAAGTCCGCGACACCACCCAGCTGGCCGCCTTGATGCCGACGATCCCATTGTCACCGCCGGTTACGGCGACCCACTGGATCGAAACCGACCAGAGGATCTGCGCGAATGCGAGCGTCAGCATTGCGAGGTAAACCCCAAAGAGCCGCGTGCAGAACCAGCCGAAGAGCGCGCCTGCGGCCGCCGCGCCAAAGCCGGCGAGGACGATCGCCGCGACCATCGGCAGCCCGAGCTTGGTCGCGGCGAGCGCCGCGAAATAGGCGCCGACGCCGAAATAAGCGGCATGTCCGAACGAAACCATGCCGCCAACCGCCATGAGGAAATGGAGGCTTGCCGCAAACACGGCGAGCACGAAGAACTCGGTAAGGATTACGAGAACGTAATCCGTGCCGACGAGCGGCACGGCGAGCAGCACCGCCAGCGCTACCGACCAGAGAACGAGAATCCCGCGCTGCGCCGGCGCATAGGGTCGCTCCATGGCCTCGGGCGCCAAGCGCTGGGGCTTTTCGCGTCGCCCCAGCAGACCCATGGGACGGAAAACGAGGACCACCGCCATTACCAGGAAGATCAGCACTAGGGTGAGCGATGGGAACGCGACCACTCCGAAGGCATGGACCTGGCCCACCAGTACGGCAGCGAGGAAAGCCCCGAGGATGCTCCCCATGCCGCCGATGACCACGATCACGAAGGTCTCCACGATGATCTGCAGATCCATCTGCAAGTTGGCCGCTTCCTTGGGAATCTGAATCCCACCTGCGAAGCCTGCGAGGAAGCAGCCGAGGAACAGCACTCCGGTGAAGAGGAGCCCCTGGTTGATGCCGAGGGACGCAGCCATGTCGCGGTCCTGCGTTGCGGCTCGAACGAGTACCCCCCAGCGCGTCTTGTGAAGCAACAGCCAGAGCAGTGCGAGAACAAACGGCCCGAGCAAGATGAGCGCTAGGTCGTACTCCGGAAAAAGGTTACCGAAGATCTCCACCGCACCCCGGAGGCCGGGGGCTCGTGGCGACAACAGCTCGCCTGTGCCCCAGGCCGCCTGGGCTACGTTCTGTACGATGAGGATTACGCCGAAGGTAGCGAGGATCTGGAAGAGCTCCGGCGCACGGTAGATCCGCCGTAGGATGAGCACTTCCATGACGATTCCGAGAACGCCAACGAGCAGCGCCGCGATGAGAATACCGCCCCAAAAACCGAGAGGCGTCGCCGGCAGGCGCGTCGTTATGGAGTAAGCCAGATAGGCCCCCAGCATGTAGAACGAGCCGTGCGCGAAGTTGACGATCCGCGTCACGCCGAAGATCAGGGAGAGGCCCGAAGCCACCAGGAACAGCGTGGAGGCGTGGGCGAGCCCGCTGAGGGACTGGACAATGATCTGGCCAAAATCCATGACGATGCGCGCCAGTAGCCCTCACTTCATCGCTTCGGCAGGGCGCTTGGATTTCACGAAGGCGTCGTCACCCTGCAATCCCTTCCCGTCCACGTATTTCCAGTCCACCATCATCCCGCGCCCGTCCTTGACGTCGAGCTTGCCGATGTACACGCCCATCGTCGACTGGTGGTCCTGCGGCCGAAAGCTGATCGGCCCCATGGCCGAGTCGAAGGTGAGGCCGCGCGTGGCGGCGATCAGATTCTCGGGATCGAGACTCCCCGCCTTCCTGATGATCGCCGTGATGGCCTGCATGTTCACGTAGCCGATGATCGAGCCGATCTTCGGCGTTTCCCTGAACTTCTTCTGGTAGGCGGCGAGGAACTTGCTGTGCTCGGGCGTCTTGATCTGCTCCCACGGGTAGCCGGTGACGATCCAGCCCTTCGGCGCGTCGTCCTTGAGCGGATCTAGGTACTCCGGCTCGCCGGTCAGCAGGCTGACGACCAGGCGGTTGGCGAAGAGGCCCCGCGTGTTCCCCTCGCGCGCGAGGCGCGCCAGGTCCGCCCCAAAAGTGACGTTGAAAATGGCGTCGGGCTTCGCTGCGGACAACGCCTGCACCGTCGAGCCGGCCTCCAGCTTCCCTAGCGCCGGCCACTGCTCCGCCACGAACTCCACGTCAGGGCGCTTAGCCCTGAGTGCCGCCTTGAAGCTGGCGACGGCCGATTGCCCGTACTCGTAGTTTGGCGCGATCGTCGCCCAGCGCTTCGCCGGCAGCTTCGCCGCCTCTTCCACGAGTGCGATCGTCTGCGTGTAGGTGCTCGGGCGCAGCCTGAACGTGTAGCGGTTGCCCTTTTCCCAGATGATCGAGTCGGTGAGCGGCTGGGACGCGAGGAAGAAGATCTTGTTGCGGCCCGCGAAGTCGGCAATCGCGACGCCGATGTGGGAGAAGATGGTGCCGGTGAGCATGTCGACCTTTTCATTGGTGACGAGCTCCTGCGCCATGCGGGTCGCGACATCCGGCTTCCCGGCATCGTCCCGGGCGAGGACTTCGATCTTGCGGCCGCCGAGCATCCCACCGGCTGCATTGATCTCCTCCACGGCGAGTTCCCAGCCCTTGCGCCAGCCGTCGGTTCCCTGGGGCAGCGCTGAATAGGGCGAGATATCGCCGATCCGAATCGGTTGCTGGGCCGCCGCGGGTAGTACCACGCCGGCCAGGCACAACGTGACTAACAGCCTCTTCGCTTGCTTCATGATGCTCCTCCTTTGGCTTCAGATTTAAAGTTAGCTTCCATACAGAGCGCGGCCATCCTTCAGGACGACCTTGCCGCCCACAGCCGCCTCGAACGCCTGCGCACCGCCATGCAACCGACTGCCGTAGACCTCGATCGTGTCGCCCGGGAAGACCGGCGCGCTCAGCCTTGCCGATAGCGTCTTCAGCTCCGCCGGATGCTCGCCGGCGGCGCCCGCGAGAGCGCGCGCTGCGATCCCGAGCGTGCATAGGCCGTGCAGGATCGGCCGCTCGAAACCGTTTGCACACGCGACCTCGGGATCAATGTGAATTGGATGCAGGTCGCCCGTCAAGCGGTAGAGCGCCGCGAGCTCACGCGAGGTGGCACACCCGACAGAGTGGTGGCGCTCCGCAGCTGGCAGCTTTGGCGCTTCGGGGCCGGGCGAGCCGCCCCAGTTACCCACGCCGGGCAGAAAGATGGTGTAGGTGAGGACAAAGAGATCGCTCGAGACCTCGATCTCCACGATGGTGGCCTTGCCCTTATCCCAGACGGCGGCCACCCGGCCGCGCGAAGCGATTCGTCCCGCCGGCGGCAGGACGCCCCGCATGACGAGGCCTTGCGCGGCGTGCAGCGAGCGCTTGCGGTCGTAGGCGCCCAGATCGCCGGCCTTTTCCACCGCCCATAGACCGAGTCCGCATGTAAGCGTGGGTAGCACGCGAAGGTCCCGCTCGTACACGAGACCGAGCTCTTCTGCGCGCGCACCGACCGCGAGCGCATACAGAATGGCGTCGCGTGGCTCGTACGAGAGCAGTCTCTCGCCGAGATCGTATCCAATGAGATTACTTAGCTGCACTCGTCCCCCTTGCGCGCGCGAGCGCTTCGCGCCGCTCATTCGATCCGAGTAGGCACAAGCGCGCGTCTATGAACGGCGAAAGGTCTGTGGAGCCCTCGTCCAGCGCGACCAGCAACGCTTTAGTTGCGGCAACCGCCTGCTTGCCATATCCGTAAGCCGCTTGCGCCAGCGCATTCGCGCTGTCACTCGCCCTGCCCGCCGCGACGCAATGCGTTGCCAGTCCCGCATTGACCGCCTCGCCCGCTTCGATCCGCTCTCCAAGCATCACGAGCCGGGTCAGCGTGCAGCGGGGCACGATGCGATGCAGCCGCCGGATTGACTGCGGGTAGTAGAGGATCCCGAGGCGTAGCGCCGGCAGTTGGAAGAACGCCGTTAGCGAGGCCACACGCACGTCGCATGCGAGCGTCAACTCAAGCGCAGCGCCGATGCACGGCGCCTCGATGGCGGCGAAAACCGGAACCGGCGCGCCACGCAGAGCCGCGGTAACCGCCGAGACCACGTCATCGAATGAGACGTCCTCGGGCGTCGCCTTGAGCTCGGCTATGTCAGCGCCTGCGCTGAACACCGAACCTTCCCCGGATAGAACGATTGCGTGAAGCGCTTCGGTCTCGCGCAGCGCATCGCGCAGGTCTGCCAGGAGCGCAAACGAAAGCGCATTTCGCTTGGCTAGGCGATTGAGCACGATATGCCGGACGCCCGCGCGATCGGAAACGCGTATCTCGCTCACAGCACGACGCCCTTCTCCAGCTGCGCGCTGGCCCACTTCGCTTTCACGGAGGCTGCGTCAAATGCCAGGGCTTCTTCCAGTTCCTCGGCGAAATCGAGTAGCAGGTCGTCGCGGTTGCGCGCGGAGATGATCTGGATCCCTACCGGCAACCCGTCGGAATAACCGCATGGCAGAGAAACGCCCGGGGTGCCGGGAACGTTGAACGCCGCGGTAAAGGGAAAGGCGCCCCAAAGCCAGTCGACCGGCACGCCAGCAATTGCGCGCGGTCGCTCGTCAATCGGGAAAGCTGGCACCGACGTTGTCGGCGTGACGATCAGGTCGTACTGACGAAGAAAACTCTCGATGCGGCTACGGTACTCCCCAAGCAGCTCGCGGGCGCGCGCAACTGCAAACTCATCCAAATCGGCCGCAGCCTCCAGGGATTTCCGTTCGTAATCCGTGAGTGAGGTGCGCTGCGCGAGCAAGTGGCCGCGCTCGCGCCGCTCCTCGTCAAGAACCAAAGGACCGAACGCGTCCTCCCAGCCGGACAGATCCAAGCTCGGCTCTTCCACCGTATGACCGAGCTGCGCGATTCGCCGGACTGCAGCGCGGACGGTGGCGAGAACCTGGGCATCAACCGGCCGCCCCTCTGGACGTGGCAGCCACGCCACGCGCAGCGATGCAGACATGCTATTGCGCGCAAACGATCGGTCGGCGAGAACGCCAAGCATTGTTCGCGCGTCTTCAATGCACCAGCCGAGAGGACCGGGGCAGACAAAATCGCTCATGGCGCGAAAGCCACCTTCGTCGTGGCACAGACCGTGCGTCGGCTTGAATCCGACAAGACCGGTAAACGAGGCGGGAATGCGGATCGAGCCGCCACCATCCGCCCCGAGGGCTACCGTCGCAGTCCCGGACACGACCGAGGCGACGGCACCGCCGCTGGAGCCACCCGGCGTACGAGATACGTCCCACGGATTGCGGCATGGTTCTCCAAGCAAATTTTCCGTGGTGGCGGACTGCCCGAACTCAGCGGTATTAGTCTTGCCGACGAACACCGCCCCGGCCGCACGCAGCCGCCGCACGGCCCCCGAGTCGCGCAAGGCGCGATTTGTGCGGTAGAAGAGCGAGCCGCGGGTGGAAACTTGCCCGGCAATGTCAAAGGTGTCCTTGATTGACACGGGTATCCCGGCGAGGGGCGCCGGGCTGCCGGCGCGATACGCGCGCTCAGCTGCAAACGCCTGCTCGCGTGCGAGGGACGCGGTGATCTCGAGGTACGCGTTCAGCACCGGATTGACTGCGCGAGCGCGAGCGAGCGCCTGCTCGGCCACCTGCACCGGCGAGACCTCGGCCGCCACATACGCGGCTCTCAATCGGGCCACCGGCCAGTACGTCGGCGGCAGTGATCGGTTCTCAGGCATGCGGGAAAACACCTCCGCTCACCCCGTACACTTCTCCCGTCACGTAGCCGGCGCGATCGCTTACTAGGAAGGACACCACGTCGGCCACATCCTGTGGTTTTCCCACACGACCGACCCGCGAGCGCTTTTCCGCATAGCCGTCAAAGAACTCCTGCGGGTAGATCTTCTTCAGGAATTCGTTGTAGATCAGCCCGGGCGCGACAGCATTCACGCGGATGCCGTACTGGCCGTTCTCGGCCGCAGCCACGCGCGTCAACGCCATGACGCCCGCTTTCGCGGCCGAATAGGCCGCGCCGTGCTCCGTGGACGCCTCCCAAGCTGCGATCGAAGAGATGTTCACGATCGCACCTGAGTTGCGCGCAATCATGTGCGGCAACGCATGCCGCATGCAGTAAAAGGTGCCGTTGAGGTCGACGTCGAGGCACCTCAACCACGTTTCGCGGCTCATCTGTGCCACCGGCTCGATCTTGCTCCACCCGGCGTTGTTGACGAGGACGTCCAGGCGGCCGAACTCCTTCGCCGTCCGGTCCAGCGCAGCACCGACCGCCTCGTAGTCAGTCACGTCGAGCGTGAGCGCCATGAAGGTCCTGCCGAACTCCTTGGAGAGCGTATCGGCGTACGCCTTGCAGCGCCGCTCATGCGCATCGGTGACGACAACGCTTAGGCCGTCCGCCGCGAGCTGGCGAACGACCGCGGCGCCGATTCCAGCCCCTGCGCCGGCGGTAACAACGGCGACTCTTCGGTCGTGCATGCGTTGCTCCTAGACCTTTGCGAGCGCCGGCATGATTTCCGTTGCGATCTGCTGGAGCCGTCGGCGCCGGCCGCCCGACAAAAGAGCGAAGCTGATCCGATCGAGGTCGAGCTTTGCCACCTCCTTGAGCCGCTCCAGGCAGTACTTCAGGTTGCCCGCCACAGCGACCGATTGCACGAAATCGTCGCTCACGATCTGCTTGTGCTCGGCGTGCAGCGAGAGATGATCCTTGTAGTGGTAGTGCTCGGCTGCCTCGCGAAACTGGGGCCGGAACATCTCCCAGGCGACCGGCATCGTCTTCCAGACATCGAAAGTGGCCGCCTGGCTGGTGGCCCAGGCGCGCACATCGGAAAGCGCCTTCTGCTCGTCCTCGTCGATGCTCATCGTGACGAAGAGATCGATAACGAGGTCGCTTCTCTTGCGCTTCGCCTTTTCCAGACCCTGGTAGATGTAGTCGAGCTGCCACTTGCAGAACTCGGGATCGGCCGCGCCCATGAGGATTGCGCCCTCGCAGGCCTCCCCGCACAACCTCAGCATCCTCGGCTGCGAGACGGCGAGATAGATGGGAATCTGGCGACGCGCGGTGGCCAGGACGCCCGGCGTGCCGTTGAAGTCGATCTCCTTGCCCGCGAAAAGGTCGCGAATAAGGTGGATGCCGCCGCGGATCTCGTCGGCGGAATTAGGCTTAAGGCCTATCGAGTGCACCGCCACCCAGCCAGCGCCGAGGCCGAGGACCGCGCGACCGTTGGAGATCTCTTCGAGCGCCGTCGTTGCGTTCGCCGTGACGGTCGGATGCCGGGTCTGCAGATTCGTGACAGCCGAGCCGATCTCGATCTTCTTGGTCGCAAGAGCGGCTGCGTTCATGGCCGCGTAGACGTCCTTCATCCCAAGTTGATGGTCGACGAACCAGAGCGCCTCGAACCCAAGGTCCTCGATCTCCCGTGCAACCTCGCCGACCTGCTGAAAAGTTTCCCGCGGACTGACCCCGCGCGTGATGCCAAATCGCTTCATCCAGGGTCTCTCCTTGCGCTCAATGCGCGTTGAATTGTCTCGGCGTATGCAATAGGCTGGTCCACGCTCATCAGATGGCCAGCGGTACGGATCTCGTGATAACCCGCCTGGGGTAGCGCCTGCCGCAGGATGTCGGCCGCCTTACGCGGGCAGAAGGCATCCTGATCGGCCTGGATGATGTCCACGGGGCAGCGAATCTCGCCAAGGATGGGTGTAAGCGGAGCCTTGGCCAACTTCATCATCGCCCGCGCCGCGTTGATGTAGCCGCCGCCAACGCCAACGGCGGCGAGACGGCGCTCGACGACTGCGTCCAGAAGATCGTTCTGGCGGACCAGTTGCGCCGCATTGTCGCTGTGGAAGTCGACCTCGAACGCGGAACGATCCTCGCACAGCGCTCGGATACGCGACTCGAAAAAGCCGAGCGCGGTCTTGCCGACGACGCTGGACGTGCCTGCCACGACGGCATGGCGCACCAGATCAGGGCGGGAACGCGCAACCCACAGAACGATCACACCGCCCAGCGAGTAGCCTACGCAGGCTGCAGGACCGGTCACCTCAGCGAGGAACCGGCTCAGGTCCCCGCCAAGCTGCTCGAGGGTGCCATTCGCTTCGCCGAGCCAAGTTTCGCCGTGGCCGCGCAGATCGTAGGCAAAGGACTCGAACGCTTTGAGCTCGCTCTGCACCGGCGCCCAACTGGATCGGTCCTCGGCAAGACCGTGCACAAGGACGACACGGTCGCCGTGCCCGTGACGGACGTAGCCGACGTCGATATCGCCTAGGCGCACGTTCACGAGGTCTCCGATGCCGCCGACAATCCCACCATTCCGCGCAGATCGACCTTGCGGATCTTTCCCGATGCCGTTCGCGGCATGGCGTCCACGTAGAAGAGTTGCTCGGGGCAATGGTACTTGGGCAAGCCACGACGGAGCAGGAATTCGCTCAACTCCTCCAGCCCTAATCGCGGGCCCTTCGCCTCGATGACGGCGCAGATTTGCTCGCCCAAGCGCGGGTCCGGCGCACCGACCACAGCAACGCTAGCTACGCCAGGATGCGCCGCGATTGCATCCTCTATGGGAACGGGGGAAATATTTACGCCGCCCCGAATGATGAGTTCCTTCAGTCTGCCGGTAATGCGCAGGTATCCGTCCTCATCGAGAGTACCCAAGTCGCCCGTGCGGAAGAATTCGTCTTGGGTGAGCGATTCGCGGTAGAGGTCATCTTGCCCCGCATAGCCGACGAATACACCGGGACCACGCATGGCAAGCTCGCCCTCATTTCCTGCGGGGAGCGGCGATCCCGCCCTGTCCAGAATGCGGAGCTCGAGTCCCGGCAGCCCGGTCCCGCAGGTCGAACGGAACTTCTCCCATGGGGAGTAGGCTGCACACGTCGTGAGGCCACCCTCCGTCATGCCCCACAGGACGGTCACGCGCGTGTTTGGAAATTCGTCCCGCGTGCGATCCATCAGCGCCGGCGGGACAGGCGCGCCACCGCAAAGGAACCAACCCAGGGGGTCGAGCTTCGCTGCTTGCTCGGGGCGGCGGGCCCCGAGAAGGTCGTACAGGAACGGCGTCGCCGCTGCGGTAAACCAACAGCGATGCTTCCTGACCAGGCGAATGGCCTCGACCGGATCCCATTTTTCCTGCAGCACAAGCGCACTTGCGTTGTAGAGCGCCAGCCGCACGCCGTGGATTGCGCCCACGCTGTGGCCGAGCGGAGAAGGCATGAAGATCGGGGTATCCGCTGTCAGGCCGAAGCGCTCGCTGAAACCCAGGTTGAGCGCCGCAAGTGTGTCGGTGGTATGCATCACCGCCTTCGGGTACCCGGTGGTGCTTGACGTAAACATCAGGTGGTTCACGCCCGCGGGCAGCCGCGCCGGGGTGCCCTTACCGCGCCCGCGTGCGATCTCGTAGAGGGTTCCGTCCCCTGCAACCTCGACGACCGAGGCGGCATGCTCGGCGTGCTCGACTGCGTGAAGGCCTGCGTTGCGGGCGTCGGTGCCGGCCGCACCGGCCAGCACGACGATCAGGCGCGCGCCGATTGTCTGCGCGACGTACCTCACGTTTGCGGAATCGGTCCGCAGCGGAATCGTGGCCGGAACGACTCCCATGCGAAGAGCCGCAAGGAAGAGGGCCGGCCACTCGACGCAATTCGGTAGCTGCAGCAGGACGATATGGCTGCGGTGCACGCCAAGGCGCGAGAGTACGGAGGCGTATTCGTCGCTCGCCTGCCAGAACTGTCGATGCGTTAGCCGGCGCCCCCGCGTATCAACCAGCGCAAGCGCATCCGGGCGGGCGTGCGAAAGGCGGGCGTAGCGATCGTGCAGCGGCTCGCTGCGCCACCAGCCGTTTTCACGGTAGGTGAACTCACGGCGGTTGCGCTCTGCGGCCTGAGAAGCGCCGTTCATCGACACGGCCCCGTCCAAGCAAAACAGTCAAGGCCCCACTTTAGGGACGGTTGCCATAAGAGTCAATAGCGATGTCACGTTTTTTATTTTGTGATGTCACTTTTGTGCTATGCTATTGTTACTTATTCAGATCAGGAACTTACGTGAATACGAGTGCCCCTAGTCTCCAGTTTCAGCCCTCCACCGCAAAAGGAAAACGCACGCGCGCCCAGATTCTTTCGGCCGCCCGCAAAGTCCTGGCGCACTCCGGCTACGTCACCTTGCGGATGAGCGATGTCGCGAAGGAAGCGGGCCTCTCTATGGGAGCGCTGTACCGCTACTTCGCCAACAAAGACGAGATGTTCCTCAGCCTCATCGGCGATATTCACGAGGAGCTCTTCACTGCAAGCAAGGCAGGCGGTGTGGACTTCGGCACAGACCCGTTTGGCGCGCTTCTGCATTCCAACAAGGGTTACCTCGCGCATTACCGTGAAAATCGGGACGTGATGCGGGCGCTCTTTGAAGCGACCACGGTCGACGAGCGTTATCGCAGCATGTGGTGGTGGATGCGCGAGCGCCACATTGATAGGTTCGTGGCCCTGCTCGAGCGCAAGCACGGCATCAAGCAGGCTGACGGAATGGACGTGCGCCGCACGACCGAAGCGCTCGCCTCACTTACTGAGCAGAGCGCCTATTGCTGGTACGCGCAGCAAGAGCTTAACAAGTCGCCCGTGCCGCTCGACATGGCAGCCGAAATCATCACGCGCGCCTGGTACGCAGCGTTTTTCCCCGACCGCTTATGGACATGCAAGAATGCTGGATGACTCGCAACTGAAAGAGCGGCTGCTTCGTGCGCCGCTGCAAGAGCTACTCGAGGAGGCCGCGCAGTACCGCGACTGCCACGGCCGCCTTGTTTCGTATTCGCGAAAAGTCTTCACTCCGCTTACGCGACTTTGCCGCAACAACTGCCATTACTGCACGTTTGCCACCACCCCGCGTGAATGGGGAGACTCGGAATGACGGTCGCGATTCTCGGCTGCGGCCTGATCGGGACGCGACGCGCCAAAGCCTTCGGTTTTTCGCGTCTCAACGCCTGCGCGGATGTCAACCTTGACCGCGCAAACGAGTTGGCTGGCCAAGCTGCGAATTGCATCGCCACTTCGGACTGGCGCAAAGCCGTCGCCGCTCCGGGAGTCCAAATCGTGGTCGCTGCAACGCCGCACAATCTGCTGGCGGAAATTACCCGGACCACACTCGACGCCGGCAAGCATGTGCTGGTGGAAAAGCCTGGCGCCCGCGCCGCGCATGAGATTCGCGATCCGCAGACTGCGAAGGGGCCAGTTGCGCGGGTGGGATTCAACCTCCGCTACCACCGCGCCTTTCGCAAGGCGCGGGAGCTGGTCGATGCGGGCGAGCTTGGGCCACTGATGTTCCTGCGAATACGCTATGGGCACGGCGGCCGGTTGAGCTATGAGAAGGAATGGCGTGCCCGGCCCGAACTGTCGGGCGGCGGCGAGCTGATCGACCAGGGAGTGCATGCCATCGACCTCGTGTGCTGGTTTCTCGGCGAGTTTAAGGAGGTCGATGGTTTCGCCCATACCTACTTCTGGGACATGCCGGTCGACGACAACGCCTTTCTCAGGCTCAGAACGGCATCGCGGCAATGCGCTTTCATCCACGTAAGCTGCACCAAGTGGAAGAACACTTTTTCCTTCGAGCTGTACGGCCGAACTGGCAAGCACCAGGTCGACGGCCTGGGCGGAAGCTACGGCGTCGAGCGCTTGACGTTCCAGAGGATGTTGCCGCAAATGGGACCGCCGGAGACCACGGCCTGGGAATACCCCATGGCCGACGATTCCTGGGAAATGGAGACCGCGGAGTTCCTCGAGGACATCCACCTCGGAAGAAAGCCGGCCTCTGGCCTGGCCGCGGCGCTCGAGATCGTCGAGAATATCTACCGAAAGTCAAGCTTTGATCATCACGCGTAGCCCGCTGCGAATCACCCTGGGCGGGGGCGGCACCGACCTGCCCTCCTACTACCGCGAGCACGAGGGCTTCCTGATCGCCGCGGCGATCGACAAGTACGTATACGTCACCGTAATGCGGCCGTTCACGCCGGGGATCTACCTCAAGTATTCGCAGCTTGAACTCGTGAACAAGCCGAGCGAGGTCCAACATCCAATCATCCGCGAGGCAATCGAGATGCTGGAGTTCAAGACACCGCAGGTCGAGATCACCACCCTTGCGGATATCCCGGCAGGGACTGGACTCGGGTCATCCGGAAGCTTCACGACGGCGCTGCTGAAGGCACTTTACGCGCATCGAAAGCGCCTGCTCCATCCGCACGAACTGGCTCAGCTCGCCTGCCACATCGAGCTCGACCGGCTGCATGAGCCGGTCGGCAAGCAGGACCAGTACATCTCGGCATTCGGCGGCATCACGTGCTTCACCTACCGCAAGGACGATTCCGTCGAGGCGACGCCGCTGTCCGTTTCGATGAATACGCTGTTCGACCTCGAGGACAACCTCCTGCTGTTCTTCACCGGCTTTACGCGCCGCGCGGGATCCATCCTGAAGGACCAGAACACCCGCAGCGCCGCGAAGGATGCGGGAATGATCCGCAAGCTTCACGACGTAAAGGAGCTCGGCTACCGCAGCAAGCGCGCGCTGGAAGCCGGAACGCCAAGGCAGTTCGGCGCCCTGCTGCACGAGCACTGGGCGCAGAAAAGGCGCCGGTCAGACGGCATGAGCAGCCCGAAGATAGACGAGTGGTACGACCTGGGGATGAAAAATGGCGCCCTGGGTGGAAAGCTGGTCGGCGCCGGTGGCGGCGGCTTCCTGATGTTTTACGCCGAGGACCGGAACAAGCTGCGCCACGCCATGGCGCGGGCGGGCCTGGAGGAAGTCCGCTTCCGGTTCGACTTCGAGGGCACCAAGGTCATCCTCGCCTGATGCTTCCGGTCGCCATTCTCGCTGGCGGCTTGGCCAATCGCCTGCGCCCGATTACTGCGTCGGTGCCCAAAGCTCTGGTAAGCGTGGCGGGCAAGCCCTTCGTCTTCCATCAACTGGAATGGCTACGGCAGTAAGGCATCCGGAACGTCGTCATCTGCGTGGGCTAGCTCGGCGAAAAGATCCAAGCTGCCGTGGGAAACGGCGCCGCGTGGAACCTCTCGGTCAACTACTCGTGTGACGGCGATCGCCTGCTGGGAACCGGAGGAGCCCTAAGGGAAGCGTTACCGCTGCTGGGAGACGCGTTTTTTGTCATCTACGGCGACTCGTCGGTGTCGTGCAAGCTCGGCGAGATCGAGCAGGCTTTCCTGCACGCCAAGGCGCCAGCGCTGGTGACGGTCTACCGGAACGATGGTCGATGGGATCGCAGCAACGTGGTTTTACAGGCCGGTCGCCTGGTGCGATACGACAAGCGCAACCTCTCGCTCGACATGACCCATATCGACTACGGCGTGAGCATCCTGACCTCCGGCATATTCGCGGCGCGTCAAAACGGCGAGGCTTTCGACCTGTCGGAAGTTCTAACGCCTCTTTCCCTCTAGGGGCAGCTAGCTTTGATGGCCCAATAGGTTGTCCCGCTCTCGATGAGGACTAATCCCTTGAATCGACCCCAGTTTCCACCCTTCGGCGCACGCTGCCCCCCCGCCACAGGAGCCCTGGCCGCGCGGGATGCTCGGCCCCGTTACAGAGCCGTTCTGGCCTTCGGGGGATCAGGCCTACCGGCCTCTCGCCGAGGACCTCGGCTGGACGCCGCGCTTCGACCTCGCCGCGTCGTGCGATGATTTCATTTCCTGGCTGGAGACGCACCATGACCGCTGAAATCCGCTGGCCCCGAAACGACTACTCGCGCGTGCCGTACCGGGTGCACCACGATGAGGAGATCTACCGGCTGGAAATGGAGCGCATCTTCCGCGGGCCGGCGTGGAGCTACCTGTGCCTCGAGGCGGAAATGCCGAACCCGGGCGACTTCCGCACCACCTGGGTCGGCGACACGCCAGTCATCGTCTCGCGCGACCGGCAGGGCGAGGTGCACGCCTTCGTCAACCGCTGCTCGCACCGCGGCGCCATGATCGAGCGGCGCGTGCGCGGCAACGCCGAGCGCTTGGTGTGCCTGTACCACCGCTGGACCTACTCGTGCGCGGGCGAGCTGACCGGGCTGCCCTTCCGCAAGGGCCTCAAGGGCGAGGGCGGCATGCCGGCCGATTTCGACCTTTCTGAAAACTCTCCCAGGCACCTGAAGGTGGAGACCCTGAACGGGGTCGTCTTCGGCACCTTCCAGCCGGAGAAGGCCGAGCCCCTCGAAGCCTACCTCGGCGAGTTCGGCACCGGTATGGTGAAGCGCTTCTTCAGCCGCCCCGTAAGGATCCTCGGCTATTCGCGCCAGAAGATCCACGGCAACTGGAAGCTCTACGCCGAGAACCTGCGCGACACCTACCACGCCAGCCTGCTGCACGAGTTCTTCGTCACCTACGGCATCGACCGCGCCACGCAGAAGGGCGGCGTGAAGATGGACGCGCGGCACCGCCACAACATGAACCACGCCTACGCCGCGAGCGACACCGACGAGGACGCGAAGGCCGCGTATGCCGATACCGCCGCACGCCTCGACCGCATGCGCCTGCGCGACGACAAGCTCCTTCAGTTCAGGAACGAGTACGCCGACGGCATGAACCTCGCCGCCCCCACCTTCTTTCCCAACGCGCTGCTCATCCAGGCCAACAACACCATCGGCACGCGCCAGATCCGGCCGAAAGGCGTGGACGCGCACGAGGTGTTCCAGACGCTGTTCTGCTACGCCGACGACGACGAGGCGATGGTGCGA
>Ga0194121_10006341_pt1 | contig 15874 bp, 17 predicted proteins | sample TA2MahCa50mmetaG_FD_148609 | JGI IMG/M metagenome (GOLD analysis project Ga0194121, IMG submission 148609) | Freshwater microbial communities from Lake Tanganyika, Tanzania - TA2015020 Mahale Deep Cast 50m | ecosystem: Environmental > Aquatic > Freshwater > Lake | place: Tanzania: Lake... | reverse complement strand
CGGTCCGCTGGGACGGCCGCGCGTGGACGATCCCGGATCCGACGCTGTGGTCGCTCGCCGCGGCGCAGTGCGACGGGAGCACGATGCTCGCGGTCTGCGCGGGCGGGTCGCTGCTCACCGTCGACGAGGAGCGGCGGCAGATGCGCGCCGACCGCTTCGGCATCGAGGACCTGAGCGCGGTCGTGGGCGCGGCCGCCGTGTGGGTGGTCGGCGACACGGGCACGCCGATGGAGCGGTCTCGCGCGACCGAGCCGGATGCGCGTGCTGTGTGCACGATCGACCTCGGGACGGCCTGTACGCTCCGCGCCGTGTTCACGGAGGGATCGGCCGTGTGGGTCGTCGGCTCCGACGGCACCCGCGGCGGTGCGTGGCGCATCGCGCCCGGCCGCACCGACCGGTGTGGGACGTGTTGAGCGAGCCGCCGCTGGCCGGGCTCCGCGTCGTCGAGGTCGGGAACTACATGGCCGGCCCGTTCTGCGGGATGCAGCTCGCCGACCTCGGCGCCGACGTCATCAAGGTCGAGGAGCCGACCGCGGGCGACCTCGCGCGGCGGATGCCGCCGCTCAGGGCCGGCGAGAGCGGCAACTTCGCGCGGCTGAACCGCGGCAAGCGCAGCCTCGCGCTCGACCTGAAGGCGGCCGAGGGCCGTGACATCTTCACGCGCCTCGCGCTGCGCAGCGACGTGATCGTCGAGAACCTGCGGCCCGGGACGATGAGCGACCTCGGGCTCGCCCCCGCGGACCTGCTGCGCGCGAACGAGCGGCTCATCTACGCCGCGATCAGCGGGTGGGGGCAGGACGGCCCGTACGCCGACCGCCCCGCGCTCGACATCATCGTGCAGGCGATGTCGGGGCTCATGAGCATCACCGGGGAAGAGGGCGGGCCGCCCGTGAAGGTGGGCGTCTCCATCGCCGACCTGGGCGCCGCGCTGTACGGGACGATCGCGATCCTCGCGGCGCTGCGCGCGCGCGACCGCGACGGGAAGGGGCAGCTCGTGGACGTCTCGATGTTCGAGTCGTCGGTCGCGCTCGCGGTGTGGGAGTCGGGCGAGCACTTCACCACGGGCGAGGTCCCGCGCGCGGCGGGCTCCGCGCACAAGCTCGTCGGCCCGTACCAGGCCATCCGCTCGTCCGACGGCCACTTCGTCGTCGGCGCGACGACGCCGCGCAACTGGACCGCGTTCTGTGAGGCGCTCGGGCTCGCGGACATCGAGCACGACGAGCGCTTCGCGACCGCCGCCGCGCGGCAGCGCGCCGCCCGGGAGCTCATGCCGCTCATCGAGGCGGTCACGGCGACGCGCCCCGCCGCGCACTGGCTGCGGCTGCTGCGCGACGCCGGCGTCCCGTGCGGCGAGATCCGCGACTACGGCGAGGTGTTCGCCGACCCGCACCTCGCGGCGCGCGGGTTCTTCACGGACCTCGACCATCCGGTCCTCGGCCCGACCCGCGCGCTCGGATCGCCGCTCGGCCTCACCCGCACGCCACCCCGGCTCGGCCGCGCGGGGCCGCTCCTCGGCGAGCATTCGCTCGAGGTGCTGCGCGGGCTCGGGGTCGCGGACGAGGCGGCGAGGGAGCTCCTGGCGCGCGGCGTGGTCGCCACAGCGGCCGCGGCCGTCCGATGAGCGACCCGGGCGAGGTCCGCCTCGAGCGGCGCGGCGAGGTCGCGTGGGTGACCTTCGACCGCCCGTCGGCGCTGAACGCCATGACGTTCGCGATGTACGAGCGCCTCGGACAGGTGAGCGCGGAGATCGACGCGGATCCCTCGGTGCGCGCGGTCGTCCTCACCGGCGCTGGCGAGGCGTTCGTCGCCGGGACGGACATCTCGCAGTTCCGCGACTTCCGCACCGAGCTGCAGGCGCTCGACTACGAGGCGAAGATGGACCGCATCCTCGGGGCCCTCGAGGGGCTCCGTGTGCCGACGATCGCGGCGATCCGCGGGCCCGCGGTCGGCGGCGGGGCCGCCATCGCGGCGGCGTGCGACATCCGCATCGGCGCGCCCTCGGCGCGCTTCGGCGTGCCCATCGCGCGCACGCTCGGCAACGTCCTCTCGCTGAACAACGTCCTGCGCCTCGTCACGCTCGTCGGCGTCGCGCGGGTGAAGGAGATCCTCTTCACGGCGCGCCTCCTCGACGCGGCCGAGATGAAGCAGGCGGGCCTGCTCGCCGAGGTCACCGCGAGCGACGAGGCGCTCCCGGCGCGGGCCGAGGAGCTCGCGCGGCAGATCGCGTCGTTCGCGCCGCTCACGCTGCGCGCGACGAAGGAGCAGCTCCGCCGCATCCGCGAGCGCATGCGCCCCGAGGAGGGCGCCGACCTCATCCTGCTCTGCTACATGAGCGAGGACTTCCGCGAGGGCGTGCGCGCGTTCATGGAGAAGCGCAGGCCGGTGTGGAAGGGGGAGTAGGTCAGCGCTCGGGCGGGTGACGCACCCGCCTGGGATCGGTCCTACGCCGTCCGCAGGCGCGGATCCAGGGCGTCGCGCAGGGAGTCGCCGAAGAGGTTGAAGCCGAACACGGCCAGGCTGATCGCGACGCCGGGGGCGACGGCGAGCCAGGGGGCCTGCTCGAGGAACTGCATGCCCTGACCGCGGAGCATGAGGCCCCACGCGGGGTCGGGCTCGACCACGCCGAGCCCGAGGTAGGCCAGCGAAGCCTCGAGGAGGATGGCCTGCCCGAGGAACGCGGTGAGCATGATCAGGTACGGGGCGAAGACGTTCGGGACCATGTGGCGGAACATGATCCGCGGCGCCTGGACGCCGATGGAGCGCGCGGCCTCGATGTAGGGCATGCGCACGACGGCGAGGCCGCTCGAGCGCACGACGCGGGCGACGCGGGGGATGACCGGCACGGTGATGGCGACGATGACGTTCACGACGCCCGGGCCGAGCGCGGCGACGACCGCGATGGCGATGACGATGAGCGGGAACGAGATGAGGACGTCCATGACGCGCTGGATGGCCTCGTCCACCTTGCCGCCGAAGTACGCCCCGATGACGCCGAACACGAGGCCGAGCGTCGATCCAGCGAGGGAGGACACGAACCCCACGAGGAGCGCGCCGCGCGCGCCGTGGAGGAGCCGCGAGAGCACGTCGCGGCCGAAGGAGTCGGTGCCGAGGGGATGCTGCACGCTCGGCGGGAGGAGCGAGTCGAGGAAGTCCTGCGCGACGGGGTCGTACGGCGAGATCACGTCGGCGAGGGCCGCCGCGAGGATCATGAGGATGATGATCACGGCCCCCGCGGCGCCGAGCGGCCGGCGCCGGATGAAGTCGCGCGTCGCGCGGCGGGACCGCCGCCAGCCGGTGTCCTCGAGGAAGCGCCGGCGCGCGATCTCCATCGAGTCGTGGCCCGGTGCGAACGCGGTCGGTGCGCGGCTCATGCGTAGCGGATACGCGGGTCGAGGACGCCGTAGAGGATGTCGACGATGAAGTTCACGAACACGAAGACGAACGAGAAGATGAGCACGAGCGCCTGGACGAGAGGGTAGTCGCGGTGCTGCACCGCGTCGACGAGGAGCTTGCCGAGCCCGTTCACGTTGAAGACCTGCTCCGTGACGACGAGCCCGCCGAAGAGGAACGCGAACTCGAGGCTGATGACGGTGATGACGGGCAGGAGCGAGTTGCGCAGCGCGTGGCGCACGACGACGACCCACTCGACGACGCCCTTCGCCCGCGCGGTCCGCACGTAGTCCTCGCGGAGCACCTCGAGGACCGATGAGCGCGTCATGCGGGTCGCGACGGCCGAGTAGCGGTAGCCCACGGCGAGCGCCGGCCAGATGAGCTGCGCGAGGTTCTCGACGGGGTCCCTCCAGAGCGGAACGAAGATGAGAGGCGGCGCCCAGCGGAACCACACGACGAGGCCGAGGATCATGAGGATCCCGAGCCAGAACGAGGGGAACGCGAGCCCGCCGATGCTGAAGACGCGGACGACGTAGTCCACCCAGGTGTCCTGCTTCACCGCCGCGAGGACGCCGAGCGGGATGGCGAGGAGCGTGGCGATGATCGCGGCGATGATCGCGAGCTCGATGGTGATCCCGATGCGCGCGCCCACCTCCTCCACGACCGGGCGGTCCGTCCACAGGGACCTGCCGAAGTCGAGGCGGACGATCCCGGTCATGTAGTCCATGAACTGAGCGGGCATCGGCCGGTCGAGCCCGAGCTGGGCGCGCTCGCGCTCGATGACCTCCTGCGGCACGGCCCCCGATCCCGAGTAGCGGAGGGTGACGACGTCGCCCGGGACGACGCGCATGATCACGAACGTGAGGATCGCCACGCCGAGGAGCGTGGGGATCATGAGAAGGAGCCGGCCGATGACGTAGCGCTGCATGCGCTAAGCCTCGACCGGCCCCTTCCGCTTGTCTAGTGCCGCTACCTGCTGGTCGCTAGCCAGACGTTGGCCATGTCCATGTTCGTGTAGTGGTTCGAGCCGATGCGGTACCCGCGGACCGCGTTGAGGTGCGGGATGATCCGGTACCACCAGATCACCGGGACCATCCACGCCTGCTCGCCCATCGCGTACCGCTCGATCTCCCCCACAAGCTGCTTGCGCTTCTGGGGATCGGTCTCGCGGCTCTGGGCGTCGATCATGCCGTCGAGCTTCTTGTCCTCGTAGTGGGACAGGTTGAGCCCCGCGCCGAGGCCGCTCGCCGAGTAGAACTTCGCGAGCTGGAGGTCGGGCTCGTCGAAGTAGTCGCAGTTGAAGTCCAGCCCGACGTCGAAGTTCTTGTTCCGCAGGTCGGCCTGGTAGGGCGCCGTCTCCTTCACCTGGTGGGTGGCGTTCACGCCGATCTTCTTCCACTCGTTGATGACGAAGAGGGCGACCGGCTCGTACGGCGTGGTGACGTTGCGGTTGAGGAAGTTGAACGTGAGGTTGCTCGCGCCGGCGTCGGCGAGGAGCTTCTTGGCGTCCTCGACGGACTTCGCGTTGTCACGGGCGAAGCCCGGGATCTTCTCGAGCTCGGCGTCCGTCATGGCGAAGGGGCCCTTCGGCCGCATGAGGCCGCCGACGTCCTTCACGATCGTCTGGCGCGAGAGGGCCTCGCCGCCCTTCCAGCGGTCGATGGCCATGGTGAGCGCGCGGCGCACCCGCGCGTCGTCGAACGGCTTCTTCGTGGTGTTGAACGAGACGTAGTTCACGCACACCCACGGCGCTTCCTGGATCGCGAGGTCGTTCGGCAGCGCGCGCGACAGCGTGTCGCGCTGGGTGGGCGTGAAGCCGCGGAACTCGATCATCGCCTGCTTGCTCTGGATCGCGGTGGTCTGCCGGTTCACGTCGGTGATGAACACGGCCTTGTACGAGTCGAGGTACGGCTTGCCCTGGACGAAGTAGCCCGGGTTCTTCTTCCCGGCCCAGTGCGAGCCCTTGACGTATTCGGTGTACGTGAACGGGCCGGTGCCCATCACGTTCTTCTCGTAGTACTTCGGGTCGGTCTTCAGCTTCGACGCCTGGTACAGGTAGTTCCACGGCGACGCGAGCGCCGCCTGGAACGACGCGCTCGGGTACTTCAGCTTGAACACGACGGTGTCGGCGCCCTGCGCGGTGACCGACTCGACCGGCGCGAGCGTCGCCTGGCGCGGGCTCGTGACGCCCGTCGGCGGCTTGCGGATCTTCTCGTAGGTCGCCACGACGTCCTCGGCGGTGAGGGCGCTGCCGTCGTGGAACTTCACGTCCTTGCGCAGCTTCACCGTCCAGGTGAGCTTGTCGGCCGAGATCTGCGGCATGCCGTCGGCCACGTCCGGGACGATCTTGCTGACGTTGTCCGCGGGGTCCAGCCGGTACAGCAGGCTGTAATGCGGCGAGACGGGCATGAGCGTCGCGAAGGTCGTCGACTGGTGGCCGTCGAACGTCGGCGGCTCCGCCGTGACGATGTACACGAGCTCGCCGCCCGGACGCGGCTGCTCAGCCGTGGGCAGCGCCGCTCCGGTCGGCGCCGCGGCGGTGGTCGCCACCGGGGAAGCGCCGGCCGGCGCGGCTGACGGCGCGCACGCCGCGAGCACCATTGACAGGGCCGCTGCGAATGCGAGTGGAATGCGCATGCGCTCTCGATCCCTCCCCGCGCGGCGAGGCCGCGCGCCTGATTGGCCCGAACTATAGGCAAGGGCGATCGCCCGCCCCAGTGCCTGTAGGCCTATCCGCCCGCCGGAGTTCGCCGGACGACCTCCTCGTACACCCCCACGAGCTGCCGCGCGACGTGCTCCCAGTCGAATTCGCGCGCCCGCGCCGCTCCCGCCTGCCCCAGACGTTCTCGCAGTGAGGGATCGTCGACGAGCTGCGTGAGTGCGCGGCACAGCGCCTCGGGGTCCTTCGGCTCCACGAGCAGCCCCGTGACGCTCCGCTGGACCACCTTCTTGTACCCGTGGATGTCCGAGGCCACGACCGCGCGGCCCGCCGCCATCGCCTCGAGGAGCACGATCCCGAAGGACTCCTGGCCCGTCGACGGGGCGCAGAAGATGTCCGCCGTCCGGTAGAAGCGCGCCTTGTCGACGTCGCCGACGCGCCCGGCGAAGAGGACGTCGGTCAGCCCGTTCTCGCGCACGAAGCGCCGCATCGCGCCGAGCTGCCGCCCCGCGCTCACGAAGATGAGGCGCGTGTCCGGCCGGTGGCGCCTCAGGAGGGCGTACGCGCGGAGGAGGTACATCGCCCCCTTGCGCGGCTCGAGGCGCCCGACGAACAGGATGTTCACCTTGCCGTCGCGGTACTCCGGGAACGGGCGCGCGCTCGCGTAGAAGTCGACGTCCACGCCGTTCGGGATGATCCGGTACTCGCCGGGAAAGTAGCTCGACACGAAGTGCATGGCGGCGGTCGACACGGCGATCCGCGCGGCGAGCTTCTTCATGTAGTGGTGGCCGATGGGCCGGCCGAGCCAATACGACATCGAGAATCCGCCGAACGCGTGGAACGTCGCCACGCTCGGGCACCTCGCGCCGTCGAGGATCTGCATGGAGAGGAACGGCACGAGCGGCTCGTGGTGGTGGATGACGTCGAAGCCCTCGCGCTTCAGCATCCGCCCGACGTGGTGTTCGAGCCGCAGCGAGAGCGTGATGCGGCCGATGCTCCCGTTGTAGGGGACCGCGACGGCCCGGCCGATCTGGATGACGTCCTGGGCCGGCGGGTCGTCGCCCCACGGCGCGGTGATGATCCGCGCTTCGTGGCCGAGCGCGCGCAGCTGCTCGTACTGCTCGCGGACGTACGAGTTCGCGCCGCCCGGCCTCGGGTAGGCGTACGGCGACACGATCCCGATCTTCATCCCTTCGTCCCTCCACGAACGTAGCGGCGCCACACCCGCTTCGCGGGGTCGTGCAGCATCGCGCGGTACTGCTGGCGGACCGCGCCGTCGAGATGCTCCTTCAGCGTCCAGCGCCGCCCCGCGGGCCGCGTGGCGCGCGCCTCGATCGCGCGGCGCAGGTCGGCCGCCGCCGTCCCGTCGAACTCCGTCCACGCGGACCCGACGAGGCTGGCGTGGTGGGCGTCGCTCGACCCGGTCGCGGCCACGTGCAGGACGTGCTCGTTCAGCCACTCGGCGCGCGTCGCGCGCACGCGCCCCGCGTACGAGGGGTTGCGCAGCTCGATCCCGTCGACCTGCGTCTCGGGCCGCGCGGCGAGCTCGCGCAGGACGCGCTCGCCCACGGAGAACGTGAGGTAGGAGAGCGGATGGGGCACGACCGCGAGGCCGCCGAGCTGGTGGATGAGCTGGACCGTCTCGGCGATCGGCCGGAGCATCGGCACCTCGTCCTCGATGAAGAGGGCCAGGAGGTGGCCCGACCGGGTCGTCACCTCCATGCCGGTGATGACGGCCACGTCGCTGCCGCTGCGCGCCGCGGCGTCGCGCGCCTGGAACGACCCGCGGATGTCGTCATGGTCGGTGAGCGCGATGACGTCGAGCCCGCTGCGCTCGGCGGCGTCGACGATGGCCTCCGGCGGCGACAGGCCGTCGCCCAGGTCGGAGTGCAGCTGGAGGTCAGCCCTTCCCATCCCGCTCCCAGATCGGCTCGAAGACCGACCACTGCTCGGGCGCGCGCGCGACCTGCCGCTCGAGGACGGCCGCCCAGCGCTGCACTCCGCGCCGGACGTCCTCGTCGCGGTCGCCGGTGCGCTCGAGGACGAGCTCGGGCTCCATGCTCGCGACGAGCCGCGAGCCCTCGCGGAGCGCGAACGCCGGGACGAGCGCCGCGCCGGTGCGAAGGGCCAGGGCCACGTGCGCCGAGGGGAGGAGCGCCTCGCGTCCGAAGAACGTGACGCGCTCGCCGACGCCGGTGACCGCCCGGTCCGCAATGACGCCGATGACGCCGCCGCCGCGCAGCGTGCGGACCACGCTCATGGCCGAGCGCCCGTCGAGCGTCCGCACGCCCATCGCGGAGCGCGCGCGGTCGATGAGGCGGCCCATGTCGCCCGACTTCGTCTCCACGAGGGCGGCCACGTCCATACCGCGCGCGGCGACGATCTGGCCGCACACCGTGACGGGGCCGAGGTGAGCGCTCGCGAGGATCACGCCCCTGCCCTTCGACTGCGCCTGGGTGAGATCGGACCAGCCGCGGACGTCGATCATGCGCAGGAGCTGCTCCGGCCGCAGCCGCAGCAGGCGGAAGATCTCGAGGTAGTGGCGCACCTGGTTCACGAACACGCGGCGCGCCGCGGCGCGCCGCGCGCCGATCGTCGCGAGGTTCGCGCGCACGGCGCGCCGTGCGCGGGCATTCGCGAGCCAGGCGAGCGTGCCGCTCACCTCGCTCACGGGCCGGTAGAGCGCGTCGGGGAGCGCGGGCAGGGCGACCTCGGCCGCGCGCGTGAGCGCGAGGGCGATCACGTCGCTCCCGTCGCGCGCGCCTCGGGCCACATCGGCCGGAAGATGTACCACTGCTCGGGGCAGCGGCTGATGAGGTCCTCGAGGCCGCGGGCGATCGCCTGGGTGACCCGCGTCGTCTCGCCCGCTGCCTCCTGCGCGCGGTCGACGAAGATCGGCGGCAGCGCGACGCCGCGGAACGTGTTGTCGGGCTGTCGCGTGACGACCGCCACGACGATCGGCGCGCCGGACACGCGCGCGAGGTTGGCGGCCACGGCGGGGAACGCCGCCTCCTGCCCGAAGAAGCGCGCGCGCACGGTGTCGAACGCCAGGGCGCGCGGGCCGAGATCCATCATCAGCCCGACCATCTCGTTGCGCCGCAGCGCCTGCAGCACCTTGCGCGCCGCGCCGCTCGGCGAGTGGATGTTGATGTTCTTGTGCGAGCGGTTGCCCACGAGGAGATCCATGAGGCGCTGGTTCGAGAGGTCGTCGGCGATGACGTTCAGGGGGATCTCGTAGGCGATGCGGGCGCCGCCCATCTCGAAGTTGCCGAAGTGCACGGAGGTGAAGATGAGCCCGCGCCCACGGTCGATCGCGCTCCGCAGGTGCTCCATCCCCTCCACGTGCACGATGTGCTGGAGGTCGCCGGCGCGGAGCCTCGGGAAGCGCATGATCTCGACGACGTACTTCGCGAAGTTGCGGAACGAGCGCCGCGCGGTGCGCCGCACGAGCGGATCGTCCGCGGGGCGCCCGAGCACGCGGGAGAAGTTGGCGTTCGCGATCCGGCGCTTCGTGCCCCACGCGAGGTAGGTGAGCTCGCCGAGGGCGGACGCGACGGCGTAGAGCGGCCCCGGCGGGAGGCGCTGCGCGAGCGCAGCCGCCGTCCGCCAGAGCCAGTAGCCGATCCCGTGGGCGAGCGTGCGACCCATCGGTCTAGGCCCTGGCCGCCACCTTCCCCGGCTCGCCGCTCAGGACCTCGCGGTCGCGCCCGGCGATGAAGGCTTCGACGCGATCGCGCGCCACGTCATCCGGGATCTGCCTCGGCGGCGACTTCATGAAGTACGCCGACGGAGCGAGGATCGTGCCGGCGAGCCCGCGGTCGAGCGCCAGCTTGCAGCAGCGGATCGCGTCGATGACGACGCCCGCGCTGTTCGGCGAGTCCCAGACCTCGAGCTTCACCTCGACGTTCAGCGGAACGTCGCCGAAGGTGGTGCCCTCCATGCGGATGTAGCACCACTTGCGGTCGAGGAGCCACGGCACGTGGTCCGAGGGCCCCACGTGGACGTCGGTCTCGGGGAGCTCGTAGGGGAGCATGCTCGTCACCGCGTTCGTCTTGCTGATCTTCTTCGACTCCAACCTCTCGCGCTCGAGCATGTTCAGGAAGTCGGTGTTCCCGCCGAAGTTCAGCTGGTAGGTGCGGTCGAGCCGCACGCCGCGGTCGTTGAACAGGTTCGTGAGGACGCGGTGCGTGATCGTCGCGCCGACCTGCGACTTGATGTCGTCGCCGACGATCGGGAGGCCGCGCTCGGCGAATCGGCGCTGCCAGTACGGCTCGCGGCCGATGAACACGGGGATGCAGTTGATGAACGCGCAGCCGGCGTCGAGCACCTGCTCGACGTACCACTTCGTGGCCTCTTCGCTCCCGACGGGGAGGTAAGAGACGACGACATCGGTCTTCGTCTCCTTGAGGATGCCGACGATGTCCTCCGTCGGACCGGGCGCCTTCTCGACGACCTGCGCGAGGTACTTGCCGATGCCGTCGTGCGTCATGCCGCGATGGACCTTCACGCCCGTGCGCGGGACGTCGGCGAAGCGGTACGTGTTGTTCGGCGCGGCGTAGATGGCGTCGGCGAGATCCTTGCCGACCTTGTTCTTGTCGACGTCGAACGCGGCCACGAACTCGATGTCGCGGATGTGGTAGCCGCCGAGGTCCACGTGCATCAGCCCCGGGATGCGGTCGCCCACCTTCGCGCTCCGGTAGTAGTGGATGCCCTGCACGAGCGAGCTCGCGCAGTTGCCCACGCCGATGATCGCGACGCGGATCGGCCGGCCCTTCCGACCGGCGCCCGGGCGGAGCCCTCGCGCCGGCCCGTGTGCCCGCCCTCGTCCGTTGGCCTCGGCCTGCGCGCGCGGGGGACGTCCGTTCGCCCTCCCATCCTTGCCTCCGTTGGTGCGTGCCATGTCCGTCTCCCCCTTCTACTTCGCGCCCGCGAGCGATCGCACCACGACGACCGCGCGCTGCACGAGCGTGATGACCGCGAGGAACGCGACCGCCGCGACGGCGACGGTGAACGCGATGAGCTGACCGGTGAGCGCCCAGGCCGCGAGGCCGAGGAGGGTGATGACGAGCCGCGCCTCGCGCGGCGCCGGGCCGATGGTCGCGCTCGCGCCGAGCGACTCGGCCTTCGCGCGCACGTACGGGACGAGCGACGACGACGAGAGCGCGAGGAGCGCGGCCCACAGGAGGGCCACATCGGCGCGGACGGACCCGACCCACGCCGCCGCCGTGAAGATGGCGGCGTCGGCCACGCGGTCGGCCGTCGAGTCGAAGAACGCGCCGACCTTCGTGCCGCCCCCCGAGGCCCGCGCGACGGTGCCGTCGAGGGTGTCCGCGAGCGACCCCGCGATGAGCACGAGGAGCGCGGCCATCGGACGCTCCTGCGCGACGAGCACGGCTCCGGTGACGGTGAGGAGGACGCCGAGCGCCGTGATCGCGTTGGGCGTCACCCCCATAGCGACGAGCGCGCGGCCGAGCGGCGCGAGCGCTCCGCGCGTCGCGCGCGCCGCGCCCGCCGGGACGACTCCGTGGCGTGACGACACCGTCAGCGGACCGACGACCGGTTCATGAGGGTGCGCGCGCCGCGCTCGCTCAGCTCGGAGAACCGCTCGCGGTCGAACGAGCAGCGCACCTCGCGGCCGACCCGGACGGTGCGCACGACGCTCGCGCGCTCCAGGCGGTGGAGGTGCCACGTGAGGAGGGGCTGGCTGACGTGCAGCCGCCGGGCGATCTCCGAGACCATCTGCTCTCCTTCCGTCGCCAGCAGCTGCACGATGCGTAGGCGGGTGACGTCGCCGAGCGCGCGGTAGTAATGGCGCAGCTCGCGCAGCGACGCGTCGCTCAGCATGCTCCCCATCGCCCCCATCGCTCGATCGCCGTCGGAGGCGCTAACTATAACGAAGCTTTATGGGTCCTCCCGCCGGTCCGCGGGCGGGCCCATGAACCCGTGCACGAACGCCGCCGCGAGCGGCCACGCCGCGACGCGGAGCGCCGTGAGCATGAGGATGACGGCGGCCGCGCCGCTGCCGCGCGCGAACGCGACGAGGTAGAACGTGGGGACGTCGGGACGCGGGAGGAGCGCGAGGGCGCGTTCGCGGAGCGCGCGCATGGCCACCAATATGCTCCGGCCCATGCGGCGCATGCGGCGCGCGGCGGGATCGGTCCGCGGCGCGCCGCTGTTCGAGCCCGAGGGCGACGGGCCGCCCCACGCCGGCAGGCCGCTCGCCGCGCGCATGCGGCCGCGCGACCTCGGCGAGTTCGTCGGCCAGGATCACATCGTCGGCAGCGGTCGCGTGCTGCGGCGCGCCATCGAGGCGGGCCATCTCCCGTCGTTCATCCTGTGGGGCCCGCCCGGCACCGGGAAGACGACCCTCGCCGCGATCGCCGCGCGCCACGCCGGGGCGCGCTTCGTCCCGATCTCCGCGGTCTCGGCGGGCGTCGCGGACCTGCGGCGCGTCATCGAGGACGCCCGGCGCACGCGGGCCGGGACCGGCGAGCGGACCGTCCTCTTCATCGACGAGATCCATCGCTTCAACAAGGCGCAGCAGGACGTCGTGCTCCCGCACGTCGAGGAGGGCGACATCGTCCTCATCGGCGCCACGACGGAGAACCCTTCGTTCGAGGTCATCTCCGCGCTGCTCTCGCGGAGCCGCGTGTACGTCCTGCGGCCGCTCGCGGACGAGCAGGTCCGCGCGATCGTCCGGCGCGCGGTCGCCGACGAGCGCGGGCTCGGCGGGTCGGCCGTCCTCGAGCCCGGCGCCGAGGACGCTCTCGTCAACGTCGCGAACGGGGACGCCCGGGTCGCGCTGAACGCGCTCGAGCTCGCGACCGACGCGACGGCGGCCGGGCCGGACGGCGTGCGGCGCGTCGGGATCGAGGCGGTTCGCGACGCGCTCCAGCGCCGCACGCTCCTGTACGACCGCGCCGGCGACCAGCACTACGACACGATCAGCGCGTTCGTCAAGAGCATCCGCGGCTCGGACCCGGACGCCGGCCTCTACTGGCTCATGCGCATGATCGACGCGGGCGAGGACCCGATGTTCATCGCGCGCCGGCTCGTCATCCTCGCGGCGGAGGACGTCGGCCTCGCCGACCCGCAGGCGCTCGTCCTCGCCTCAGCGGCGCAGCAGGCCGTGCACCTCATCGGCCTGCCCGAGGGCTGGTTCCCCCTCGCGGAAGCGACGGTGTACCTCGCGCTCGCGTCGAAGTCCGACTCGCTGAAGGCTGCGGCCGGGCGCCTCGCGGACGACATCGAGCGGACGCGAGCGGAGCCCGTGCCCCTGCACCTGCGCAACGCCGTGACCGGGCTCATGCGCCAGCTCGGGTACGGGCAGGGCTATCGCTACGCGCACGACGCGCCCGGCCACTTCGATCCGGAAGAGGTGTTCCTGCCCGACGGGCTCGCGGGGCGCGAGTACTACGCGCCGACCGAGATCGGCGCCGAGGCCGATCTCAAGCGGCGGCTCGAGGACCTCCGGCGAAGCGTGAGATCAGCAGGCCGAGCTCGTACAGGACGTACAGGGGGATCGCCACCAGGGTCTGGTTGAACGGGTCGGGTGTCGGCGTGATGAGCGCCGCCACGAGGAACACGCCGAGGAAGACGTAGCGCCGCATCGACGCGAGGCGTTCGCGCGACACGATGCGGACGCGGACGAGCGCGAACATGATCGCGGGCACCTCGAAGACGATCCCCATCGCCAGGATGAAGATCGTCACGAACTCGATGTACTCGGCGCAGCGCAGCTCCGGGCTGAACACCGAGCGGCCGAAGTTCACGAGGAACCCGAGCGCCTGCGGCAGGAGGACGAAGTAGCAGAAGGCCATGCCCGTCACGAAGAGGAGCACGACGAACGGCCCGAGCCGGAGCACGAAGCGGCGCTCGTTCGGCAGGAGCGCCGGGTCGATGTACGCGAAGAGCTGCCACACGATCACGGGCATCGCGAGCGCGATCCCCGCGAACAAGGCGACGCGCATGAACGTCGCGAATCCCTCGGTCGGCGCGAGCGTCTGGCACGTCGCGAGGCCCGACGGGAGAAGGAGGATGCGGATCATCGTCTCGGCGAACGTGAACGAGATCGCGGTCATGACCGCGACGGCGATCGCCATGAAGTACATCCGGTTGCGAAGCTCCTGGAGGTGCTCGAGGAGCGAGAGCTCGCGGTCGCGCGCGGTCACGGCGATAGCCTATGGCCGGGCGAGGCCGATCGGACGCTCACGGATGCGCGCATCGCGCCGGTACAATGGGACGCGTCCCACCCGGATCCGCCCCCATAGCTCAGCGGATAGAGCGTCGGCCTCCGGAGCCGAAGACGGCCGTTCGAGTCGGCCTGGGGGTACCGCTCAGCCAGGACGCAGCCGCGTGACGTAGATCCAGTAGCGCTGCCCGGTGTCGCTCTCGACGAGCCACTCCTCGTTCGTCGGCGACGGGCGGACGAGCTTCCCCTCGCGCCACTCCTCGGTGTGCACGGGCTGCCAGCGCACGCGGGCGCCGCGCCGCAGGTCGAGGTTGCCGGACGGGGCCGTGCTCATCGCGAAGGAACGATACCGGCGTCGAGCCGGCGCACGTATTCGGCGAACATCGGCTCGAGGAACTCGTAGGAGCCGCGGCCCGTCCGCACCACGAGGCCGCGGCCGCGGAGCGCGTTGACGGCGCGCAGCACCTCCGCCCGGGGGACGTCGGTGTCGGACCGCGCCGCGTACAGCGGCTCGCCGCGCGCGACGCGCTTGGCCACGGCCTGCAGCCACTTCTGCCCGCCGAGGTCGGCCCAGTGCAGCGCGAACGGCCGGTCGAGCTCGCGCAGCGCCACCTCGTACGCGATACCCACGATCTCCGCCGTGACCGCGCGGAGGCCCTCGTCGCGCATGAAGTGGTAGAGCGCGGCGCACAGCTGCATCGTGTCCTGGGGATGGCCGCCCGTCGCATCGAGGATGCGGTCGACCTCGGTCTCCGCGATCGCGATGCGCTTCTGCTTCAGCTTCCGCACGAGGTACGCGTGCCAGTCGGCGGGGTCGATGCCGAACCGGTGGCCGCCCGCCTCTGCGAGGTCGTGAGCGACGGCGAAGCGGTACAGCGGCCGCCCCTTCTCGCCGAAGAGCTCCTCGAGGATGCCCTCCTCCGAGCCGAGGAACGCGTACGCCACGCCGCGCTGCGCCTGGAAGCGCGACCGCATGACGTCGAACACCCGCGGCCCGAGCCGCCCGGCCGCCTGGAACTCGTCGAGCGCCACGACGACCGGCTTCCCCGCGCGCTGCGCGATCGCGCGGGGCAGGTCGAGACCGGCCTCGAACGCGCGCTGCGCCGCCGCCTCGCGCACGATCGGCATGACGAGATCGAGGTGCTCGTAGCGGATGCGGCCGCTCGGCCGCAGGCCGCTCGCGATGGCGCGCGCGTCCTCGAACGCGCCCTCCTTGCCCTCGAGCGAGGCGAGGAGCGAGGAAGCGAGGCGCTCGGCGAGCCCGCGGACGTCGGTGGCGCCGAGGCAGTCGACGTAGGCGGTGACCGCGCCGCGGCGCCGCAGCCGGCGCAGGACCTCGAGGATCACCGACGTCTTGCCGATCCGGCGAGGTCCGGCGATGAGGAGGTGCTCGCCGTCCCCGAGGCGGGCCGCCGTGCTTCGCAGGTAGGGCTCGCGACCGACGAGGTCGTCGGCGGGGACCGGTCCGCCGACGGGGAAGTGCGGGCCCACGAAGCCAGCATACATCTGATGCGCCATTAATATCCATCAGATGCATACAAAGCGGCGGCGGTACGGTCGGCCCGTGCGCATCGTCGCCGCCGTCACCGCGCTCGCCGCCGCCGCCGCGCGCGCGCTCCGCACGCCCGCGCGCG
>Ga0194121_10006340_pt1 | contig 15880 bp, 19 predicted proteins | sample TA2MahCa50mmetaG_FD_148609 | JGI IMG/M metagenome (GOLD analysis project Ga0194121, IMG submission 148609) | Freshwater microbial communities from Lake Tanganyika, Tanzania - TA2015020 Mahale Deep Cast 50m | ecosystem: Environmental > Aquatic > Freshwater > Lake | place: Tanzania: Lake... | reverse complement strand
GGCCGCGGCCTGCGCGCGCTCGGCGCGCTCGCGCTGGCGGCGCTCGCGCTCCTCGGCCTCGCGGCGGCGGCGCTCCTCGGGCTGCGGCGCCTCCACGATCTCGGGTCCCTCGCCCCCCGGCGACACAGGCTCCCCGGGGCCGGGCTAGGAGCCGAGGCGCTTCAGGTCCTGCGTGCGCCTGTCCTTGCGGTTGTCGAGCCTGATCTGCAGCAGCGACAGCACGGTCACGAGGATCGCGAAGAAGGCGATCACGCCGAAGGCGAAGAAGGTGATCACCTTGTCGTCGGTGCGGCCGTAGAGGCCTTCGCCGTCCGCCCCGAGGGCGGCGGGCGCCAGCGCCAGCAGGGCGGTGGCGACCGTGAGGAAGATTGCGGTCAGGCGGGCTCGCATCGGGGCCAATCTAGCGCACGGGGCACCCGGCCACGGCTCGGCGGCGATCGGCAATCAGTTCTCTAGCCTTCCCGCACTGTGAGCGCTCTCGAGGCCATCGTCCTCGGCCTCGTCCAAGGGTTGACCGAGTTCCTGCCGATCTCATCCAGCGGCCATCTGCGGATCGTTCCCGCCCTGCTCGGCTGGGAGGACCCGGGAGCGGGCTTCACCGCCGTGATCCAGATGGGGACGATTGCGGCGGTCCTCCTCTACTTCCGGCGCGACCTGCTCGACATCGCCAGGGCCTGGCTGCGCGAGCTGCGCCTGCCCTGGCGCGAGCGCAGCCACGACGCGAAGCTGGGCTGGTTCATCATCATCGGAACGATCCCGATCTCGATCTTCGGCTTCGCCTTCAGCGACCAGATCGAGTCGGGCGCCCGCGATCTCTACCTGATCGGCTCGGCGCTGATCCTGTTCTCGTTCGTGATGCTGCTGGCCGAGAAGCTGGGCACTCGCCGGCGCGAGATGGCCGATCTGAACGGCCGCGACGGCATCTACATCGGCTTCGCCCAGGCGCTGGCGCTGATCCCGGGCGTCTCGCGCTCGGGCGCGACGATCTCGGCGGGCCTGCTGCGGGGCTTCGACCGCGCCGCCGCTGCCCGCTACTCGTTCCTGCTCTCGGTGCCCGCGGTGGTCCTGAGCGGGCTCTTCGAGCTGCGCGAGATCGGGGGCGAGGACAACGCCTCGGTCGGCGCGACGGCGATCGCGACGCTGGCGGCGTTCGTCTCGGGCTACGCGGCGATCGCCTGGCTGCTGCGCTACCTCGCCTCGCACACGCTCGGCATCTTCGTCGCCTACCGGATCCCGCTCGGGATCCTGGTGCTGGTGCTCGCGGCGAACGGGTCCATCAACTAGCTGGGCCTCGGCCTACGCTTGTCCGGGATGAGCCTCGGGCACGACCACGACCAAGGGCACGACCACCGGGTCCAGAACCGGCGGGCGCTCGGGATCACGCTGGCGCTGACCGGCGCCTTCACGATCGCCGAGGTGATCGGCGGCATCCTCACCGGCAGCCTGGCGCTGCTGGCCGACGCCGCGCACATGCTCTCCGACGACCTCTCGCTGGCTCTGGCGCTGGGCGCCTCGTGGCTGGCGAGCCGTCCCGCGGCCGGGAACACGACCTTCGGGTATCAGCGCGCCGAGGTGCTGGCGGCCTTCGTCAACGGCCTCACGCTGGTCGCGATCTCGGCCTGGATCTTCTGGGAGGCCTACAAGCGGCTCTCGGACCCGCCGGAGGTGCTCGGGGGCTGGATGCTGGCCGTGGCCGCCGCCGGGCTGCTCGTCAACGTGGTCGCCGCCTGGATCCTGTGGCGCTCGGGGGGCGAGAGCCTCAACGTCGAGGCCGCGCTGCGCCACGTGCTCGCCGACCTGCTCGCCTCGACCGGCGTGATCGTCGCTGCGGTGGTCATCCTGACCACGGGCTGGCTCTACGCGGACCCGCTGGTCAGCGTCCTGGTCGGGCTGGTCGTGCTGGCGAGCTCGTGGGGGGTGATCCGCGACTCGGGCCGGATCCTGCTCGAGGCCTCGCCGAAGGGGATAGACGCGCAGGCGGTCGGGAGCGCGATGGCGGCCGCGCCGGGGGTGCGCGAGGTCCACGACCTGCACATCTGGACGATCACCTCGGGCTTCCCGGCGCTGTCGGCCCACGTGCTCGTGCCCGAGGGCGAGGACTGCCACGGCCGGCGGCTCGAGCTCGACGAGATGCTCGAGCGGCAGTTCGGGATCGCGCACACCACGCTCCAGGTCGAGCACAGCCACCGGGGGGAGCTGCTGCAGATCGAGGACGCGCCGCCGGCGACCGGAAACGAGAGAGGAATCTCGTGAGTGGGTGCGGCCTTCCGCGCAAGCGGCCGGGCGGCGCGAAATCCCCGATATCGCTGCGGGCGGATTTCGGAGCGGCCGCGAAAACCCGCTCTGAGCTCGTGAAAAACCCGTGAACCATGCCCCCGGGAGGGGGTCCCGCGCCGGGCGCCGCCCTATCATCGGTCCCGGAGGCCAGGCATGACCACCAATCAAGCAGGCACCATCCGGCTCGCGGTGATCGACACCGACACCGCCTTCCTGACCGTCCTGGGCAAGCGCTTGGACGGGGCGGGCTGGGAGCACCGCGTGCTCTCGAGCAGCGTCCCCGTCGAGGAACTGGTGGCGATGAAGCTGAACGCGCTGCTGGTGGACCTGGCCGTGCTAGGGAGCGATGGCTGGGACTTGCTGGAGCGGGTCTGCGGCGCCGTGCCGGGCCTCGGGGTGCTTGTCTGCACCGGCCAGTCCACCGTCGCCCAGCGGGTGCGCGGGCTGCGGATGGGGGCCGACGACTGGATCGGCAAGCCCTGCCACCCCGAGGAGGCGATGGCCCGGGTCGAGGCCGTCGTCCGCCGCCGCAAGCGCGCCGCAACGCGCGAGGACGTCGGCCCCATGGTCGCCGGCGAGCTCGAGATCCGCGCCGACCAGTACCAGGCCTTCGTCAGCGGCCAGAGCATCGGCCTGACGCGGCGGGAGTTCGAGCTGCTGGCGCTGCTGGCCGAGGCCAACGGCCAGGTGATCGAGCGCGAGGACATCTACCAGCGGGTCTGGGGCTACGCGATGGCCCACGGCGACCGCTCGGTGGACGTGTTCGTGCGCAAGCTGCGCCGGAAGCTGCAGCGCCACTCGGCCAACTGGCGCTACATCCACACCCACTTCGGGATCGGCTACCGGTTCGACCCGGAGGCGATCGGGACCGAGGCGGAGCCGGCATCACAGGACGCGGGCGCCGCAGAGGGCGCCGAGACGCTCGAGGGCGAGCAGGCCGCCGGCGTCCCCGCCGAGTAGCCGCGTACCCGCTCAGACGGCGTTCACATCCTTTTCACAAGCCCGCCACACCTGGGTAACAAGATCTCCCGTGCCCGCTGAGAGGCTGTTCGGACAGTGGGGTCAGAACCTGAACAGCCGCCATTTGCGGCCTCCCCAGGGCAAACCAGACAAGGAGCTATCTGATGTCAAGCAAGTGGTGGCTCGTCCTCGGCGCCTGCGGCCTGCTCGCCTTCGGCGTGGCGGCATGCGGCGGCGACGATGGCGACAGCAGCAGCGGTGACGGCGAGGCCGTCTCGGGCGAGATCCGCATCGACGGGTCGAGCACCGTCGCACCCCTGACCTCGGCCATCGCCGAGGGCTTCAACGCGGAGAACCCTGACGTGAACATCACGGTCGGGACCTCCGGCACCGGAGGCGGCTTCGAGAAGTTCTGCGCCGGCGAGACCGACGCCAACGACGCCTCGGAGGAGATCGGCGAGGAGGAGATCGCGGCGTGTGAGGCCGGCGGTGTCAAGTACGAGGAGCTGCAGGTCGCCAATGACGCCCTCACGGTCGTGGTCAACCCGGAGAACCCGGTCACCTGCATGACCGTCGACCAGCTGGGGTCGGTCTGGGAGCCCAACTCCGAGATCACCAGCTGGAGCGACATCGAGGGCCTCGAGCCCCCCTACGACGAGTCTCTGGACCTGTACGGCCCCGGCTCGGACTCGGGGACGTTCGGCTACTTCACCGAGGCCGTGAACGGTGAGGAGGACGCGATCCGCAACGACTTCAACGACGTCGGCGAGGATGACAACGCCACCGTCACCGGAGTCTCCGGCGCGCCCGGCGGCATGGGCTACTTCGGCTACTCCTTCTTCAAGGAGAACGAGAGCTCGCTGAAGGCCCTCGAGATCGATTCGGGCAGCGGCTGCGTCGCCCCCTCGGCGGAGACCGCCCAGGACGGCGCCTACGCGCCGCTGAGCCGGCCGCTGTTCATCTACCCGTCGGCCGAGGCTCTGGCCGACCCTGCGTTCGACGCGTTCATGGAGTACTACCTGGACAACGTCAACGCCATCGCCGAGCAGGTCGGCTTCATCCCGCTCACCGATCAGCAGCTGGGCGAGCAGACGGACAAGCTCGACACCCTGATCAGAGAGGGCGGCGGCACCGAGACGACCGGCTAGGTAGCCACCGACTCGGAGCCAGAAGCAACGATGGAAGCACGGAGCTCGATCGAGGCCGCCAGGGCGCCGGGAGGGAGGCTCGATCCCTCCCGGCCCCTGGTGGCCTCGAGCCCGCGCTGGGGCGAGCGCCTGATCCAGCTCTCGCTGGCGCTCTGCGCCGTGATCTCGGTGGCGACGACGACCGCGATCGTGATCTCGCTGCTGGTCCCGTCGATCGGGTTCTTCGGCGAGGTCTCGTTCGGTGACTTCTTCTCGACCGATGACTGGGCGCCGCTGACGGCCGATCCCAGCTTCGGCGTCCTGCGTCCGGTCATCGGCACGCTCTCGGTGACCCTCTGGTCGCTGATGTTTGCGATCCCGGTCGGCCTCTGCTCGGCGATCTACCTGAGTGAGTACGCGTCGCCGCGGGTGCGGAAGCTCGTGAAGCCGATCCTCGAAGTGCTGGCCGGCGTGCCCACCGTCGCCTTCGGCGTCTTCGCGGTCACCTTCCTCAGCCCCGAGATCGGCAAGCTGTTCCCTGAGTTCATCAAGACGCCTCCGTTCGCGGCCGGGATCGCCGGGCTCGCGGTCGGCCTGCTGATCGTCCCGATCATCGCCTCGATCTCCGACGACGCGATGAAGGCCGTGCCCGGCGGCCTGCGGGAGGGCGCCTACGCTCTGGGCGCGACCAAGCTCAAGGTCGCGACCCGGGTCGTCTTCCCCGCGGCGATCTCGGGCGTCGTCGCCTCGATCGTGCTGGCGGGCTCGCGTGCGGTCGGTGAGACGATGGTCGTGCTGCTCGCGGCGGGCAAGACGCCCAACCTGACGCTCGATCCTGGGGCCTCGGTCCAGACGATGACCGCCTTCATCGGCACCACCGCCACGGGGGACGTCGCCGTGGGGACGATCGCCTACGACACGATCTTCGCGGTCGGCGCGCTGCTGTTCGTGATGACCTTCGCGCTCAACATCTTCGCGATCCGCCTGGTGCGCCGATTCCGCGAGGTCTACGAATAGTGGCGCGCCGCGAGATGCCGAACCCGATGGCCGAGCGCACGCGGCTGGCGACCGCCGGCGCGCACGCGGCCGTCGTCGGCAACCTGGGCAAGCAGCCCCGCGGCGACGTCTGGCGGGGAAACCTCTTTCTTGCGCTGCTGCTGCTGGCGGTCGTGCTGGCCCTGATCGGCCTGATCGCACTGATCGTGCAGTCGGCGCTCAAGGGTGCGCCGGCGTTCTCGATGGACCTGTTCACCGAAGGGCCCTCGATCGTGAACCCGGAGACGGCCGGCTTCCGCCCTGCGATCATCGGCTCGCTCTACCTGATCGCCGGCGTGGTCCTGCTGATCGTCCCGCTCGGGGTCGGGGCGGCGGTCTATCTCGAGGAGTACGCCGACGGGGACCGCTGGTGGAACCGGCTGATCGAGCTCAACATCCAGAACCTTGCCGCGGTCCCCTCGATCATCTACGGCATCCTCGGCTTGGCCTTCTTCGTGCGGGGGCCATTGTCCCTCGGCTTCGTGGTCGCGGCCGGGTCGCTGACGCTGGCGCTTCTGGTGCTGCCGACCGTGATCCTCGCCGCGCGCGAGGCGATTCGCGCGGTGCCACCGTCGATACGCGACGGCTCCCTCGCCCTGGGGGCGACGCAATGGCAGACGATCAGGCGCCAGGTGCTGCCGGCATCGATCCCCGGAATCGTCACCGGAGTCATCCTCGCCGTCTCCCGGGCGCTCGGCGAGGCTGCGCCGCTGTTGCTGGTCGGTGCCGCGACCTTCGTCACGGCGGACCAGCCCAACCCCTTCGAGGGCGGCTACTCGGCGATGCCGGTGCAGATCTACAACTACGCGCTTCAGGCCCAGGACGAGTTCAAGGCGCTGGCGGCCGCCGGCGTGGTCGTGATGCTCGTGGTCCTGCTGGCGCTCAACTCTTTCGCGATCTGGCTCCGCAACCGCTACGAGCAGCAGTGGTGACGGGCCGGCGGCGAAGCCCCATGAAGGGATCACCGATGAAAGCGACGGTAGATAGTGTTGGACAAGGTGGCTGATCGAGCTGGGAAGGCCGCCGGAGGCGCCTCGGGCCGGGCGAAGGCGCCCGGGATCGACGTTTCGGGCGTGCGCGAGGCGGGTCAGGCGGACCGCCGCGGGAGCATGAGCAAGAGCGACAGAGGGACGATCTTCGAGCTTCGGGACCTGACCGTGAAGTACGGCGGCACGCCGGCGGTCAAGGACGTGAGCATGGAGATCGCCGCCGGGGAGATCACGGCCCTGATCGGGCCCTCGGGCTGCGGCAAGAGCACCCTGATCCGCTGCTTCAACCGCATGAACGACCTGATCCCCTCCGCCAGGGTCGAGGGGAGCTGCCTCTACCACGGGCAGGACCTCTACGGGCCCGAGGTCGACCCGGTCGAGGTGCGCAAGCGCATCGGCATGGTCTTCCAGAAGCCGAACCCGTTCCCGAAGTCGATCAAGGACAACATCGCCTTCGGCCCCAAGGTGCTCGGTCTCGACGACATCGAGGGGCGCGTCGAGCGGGCGCTGCACGGGGCCGCGCTCTGGGACGAGGTCAAGGACCGCCTCGACGAGAACGCGTACAGCATGTCCGGCGGCCAGCAGCAGCGCCTCTGCATCGCACGCTGCATCGCCGTCGATCCGGAGGTGATCCTGATGGACGAGCCCTGCTCGGCGCTCGACCCGATCTCGACGGGCAAGATCGAGGACCTGATGATGGAGCTGAAGGAGAACTACTCGATCGTGATCGTCACCCACAACATGCAGCAGGCGGCGCGGGTCTCGGACCGCACCGCCTTCCTGATCGTCGAGCTCGACGCCGAGGAGAGGGACCGCTGGGGTCAGCTCATCGAGTACGACGTCACCGACAAGATCTTCACCAACCCGGCCGACTCCCGCACCGAGGACTACGTGACCGGGAAGGTGGGCTGATGGCCCAGCGCACGCGCGTCCAGTACCAGGAGGAGCTCGACGCGCTCGAGCGGCGCACGCTCGAGGGGCTCGACATGGTCGTCGACGCCCTCGGCCGCACGCTGGAGGCCGTCGAGCACCAGGACGTTGAGCTGGCCGAGCTGGTCGTCGCCGGCGACGACATCCTCGACGGCCGCTACCTGGAGGCGAACCAGGAGATACTGACGCTGCTGGCGACTCAGGGCCCGGTCGCCACCGACCTGCGCCTGATCTCGGCGCTGCTGCACGTGCTGCACAGCTTCGAGCGCATGGGCGATCAGTGCGTGAACATCTGCAAGGTGATCCCGCTGACCGGGCACGACGCCCCCCAGCGCGATGACATGGTCGCGAAGGTCGTCCGCATGGGCAGGCAGGCGCGCTCGATGGTCTCGCAGGCGAAGAAGGCCTTCGAGGCGCGCGACGTGGACCTTGCCCGCGACCTCGTGCGCCAGGACGACGTCGTGGACGACCTCAACAAGGAGATCTTCCGGCTCGCGGTCGAGGTCGGCGACGACAAGGAGGTGCGCGAATGGGCGATGACGATGATGCTCGTCGCCCGCGCGCTGGAGCGCGTCGGCGACAACGCCGTGGACATCGGCGAGCAGGTCGCCTTCGTCGTCACCGGGCTCTTCCGCGAGTTCGAGGACGCCTCGCACCCCGGCTCCGCGCCGGCGCCGGCGAGCTGAGCGACGGCCTCAGGCGAGGGCCATTGCCTATCCGTGCGGCCTGCCAAGATCAGGACAACGTGCTCTGCGCGGCGATAGACATCGGCTCGAACACGACCAGGGTGCTGGTCGCCGAGCCCCAGGAGGGCCAGCTCCGCAAGGTGATGGAGCAGCGCGCCTACACCAGGATCGGCAAGGACGCGAGCAAGAACGGCAAGATCACCGCCGAGAAGATCGCCGAGGTTGCCGAGGCCGTCACCACCCAGGTGCGGCTGGCCGAGGAGCTCGGCGCCGAGGTGATCAAGATCGTGGCCACAGCGGCGATCCGCGAGGCGAAGAATCGCGACAAGGTCGTCAAGGCGCTGACCGAGGAGGCGGACCTGGCGGTCGAGGTGCTGAGCGAGGAGGAGGAGGGCCGCCTCGCCTTCATCGGCGCGACCAAGTCTCTCGGGCACCCGGTCGAGGGCACCGTCGCGGTCGTCGACGTCGGAGGCGGCTCCTCGGAGGTGATCTTCGGGACCCTCGCAGAGGGGGTGCAGGAGGTCCGCTCCTGGAAGATCGGCTCCGGCTCGCTGGCCGAGGAGTACCTGGAGGGGGACCCGCCCTCGGCGGCCGAGATCCGCGCGCTCCGCGACGCGATCTCGGACCTGTTCGAGGGGGTCGAGCTGGACCACGCCGACCAGGCGGTCGCGGTCGGCGGCAGCGCCACCTCGCTGCGGTCGCTGGTCGGGGCCGTGCTCGAGTACGAGACGCTCGAGCGCGCCGTCAGGGTGCTCTCCAGCGACGAGATCGCGGACGTGGCCAAGAAGTTCGAGCTCGACCCGCGCCGGGTGCGGCTGCTGCCGGCCGGGGTGCTGCTGCTGGAGAGCTTCTCGGACCTGCTGGGCCAGCCGCTGCAGATCGGCAAGGGCGGCCTGCGCGAGGGGATCATCCTCGACCTCCTGAACGGCAGCTCGAACGGCTCCTCGCAGACCGCGCTCGCGGCCTGAGTCCCATCCCGGCGCGGGCCGGAATGTGAACGCGGGTCGCGCTAGGTTCCCTGCGTGGCCAAGGCCCAGCAGGTAGAGCTCTACGCCGATGACAGCTACGGGGAGGCGGCGGCGCGGGTGATCTCGGTCCGCTCCGCGGAGTTGATCGAGCACTCGCGCAACGTCCTCGACACGTCCGAGATCGAGGGGGTGCACGACATGCGGGTCGCGACCCGGCGGCTGCGCGCCGCGCTGGAGGTGTTCGAGCCCTGCCTCCCCCGCAAGCCGCACCGCCAGGCGCTGCGAGAGGTGAAGCGGCTCGCCGACGGTCTCGGCGAGCGCCGTGAGCGCGACGTGGCGATCGCCGCCCTGAACGCCTTCAACGAGCAGATGCACGAGCCCGACCAAAAGGGGGTCTCCTCGCTGATCACGAGGCTGCGCGAGGAGCAGGCCGAGGCCAACCGCGAGCTGGCGCCGCTGGTTGACACGGCGAGCCTGTCGGCCCTGGGCCAGACACTGGAGCAGCTCGTCGCCTCTGTGCGGGGAGCGCCGGGATCGAGCGGGTCCGGGGAGGAAGCCGGATGAAGGCCCGCGCCGTGAAGAAGCTCGACCCCGCCGCGCCGCTGGGCGAGAACGCGGCGCGGATCGTCCGGGTGCGGCTGGACGAGCTGCTTTCGTTCGCGCCGAAGGCGCTCGAGCGCGAGCGCGTGACCGAGCAGCACGACATGCGAATCGCCGCGAAGCGGCTGCGCTACGTGCTCGAGCTGACCGACTTCTGCTTCGGCCGCCCCGCCGACACGGCCCGCCGCCGCGCCCGCGACCTGCAGGACATCCTCGGCGAGATGCACGACTGCGACGTGATGCTGCCGCGCGTGCAGGAGCACGCCGAGCGGCTGCAGGCCGAGGACGCCGAGGCCGTGCGGGCCAGGGCCGGCAACACGCCGGACCTCGACCTCCGGCTGGCCGCGCAGGCCCCGCACCGGACCGCCTATCGCGGGCTCGACGTGCTCGCCGTGTACCTGCGGGCGCGTCGCGAGCTCCTGTTCGACCGCTTCCTGGCCTTCTGGGAGCGCCAGGAGGAGATGGGGACCTGGTTGCGGCTGGAGCGCTCGGTCGAGGCCTATCTGGAGCGCGCCCGCGAGGCGCGCAGGGCCGCCAAGCGCGCGGCCGAGGCCGAGGCCGAGGCGGAGGCCGCCGAGCGCGCCCACGCCGAGGCCGCCGAGCGCGCGGCCGAGGCCCACGAGCGCAGGCAGCGCGCGGCCGAGCGGCTCAGCGGGCCGCAGCCTCCAGCGGACGCTCAGGAGCGGGGCTAGCATTGCTGTGACGCCTCGCGGTGGTCGCGGGCGTCGTCCTGTTCCAGCCGCACGATCGCAGGGAGACAGCGATGACGGAGGAAGCGGTCGACACCAGCGAGGAGCTCGCCGTTCCCGAAGCGGAGGGCGCGGCCGCCGGCGTCGGATCGCCGCTCGCGCCCGGCGAGAACGGCGAGGTCGAGCTCAGCGACCCCGCGCTCTACTTCAACCGCGAGCTCTCCTGGCTCGACTTCAACGAGCGCGTGCTGGAGCTGGCCGAGGACCCGGCGGTGCCGCTGCTGGAGCGGCTCAAGTTCTGCATGATCTACGAGGACAACCTGGACGAGTTCTTCATGGTCCGGGTCGCCAACCTGCACGACCAGGTCGAGGCCGGGATGGATCCCCGCGGGGCCGACGGCACCCCGCCGGGCGAGGTGATCGAGCGGCTGCGCGAGCGCACGCTCGAGCTGCACCGGCGCCTGGAGAGCTGCTTCGCGGGCGAGCTGCTTCCGGCCCTGGGCGAGCACGGGATCCGCCTGATCACGCCGCAGCAGGCGAGCCCGGCCGAGGCCGAGGAGCTGGAGCGGATCTTCCGGGGCCAGGTGTTCCCGGCGCTGACCCCGCTCGTGATCGGCCGCGGCAGGCCGTTCCCGTTCGTCTCCAACGCCTCGCTCAGCCTCGCGGTGCTGCTGCGAAACCCCGAGAAGGGCGAGGAGGTCGCGGCCAGGGTGAAGGTGCCGAAGGAGCTGCTGCGGCGCTTTCTCGCGATCGGCGACGGCCGCACGTTCGTGCCGCTCGAGCGGCTGATCGCGGAGAACCTCGACGACCTCTTCCCGGGGATGGAGATCCTGCACCACTCTCTCTTCCGCGTCACCCGCGACACCGACTACGACGTCAGTCACGAGGCCGACGACATGCTGCTGGCCGTGGAGGAGGAGGTGCGCCGCCGCCGCTTCGGCGAGGTCGTCCGGCTCGAGGTCAGCGTCGAGATGGAGCCCGAGCTTCGCGCGCAGCTCGTCGAGGTGATGCGGCTCGACGAGGACCAGGTCTATGACATCGAGGGCCTGCTGGGCCTGGACGACCTGGGCGACGTCGTCGGCGTCCCCGGATTCCACGAGCTGCGCTACCCGGCCTGGCAGGGGGTGACCCCGCCGCCGCTGCAGCAGGGGCAGACCCACCGCGAGGTGGACGTCTTCGCCGCGATGCGCGAAGGCGGCATCCTCGTCCACCACCCCTACGACTCCTTCGCCACCTCGGTCGAGCGCTTCGTGCGCCAGGCGGTCGAGGACCCGAGCGTGCTGGCGATCAAACAGACGGTCTACCGGACCAGCTCGGACTCGCCGCTGGTGCCGGGGCTGATCGAGGCGACCGAGCGCGGCAAGCAGGCGGTCTGCCTGGTCGAGCTGAAGGCGCGATTCGACGAGAGCGCCAACATCCGCTGGGCGAAGTCGCTGGAGGAGGCGGGCGTGCACGTCGTCTACGGGATCCCCGGGATGAAGACCCACGTCAAGTGCGTCCTCGTCGCCCGCCGCGAGGGCGACGGCGTCCGCAACTACGTCCACGTCGGCACCGGCAACTACAACCCGAAGACGGCCCGCCTCTACACCGACGTCGGCCTGTTCACGGCGGACCCCGAGATCGGGGCCGACATCGCCGAGATGTTCAACTACCTGACCGGCTACGCACGTCCGAAGAACTACCGCAAGGTGATGGTCGCCCCGTTCACGCTCAAGGACGGCATCGTGGCCCAGATCGAGCGCACGATCGAGTCCCACAGCGCGGCGCGGCCGGCGCGGCTGAGGCTGAAGATGAACTCGCTGCTGGACCCGTCCTGCATCCGCGCGCTCTACCGCGCCTCGCAGGCCGGGGTGCAGGTGGAGCTGAACGTGCGCGGGATCTGCGCGCTGCGGCCCGGGGTCCCCGGGGTCTCGGAGAACATCAGGGTCGTCTCGATCGTGGACCGCTTCCTCGAGCACTCGCGGATCTACTCCTTCGAGCGGACCGGGGAGACCCGGATCCTGATCGGCTCCGCCGACCTGATGCCGCGCAACCTCTACAACCGGGTCGAGCTCCTGACCCCGGTGAACGAGCCGGCGCTGCAGGCCCAGCTGACCGACGTGCTGGACCGCGCCTTCGCCGACAACACCAACCGCTGGGAGCTCGACTCGGAGGGACGCTGGACCCGGCGGCAGCCGAACGGCGAGCCGGCGAGGAACCTGCAGCGCGAGCTGATGGAGCTGCACGCGGAGCGCTCGACCTCCACCGCCGGGGGCACTAGCTGAGACGCCCACCCGGGCGCAGCCGCGCCCGTCGGCTCTGGTAGGTTCGCCGACGTGGCCCGGTTCTCGCTCGTACCCAAGGACCGCGTCTTCTTCGATCTCTTCGCGGAGGCCGGCCATAACAACCTGCGCGCCTCCAAGCTGCTGCACGACATGTTTCAGGAGTGGCCCGAGGACACCGGCCTCGCCCGCGACCTGCTGAAGGCGGAGCAGGAGGGCGACCGCATCACCCACGACATCGTCCAGCGCCTCAACACAACCTTCGTGACCCCGATCGACCGCGAGGACATCTACGGCCTCGCGACGCAGATGGACGACGTCGTGGACCACATCGAGGAGGCCGCCGACTTCATGGGCCTCTACAAGATCGAGGCGCCGATGGACCAGTCCCTGGCGCTGACCGAGGTCCTGGTCAACTCGTGCGAGCAGCTCTACGGCCTGCTGCAGAACCTTCGCGGCTTCAAGGACCTGGACCACTACTGGATCGAAATCCACCGCCTGGAGAACGAAGGTGATCGCATCTACCGCGACGCGGTGGCCGCGCTGTTCGCCGACCGCGTCGACCCGATGTTCGTGATCCGCTGGCGGGACATATTCCTTCGGCTCGAGCGGGCGATCGACGCCACCGAGACGGCCGCGAACGTGCTCGAGGGAATCGTCATCAAGAACGCGTGAGCGCCGACGTCATCCTCGCCATCGTGATCGCCACAGCGCTGGCGTTCGACTTCACCAACGGATTCCACGACACCGCGAACGTCGTCGCGACCTCGATCTCGACCCGGGCGATGCCGCCGCGCCTGGCGGTCGGGTTCGCGGCCATCCTCAACTTCGTCGGCGCCTTCATCTCGCTGGAGGTCGCCGCGACCGTGGCCAAGGACGTGGTCGAGAGCGGGGCGATCACCACGACGGTCGTGTTCGCGGGCTTGATCGGCGCGATCGCCTGGAACCTCGCGACCTGGTGGTTCGGGCTGCCGTCGAGCTCGTCGCACGCGCTGATCGGCGGAGTGGTCGGAGCGACCATCGCGGCGGCCGGGACCAGCGCGGTGCTGGGAGAGGGCCTCCTGGGGAAGGTCATGATCCCGGCGGTGATCGCGCCCATGCTGGCCTTCGTCGTCGGCGTCGTCGGGATCAACCTCGCCTACGGGATCGCCGGCAGGGAGCGCCCGGGCACCGTCAGCCGCGGCTTCCGCATGGGGCAGGTGGTCTCGGGCGGGCTGCTGGCCCTGGCCCACGGCACCAACGACGCCCAGAAGACGATGGGCGTGATCACGCTGGCGCTGATCGCCAACGGCACGCTCTCGGAGTCGGCGGGGGTGCCGTTCTGGGTGGTCGCCTCGGCCGCGACCGCGATCGCGCTCGGGACCTACATGGGGGGCTGGCGCATCATTCGCACGATGGGCACGCGCATCATCAAGATGGACAGCGCCCAGGGGTTCTCGGCCCAGGGCGCCGGGGCCGCCGTGATCCTGACCTCCACCCACTTCGGCTTCCCGCTCTCGACCACTCAGGTGATCAGCGGCGGTGTGATGGGCTCCGGCGCCGGCAAGCGGCTCTCCGTGGTGCGCTGGGGCGTCGCGGGCAACATCGTCGTCGCCTGGCTGCTGACGCTGCCGGCCGCCGCTGGGGGCGGGGCCGCGGTCTTCGGCCTCACGGAGCTGCTCGGGGGCGGCGCGGCGGCGGTCGTGATCGTCGCCGCGCTCTCGGCGTTCGGCTCCGTGCTCTTGTTCCTGCGCCGGAACCGCTCGTCGCTGCTCGCCGCCCCGGCACCCCAGGAGGCGACGGCGTGATCGCGACCGTCGTGGACACCAAGGAGCTCTGGGAGACCGTCGTCGCCGCGTTCGTGGCGGGCGTCGGCGTCACGGCGAGCTTCTCGTTCGTGATCCTGGGGGCCGCGCGCTTCGCGGGGCTGCGGCGGGCGGACCGTCCCCTGGCGGCGGGCGCCTTCGGGGCGCTGGCGGTCGTGGCGCTGATCGTGGCCCTTGCGGCGATCACGCTGGGGATGATCGCGATGCTGTCGAAATGAGTGGGAGCCGCCGCGACGAGACGCCGATGCTGGACGCGGCGCCTGCGACGGCGCTCTTCATCTTCACCGGGCTCTGGTACGTCGGCCCGCTGCTGCGCCGGCGGGAGATGCGCGACGAGCGGTAGCGCCGACCGGGGGGCGGCTCAGGGAGAGCCGGCGCCGGCGCCGGCGCCCGCCTGGGAGCGCAGCTCGCGCAGGTCGAGCTCGATCTCCGCCAGGAACGGCAGCTCGGCCCGGTGGCGCGTCAGCTCCTGCAGGTCCTCGGCCCAGAGCTCGAGCCGCTCCTGCAGGGTGGTGCCGAGGCTCTCTGCGATCGCCGGTCGCCGCCCGGGCTCGGCCCGCCGCCAATCGCGCAGGTTGGTGACCCGGTCCGCCGCGTAGATCAGCACCGGATCCTCGCCGGCCGCGAGCACCTGGCGGCGGAGCGCCCGCTTGCGCTCCGCGTAGCCGGGCAGCGAGTGGTCCTCGGTCAGCGCCCCGACGACATCGGCGACGTGCTCGCCGAAGCGCGAACGCACCTCGTCGATCCCCACCGGCCCCTTCTCGACGGCGTCGTGCAGGTAGGCGGCCACGACCAGGTCGCCGCCGTATCCGGCATCGCCGAGCAGCCGGGCGACCGCGATCGGATGCTCGACGAAGTCCTCGCCGGTCTGCTTGCGGCGCTGGCCCGCGTGGGCCCGACGCGCGAAGGCGAGAGCCTCGGCGCTCCGGGTTGCGTCCGTATTCGGTTCAGCGCGGGTCGCGTTCTCCATGCCCTCTTGACGGCTCGCCAGCGTGGGACACACTAGCGAACGCGAGCCGGCGTTTGGAGCGGCGGGGAGCCGGCCCCGAGGCGCATAGAATCGAGGAGATGCAGACCGCACGCAACGTCGCGATCGTGCTGGGGCTGGCGCTGATCGTCGCCGTGGTGCCGGGCGGGGACGCCGCGGCCGAGACGATCCTGGTGGCGCTCTCGATGGCCTTCCTCGCCGCGATCGCCTGGGCGGCTGCGGGCTTCTACCGCTCGCGGTCGCTGACCTTCGACGCGATGCCCGACAGCCGCCGCGCGATCCTGTTCGGCTCGGTCGGGGCGATCGCGCTGCTGCTGGTCGGCTTCGAGGAGTTCCGGTCCTGGGGCGGCGGCGTGCTTGTCTGGATCGCGCTGATGGCCGCGGCGATCGCCGCGATCTTCGTCGTCTGGCGCGACGCGAACAGCCACTAGCCGCCGCCCGGCTGCGCTACCGCGCGGCGCGACACTCGTGACGTTCCGCGCGCCCCGCGCGCGCAGACCGCGTCTAGCTTCGCCCGATGCCAGCCGCCGCCCCCCTCCCGGCCGCGAGCCGCTCCCAGGCGGGG
>Ga0194121_10006338_pt1 | contig 15880 bp, 13 predicted proteins | sample TA2MahCa50mmetaG_FD_148609 | JGI IMG/M metagenome (GOLD analysis project Ga0194121, IMG submission 148609) | Freshwater microbial communities from Lake Tanganyika, Tanzania - TA2015020 Mahale Deep Cast 50m | ecosystem: Environmental > Aquatic > Freshwater > Lake | place: Tanzania: Lake... | reverse complement strand
CCAGCGGCAGGCGCTTCAAGTCGCCCGGGCTGGAGATGCCTTCGAGCAGGGGCTGGGGGGCGCCTTGGTCCGAACGGGAGGCACAATCGTGGGTGTCGGACATCGGGGCCCCGCTCTGGGATCCTCCATCCTTGGGTCGCGGACCTCGGTTTGCAACCGGCCAAGCGTCGCGGGAGCCCCCGGGCGAGCCCTAGGAGCGTCGCCTTAGCAGGAAATCGACCATTCCAAGCCCCGCAGCGCTCCACGGGCCACCCCACTCGTGCGCTTGGACGCGCGCCCGCTCGCCCTGCTCGTCGGCATAGCGCCGAGTCTCGTCGAGCCCGAGGGCCGCCACGAGCGTGGGTTTCCGCTGGGCCGCGTCCTTGCCGGGAGTCTTGCCGAGCTGCTCCCTATCCGCGGTGACATCGAGCACATCGTCGACCGCCTGAAATGTCCGACCGAGCGTCGCCCCCCACTCGCGGGCCTCGCGGCAGCGCTGCGCGCTCGCGCCCGCGCACAGGGCGCCGAGCTCCGCGGACACCGCGATCAGCGCGCCCGTCTTCTGCGCGTGCAGCTGCTCGACCTGCGCCAGGGTGACCTTGCCGCCGCTCAAGCCCAGATCGCGCACCTGCCCGCCGACCATGCCCGCATCACCGGCCGCGCGCGCGAGCGCGAGCACCGCGGGCGCGGACCACGGCGCCTGCGCGCGCGCGAGCACCGCGAACGCCTTGGTGAGCAGCGCATCTCCCGCGAGCAGGGCGTTCGCCTCGCCAAAGCGCACATGGCAGCTCGGTCGACCGCGGCGCCAGTCGTCGTCGTCCATGCACGGCAGGTCGTCGTGCACGAGGCTGTAGGCGTGCACGAGCTCGACCGCGACGGCCGGCGCCGAACAAGCCGCGTCCTCGGCGCCGCACCAACGCCCCACGAGCCGCACGAGCGCCGCGCGGAAGCGCTTGCCACCACCGAGCGCCGCGTACTCCATCGCGTCCGCGAGCACGGCGGGCACATGCCCGCGCTCCGCCCGCAGGGCGCGCTCGAGCTCCGCCTCGACCCAGCCTTGGGTGTCCGCGAGCCACTCCTCGACCGAGAGCGACGCCACGCGCCCTAGCCCTTGGCGTCCGGATCGCCCGCATAGGGCTTCGAGCCCGCCTCGGTCAACTCTTCGACCCGGCGCTGGTAGAGGTCGAGCTGCTCGCGGCAGCGCCGCACCAGCTCGGTTCCCTCTTGATAGCGCGCGATGGCGTCTTCGAGGCCGATCTGGCCCTGCTCGAGCTCGCGCACGAGCGCCTCGAGGCGCTCGATCCGCTGGTCGAAGCTCCACTCCGGGGCCGCCCCTTGGTTCGCTTGGCTCGTCTTGGCCATGGCTGCGCAAGTCTAGGGTCCGACCGGCCTTGGGACAGCCCCGGCGCAGGCACTCCTTGCCGAATCTCACCTACACGGTAGGCTCAGGGCAGTTTTTCTGGCCCTCGGCTCCAGACGGGCTTCCGCTCCGCACGACGGGGGAAGGAAGTCGCAAGGGGTCGGACTTTCCAGACCGCATCCGCACCGACTCCGGCTCAGCTCGAACCTCACCGCGCTCCGCCCGCGCCGCAGACGCCTTCACCATGCAGCCCAAAGTCGCCCTGATCTACGCCAAGAGCCAAGTCCTGCGCGAGAAGGCCGCCGCCCTGTTCGCGCAGGAGGGTGTCGCCACCGGCAACGGGGCCCGCGACGAGATCATTCCGCCCTTGGGCATCGCCATCCTCGCGGCCGGGCTGCTCGAGCGCGGCTACGAGGTCAAGATCCTCGACGACTCCATCGAGGACATGGACACCCTGCGTTCGGCCATGGAATGGTCCGACATCGTGGGCATCTCGACCCTCACCCCCAACGCCCGCCGCGCGCGCGAGCTGGGGCTCGTCGCCAAGACCGAGGTCGGCCGCTTCGTGATCATGGGCGGCCCCCACCCGACGACCAACCCCGAGTTCTTCCTCGACGCCGGCGCCGCGGACATCTGCGTGCAGGGCGAAGGCGACCTGACGCTGCCGGAGATCCTCGAGCACTGGCAGGACCGCTCCAAGTGGACCGACATCCTCGGGATGACCTTCAAGGGCGACGACGGGCAACTGGTCAAGAATCCCCGCCGGCCGCTCATCAAGCAGATGGACGAGGTGCCCTACCCGGCCTACCACCTCTACGACATGCCGAAGTTCCTTCGGCTGATGATCAACCCGTCCGTGAACATGATCACATCGCGCGGGTGCCCCTACGCGTGCACCTTCTGCGATGCGGAGATGACGCCGCGGCAGTACCGCTCGATGAGCCCGACCAAGGTGGTCGACCTGATCGAGCACCTGCTCAAGACATACAACCCGCCGCAGTTCATGTTCTTCGACGACCTCTTCACGATCCAGAAGAAGCGCGTCATCGCGATCTGCCAGGAGATCATCCGCCGCGGCCTGTTCTTCGAATGGACCTGCGAGTCGCGCCTCGACACGATGGACTTCGAGCTGCTGCGCTGGATGAAGAAGGCGGGCTGCGTGAAGATCTACTACGGGCTCGAGTCCGGTTCGCCGGATGTGCTCGTGTCGGTGAAGAAGGGCCTCACCACCGAGAAGATCCTCGCCGCCGCGAGGCTCAATCGCGAGGTCGGGATGACCTTCAAGTACTTCCTGATGTACGGCTTCCCGCAGGAGCAGGCCAAGGACCACCGCCTGACCGAGTGGATCGTGCAGCAGACGCGGCCCGACCAGATCCACCTCTCGCTGCTGCAGCCGATCCCGGGAACCGAGATCTACGAGCAGCTCAAGCCCGTTCTGTTGAAGGACATGGCAGAGGTCGACTTCCACTACTGGCACGGCACGGAGTCGTTCAAGCACCCCGTGTTCACGCACAAGGAGCTGCAGGACGATCGCGAGCAGCTGCTCAAGATCCACGCGCGCACGACGCGCAGCCTGAAGAACCGCTTGCTGCGCAAGTGGGAGCGCTTGGTCGCCATGGTGCGCAACCCGGTGCTGATCTCCGACTGGTTCGAGGTTCGCCGCCGTCGCAAGACCTACCAGGCGCGCGTGCGCTCGTCGGAGTGGAGCTACGCCTTCGAGCGCGACAAGCGCGACAAGGTGGCGCTGCAGGTGCCCGAGGTAGAGATCGACTGAGAGCGAGCGCCTTCGCGCAGACAACACGGGCGGCGTGCGGCTCTGGCGAGTCGCGCGCCGCTCGCCGTTTCAGGGGAGCTGGTGCAGCACCCGCGCGTGATCGTAGCCCGCGAGCACCGCGGCGCGCGCCGACTCGGGCATCTCGGCGAGGAGCGCCAGCGCCTTGTCGCGCGAGAGGAACGCGGGCGCGGAATGGCGCTGGAAGTAGTGCCGGATGCGCGCGTCGCCCAACGAAAGCTGCAGGCGCCGTCCGAGGCCGCGGAAGAACGGCTCGGGGAAGCCTGCGTCGGCGCCGGCCTGCACCTCGCGCAGCACGGTGTCCTCGGTGCCGAACTCCCACTGGCCGAAGCGGCCGATGCTCTCGACGAGCGCGTCGCGCACGGGCGCCTCGAAGCCCGCCACATGCGCGATGCGCTCGCCGAAGTCGCGGCTCTTGTGGCGCATCAGCATCAGGCCCATGCCGAGCTCGAAACCGCGCAAGTCCTCGACGCCCGCGGCGCGGATCTCGTCGCACATCGATTCGAACGAGCCCTCGCCCCAGCCGTAGAGCGCGATCGCGAGGCTCTCGTGCAACAGCTCGGGCTCGCTCTCGCAAAAGCCCAGCAGCACCTCGAGCTTCTCAGCCCGCGTGCCGGGGAGCCGCGGCTCGAGCTTCTGCAGGTACTGCGAGTAGCGGTAGCCCTTCTCGCTCGCCAGCGTCGCGAGGTTGGCGCGCAGGTTCGCAGGGGCCGCGTCGCGCACGAGTCGCAGCGTGTCGACCAGGCCGAGCGTGGCGAGCAGCGCGATCATGAGCCACAGCCAGCGGACGCGCGCGACCGCGACGGCGCACAAGAGCGTCGCGAGGAACCACAGCGGCATCAGGCGGTGCAGGTAGAAGTAGTGCATCGCGCGGCCGATCGTGTAGGCACTCGCGAGGTACACGGCGAGGAAGACGACGATGTGCGCGGCGAGCGTGGCGAGCGTCCAGCGGTAGGCGCGCGACTCCGCCCCGCGCAGCGCGAGCAGCGCCGCCAGCGGCGTCAGCGCGAGCAGCGCGAGCGCCAGCAGGTCGAACCACGCGCGCTCCCCTGTCAGCGAGCTCCAGAATTCGGTCAGCAGCGCAGCCTTCGGCTCGGTTCCTCCGACGAGGCTCGTGCCGTGGATGTCGAACACCGCCGTGCCGACATTGAGCGCCATCCACAGGAGCGGCGTGAGGCCGATGAGCGCGCCGACCACGGCCCACGCGAGGCGCGCGCGGAAGAGCTCGCGCTTCCATGCCAGCAGCAGCAGACCCCCAGCCACGGCGATCGTGAGCGCGCACTGGTACGAGACATAGAAGCCCAAGCCCGCGACCGCGCCGAGCGCGACCCACAGGCCGCCGCGCGCCTCGCGCATGATCGCCGCGCGCAGCGCGAGGTAGAGGATCGCGCCGAGGAACAGGCAGGCGTGGTAGTGAATGCCGAGCGCGAGCAGCGAGTTCGCTTGCACGCTCTCGGGCGCGAAGATGTACAGGAGCGCGAAGGCGCGCGCGCTCGAGCGGCCGGCGAAGCGCTCGCACAAGCGCCAGCCCATGCCGAAGATCGCGACGCCGAGTCCGATGGCGACGAGCTTGAGCGCCAGCACGCTCTCCCCCACTGCTGAGAACGCGAGAGCGTCGAGCAGGCTCACGACGAATCCGCCGCCCTCGTAGGGGTGGTATGGCAGGAGGTGCGTCGAGACTCCGACGCCGTCGAGCAGCGCCTTCCCGGCGGTGGCCTTCTCGAGCTCCTCGCCGTACACGAAGACATCGCAGAAGGACGCGGCCAGCAGCAAGCGCAAAGCTGCGAAGGCGAGCGCCCAGCCGAGCCACTCGTGGCGCCAGCGAGCGGGTTGATCCAAAGCCGTGCTCATGCGACGGCGCGACGGTAGCACGCAGGCCGAGGCAATTCGACGCGACAGGCGCTGCGCCAGCACTTCACCGCCGCGCAGGCTGCTACCCTGCGAGGGTGACGATGGCGAGACCTCTCGACTCGACAGCGGCAGGCGCAGCAACTGCGCGCGGGCCGCTGCAGGTGCTGCTCTGCACGCTGCTCGCGCTGCTCGCCTGGCTGCCCGCGAGCCGCCTCGACGGCTGGGCCTACGACGATCGCGAGGTTCTCGAGAATTCGGTCGTGCAGGGCTCGCTGCCGACCTTGCAGGCATTCCGGCAGGACTACTGGTCCCACCTCGGCGCCGCGGGCCACTACCGGCCGCTGGCCACGCTCTCGCTGCGCTTTGACCTCGCGCTCCATGGGGAGAGCCCCGGCGGCTTTCATCGCACGAACGCGCTCCTGCACGCAGCGGTGGTGATGCTCGCGGGACTCGCGCTGGTGCTGCTCGGCGTCTACGCACCTGCGCGCCCATTCCCTTGGATCGGTCTAGCGCTCTTCGCGACGCATCCCTCGCTCGCGGACTCCGTGGCGTGGATCTCGGGCCGCACGTCGAGCCTGAGCGCCTTGGGTGGGCTCGTGGGCGCCGTGTTGTTGCTCCACCTCACGGTTCCATGGAGGGATGAGAGCGCGGGGCGGCTGTCGAAGGTCGGTGTCGCCGCGGGGCTTGGCACATTGCTCGCGCTGCTCGCCAAGGAAGATGGCCTGATCTTCGCGCCGCTGCTCGTGTTGCTGGGGCTGGCCCACTCGCGGCGCGCCGCCGCCGCGTCCGCTGTGGGTGCGCTCGCGGCGCTGGTCGTCTACCTCTGCCTGCGCGCGTCCGTGTACGGCACTCCGTGGCCGTCTGCTCCCCATGCGCCGCTCGCCGGCGCGAGCTTCTCTGAGCGCTGGCTCGTCGGCGGGCGTGCGCTGCTCGAAGCGCTTCGCATCGCGGCGGTGCCGTTCGCCCACCCGCTCGTGTACGAACGCAGCGCCGTGTTCGACGACTTTCAGCCTTGGCTGGGCGCACTGGGTTGGGGCGCGTGGGCAGGGGCGCTCGTGTGGGGCTGGCGCTGCGTGCGACTCCCCGCGACGAGAGGTGCGGGACTCGCGGCCTGCTTGGCGTGCGCGGCGTTCTTGCCGCTCGTGCAGCTCGTTCCCGCCGGCGCGCTGTTCGCGCCGCGCTTTCTCTACTTGCCTTTGCTCCTCGGAGCCCTCGCGCTCGACGAGGCGTTGCGTTCCTTGCTGGGACGCTTCGCGCCATGGGCTGCGGCTCTCATGCTCGCGTGCGCGATCCCCGCCGCGTGGTGGCGCTCGGACCTGTACCGGTCGAAGCAGACATTCTACACCGAGCAGCTGCGCCAAGTTCCCGACGATGCGCCCGCCCACAACGAGCTCGCGCTCGCGCTGGAGGAAGCGGGCGACCTTCCGGGTGCGCTGCGCCTGTGGCAACGCGCGCTGGAGCTCGATCCGAACTACGGTCGTCCGTGGTCGAACCTCGGGCGCCTCGCGCTTGCGGAGGGCGATCTCGAGCGCGCGGAGCGCTGCCTGCGACGAGCCGCAGAACTAGGACGCGGAAACGCGCTCGCCCATGCGAACCTCGGCGCGCTGCTCTTGCGGCGCGAGAAGTTCGCCGAGGCGGCTTCGAGCTACGCGGAGGCGACGCGGCGCGCGCCGGGAATGGCCCACGCCTGGCGCGGGCTCGGCAAGGCGCGCCTCGCACTTGGGGACTACTACGAGGCCGAGCGGGCGGCTTGGCGCGCACACGAGCTCGGGCTCTCGTCGGACGCCGAGGTCTCGCGCGTCTTGCGCGAGTGCTCGCCGCACACGAACATCCGTACATACTAGGCTCATGTCGATCTCGCGACTCTTGCTCGTCGTCGCTCTGTGTTCCTGCTCCCCGGATGCACAGTCGCTCGAAGGCGACGGCAGCGCTTCGCACTCTGCGGCGCTCGTGCCCGAGACGCTCTATCGCGCCCGAAACTGCATCACCTGCCACGGCAGGGACTTCGAGGGGACCATGCAGGCTCCGCCGCTGCGTGGGCTCTCCGCCCACTGGAACGCGCGCGATCTCGCGGCGTTCCTGAAGGAGCCCAAGCCTTGGCTGGCGAAGGAGCCGCGCCTGGCCGAGGCGGCGCGAGCATTCCGCACCCCCATGCCGCCGACATTCGGAACGGACGCGGAGCACCTCGCACTCGCGCAGTGGCTGCTCGCTCAGCCCTGAGGTCGACGCGCGAGCCGCGCACGCGGCACCACGAACGGACACCCATCGTCCGTTCGGCCGAAGTGCAGGCGCTCCCCGTACACGGGCGTGAGGACCTCGCCGCGCATCAGCGCGTCGACGCTGCCGCGCGCGACCAGCCGTCCTTCGTGCAGCACCGCCAGCGCGGTGGAGAACTGCGCCGCCAGGTTCAGCTCGTGGGTCACGACCAGCACGATGCGGCCCTCGCTCGCGAGGCGCGCGAGCAGCTCGAAGATCGTCACCTGATGGTCGGGGTCGAGCGATGTCGTGGGTTCGTCGACGAGCAACACGGCCGCTTCCTGCGCGATTGCGCGCGCGACCACGACGCGCTGACGCTGGCCGCCGGAGAGCTCGCTCATGGCGCGTCCCCGACACTCGAGCGCATCGCAGGCGACGAGCGAGCTCTCGATCGCCTCGCGGTCGCCGGCCTTGGGTCCCACCCAGCGATCGATGCGCGCGTAGCGCCCGCCGAGCACGAAATCCTCGACGCGCACATCGAACAGGCTCGGCAGGAACTGTGGGACGACCGCCACTTGCAGCGCCCTCTCGCGAGCCGATCCGGAGCGCAGGGGCTTGTCGTCGAGCAGGATCTCGCCGGCTTCGAGCTCCGCGAGTCCCGCCATGCAGCGCAGGAGCGTGCTCTTGCCGGAACCGTTGGGACCGACGAGCGAGACGAGCTCTCCGCGCACGAGCTCGAGGCTCACGCCGTGCAGGACGCGCGGTCCGAAGGGGTATCCGAAGCACACATCGCGAGCCACGAGCTGGTTCACCATGTGCTCACCTCCCGACGGCTGCGCACGAGCAGGAACAGGAAGAACGGGCCGCCGACGAGGGACATCATCACACCCGGCTGCAGCGCTCCCGCTCCGAACAGCCAGCGCTGGAGCACATCCGCGCCGAGCAGAAACGCTGCTCCTGCGGGCAGTGCGTGCCAGAGGAGCTGGCGGTAGCTGTGCTGCCCGAACAGGCGCAGCAGGTGCGGCACGACGAGCCCGACGAACGCAATCTGGCCCGCGACGGCCACGGCGGCCGAGGCGGCGAGCGCGGCCGCGACGAGCGCCACACGCTTCGTTCGGGCCACATCGACTCCGAGCGCCTCGGCGTCTTCCTCGCCCCCTTTCAGCAGGTCGAGCTCGCGCGCGACGAAGGGCACCGCGAGCGTCGAGACGGCGAGACTTGCGAACACGGTCAGGCAGTGAAAACCGCTGCGATCGTCGAGCGTGCCGAAGGTCCATGCGAGGATCGCGCGGCTCACCTCCCACTCCTCGAGCGTCAGGTATTGGATCGTCGCGAACGCGCCGGAGACGCACATGTTCACGGCGATGCCAACGAGAAGCAGCGTCGTGACGCTCGCGCGGCCGCGCGCTGACGCGATCCATGCGACGAGCGCCGTGGTGCACAGCGCCATCACAAACGAGAACAGCGGCACGAGCAGCGCATCGAGGCCGACGCTGCTCTCGAGCACCAGCCGCGGCGCGTAACCTCCGACGATCAGGATCGCGCAGGCCGCTCCGAGGCTTGCGCCCCCCGTCACGCCGATCAGCGACGGCGAGGCGAGTGCATTGCGGAACAGGCCTTGGATCAGGCCGCCCGACAGCGCCAGTGCCGCGCCGACGCCGAGCGTGCACAGCGCGCGCCACACGCGCAGCTCGACGATCGCCTGCGTGCTGCGCTCGAGCGGTTCGCACAGCCCGAGCATCGCCCCGGTGCCTTCGAGCACCTCGCCCGCCGCGAGCGCGGAGCTGCCGAGCATCAGTGAGCCCGCCGTCAGGCCGGTGAGCAGCAGGCCATACCAAAGCGGCGCGGAGAGGACGCGGGTGCGCACGGTCATTGGCTCCTGTGCTGCGCGAGTCGGCGGGCGAGCTGCTCCACGCGCCGCTCGAGCTCTTCCGCGGCGCTGACCAGCTCTTGGGAGCCGGTGGCGAACAGCCACGCCGGCAGCGTCACGATGCGATCCTCGCGCACCGCACGCAGTCCCGCGAGGTTGGCTTCGCTGCGCAGGAGCCGCTCGGCCGCGCCGCCGCGATCCCCGCTCGGTCCCTCCCCCATGCGCAACGGCTCGCTGACGAGAATCACATCCGGGTCGAGCGCGAGCAGGTCCTCGAATGTGATGCCCGCGTGCCCCACGATTCCGCGCTCTCCCATCAGATTGCGGATTCCGAGCATCTCGAACAGCGCGTCGATCGTGGTCTGCCTGCCCGCGGTCGAGCCAGCTCCGCCGAAGTTGGAGTAGGCCAGTCCGCGCCAGCCGCGCTCGCTGCGTCGCTCGCGCAGCGCACGCGTGCGTCGATCGAAGTCCGCCAGCGCCCGCGCCGTGAGCTCGGGATCGCCGAAGGCCGCACCGGCGCCGACCAGCGCCGCCCGCGCATCGGCGAAGTCGCGCACGATCGGCAGGGCGAACACGCTCACGCCCGCGGACCGCAGCTGCGCCGAGGTCTCGGGCGCCTGCCAGGAGTCGATCACCACCAGATCGGGCTGCAGCGCGAGCAAGGGCTCGGCCAGATAGGCGTCGAAGCGCGCGATCGGCCTTGGCTCCGGGCGCCCCGCGTGCAGCACGGAGTACTCCAGTGCCTGCGAGGGTACGCCAGCCATGCGCTCGAGCCCCGCCACCGCCACCGCGATGTCGACCGCCGTCGCGCTCGCGGCGACGATGCGCTCGGGCTGAGCTGCGCTCGTCGTGCGCGCGTCCTCGACACGCGAGCATGCACCAACCGCGAGGGCAAGCGCCGTGAAGGAGCAGGCGCTGGCGAAACGCTCGAGGGCGCGGAGCTGCGGCAGGTCGTACATCGAGACACCTTGCGGCCGAAGGGAGACGCGTCGCGGCCGTGGGCATTCCGACTGCGAGCCGCGACGCGCGCGGCCCTCACGGTTGCGGGCCAGTCCCGGATTCGCACCGGGTTCCCCCACTGCACCTCGCTGCCGAGGCGCCGCGACGGGCGAGATTGGACGAGAACAGGCGCGCAGTCTACTGCGCGGCCAGCCACGCGAGGAAGCGGCGCTCGAGACCGTCCTGCGTGAGATCGACGCCGGAGAGCGGGACGGAGTAGACCTCGGACACGAGTTCCTCGAAGCCCACCGCGCTTCCCGCCTCGGCAACCTGCCGCAGGAGCTGCGCGAACTTGGCCCGACTCTCGGCCGGCTGGGGCGCGCTCTGTTCGCGCAGCCAGTGCAGGAAGCAGGACTTGTAGGCCCGGAAGAACTCGAGGTAGTCGGTCAAGAACTCGCGCGCGGGCAGCTCTTTGCCCTGCGCCACGCTGCCCAAGAAGGGCGCGCGTACGAAGGTCCGCTTCGAGGTGTCGTCGCTGCGCAGCTGGAAGAAGAGCAGGCGCTCGTCCTTGGTCTTCGCGCCGCCCTTCGCACCGCTCTTCTGGCCCTCTTGCAGGACCTTCACGAAGTAGTCCTTCCCACCACCTTCGCGCCACAGGCTCTCGGAGTTGTTGGGGGGCAGCAGGCCACCCTCGGAGCGACCGCCCGGAATGAAGGCCGTGAATCCATCCGTCGAGTTCGAGCGGCCGGAGCCGCCCGAGCGCGTGTTGTTCTCGCCGTAGAGGTCGATCACCGCCACTTGGCCGATGGCGGTCTCGAACGCGGCGTCGAGCGCGTGGCCGAAGGTGTGCCAGCACAGCGTGACCGCCGCGCGCTGGGCCACGTTCTGCAGCAGTCCCGTCGGCTCGCGCGAGTCCATCGCGACGCCCTCGCTGAGGTTCTTCAGGTTCGGCTTGATCGGCGGATATTGCAGCGCGATCACCTGCGTTTCCTGCCAGCCGAACTCGGTCCATGTGGCGAGGCCATCGTTCCAGTACAGGCTGCGCGCGCCCTCCTGGCGTTGTCCGAGGACGCCCGCGAGCTGCAGGAAGTGCTCCCGCGTGGGAGCGAGGACGAGCACTTGCGTGCGCATCGACAGCGGGGTCAGCCCGAGCATGGTGCCGCTGCGGAATCCCACGCGCAGCCGGTCGAGCGCGGGCGCGAGGCTCGCTCCACCCGCGAACGCGTCGAAGAAACGCTCACATTTCGCCGCGCCAACGCCCGCCTTGGCGGTCTTCAGGAACTTGAGCACATCCGCGATGTCCGCGCGCGCCGCGGCGACCACGCTCGCCGGCGCGCCGATCCAATCGAGCCACAGCTGGTGCGTGGCGAGCACCGCCGCGAGGGAGTCCTTGAAGTCCTCGACCCTGCCCTTGTCCGCGAGGAATTCGCGCGGAATCCGCACATCGATGGCGCCCACCTGCGCGAGCGCGTAATGCGACTCGAGCACATCCTCGAAGCTGACCTCGGCCGGAGCGCGTCCCTCGAGGGGGTGCCGTTCGAAGAATTCCTTCGCGAGGGCGGCGAAGTCCACCTCGTCGGCGCGCGCGGGCGAAACGAGGCCGACCAACAGGAGCGTGCACGACAGCCAAGAAAATCGGTGAGCGGGGCGCATGCGGTTCAGGGGCTCGGGACTCGGTGTCAGTGGAACTCACGCGCCGCCGCGCGGGTGGGCGCAACCCGTTTCGATTGCGTCAAACCGTGTCCGTGGCGTGCGCCGCTGCTCCAAACAGGAAGCGCACTGGGATCTGGATGTCCGGATGCAGGCTCTTGTGCACCGGGCAGGTGTGGGCGGCGTTCTCGAGCGCGGCTCGAGCCGCTGCGTCGAGGTTCGCGGGCACGCGGATCACCACGCCCAGCGAGCCGATGCGCCGCACCCCTGTCGCGACCATGCTCTTCTCGACCTCCACGCCGGCACCCGAGAGGTCCCAGCCGTGACGGCGAGCGACGATGCCCATGATCGTCAGCATGCACGAGCCGAGCGCCGTTGCGACGAGATCCGTCGGCGAGAACGACTCGCCCCGGCCTTGGTTGTCGACGGGTGCGTCCGTCGACAGCGTGACCGAGCTCGGGCCGTGGGTGGCGTGGCAACGCAGGTCGCCTGCGTAGCGGATCTGGATCTTGACCATGGGAACATGCTCTCCGTGAGCGCGCAGGATATCGCGCGCCGATCAGGGAGCGATGTACGCAATTGTGCCGTTGACGATCGTGAGGCGCACCGGCAGGGCGAGCCAAGCCTGCGGATCGATGGCCAGAGGATCCTCGGCGAACACGGTCAGGTCCGCTGCGTAGCCCGGCAGCAAGAGCCCGCGGCGATCGTCCTGCCGCGCGGCGCGCGCCGCTCCGAGCGTGAAGGCCGCGAAGGCCTCGGTGGGCGTGAGCCGCTGCTCTGGCAGGAAACCACCGCTCGGAGTGCCATCCGCTCGCGCGCAGGTCACCGCAGCGTAGAGACCCAGACGCGGATCCGGACTCTCGACGGGGAAGTCGCTTCCAAACGCGAGCCGCGCCGGATCACTCGCGAGACGTCGCCACGCATAGGCGCCGACGATGCGCTCCGGCCCCAGGCGCGCGGGCGCCCAAGGCATGTCGCTGGTCGCGTGCGTCGGCTGCATGGATGCGATGGCGCCGAGCGCCTCGAAGCGCTCCCAGTCCTCGCGCGCGACCACCTGCGCATGCTCGACGCGCGGCCGCAACGAGCGGAAGTCGCGCTCGATCGCGCCCTGTCGTTCGAAGGCGTCGAGCACCATGCGATTGGCCCGATCGCCGATCGCATGCACCGCGGGCTGCAGCCCCGCGCGCGCACACACGGCCACCGCACGCTCGAGTGCCTCGCGGTCGAGCAACAGAAGGCCCGAGTGCGACGGGTCGTCGTGGTACGGCTCGAGCAGCGCTGCGCCGCGCGAGCCCAGCGCCCCGTCGGCATAGAGCTTGACGCCGACGACGCTGAGCAGCTGATCCTCGCCGGTCCCAAACGGCAGCCCGCGCACGCTCGTCGCATCGAGGGTTGCGCTCCCCGAAAGGTACGCGATCGTCCGCACGCGCAGCTCGCCGCGCTCGTACAGCGCGTGCAGGATCGCGATGCCTTCGCGGTCGATGCCCATGTCGTGGATCGCCGTGAGGCCGAGCGCGAGCAGTTGCGACTGCGCCAGCAAGAAGCGTCGCTCGCGCACTTCGCGCGTCGGCGGAGGCAGAACGCGTTGCACGAGCTCGCACGCAGCATCGATGAAGACCCCCGTGGGACTCCCCTCGGCATCGAGCAGCACGCGACCGCCCGCGCCGACGGACTCGCTCGCGCGCGGATCGTGAGCGAGCGCGAGCCGCATCGCCTTTGCATTCGCGAGCAGGGCGTGCCCGTCGACGCGCTGCAGGATCGCGGGATGATCGGGGGTCGCGGCACTGAGCTCCGCGTGGTGCGGGAACTCCGGCGGACTCCACAGGTTCTGGTCCCAGCCGCGACCTTCGATCCAGGTCCCCTCGGGCAGCTCCGCCGCGCGTGCGCGCACGCGCCCGACGAGCTCTCCGTAGCTGGCGCAGCCGCGCAGGTCGACGGCCTCGAGCGCCGCCCCGAGGGCTTCGAAATGACCGTGGGCGTCCTGCAGCCCGGGCAGGGCGACACCGCCGCGCAAGTCGACGCGCTCGCAACCAGCGGCGAGCCGCTCGAGCTCGGCGAGCGCGCCGGCGGCCTGCACCTTGCCATCGCGCACGAGCAGCGCTTCGACGCTGGGCCAAGCGGATCCGCCGCCGTGGACCTCTCCGAGGTAGATGCGACCGTTGTGAATCAGCTTCGCCTCGGGACGCGGCGCGGCGCAGGTGGCGAGCACGAGCGGGAGGAGCAGCCAGACGCGCTTCATTGCGGCGCACATTAGTGCCCTCTATCGAGCTTTGCACCGTCCCTTGGCTGGAGGCCCGCGAGCCCGGGTCGTAGGCTCTGCGGCATGGCTCAATTGACAGGCAAACTGGCGCTGGTGACCGGCGCGTCCTCTGGGATCGGCGAGTGCATCGCGAGGGCCCTTGCGGCGGAAGGCGCGCGCGTCGTGCTCGCGGCCCGCCGCAGGGACAAGCTCGAGCGGCTGGGCGCGGAGCTGCCCGGTTCGGAGACGATCGAACTCGATGTGCGCGATCCGCAGGCCGTCGCACACGCGCTGCGCGCGCGACCGTTCGACCTCGCGATACCCAACGCGGGCCTCGCCCTCGGCATCGATCCCGTGCAGAAGGGCTCGCCCGCGGACTGGTCCGAGATGATCGACACGAACATCAAGGGCGTGCTGCATGTTCTCCGTGCGGTCACGCCGGGCATGATCGAGCGCAAGCGCGGCGACATCGTGCTGATCGGCAGCGTCGCCGGACGGCAGGCCTACCCCGGCGGCAATGTCTACTGCGCGACGAAGGCGGCGGTGCGCTCGCTGTACGAGTCGCTGCGCTACGACCTGCACGACACCGGAATCCGCGTTTCCACGGTCGATCCCGGGATGGTGCGCACGCCCTTCAGCGCTGTGCGCTTCAAGGGGGACGGCGAGCGCGCGAGCAAGGTCTACGCCGGCGTGGACTACCTGCTTCCGGAGGACATCGCCGACATCGTGCGCTTCGTCGTCACGCGGCCCGCGCGCGTCAACATCGGGGAAGTCGTCGTGTGGTCGAAGGACCAGCTGAGCGCCGTGCAAGTCGCGCGCCGCCTCTGAACGAGGTGCGGCTCACGCGGGCAAGAGTCCGCGCGCGTGGCACAGCTCCGCATTGAGCACCGCGGCCCCCGCGGCGCCGCGCTCGACATTGTTGCCGAGCAAGAACAGCTTCGTGCCGAACAGCGGGCAGGGCCGGATGCGGCCCACATGGACGGACATGCCGCCGTCGCGATCGACATCGAGGCGCGGCTGAGGCCGCTCGTCGCTCGCGTGCAGCACGAGCGGAGTGGTCGGTGCGCTCGGAAGCGCGAGTTCCTGCGGCACGCCGCGCCAGCTCTCGAGCGCGGACCGCACCAGCTCGAGGCTCGGAGCTCCGCGCAGCTCGAGCGAAACCGCCTCGCTGTGGCCATCGATGACCGGAACGCGATGACACATCGCCGACGCGACGAGCGCCGCGGGCTCGATGCGCTCCCCCACCCGGCGACCGAGCAACTTGCGCAGCTCGCTCTCGACTTTTTCCTCCTCGCCGCGGATGAAGGGGATGACATTGCCGAGCGCGTCGAGGCTCGGCACGCCCGGATAGCCCGCGCCCGACACGGCCTGCATGGTCGCGACGAACGCGCGCGAGATGCCGAAGCGTTGTTCGAGCGGCGCGAGTGCCATGGCGAGCACCGCCGTCGTGCAGTTGGGATTGCAGACAATTCCGCCGCTCCAGCCGCGCCGGCGCCGCTGCATGTCGAGCAGCGCGAGGTGCTCCGGGTTGGCCTCGGGCACGAGCAGAGGCACGTCCTCGTCCATGCGGAACGCGCTCGCGTTGGAGAACACCAGCGCACCCGCCCGCGCGAGCTCGGGCTCGATCTCGGCCGCCACCGCGGCATCCAGCGCGGAAAATACGACCTTCGCGCGCAGCGCGTCCGCGCGGCACGGCAGCACCTCGCGCTCGCCCAGTCCGCCGTAGGAAGGCAGGCTCGGGATGCGCCAAGCGCAGGCCGCGTCGTAGCGCCGTCCAGCCGAGCGGTCGCTGGCGACGAGCTCCGCGACCTCGAACCAAGGGTGGCGAGAGAGGCGGGCCACGAAGCGCTGGCCGACAGCGCCCGTGGCGCCGAGGACTGCGACGGGAATGCGGGGACGAACCGTCATGGTGCGCATCTTCGCCAGTGCGACGGAGCGTGCAACGAGTGAAAAGACTTTTCGCTCCACAGCGCAGGACTCGCGCCTTCCTCGTGTCTCCATCTC
>Ga0194121_10006336_pt1 | contig 15881 bp, 13 predicted proteins | sample TA2MahCa50mmetaG_FD_148609 | JGI IMG/M metagenome (GOLD analysis project Ga0194121, IMG submission 148609) | Freshwater microbial communities from Lake Tanganyika, Tanzania - TA2015020 Mahale Deep Cast 50m | ecosystem: Environmental > Aquatic > Freshwater > Lake | place: Tanzania: Lake... | reverse complement strand
CAGAAGCATGGTCGTCAATCGACACACGAGGCATGCGGTAGGGATCCTCCGTCAACGACCTAAATCGCGGTTCCGTCGTCCAAGCGGACTGATACCCTGCCTCCTGAATCGCCTGAATGACGCGTGCATCAAAATCGCCGCTGGGGAAGGCAAAGTGGCGGACAGGTCGTTGTGTCCATCCCTCCAGCAGGTTCTTCGAGACCAGGAGTTCCTTGGCCAGTTCGTCAACCCCAAGCTGAGATAGTTGGGGGTGTGTATGCGAGTGGCTGCCGATCACGACAAGCCTGGGGTCCACGGAACGCAGTTGGTCCTGGGAGGCGAGTCGAAACTGTCTAAGATATGCGCCCGGCGCTTCGCCAAGCTGCTCGAGCGCGCGTTGGATGAGCCCGCCCTGCTGGACGGGATCCGTTTGTTTAATCGTTCGATTGACCGCCGCTGCCATATAATCACGATTCCACTGGTTAAGTTTCCAGTACCGTCCTCGCCACTCGATTTCCTTGCGCGTGGTGAATAACACGGCTGCGCGGATACGATCGAACCAGAACACATCAGGCGTCCCTACCAGCGCAGTGGGGACAAACCAGGTTGCAGGAATCTTGTGTGCGGCAAGGATGGGAACAATGTCATCCACGAAGGAGGCATAGCCGTCATCGAATGTGATCGTGACAAAGGGTCTGGTTATGCAGCCCGATGGTCCGGTAAGGAAGGTCTCCAGATCGACCACGTCGGCGTGTTTACGCAAGAACGCCGCATGGGCCGAAAAGACGTTCGGGTCCACATTGTGGTAAGTGAGGGCAATCTGTCGCACCCCGTGATACAGCTTGTTCATGAGCCACAAGACCCCGGACCTATACAGCAAGGGCAACGCGAGGATCTTGACCATATGCCGGAGCTGCATTCTGGCCTAGCCTTCTGCTCGCGTGCCGACCAACGTCACCACTGGCCCAGTGGCTGCCCCATCGCCCGATACTTGTCCAGACCATCCAGCCAGGCGCCAGTGTTGTCCACTTTCCTTGCCCAACTCATGAGGCACCGCGTGCGATACCCGTGCCAGGGACCCGGTGCAGCCTGTCACCAACACCCGCCGCTGTTTCCAGATGCTATCCTTCATGCCTTCCCTATGCGAATCTTTCGACGCAAGTCGCTATCGACCGGCCGCGATGTCCTGGTGCGTAACGATTTTGAATTCTGGAAGCGGAAATATCATTTTTCCGCCGGCCTTCAGAAACTCTCTTTCCTGCTCGGGAATCTCCTTGCCAAAGTGCCAGGGGAGCACCAGCAGATAGTCCGGCTTATCCCGCCGGTATTGGTCAATCGAGACAATGGGAATCAGCGTGCCCACGGTTTTCTTTCCCCACTTATCAGGATTCTTATCCGTCGCGGCTTTGAGCAGCTTCGTATCCAGATCGAAATACTGCAGCAGCACATTGCCCTTCGTCGAGGCGCCGTAAATGTAGACCACTTTCCCCTTCGCCGTCTCCTGCTGGAGAAAGCTCCTGACTTGATCTCGTATTTTGTCTACCCGTTTAGTGAATTCCTTATAAACCTGGCTGCCATGCAGTCCCAGCCGCGCCTCGTAGTCCTCCAGCTCCTTGATGCGCGCCTCCGCTCCAGGAAAAGCCTTCACTGCAGCATCGGCATGCTTGATGTAGCACCGGTAACTCCCCCCATTCACATCGTTCAGCTCCACGTCGAAGATCGCCATCTTGTGGCGCGACAGTAGATTACGAAGAGACAGCAGGGAGTAATACTGCAGGTGTTCATGGCAGATATTGTCAAATGCGTTCACCTCCAGCATCGTGGGCAGGTAGCACATTTGGATGATCCAGAGTCCGTCCTTTTCCAAAGCCTGCGCGATATCGCGGACAAAGCCGTTGGGGTCTTCAAGATCATAAAACATGGCGATGCTCGTGATGATCTTTGCCTTCGCCCCGCCGAACTCTCGCTGAAACGCCTTGTAGTTCCAGTAGTCGTTGACGATCTTCGTCGTACCCACCGATGCCAGCGGCGCCAGGTTTTCGGCGGGTTCAAAGCCCACTCGCTTCAGGTTCTTGTGGCGGTACGAACGCAACAGGGTTCCATCATTCGGGCCCGTGTCAAGCACCATATCGCCGTCTTTCAGGGGGATAAGCTTCTCGGCCTTTTCCGTGATATCGGACAGGGCCGCCACCATCGTGGTGCTGATACCGGACTTGTACCAATATTTCTTGTACATCAACTCCGGCGGTGTCGTATGCCGCAACTGCAGCAACTTACACGCATTGCACAAGACCAACTCCAATGGGATCGGCAAGCCTTGCTGGTCCGGCGCATCGACAAAGTTGGTGATGTATTGCTCGCCAAGCGACATGATGGGTGTCAAGTCGGCAGACTCGCACGTCCGACAAGTGGTTCGAATCTTCACGTTCATATTGTGCGTATGCTCCTTTCTTAATGTACCGGAGGACAGGGGATGACGATCGTGTCCGCGAGGAGGGCCAGGGTAGCTTCAGGCCTGACAGCAATCAAGGGGTTGGCTGTCCTCTTGCCGTCTATGCCAGCGAATGGTCTCTTCCAGCCCCTCCTCCAAGCCACTGTTCGGCGCCCAACCAAGCAAACGTTTGGCTTTTTCCGTTTGAGCCGTCAAGGTCATGACCTCATCCGGCCGATACGGCAAGGCTCCCCATTGCAAAGACTGTTGATTGCGCGTGAGCCGTGCAACGATTTCGCCGATGTGTTTCAACGTCACGGGACGTCCACCGGCCAGATTGATGATCTGTCCGGAGGGAAACGTCTCTGACTCAGCCAGCCGTACATACAGATCGACGGCGTCTCTCACAAAGGTATAGTCCCGTATTTGAGCTCCTCCAGAAAGAGCGATCGGCCTCTTCGAGAGGCACGATCGAATTAGCTGCGGAACAAACTTATCGCCCCGGTCGGCTGGACCGTAGATGCCGAACGGGCGAACTACCGCCGCCGGCATTCCCAAGGTTCTCGACAGTTGCAGGACCAGGAGTGTTGCAGTCGCCTTGGTAACCCCGTACATGCTGATTGGCTCGAGGACCTCATCTTCCGTAACCGGCACGGATTTGTTTCCGTACTCGAAACAGGACCCACTATGGATGAACCGTTGTGTCCCTGCCTCCGCCGCTTCCTGAAAGAGAATTTGTGTCGCACAGATATTGATCCTCACGCCTTCCTCGAATGATTGCTCGGCGTAATTCATGCCATAGGCGGCGCAGTGGATGACGATGCGGGGCTGTCCCTGCTGCAGCACCCGGCGGATCGAAGCACTGTCCCCGAGGTCCATGGGCATCCAACGAACACGATCGGCGACGTCAGCCAGCCGCGAACGGTCCGCCTGCGAACGGTACGTCGCGGTCACATCATGGCCCCCGCCGACCAGCGCGCGTACCAGGTGTGCCCCCAGAAAGCCGGTCGCACCAGTGACCAGGATCCGCACGCCCGTCCTTGTCATTTCCATGCCCGCAGCAGGATCACCAGACCTTCCACGGCGCCTTCCCGGCTTCCCAAAGAGACTGGAGCAACTGCTTCTCTCGGAGCGTATCCATGGGGGCCCAAAAGCCATGATGCTGATAGGCCATCAACTGCTGATCCTTCGTCAGATTGCGCAATGGATCGAGTTCCCACGGCACTGAATCGTCTGCAATATAATCGAGGGCGCCCGGTTCCAGGATGAAAAATCCGCCGTTGATCCACCCGCCATGTGCCTGGGATTTTTCGTGGAATTCGATCACCCGTCCGTCTTCAAACACGAGGTCGCCGAATCTGGATGGTGGCCGTACAGCCGTGACCGTCGCCAGCCTCCCGTGCGACCGGTGGAAGGCCAGGAGCGCATTCAAATCGATGTCCGAGACTCCATCACCGTATGTCACCATGAATGTCCGGCCACCGATCCACGGCTTCAGACGCTTGATCCGCCCACCCGTCTCGGTCTTGAGCCCGGTATCGACGAGCGTCACGTTCCAGTCTGGCGCATTGTTGCCGTGATACTGAACCTCGCCCGTGGACAGACGCACCATGAGATCGGCCGTGTAGGTATGGAAGTTCAGAAAGTATTGCTTGATCACTTCCCCCTTGTATCCCAATGCCAGCGCGAAATCTCGACAACCAGCCGACGCGTAAATATTCATGATGTGCCAGAGGATCGGCTGCCCTCCGATCTCCACCATCGGCTTAGGCCTGACCTCTGTCTCCTCCCGCAGACGACTCCCCACTCCGCCGCAGAGGATGACGGCAGGAACGCGCTCCTCAGACAAGCTCATCGAGAAACCTCGCATCACTCCGGTTTAACCGGGAAACCCCGTCTCCCAGCACCCGCTGGTACAGGGCGGCGTACTGTCCGACACCCTTCGCGAGATCGAAGCGGCGTCCCGCAGCTGCCCGGCATCGGTCTCTGATCGTCTGATCGCCCAGAAGAGACGGAAGGAGCTCGACGGCTTGCTCGAAATCCTCGAGGTCTGTGCCTTTTAAGACCAGGCCGACTCCTTCTTCCTGGACGATTCGACCTGAATCGCCGACGCCGTCGTTGATAATGATCGGCACCCCCGTCGCCAGAAATTCTCCCAGTTTCGTGGCCGCAGAACCCCTTTTTGAGAAGGCGGGCTTTATGAAGAACAGTCCGACATCCATCAGGCGGACATGAGCGGGCATCTCGGCGAAGGGAACGCGCGCAAGGACGAATTGCTCATCGCTGATCCCCGCCCCAAGGAGATCCCTTCGCAACTGGTCATGATCTTCCCGCGTCACCAGCAAGAGCTTGACGTTGTCCATGCGCCTCACGAGATACGACAAGCAGGCGAGCATCGGCTGACGTAGATACCAGTTGCTCATCGTGCCGGTGCACCCGATGACGAGGCGGCCATCCAGACCATACCGGTGAATCAGACTCCGATCCTTAGGACCAGGCGAGAACCAGTTCAAATCCGTGCACGTCGGGATCACCGACACGGCCGTACGGGACGGGAGGGTATAGCCCAGCTCCCGGATGGCGTTGAAGCCGTCCTCCGTCAGGGAGACGACCGCATCGGCTGCCCGGAAGAAAAGGCGCTCGCACTTCTTGGTGACCGCGTAAACCACGCTCTCGCGTGACCAGTGTCCGGCGTCCACCTTCTCTTCCGGCCAGAACCCGCGCATATCGAATACGAATTGCGCCCCGTTCAGTCTCTTCAGCATAACGGCGATCAATGCCGGGACGTATCCGCGGGCATGAATGATATCGACTCGCCGCCGCCGGCAAATCCAGATCCCTCGCATGAACCCGACGACCACGTCCCAGAGGGTGGACAGCACGTGCGGCCATTTGTGGTATCGGCATGGCACCCATCGAATCCCTGCGCCCGCGAGGGTTCCAGAGAGCCGCAAGAAGCTCCCTCTGTCCCTGAGGTCTGCCTGCTTTTCGAAGGACAATACAGTTTGTCGGTAGACCGGCGCCAGCCCAACCAGGTAATTGACCACCTGCGATTGTCCGATCGGTTCCAAGAGACCGTCGTAAGATATGTACAGAACCTCCATGGCAGCCTGACGGCTGGAGTCAGGATGACGCGTGGAATGCATGTCGCGGCCTTGTCCCTCCTCCGAATTCCTTGCGGCCTTTCCGTCCGGATTCACACCCAGCTCCCACTGTCCGCAGCTACGCTTCGGATCCGACGCACGTTCACTGATGCCCTCATCATCTTCCCGGGCACACAGGCAGATCCTTCTACCCGGAGTCGCCTTGAGGCGTCCAGGTCAAGCATCATTGACGACCCTGCAGATGGCCCTGATGTCGTCCTCTTCAATGTCGTCATACATGGGCAGGCATACCGCCCTTCGCGCTAGGCGGTCGGTGACAGATAGCCTGGTGAGTTTCGGGAATCGACGCCCGAAGGGCTGGGCGTGCACCGGCTTCGCGTAATACTCCCTCAATTGCACGCCCCGAGCGGCCGCATGACGGATGACTTGATCTCGATCCTTTCCGACGGGCGAGAGCGCGGGGAAGAACGGGTAGGTCGACCTTTCACCTTTCTCTTGGAATACGAATCCGCGCAGACAATCACGATAACAGGCAGCGGCGGCGCGCCGCCGCTCAACACTTGATGGGAGCTGCCTAAGGCTGTGCAAGCCGATGACAGCCTGGAATTCAGTCATTTTGGCGTTGAGGCCCGTGAATTGAGATATCCTCTCGCGATTCAGTCCGAAATTCTTCATGTCCTCGATGCGCGCGATCAAATCCGCGTCCTGACTGGTCACGATGCCGCCTTCGCCGACGGCGAACGGCTTGGTCGCGTGCACCGAGAAGAACTCAGCCGTGCCCTTGGTACCTTGCGGGGTCCCATCGCCATAGTGGCCACCGAATCCTGCCGCCGAATCGATCAGAAGGGGCACATCCAAGCGGCGGGCGATCTCCTGCCAGGCTTCGACATCAGACGGCGAACCAAAGGTATTGCAAAGAAGGATGGCGCCGATCTTGTCCTTCCTCTTGAGGATATCTTTCTCATGGTTGGGATCCATTTGCCAGTGCGAGGCATCAACGTCGGCGAAAAGCGGCACGAGCCCAGCCCAATCGATCGCCGACACAGTGGCCACGAAGGTGTAACTGGGGACCAACACCTCACGTCTCTTACTATTGACGGACGCCCGCAGGCCAAGCATCAGCCCGGCCGTACAATTGGAGACTACCGTCACTCTCGTGCCGTCCAGACACTCCCTGATTTTGGCCGTCAAGAGCCTTTCGAACGGGCCCATATTCGAAAACCAGCGGTTGCGATAGATCTCCTTGAGATCCGGCAATATGTCCTCCAGATCGGGAACGCTCGGTTTCAGGAACGGGTATCGGGTTTTCATGGATTCTGCCGCGGTGGTTGCACGTGTGCCCTGGGTTTCTTCATCCGTCGTTTCTTCCGGCGTCAGGCGCGCCTCGTTCAGATGCGAATTGCCCAGTGCCGCAATTTCTTCCTTCGGGTCGCGGGAACGCCCGCCACCATGGTCATCGGCTCGTCAATGTCTTGAAGGACCACGGCGCCCGCCGCCACGACCGTGCCGGTCCCGATCAAGACGCCGTTGGCGATCGTGGCGCCTATGGCGACGAAACTGCCATCCTCCAGGACGACGCCGCCGCCGAGCGTGCTGTTGGGTGAGCACGTGGTGAAATTCCCCAGCCGGCATTGGTGCGACACGACGGCTCCGGAGTTGATCAAGACATGGTTTCCAATAGTGACTTCGGCCGTTATGACCGCGAGTGGGCCGACGACACAACCATGACCGAATGTGACGCCGGGCCCGACGCAGGCCTGAGGGTGTATCAGATTCGTGAACCGAAACGCTTGGAGGCGCTCGGCCAGCTTCCTTCTTCCGAGAGGGCTGCCGACAGCCAGTACCAGGTCGACGGTGTCCTTTAGGGGACGGAGATTGGCAATGTCGATGACCTTGGTGCCGCAGACTTTTTTCCCCTTGGGAGCGTCATCTTCGGAAAAAAACAGGACCCGTCTGTTCGATGCCCTGGCAATCGCCCAGACTTCGCGGGCGTGACCGCCGGCTCCGATGAGGCCCAAGGGCCTCGCTCCCTTTCCCATAGCTCAGGATCCGTTCCCCGCTTTCGACATCTCAATCGCTCCGACGTTCTCGCGCGGTCTTCGCAGAGCGAAAGCCGCGCGATTGATTCGATGCAAAAAGCCTTTCGGTAGCAGAGAGAGGCCAAGGCCGGCGAGAACCCGCGGATGGAAGATCTGTGGAAGATGGAAGCGGACAGCTTCACGCAGGCATTCCCGAGCCCAGGCCCGGTCCTCCGCCACCCTGATCCCTAGCCAAGCCAGCCCCCGCAGATGTCGCGCCATGAAGAGCGCCCAATGACCATGCAGATGCTTGGGGAACTCGGGATTGCCGGGGAGCCTGTTGAATACCTCAAGGAACACCTCCTTGTTGAACTTGATCGCCTTCCCATAATTTTGGAGGTGGTCTCTCATCACAACGAGGGGCTCGTTGAGGAAGAAGAACTTGTATGTCAGCGCCATCCGAAAGAAGACGCCCTCGCCTTCACACATGGTATCTTCCCCGAAGAGGTAGCGGAACCTGCACGCTCGGCGAACCAACGGTGAGACGGGATTGATGCCCCCCTGGGCATGGAACTTCAGGAACAGGTCCTCCAGGATGTCGCCCGAGGACTGGAGGCTGCTGGCGAGCCATTGATCGCCCGTCACATCGTTCAGTCGATAGCCCGGAGAATACACCACGCCATAGTCATCTCCCAACTTTGAAAAGCACTCGAGCTGGCGTTCAAGCTTGCGTGGCAAATAGTAGTCATCGGAATGGAGCTGCGAGATGAATTCGCCCCGCGCCATCTTGATCGCCTCGTTCCACCGGGCTCCCGTCAGGACATTATCAGGGTGCAACAGGAGCCGTATCCGTCGATCAAGCGAGGCGTAGCGCCGAACGACATCCACCGTTTCATCCGTCGAACCATTGTCGCTGATAATAAGTTCCCAATCGCCAAAGGTCTGCTGAAGGACGCTTTCCACGGATTGCCCGATCCAGCGGCCGTGATTATAGCTATAAAGGATGACGGAAACCTTCGGTGACATCTGAGCCTCAGAAAAGATGGTGCGGCTTTGCTTTTGAAGAGGACGGCTTGAATGCCCTCACGAAATCCCAAGAGACGCCCGTGATTAACCCTTTCCTCGGTTTGCTTGTTAAGATGCTCATGCGGCGCGCCGAAGTGTCAGCCATGGGACCGTCTTTCCCAGATGGTGATGGTTGGACCTCGTGATCTGCCCCGGGAGAAGAGCGGCCAGTCCCTGACCAGGCGGTAGTCCTCGTCCATGAGGTGCGGAAACGCGGACGTGAATGCGACCGTTGTTGTGACGGCATCCAACGCGGACCCCAGTCAGAGCTTTCTCGCTGTGTAGATCCATGAGTAAATGCAGTAGTCGTCGACGATCGGCTTGAACCCGTATCTTTCGAGCTCCTCTCGGACTACGTGGTGGTTACGTAGGAAATGATGCTGCTCGGGACGCTCCTCCACCATAGTCGCGTAAAGTGCCCGGAAAGTCTTGGAAACCAACCCCAGGACGGCGGAGGCGGCCTCCACAGCCAGGAAGGTCCGGTAGCGCCCTGGCTCGATGACGAAGACGAGGCCCCCGGGCTTGGTCACTCGCTCGATCTCGGCACAGGCCTGGCGGTAGGCTTCGTCGCCCTTCAAGTGATGGAGCACGCAGTAGACGAAGACGGCGTCGAAAAAGTCGTCCCCGAAAGAGAGTTTCTCAGCCTTGTCTGGCTTGACCTGGGACCGCAAAAGCTCCGGGATCTTGGCGATTAAGGCCTCCTCCGGCTCAACGCCGTAGATCTCCTTAAAACCCCGCGAGGCAAAGTAAGCCAAGAACGGTCCCGAGCCGCAGCCCAGGTCCAGGACCCGGGCCGTCCGGTCGGTCAAAAGCTCCTCCAGGCGGGCGCGGCCCACCATCAGCGAGCGATGGAAACGGGCAAGAGGACTCTCCACGAGGACGGTGGCGTTCTCGTTCCACTGGTCCGTGTTCAGGGTAGGACTCTTGGACTCCTGGCTCAAGAGGCTCTCCCTGCCAGGCGAAAACGGCCTAGATCGCGCCTGGCCTCCAGGTGGAGTTTCCAGAGCCAGCCAGCCGCACAAAAGGAATCCCAGATCGTTATCTTGGAGTGCCCCTTGGTGCGGGCGAGCAAGGTGATCGGCACCTCGACAATCAGGCAGCGGTCAGGTGCAGAACAAAAAGGCTCTCGATGAAGCAAGGAGTGCCTGATCGAGCGCACCAAATCCCAAATCTCCCGAGGAATGCGCTCGAGGAAGTAGAGGCGGAAGGCTCCGATCTCGTCGTATGGCATATCGAGCAAAACCTTCGTCACGTGGTGGGCCATGGGGGTGCAGACCAGGCACATCGGGTTCCAGTCAGGCAGGCCGTCGGAGCGCTCGAATCTCGTGTGGACCGCAACGCACATTTCTTGGCCTGGGCAAGGAAATCGGGAACGTACTTAGTGGGGTGAGTGAAATCGCAGCCCATGGTGATTAGAATTCTTCTCCTGGAATCGTAGGCCTGACAAATTCCAACCTGATGAGCGGATCCAAAGCCGGTCTTTTCGGTCCATGAATGACTTTCATTGCCGGATGTTTTTTCGCCACTCCCTTATCCACTCCAATCTGCGAGGAGCCCCCAATAATGGATCTGCTGCCTCGCTTCGAAGGTAGCCTAGATGATCCCCGTACTGCGCGCACCCAACGTATCAGGCAGGGGACCGTCTTTCCCAGATGGTGATGGTCGGACCTCGTGATCTGCCCCGGGAGAAGAGCGGCCAGTCCCTGATCAGGCGGTAGTCCTCGTCCATGAGGTGCGGGAACGCGGCCGTGAATGCGACCGTCGGCGCGATGGTTGCCAGGACGGCGTATCTGCGTCGGATGCCCTCCTTGATCGCCTCCCGTTTCTCGCCATAGTCCTCGGTCATGCCCATGCCGGTGAGTTCTTTGCCGAGCGGGCTGTCCTGGCCACTCGTCGTGATAAGGTAGCGGGGATCGTCCCTGGTGATGGCTTCCGAATCCAGCATACGGACCTTGAGGATCTCGAACGCCCTGGCGTTGTCATACAGGTTATCGTAGTAGGCGAGCCGCAGCGTCGCCATCCGCCCGGTCCCTTTGTGCTCCATCACGAACGCGATGTCGCGTTTCACGGTTGCGGGATTCTCCACAAGTGGCGGGCCATACGTGGGAGCCGTAAGAATGTAGCCTTCCGCCATGATCGTGGCCCCCTCTGGAATATGCTCCTCGATCCAGGTCTTGGCCGTCATCTTGGTGTTGAGACTACGCATCACTTGCACGAGTCTGACGGAATCCAAGAACGTCGGAGTCACCACGACCGCGGCGAGAACAAGACTCGCTCCGAGGCTGCCTCTGCCTCGAAGCTTCTCCACGACGGCGTCCAAAAGCCTGGCCGCAAGGATAAGCAGGAAAGCACCGGCCGGCAGCAAGTAGTAGGCGAACCCCACTGCATGCATGAACAGGAAATAGAAGGAGACCGGGAAAGACAGCATCAGAAGGTCCCACTTCGAGCGATTATAGAGGGCGAAGCCGAGGCCCAGGAGCGACGCGAGCTCGAGAGGGATTCCGAGGCCGTTGCGCAGGTGATGCGTGAACAGGAATAGCCAGGCGTTCCCGTCGGGATTGTGACCAAGGACCTGGCCACCCAACCTGTGGAAGACATCCTCGTAGAAAGCGACCGGATCGAGAAGGAACTGCGGCATCCCGACGCAGAATCCGACGACCATGAAGATGGAGCCGAGTATGGCAAGACGAACGAGTGCGTCGGTTCTACGTTCGTAATCCCCACTTTTCATGAAAGCGGCAACCGCCAGGGTGACGACTCCAAAACCCGCATGATACTTGCATGCCGCGGCGAGGCCGACGAGTGCGGCGGCGGCGCTGTAGAAGCTGCGCTCCTTCGGCTGTTCCACGCTCCGGACCGCGAAATAGGTGGCCAGCATCAGCAGGAAGACAGAGGGAATGTCCGCCAGCGCCAGAAAGGACATCTGGAACATCAGCAAAGAGAAGGCAGTGAACAGGCTCGCCACCAGGCCTACACGCTGATGGTACACCCTTGAGGCGATCGCATAGGACAGCCACACCGTCCCCACGCCGCACAGCACGACTGTCATCCTCGCCAACAAAAAAAATGAAGTCGGGTCCTTGATGTAGGCGAGGAGAAAGTCTGTTGAGGAGACGAAAAAGCCCAGCATACGGCCCAACACGAAATACGCTGCGTATTCCATGAACAAGACTTGTGGGTATAGGGCACCGTGAAAGGATGAGGACATTTTGAGCGTTCCCGTACCGAAGCGGAGCGCATTCTCAATGTAGGACGTTTCGTCCAGAGAGCAAAAATTGGGCAGATCCGAGGCAACAGGAAGAACTCTCATCCCCAGCGAAGCGATAAGGACCGTTAGCAGAAGAGCCGTCTCTCTCTTGATCTTCAGGCTACCCTCCTCTCTCTGAGAGAACAGTCACTTGGCAGCCAAATCACGTCGGGGTCATGCGGTACCGGGTCTCGATATCTCTATCGGTCTTGCCGCGGATTCGAGGCCGTAGGTACGGTCCACCACGTACAGTGGCCGGCCCTGTACTTCTCGGTATATCCGGCCGACATATTCGGCCACCACGCCGAGCGAGATGAGTTGAAATCCGCTGAAGAAGAGTATTGCCACCATCGTGCTCGCGTATCCCGGTACATCCTGGCCAAATATGACCGTTCGAAGGATCAGCACGCATGCGGCGAGCAACGCCAGGCTGGAAAGGGAGAACCCAACGTAGGTCCATACCCGTAATGGCCGCGTGGTGGATGACATGATGGCCTCGAGCGCATAGCCCCAGAGAAACAGGCTTGTCGATTTGGATTTGCCGGTCGGCCGCGCCGGACGGTCGAACAAGACAGCGGTGCTCCGAAATCCGACCCACGTCGAAAGCGCACGCAGGAACCTTGCACGCTCGGGCAGACTGCGGAGAATGTCGACAATTCTCCGGTCCAGCAGCCTGAAGTCACCTGTGTTCATCGGAATCGGCATCTCGCTGACAAAATTGAACAATTTGTAGAACATGGCATTCGCCACCCGCCTGACACCGGTCTCAATGCCCGAGCTGCGCCGCGTCGCATACACGACATCAAATCCTTCCCTCCATTTGTGAACCAATTGAGGAATCAACTCGGGTGGGTCCTGCAGGTCCGGGTCCATCAAGATCACGGCTTCTCCTGCAGCATGATCAAGCCCGGCAGTGAGAGCAGCCTCCTTGCCGAAGTAGCGTGACAGGCTGATCACCTTGATGTCCGGGTTTTCCTCGCGCCATGCCAGGAGCTTGCCCAGCGTATCGTCCTTGCTCCCGTTGTCGACGCATATGATTTCATACGGCATGTCGAGTTTTTTGAGTTCACAGAGGAGATGCTCAAAGAGCATGTCGATGACACTGCTCTCATTGAGAAAAGGTATGATCACCGACAGCAGCACTTTGTGGTCTCTCTCCGATCTGCTCATGGCAGCTCAGAACCGGACCGGATGATTCCGGCTTCGCGTCCGATATTCCGTTGGAAGACGGTATTCCAGATGTCCTTCAGCAGCGTTCGATCCTCAATCTGAAAGAGCTGAAACCGGATGACGACGGCATACAAGCATGTGGTGCCCCCGGCGAGCGCGGCCACCGGTGCATATCGTTCCGGCAGGTACAGCAGGCTCGCGCAGACCACGAGCACCGGGGCCGCGAAGAGAGCAAGCCGCATGGTCCGGGCTCCCGTCCTTCGCTGGGACAGGAACATCGTGCAGAGGGCGCAGGCGGTGTACCCGCATACCGTGCTAATTGCCGCTCCCTTGATCCCCCACTGGGGAATCAATAACCAGGACAGCAAGGCTTTGACGGAGACCGACAGCACGAACACCTTGGCCAGGGCCGCCGTGGCGCCATAGGCGCTCAACAGCGGATCGAACGCGTTGAAGAGTGACAGCGCGCTGCTAGCGACGATCAGGACGGCGAGCGCAGGCAGCGCACCGGCAAAGGCTTCACCGAACACTAACGGAACCGCGGGAATGATGGCAAACAGCGCGGCGCTGAACAGCACCGAGGTGGCGAAGAACCAATACGGCAGGACGCGATCAAGGAACATCCTGATCCCATCCTCGTCCTCGTTACCGGCCAGCACCGAGAAGTGGGGCAGCAGCAGCGTGGAAAACGTAATGGTTACCTGCTGGATGACTCCGGCCAGCTGGCCTGCCAGTGCGTAAAGGCCGACCTCGGGGATGGAACGGAACCATTTCAAGAACACAAAATCCAACCAATTGTTGCCGAAGAGTCCCATCCACGTCGTCAGGATAAACGGCAGCGAAAAGCGCAGGAGCGCACGGGAAACCGAGGGATCCAAGGCGACTGGCAGGAACGTCTTCCTCCCGAGTACCGCCACCGCCCAGGCCGACAGCAGCAAGGCGCTGGCGGCATAACACCCGACCACGGTCAACGGATGGCTGATCCACGAAGCGGGCAACAACGCGACGAGGGCCAAGCTGGCGCCCTTTTCGAAAAACATCACGGCCCCGTACCGGGACATCTCCTGGCGCGCCTGGAAGACCGCCCCGAGACTGTTCAGGACGTACACGAGCAGGAAGTGCAAGAACAGAAGGCCCAGGCCCCATTCGGGTATCCTCAAATACGCGGATAACGGAGCCCGGGCTCCGAGTAAGACGGCCGCTGCCAGGGCCAGCAGGGGCGCCATGATCGAGAGCCGAGCCCAGAAAGCCCGCACGATCGCTCCATGTTTCACGAATTCCTGGGAGCCGAACCGAATGAAGCCGACCTGCGTCCAGTTTACGATGAGGAGCAGTAGGATCTGCGAGATCATGAGCAACAGCGCCAGTCGGCCGAACTGCTCCACTCCCAGCCGCCGCGTCAGGACGATGTTGATGGCCAGCGATAATACGAGGGCGCCGTAATTCCCGGCCCCGACCGCCAGGAACCCCCTCACAAGCTGTCCACGCTGCTGCACGTCCCCCCACATCAAACCGATCCATGCCTCGCCTCGATGCCAGAACGCTCACCCATCACCGTTACCGCCGGCTCCACGATGCGGATCTTCGTCAACCCCTGCGCTTCAAACCAGCCGAACACCTCCGGATACGAATGATAGGATTGATACGTTGGCGAGTAGCAATCGAAGGTGTCCAGGACTCGCCAATGCCAATCAGGGTCCATGTTGATCGGAAAGATACCGAGCCCGATGTATCGGAGGATAGGAATCCGGTTAACATAGTACAGAGGAATAGCCACATGGCAGAGTGCGTAAAGCAGCCGTTTTGGCAGCTTGGGGGTAATCCGGCGCCAAAAGTTCGTGGACATCACATAAAACTTGTTCTGATTCGTGTAGACGGTGACAACCACGCTTCCTCCCACCTTCAGATGCTTCGGGAGTTGCTCGAATGCCTCCCGGCAATTCGGGGTGTGGTGCAGGACGCCAAGGCTATAAATAAGATCGAACGCATCGCGTTTCAATGGAAGCCGAAACACATCAGCCTGGACAATGTGCATTCGCGGGTGCTCGCCCATGTTCTTGAAGGCTGCATCGACGGCAAAGCTGAGGTCGACACTGATGACGGTGGCCCCATACTTCAGCGCGATCGCTGCGAACCGCCCGGTTCCACAGCCGACGTCGAGGACGAGCTTGCCTTTCAAATCCTCGAGGGGGAACGGCATTGACTGCCGGAAACGGTCCTCCGAGTCGGTCCGTCCGCTTTGGCTGTCCACCTGGGTGGTCCGGTGCAAGTTCCACTCGAAGCTGAAGTTGTCCACATAACTGTCTCCGGGCACGAAGCGAGGAATCGAGTTTTGAATCGGATAGGAATTCTGACAGCGCGCACAGTTCAATTTTCCCTCGCGGATTTCATCCCCTTCCTGCCGAAGCACCTCACAGACCAAAGTCTGCCCACAGCCGGGACACCGTAACCATTGCAATAATGACAGTTTCATCGATCCACGCTCACTCCCACTTTTAAGGAACCACCACTTACCGATGATTGCAGCCAGCTATCCGCTGAGGGAACCTGACGAGACAGGAGCAAGTCTACGTAGCCTGATAGACTGGCCTCCTCGATCACTCGATCCCACAGGATCGGCCGAGGTCTGGGAGGCGGGGAGAGAAGGAACGCAGCAAACCCAAGCTCCTTACAGAATCGGATGACCTCCTCCGGCTTATCACCGGATTCCTTGAGCAGGTCCGGGTCAAACTCCAGGATGATCTGACATCGGTTATGCCCTGACAGAGGTATAGTCAGAAAGTGTGGAAATAGGAAAAGGGCGGTGACATCCTTTCGGGTGACCAAACCCACCGGGCCGAGGCCCGGCCATGAAAGGAGGCACCGCC
>Ga0194121_10006335_pt1 | contig 15881 bp, 10 predicted proteins | sample TA2MahCa50mmetaG_FD_148609 | JGI IMG/M metagenome (GOLD analysis project Ga0194121, IMG submission 148609) | Freshwater microbial communities from Lake Tanganyika, Tanzania - TA2015020 Mahale Deep Cast 50m | ecosystem: Environmental > Aquatic > Freshwater > Lake | place: Tanzania: Lake... | reverse complement strand
GGAAGGAATGGGGTAAGGCTGCAAAAGCTTTGTTGACATCGGCCTCGAGCCGCACATCCACTTCGTCCACCCAAACCTCCAAGCCATTCCCTATATCACGCAGAAGGTCGGTTTTGAGCGCCTCCAATCGTTCTAATCGTCTAGACCATAACACAAGATTCCATCCATACGTTGCGAACCATCGGGCGCTTGCTTCCCCTATCCCAGAACTTGCCCCGGTAATAAGGGCTATCTTGCGGTGAACAGGATTACTCATCGAAAGAAACAATAAAGAGTGACGAGATTCAATTAAATATAATATGATTCGTCATTCAAAAGTGAACGAAAAAATCCATGTCCTAGATCGAAGACTCTCCATAAAATTGGAATAGTCATGCGTTTCAGGCACTAATACATTGCGAAAACCGTTGGCCACCCTGATTTCCGGAGATAGTTTAAAATAGGGTAGGTACAAATCCAATCCCATCCCTGTTTCGTAAGCAAGATCTATCCGCCGTAATTTGACTTTGTCGATATCATCCACCACCTTTTCCTGGGAAGCCATGTCAATCATCCCCTTGATGCCGCCCAAAACGTAAACCCTGTAATTCTTCATTCGCTTGGAACGGAACTTTAAAGTGAGTGGAAGGTCTACATTGGCCATCTGCACCGATTTGCGCGTGAGTTTATCCATATTACGAAACTGATAATCGAAATTCCGTTGCGAAAACATTAGGGTTGGCGTAAAGCGAAGCGCTAGGTATTCATGAATCCGTAAATCAGAAATGATACCCAATTGAAAACCAGGACCAAAATCAGGGGTAATGTAGCGAAGATCCGTTACCCCCGCCACATTGAGCGAATCACTGAGTTGCACACGGTGACTGCTTGAATTAAAACCCACATGAAACCCAAAATGCAAAGTCTTGGTGTCATAATAGGCATTGTATTGTGCCCAACACGAAAAGGATAAAAACAAGGCCCCCATGGTAGGCCATACGAGTCTCATATTGAATAATCCAATAAGCCGTTTAACGGAGCTTGCATTCACCATGTTCTTAAATTTTCTTAGCCAAATAAATCGAGGCAATACCCATACTCAGTCTTTTGGATTCTACAACCTTTAAACCGCTATCTATCAAATACTTTTCAAAATCAAGACCCTCTGGAAAGACAACAACGGACTCCGGTAAATACGTATAAGCAGCTCTATCGTTGGACAGCCACCCCCCCAAGGCCGGCATCAAGGTACGGGAATAAAAATTCATCGCCTGCCGAATGAGCCAGGAACGAGGCTGCGAAAATTCAAGAACTAAGAGGATTCCCCCAGGCCGTAATACCCTGGTCAGCTCCGAGAGACCCTTTTCCAAGTTTTCGAAATTCCTCACCCCGAAGGCTACCGTTACTGCATCGTAAAAGCCTTGCTCAAAAGGGAGATTTTCGGCATCGGCCGTTCGAAGTTCCAAACGTGAGCCAAGGCCCTCTTCATGAATTTTACGCCTCCCTATAGCCAACATACCCTCGGAAATATCCACGCCCACTACCTTGGCTGAAGGCCAACGGTCAGCCAGAGCCAGAGCCAAGTCAGCTGTACCCGTAGCCACATCCAAAATTTGAACAGGTTGAATATGCCTCCCCAACATCCTCAGGGCCTGCTTTCGCCACCGAACATCAATCCCCGCAGAAAGCAACCGATTCAGCAAATCATACCGATGCGATATGCCATCGAACATCTTCGCAACTTGATCCTTCTTGTTCCCTGCTTCTAGGCCGTAAGGAAGAATTGAAATTGGGCTATTGGACGCGTTTTTCATAGGGTTTAACAATTCAATTCAAGCCCCTCGGTTTGACGAAATTCTCTTGACTCAAAGGTTAACGATTGCAGTCCAAAGATAGTTCACGGATCTAGCGCATACTTTTGAGGAATGAATTCGGAACGGATCAAAATAAAGGCATCCTTCATCGGTAGCGGGCTGCGATTGGATCAGTTGCCCAAGCCCGACCGATGCGAAATTGCCCTCATCGGGCGATCCAACGTAGGCAAATCATCGTTGATTAACCGATTGGTCGATCACAAAGGACTCGCCAAAAGCTCTGCCCAACCAGGCAAAACGCGTTTAATCAACCACTTCAGCGTCGATATCCAAGGGGTTCCTCCCTTATACTTGGTGGACTTACCGGGTTACGGCTACGCCAAAGCCTCCCAAAAAGATATTGAAGCATGGAATAATATGATGAGGAATTACCTACGAAAACGCTCCAACCTAATCTGCGTGATGCAGCTCCTGGACAGTCGCCTCACCCCACAAAAAATCGACCTCGATTTCGCAAATCAATTGGGCGAATGGGCCGTACCCTTTGTCATGGTCTTCACCAAAACCGATAAAGGTTCCATGCTCCAGGCCCACCAAAATGCGGAGGCCTACGGAAAAGCCATGCTGTCAACCTGGGAAACCCTGCCAACAACCTTCATGACCTCCGCCGAGGACGGCAGAGGCCGACATGAAATTCTCGACTTTTTGCGCGAATGCAGCAAGAACTACCAAGGAAAACCGATCAAATCCTAAGGCGCTTGTAAAAATCCCTGCGAACTTCGGAATACCTTACCGCTTAACCCTCTATGATTAGGGTTCCCATTCCATTCCACGGACAACGAGAACCAGCCTTTCGCAACAAGGTCATTCAGCATGACACGACCTCGAGAATCCACCCAAGCCGAACCTTGGTCCGCTAACCTTCCCATGGCATCCCGGATTTCCCAGCGGCACAAACCATCTGCATAAGTCCTTGGAAATTGAATGTATCGGTGGGCAAGCGCGGATGGAACGGTATTTGAACTTTGGGAGATGGTAAATCGAAAGGGTTCATCCCATGATCCATCTTCTGCGGGATCTGCTGAAGACGCCCCCGCTGGACCAATCGCCAACTTGAGGACCACGGGGAGGTGATCCGAAATCTCATGAAGCGCATTGGCCACCGCAACAGGAACCGACGCATTGAAAGTGCCGTTCACGCTCCCGTTAAAACGATTCCCATCATTACCCGGGATACGAAATGAAGCGGGAACATACTTGACCTTGGCTGAATCGCCCGTCGCCCAATCGTTTAACAAAATATGATCATACCGATCATCCAAGCCACCACCCGTGGCACATCCATTGGAAGCGGTCCTGGGTGATTGCGTATGCCAAAGGGCAAAACTTGAATTTCCACTCCAAGACCCTGGTCTGGAAACCGGATCCTTAAGTCGATGATTCATCACTGAACCCGCATTCAATAAGCTGTCGTAAGCAGGCTCCGACGATTCACTAACATTCAAATCGCCCATAACCAATAAGTTACCTTGAAAGCTGTTAGCCCGCATAAATTGAACCAAAGCACCTGCTTCCTGCCCGCGCTGTACCACATCCGAGGAAGTCCCGCCTGCTTTAAGGTGAGCCACCGCCACGTGCAGAAAGGTAGTATCCCCGTTCAGAGGGATGGGCTTATGATAAAGTCGGTACCAAGCGATATCGCGCCCTTGGGTTGTTACCGGGTTCTGGCTATGCATTCCGAATTTTGCAGAATTATAATACAACAAAGCTACGATATCCGACCCCGAAGGATTCATCAAATTGGCTCGCAAATAGCCGCTACGCCCACCATTATTCAAAACATTGTTAAGGAGACCAAGATTCACGGACGAAACAGGACTCATTTCGCATACCCCCAGTAAATCAGGTTGTATATAATTGAACAAGGTCATCAGTCCTGCGTTCTTAACAGTAACATTGTTATTAGAACTTGTACAGAAGGAGGTGTTTACTCCATAGTACAGCATATTGTACATCATGACGGTCACGGTATCCCGGCGCAAACCTTGGGCTTGAGAAATACCAGACATCAACAGAACAACTGCAAGGGCCTTAAAAAATAAACCCGAGGCTTGCGCCTCGGGTTTAATTATTCTTTGGTAAAAATCCATCTTAACGCTTATAGCGCTGCTTGAACTTATCAACACGACCAGCAGTATCCACAAGCACTTGCTTTCCGGTGTAAAACGGATGCGATTTATGCGAAATTTCAAGCTTCACCAGTGGATATTCATTACCATCCTCCCACCGGAGGGTTTCTCGTGTTTCCGCACAGGATTTACCCAAAAACATGTATTCATTGGACATGTCCTTGAAAACCACGATACGATAATTCTCTGGATGGATATTGCTTTTCATGCTTTTTCCTTTTAAGGAACGCAAATATAGGTATTCTTAACGAGAAATCAAGAGCTTTTTGGTCAATTTACGGCCCTCAAAACTAAGAGTATAGTAATAAAGTCCTTGGGCAAGAGAGGTCGTTTCCAGGTTTTCCTTGTACCACCCTCCTTCTAAAAGACCAAGGGATCGAGCCCAAACCGGCCTACCGTAGAGGTCTCTTAGTTCAAGTCGCGCTTTGCCTCCTTTGGGAAGGTAATAGGCCACGGTGGTTAAATCCGAGGCAGGATTAGGGAAATTCTGGGACAAAAGCAAAATGTTTTCGGAGAGTTCAGGCACCGACACGACCTCGCAAGGTCCAGGCAATAATTCAAAGCAAAAGTCATCAATCGACCACCCTTCGCCTTGGAAGGCATAATCCGAACCAAAACGGAAACGGAAAATTACCTGAGCATTGTCCGTGGTATTGAAAATTTGTTGCATCGGCACATAAAGCGAAGGGGAAACCCCGGACCAACCAAAGCCAACAATATTCTGTTGAGCGTTAAAAACCGCTAAGGCCTGAACAATGGCATTGTACCATTCGTTCGTTAGCGTATCCAAATATCCAAAAGAATTCCACTTAACTCCCCCGTTAGTCGAATATTCGATCGTACCCCCATCACCATGAAGCGGACGCGTTGTGGTATCGTTGGCAAAAAAGTCCGTCATCCACATGGTTTTAAACTTCACTACATAACATGAGTCTTTGACCGTTTGGAATATGGGCGTGTACAAGGCTGAGGAATCATAAGGCCTATATAAACTATCCGCTGAGATGTACCAGGCGTTGGGTGATGAGGCAGCACCGTTAATCAAGCCTTTGGCCGGAGTTCCAAAGGCCCAGGAATTCCCGGAACTTCTCAAGGTCACCGGGTTACGCGTCAACCATGCAGGTTGATTCTCGTCGAAATTATTGCAATAGGGAAAGGTATTGATAAAAGGAAAACCTACCGCATCCGTGCATGCCGTATCATCAAGCGGGAAATTATCCGCAAGGCCATTGGGAAGCGATGAAGCCACACAGAGAGAATTAGAGCCCAAATTCAAATTGAAGTTATTCGAAAAGGTGTAAATGGTATCCTTCATAAAAGGCAAGTTCATCGGGACCACCAGGTTCTGAACAGGTGTGCCATTAAGGCGAAGATCTAGGTTGATGTTATTCAGTGTGTAATTGGGATTGGCATTGTTGCGAATTCGGGCCTTGGCCGTCACAGGGGTGTTGGCTGTTGGGAATGGTGGATCGTACAAAACTTCCACTACTTCTGCGCCGTTCGGAACCGAATTGTAAATAATCAAATCATCGATGAAATTTCCATTTCGATCGGTGCCCCCGGTGCCCGCTGGCAGGAACCGGTACCGGCACTTGGATTGAAATTCAATAACCAAAGGGTCACCGGCTACATAACACGTATCTAACCCCAAGTCAATGGTTTGGAACGGGTTATTGGCCGCTGTTACAACCAGGGGTTGAAGGGTAGGTCCCACTTGACGGCCATTGGCCACAACCCGTAGCAGGGAGATTCTCTTGTCAGCGGAATTATCCCCCGCGACTTGCAAGAGTTTGAACCGAATGCGAATATTGCTTCGACTGGTCGTATTCACAGGGAATACGACCCTGGACAAGTAGGTCCCGTTCCATGAGTCAGCCCATGGGTTCAAGGGAATGATGGTATTAAAAGAAGCCCCAGAGAACTCGGTGCCCATGTAAAGGGCGTAATCGGGTGAATTATTGATTGCAGGCACCGGGGCATAACGAATATCCGTCACCGCATTCGAAAAAGCAGTATCACAATACGGTGCATAGCCTTGACGCTCAAAATTGTTCGTATGGACTAAGTTGAGAGCCTCGCGTCCAAACAAAGTAACCGCCAAGGTATCGTTGGTAAGAATGGGGTCGATGGTGCCGCCGTTCACAAACAAACGAATGGTGGTATATCCGTTGGGAATATTCGCTAAGGTGTTAATGACAATAGTATCATAGGCATTCGGCTGTATGACTCTGGTGAAATTTTGAATCACAGGAGGCAAGGTATCTATTCGAAAACCTGCTGTAAACGTAGAGGTCGGTGAATGACCGATGTTCCTAATTCTGAATTTTAATTGCCGCAAACCGCTGGGATAACAAATTGAAGAGGTAGGCACAATGTTGTTGATGATGATGAGATCATTCACTGGAATCGCCTTGACACAACGGGTAATGGTATCGTTCGCTGTTCGCGCATCCCCGGTGAGTTGAGTAAACACCTTCAAGGTATAAGTCCCCGGAGGTAGTGGAGATTGAATAGCCGGCAAGGTCACCGTGGTTTCTGTAGCTGGTGGTAGCGGCGTTGTATACAGGTATGGCGTAGTGCCAAGAACAGGCGGAAGGTTATCGTATCGGTAATTGAAAGGAATGGAAAACAAGGTATCCCCGCCATAATTCCGGATCACCACACGTATGGTATCTATTGCTTTGAGGGAATCGGGGCAAGCCACCGGCTTCAGGATTTGACGCATTCCAACTTCCCTGGCTGGTGGAGGAACGATGGCCCAATTGTCGACGATCACACCCTCAGAAGGAGTAAAACCACTTTGGAAATCGAGACGAAAGCGAACGCGGTTGTTACGGTAATTAAACTGAGCGGGCAATTCCAGACTATGTTCCACAAAGTCCGCAACGCCGCCGCTGCTCCCGGAATTTCCGTTCCATGCAGGACCCGCGATGCCACCAATCGTACCGGTGGTATTGTACCAATTCACTCCTGTGGGATCTGATACCTGGCCAAGTGTTTGCCAGGAGGAGAACAATTCATCCACGTACGATACACGAAAAGCGGAACCTGAAGTGCCCAACCTACGGTTCATCCTTAGTTTAAGGGTTGTATTGACACTGCTTCGGAAATTATAAAGCGGAGACAAAACATATCCCCCTTGTCCGGAGGTCGGATTTCCGTTGAGTACAGTCCCCCACACATTAGGCGAGCTGAAAGCAGCATTCAACTGTGGGCCCGTGGGCACCCCTCTTTGCCAGGGGTTTGCTGCTGTCCCCATCGCCACCGGGAGCCAATTGTCCGGTAACACATCAAAATTATCGTTGCTGGGAACAGAAAGAATCGGTACCCCGTACATCTGAACAGAAGTAGAGTCGTTGGAGCTGTTCCCATCCTGACCCATAGCCGTATAAGCCGTTAACGTAAACCAAAGTAGGGGTGCAGACATGATGGAATCCAAGCGAAGGGCCGTTGCCGTAACAGCACCTGGCCGTAGGGAGTCAGTCAACCGAACTTGGGTGGTTTGGGTGAAAGATCCAATCCTTACCGTTACAGGAATGACGGTATCCAAAATCGTGCGTAGCCCGAAATTCTGGAGGCGAACAAAGACCGCAAAGGGTTCACCGCCCTTGACCTGGTAATTATTGTTGGGAATAGATACAAGAGTGCCAGTTGCATTGGATGCGATCAACTGGACTCCAACATCCCGAATAGGGGGCATGGCCACCTGAATATTATCGACCGCGACCCCGTTGGAGGTAGTGGCTCCGTTGGATCGAAATACCATCCGGAAGCGAACCTTAGAGGCTGTACCTCCCAGATTCACCCCTTTGAAGAGCGAGTCCGGTAGACGAATTTCGGATCTTGCCCAACCTCCATTTCGGCCATCCCATCCCCCACTCGTGGTCAAACCCGAAATGCTGGAGCGGTTGTACCAATTGCTCTGCGCTGAATTAGGCAATACGCTGTAAATACCGAGCTTCTGCCAATTGGGTACGGAAATATTGCGGGTATATTCCACCCAGAATCCATCCCCCAAACCTGGACTGAAGGGATTGGTGACCCCACCGCTATCAATCACGCGCCATTGCATGAAGTTCAAATACGATTGCTCCGAATTAAGAAAATTGAAGACGGGAGATTCCAACACATAAAAGGCATTGTTCGGGTAATTACCGTTCAAAGAATCCACGGTCCATGCATTCGAACCCTGAAAAGCCGAGTTAAGGATGCTCTTCCCTGGCGTACCGCGCACCCAACCGCCAGGACTGTACACGGGATTGGCAACCGGTCCGGTAAGCACAAAGGGTGACCACAAGGCATTATTAACTTCAAAGCCATCTTGATAGGGCATATTCAAACCGTTCAAAGCAATGAACGTCCTCGGATTCTGAATGGAAGGGCTTACCGTCAAATTCCTGCGTACCGACTTATCAAATGCTCTGACATAATAAGATACCGTATCACTGTCCGATACGGCTGGAACCTGAGCAAACCAGTTGCAATAGGAATCATTTTCACCCGATATCGTCACCGCATCGATGCGCAGCGAGCCTGTTGGGGCATAGGTCTGACCCGCTGTTGCAGGAGCGTAAGCAGCAGTACCAGGAGCGAAAATAGTGATTAACCTCACCCTAAAGAGAGCATTATTATCAACACCCTGTATTCCGTTAAAGTCTGCTACTCTGTTGTTATACCATTGATTCCCTCCAAGATTTGCTCGGTAAAGGTTGGCAGTATCGGTTCCGCTTCCCGTGTAAGGAGTCCAGGTACTGCCGTTGAGGGAGTACTCCAAGCGCACAAATCGGGATGCAGTTGCACCATGGTACATATCAAAACTCATTTTGACATTGCGTTTACCGGTGGTCGCCACATTGAACTGCACACCGCGGGCAGTATTGCTATTCACAGCGGGATACTGAGTGGTATTCCAACAGAAATTGGTAGCGCCTGCGGCAGAATCGGATGAATTGTTAGACGAAGTCGCGGCATTCCCCAACACAAAAGTGCCCGTAGGGGCATTGACCAAAGCCGCAGTCCCTGTACCACGATGCGGAGTTGGGGCATTAACGCCACCCGGGATGGTCGCGGCCGAAGCCCCGTTGAAATTCCATCGAGCCAGGGTATCGCGAACGGCCGCACCTCTGCTCATGCCCACCATTTGGTAGGGTCCATTATCCACTTTGTAATGCAAATACGCGGTGTCAATATCCGATCCATCGGTAAGACGAACAGGGATATTGAAAGGTCCCAGGCTATAAACAGGACCTAGGAACACATCGCATTGCTGAAAGGTTGCAGGCCATTCGACCAAGGGCGGGCCTGATGCCGTAAACGTATAAAAAGCCGTAGTATCGGGTAACTTTTTGCGAAAGCGCCTGGGGGAATTGTCAACCGCTTCGATATAATAGCGCACAGAATCTCCGTCCACGGTAAAAATGGAGTCTCTGTAATTAATCCCCCCCACATTGGGCATTCGTCGTGTTATAAACGGTCCGTTATTGAGAGAGTATACTAAAATTGCACTGTCAATTCCGGAGGCATCACTCATTTGCGCGTTGATCACAAAGGGACCTGGGCTAAATTGATACCCTGTAACCGGAGCGGAGTGTACCACGGTGGGAAATAGGGATGCCAAATAGGTTAAGAAAGAGTCGGCGAGATTAAGCTGCGGTGGAAAGAATTTCACATTGCGCCGGGGGGAAGAGTCCTTAGCCCGAATTAAGTATCGAACCGTGTCACCGTCTGCAATCCTCGTGCTATCCAAACTGGCCGACCATGTCAAGGTGTTTCCTTGGCGCAGCATACGCACCGAATCCAAAGACCCAGAATTGATTCGATAGAAAAGGTGCACCCCAAGCGTATCAATGCCGGTGGAATCGCAGCCCAAAGAATCTCGGATGGTCGCTGAGAAAGTTTGATTGATATTAAACTGAAGACCTGTGAGGGCCGTGTGGGTAATCAGAGGAGGAATGATTTCTGAGAAAGCGGAGGTCACAAGAATGGAATCCAGTAACCAGCCGTAACCTGGAATCGGCGACCCCAATCCGTTGTTGTTCCCGTCTTTGAGGAGGAATCGAATGCGGACATCGGCCTGATTCGAAACGAAAGGCGACATGTCAAATCGCTCCTGCTTCCACCAAGACGCTTGTGGCAATGCTCCGAGATTACCTCCAGCCAACCAATCTGCTGGATAAGACTGTTGATGAAATCGACTGCCTCCACTGGCTAAGGGCTGTGGAAAGCTAACCGAAGTTCCCAGGTATCGACAAGAAGCCCCTAACAAACGCGTCCATGTTGCCCCCTGGTCCAACGAAAATTGAACAATTGCGGTATCGTTGAATTCCAATTTGGCAATATGTGCAAAGTCTAACCACACTTTGAAATGCCCAAGCGTCGAAAAAGGTTTAAGTTCAAGAATGGAGGTCTGTGCAGAATTTACACGGCCACGAACGGATAAACCTGCAGGCGCTGCCGGAAATCGGTAGGTACTGACGGTATCCCATAGACCCGTAACAATTACTGAATCCAAGGGGTCCGCATTCTGAAAAGTAGTATAAAACCTGGCGGTAATACCCGGAGGTAAAACAGGCTGAGCAACAGCCCTCCAAGGTGCAATCAAAGAATAACCGAAGAGAATCAGAAATGACCCTCTGATCAATGGAATAAACGGCTTGATAAAATTCATAGGTCTCTTAGAGTCAAGGCTCCAAAATAACCCCAAAACACCCTAATTAGTAAGCCATGAGGGCTTTTAATTTGGTTTTTAGACGAGAGTAACCCAAGAAATCTTGTTCCAAGGTCACTGCAAACGGTACTGGAGTATCCAAGGCCCCAAAGCGCATGACAGGACCATCCAGGTGATTAAAAGCCTTTTCCGCAATCGTGGAGGCAATTTCTCCGCCATAACCTCCTGTGAGGGTATCCTCGTGGAGTACCAGCACTTTGCCAGTTCGCTTCACGGATTCAAGGACTGTAGCCTTGTCCCAAGGCAACAAAGAGCGCAAATCCACCACCTCCAAATCGTAATCCGGAAACTCATCAGCCAAATTCAAGGCCCAATGCACCGCCATACCGTATGCTACCAAGGTGGCCCCGGTTCCGTTCCGAACAATCCTTGCTTTGCCCGGGGGCAATTCCGTAATTTCCTCCGAAACAGGTCCACTTAAACTCCTGTACAGGGCCTTGTGTTCCATAAACAAATAAGGGGAATTATCTCGCAATGCGTACAACAGCATGGCTTTGGCTTCTGCCGGAAATGCTGGATAGACGACTTTTAAACCGGGAACATGGGTAAACCAGGCCTCGTTGGATTGGGAATGGAAGGGGCCTGCCCCCACCCCTGCTCCGGTAGGCATGCGCACCACGACACGAGCCTCCTGACCCCATCGGTAATGGATTTTGGCCAGGTTATTCACAATCTGATTGAACCCGCAGGATACAAAATCGGCAAATTGCATTTCCATCATAGCTCTCTTGCCCGCAATTGACAAACCAAGGGCCGCCCCCACTATAGCCGACTCACAAAGTGGCGTATTGCGCACTCGGCCTGGACCATATTTCTCAAGCAACCCCTCCGTGGCTTTGAAAACCCCTCCGTAACCTGCGATATCCTGACCCATAAGCACCAAATTGGGATCACGATCCATCGCCTGATCCAAAGCCTCTTTGACCGCATCCACCAAGCGAAGCTCTCTTCGATTTTTAGGTGACCAAACCGCATCCGTGGCCTCAGGAAAAGGGGCAGGCGCATAAACTGCCTCCAACTCTCTTGAGGCATCGACAGCTGGCTCTGTTTCTGCAAAAACGACTTCCAAGGCCTCTTCAATATGATTAAGAAACTGCTCGCGCCGTTCAACAATCATTGCATCATTGAGAACATTTAAACCCTTTAGGAAGTTTTCATAATTACTCAAAGGATCTTTTAATGACCATTGTTCCAACAAATATTTTGGAACATATTTAACCCCAGATGCCTCCTCATGGCCACGCATTCTAAAGGTCATGCATTCCAACAACAAAGGCGCTGGATGTTGACGCATTTGCTCGGCCATGGCTTTGACGGTACGATGAACCTCTAGAATGTTATTCCCGTCGATGCGAATTGACTCCATACCATATCCTATACCCTTGTCTATAAATTGCTTACAACGAAATTGTTCATCGGATGGGGTGGATAATCCGTAACCATTGTTTTCGATAACAAAGATCACGGGCAACTGCCAAACTGCAGCGACATTGAGGGCCTCATGGAAATCACCTTCTGAAGTTCCGCCATCACCAGTAAACGCCAAACTCACCCCCGGTTTTCCATCCAACACAAGGCTTAAAGCTGCGCCATTGGCCAAAGTAAGTTGGGGACCCAAATGTGAGATCATGCCCACAATAGCATGTTCTCTGCTCCCGAAATGAAAGGACCTTTCGCGTCCTTGACTATACCCCGATGATTTTCCCTGCAATTGCGCAAATAACCGAGTCAAATCCATTCCACGTGATGTGAATACCCCCAAATTCCGATGAAGTGGGAAAATAAATTCTTCTTGCAAAAGCGCCTTGGTACAACCCACGGCGATGGCCTCTTGACCGATGCCAGAAAACCATTTCGAGACTTTGCCTTGACGAAGCAGAATCAACATTTTATCCTCTATCATCCTTGGCAACAAAAGCGCCTCGTAAAGACCCAATAATTCAGCATCAGAATACCCCGTACGGTCATACCGAATCACCGCGTAAGGGTCAACCGCAGAAGAACCCGTAATCGAACCCCCGGAAGCCTTCGCTTCAGAGACCGAAGCAGAGGTTGAAGAAGAACCTCGAAAAAACCATTTCATAGGGAAAACTTGAATTCTAGACCAAATTCATGAAAGCATGAAATTCATAAAAGCATAAAAGCTTTTCAAGATTTACGCTTGGCCCATTGCTGATGAAAAGACTGGAATGCGGGAGAAGGTAAATGCCGACGTTGCCCCCAAGCGGACGCGAAAAAAAATCGCAGAAACCAGGCCTTGGTACGCGATCCAAGAAGATTTAACAAAGGTCTGTGTTGCATAGCCCTTGACCAGGCCTTCCACATCAGCCCTTGGGATGAGGTAACCCAATTAACTTGAGGTTCATTTGCCGCTTTGCGACGATTGGATAAAATAAGCTGATGCAAGGGTATCCTAACCGGGCAAACTTCGGTGCAATTTCCACACAGCGAACTGGCCTGGCTCAAATGCTGAAAATCCGCAAAAGGCAGCAAATGAGGGCTAATTACTTTGCCAATGGGCCCCGAATAGGGGGCGTTATAACTATGACCGCCGATATTCTTGTATACCGGGCAAGCATTCAGGCAGGCCCCGCAACGAATACAATAAAGTGATTGTCTAAGCGCAGGGTCAGCCAATAAACGGGTTCGGCCATTATCCAAAAGAATAACCACCATTTCGGAGGGCCCATCTTCCTCTAGATTATGACGAGGTCCGTGGAAAATTGTATTATAGGCTGTCATTTGTTGACCTGTCCCCTTTGACGCAAGCAAAGGCCACATCAGATCCAGTTCTTCTGAAGAACCAATAACCTTTTCAATTCCAGCGATAACAACATGTGATTTCACAAAACTTGTGCTCATTCGGGCATTCCCCTCATTTTCAGTAACACAAACCCCACCGGTATCCGCCAAAAGAAAATTAGCCCCTGTGATGCCCACCCCAGCCTGTAAGTATTGATCACGCAACAAATAACGGGCATATAGAGTCAAGGCTTCGGGACTGGCGTGAGGGTCTGTGCCAAGTTTACGGTGAAACAACGCGGCCACATCCTCACGGGATTTGTGCATCGCAGGCGTAACAATATGATAAGGAGGCTCCTCATCCAATTGCTGAATGTACTCGCCCAAGTCTGTTTCCACTACTTCAATGCGATTCTTCTTTAGTCCACTGTTCAAGTGAATTTCTTCGGTGACCATGGACTTGGACTTAACCACGAGCCTGGTTCTATGACGACGAACAACTTCCAATACTGCTTCCACGGCTTCCGAACCATCGGTCGCCCATACCACCTTCACCCCGTTGGCGCGAGCCGCAGTTTCGAAGCGCAACAAGTTTGTTTCCAAATGCTCAATAGCCTTCCATCGAATCTCGGCCGCTCGGTCTCTGGCTAATTCCAAATCCCTATAATCGGCAACACCTTTAGACACGGCTTGGTGATACCGCCCCATGTTAAAATTAATCTTGCGACGATGATCATAGTCAAAGCCTTTGTTCGCTGTAACCGCTTCAAAATTCTTGGCCTTCGCAGAAATTCCGGACATCTTAATGACCATCAAAATGATTTCGCAGAATCAAGAAGTTCAATTCTCCGCAAATGACGTCCACCCTCAAACGGGGTTTGTAAAAAGGACTGAACGATGTTCCATGCTTCTTCCTGGTTCAGGAAACGGGCCGGAAGGCAAAGCAAATTGGCATTGTTATGCAAGCGTGCCAAAGTAGCAATTTCAACATTCCAACACAAAGCTGCCCGAATACCCGGGGTTCGGTTAGCACTCATACACATTCCATTGCCAGATCCACAAAGGAGAATCCCTACGGCCGAAGAGATGTTTTGGAGCACGGACGCCGTCAAGGAACGGGCGATGATAGGATAATCCACCGAATCTTCCCCGGGACAACCCATGTCGACCGTGGGATAGGCCAAGTTAAGCTTACCCACTAAAAATTCCTTCAGTTGAAAACCCGCATGATCCGATCCGATAAAGAGAGTTGGATGGGTCTTTAACATGGTGCAAAGTTATACCTCAGCTCCTATTGGCGGACTTAGCCACGACCCAAATGGCCATTTCGTATAACAAAATCATAGGCAAGGCTAGAATCAACATACCCCCTACATCGGATGGAGTCAATGCCGCAGCGATGAATAAATTGATCACGATGGCATAGCGTCTATTGGCTCTCATCCAAGGTGCATTGATTAACCCCACCATACCCAAAAAATAGGCCAAGACCGGTAATTCAAAAATCAACCCTGCGGACAACACCATCATCGTAAGCGTAGAAATGTAGGAACCCAAAGCAATGGTATTGACAACCTCGGTACTCACCGAATATTGGCTGAGGAACAGAATACTCATAGGGCTAAGCACAAAATAACCAAATGCACATCCCGCATAAAACAAAATAATCACCGCTGCAATTAAATTTCTGGCGGCATAATATTCCTTATCCCGTAAAGCAGGAGCCACAAATCGCCAAATTTCCCAAATCAAATAAGGAAAAATCAACACCACCGCCCCCACGATCGAGACATAGAAATGTTGCATAAGCTGCCCGGTCAAATCCAAATTGACCAATTGCAAAGGCAAGACATCCACACACCATGCCTTGCCTAGACCCCAATAAGTACCCAAAGAACAAACCCACCGATACGTCAAAAAATCCGAACGCTTTGGCCCCAACAAGACCACGTCGAAAACCCAGGCTTTCTGGCTAAACAAAAAAATCATCGCCACAAACAACACCAACACCGAGCGCCACAAATGGGACCTCAGGGCATCAAGATGCTCCATGAACCCCATAGAGCGATCCTTCTTCTCGAATTGATCCGTGTAAGCCAAGCCTTAAGAGGGTACGAAGATACCCTCCCGCTATCCAAAAATTGGACGCTTACGCAGTTTTCTTGGACTGCACGTCCAAGCGCAATTCCTGGGCCTTGGCCTTAAGGTTCTGCAAACCTTTGCGCACCCTAGTGCCAGCTGCAGCATTGCTTTTGTCGTAAAATTTCTCGAAATCTTTCTCCATTTCAAGGACGGCATTCAAAAGGGACTGGTACGGATTCATAGGCAAATGTTTAATTAGGTCTAAGATAGTTAAACCATGGATGCAACAATACGCTTTTAATAAAAAAAAATCTTTTTCCAATCCCTCAGGGCTTCCCCTAAACGACC
>Ga0194121_10006331_pt1 | contig 15887 bp, 15 predicted proteins | sample TA2MahCa50mmetaG_FD_148609 | JGI IMG/M metagenome (GOLD analysis project Ga0194121, IMG submission 148609) | Freshwater microbial communities from Lake Tanganyika, Tanzania - TA2015020 Mahale Deep Cast 50m | ecosystem: Environmental > Aquatic > Freshwater > Lake | place: Tanzania: Lake... | reverse complement strand
GGGAGGAACGTCAGCGACGGTAACGCGACCCTGGGAGAGGATGAAGGCGTCGGGGCTGGTTCCGGAGATCTGCTGCCAGGGCATCTGCTCATGTCCCGCCTCGTCGGCCGCTTGTTTCACGCTTTTGCGCAGAAACCCAACCAGGCTTTGCAGGGTGACCTTCCCGTCCTGGGCGGCGGCGCCCTTGAGACCCTCAATGAGGTACCAGGTGAAGTAGCCGTGCTGTTTCTCGTTCCATTCGTAACTGCGCTGTCCCGGGCTGCAGGCGAACAGGGTGGCGAGGACTTTGTCCTCCTGCGCGGCGCGTTGCTGCTCGTTGGGGGCGGCGGCGACGACGAGGTCGCGGGACGCGTCGCCCATGCGGTTGTCGCCGCCGGCCTTGTCGGCTTTGGGATTGCTGCGGCAGGCGTCGTACACGACGAGCACGCGATTGGCCTTCACCTCGTCGAGCACTTCGGTGATGGAGTTGCCGGTGCACGCGCTGGCCTTGAGGGTGACGAGGCTGCGCGGATCGGATTCCTTGGTGAGGAGGAACACCTGCTTGCCCATTTCCATGCCGTGTCCGCTGAAGTAAAACACGACGGTATCCTGCGGCCGCGCCCGCTCGCGGATCCAGTCCAGTCGAAAGAGCATGTTGGTGCGCGTCGGATAACTCTCGCTCTTGGGTCGTCGCTGGTCATCTCGAACACTTTGTCAAATCCCACGGCCCGCAATGCGGCGCCAAGCGCCCTCGCGTCCCGCACGGCGTACCGCAACGGCGTCACCTCACCGTTCTCGTAGGTGTTGACGCCAACGACGACGGCATACTTCCGAGGCGGCTCCTCGGCCCACGACGCCGCCCCCCCAAGGAGCACCAGCACAACCGCGACCCACAGTGCCCTCATCACAGCCATGCGTTTGACGCAAACCGGGCGCGCTCATTCCCGCCTCGAGGACGGCCGCCGCACGCACGCTTGCCCAACCCGCCGGTGCCGGGTTACCGCCGCCGGGGAAGTAACACAGGCCGTGTCCCACCCCGGTGACGGTAACCCGGCACCGGGGCCATTGTGACTACCCCCCTGTCGGTAACCCGGCCGCCAACGGGTGGCGCCGGACCCGACGGCGCGGGTGTCGGGCCCAGCCGTGGACCCGACGGCGCGGGTGTCGGGCCCAGCCGTGGACCCGACGGCGCGGGAGACGGGTGTCGGGTCCAGCCGTGGACCCGACGGGGCGGGAGGCGGATGTCGGGCCCAGCGGTGAGGCGTCGGGGCACCCCCGAGGGCAGTTGACGCGTTTTCGGGATTCTGCTACCTTGAACTTCTGGAGTGCGCCCCCCCGCTGCCGCGAAAGCGCGGTGCCGCACGGGGCGGCGCTTGTCGCGGATGGAAGGTAGCTACCCCACAGCCATACTCCCGGCCGTCACCCTGCTGGTCGCGGTGATGTTGTACGCCGGCGTCCGCGTGTTCCAATCCGCCTACATTCTGGTGCGCGACGGACTCTTGCAGTGGCAGGGGCGCCGCACCCTCGGGGAACTGCAGACCGAAGTCGACGAGGGCCGCCGCACCTCATTCGAGCTCTTCCTCCAGCACGGAATGCACCATCTCCAACTGCGCGACCCGCTGCGCGCGCGGGCCTTCTTTGAGGCCGCCGCCCTTGCCCATCCCCTCTCGCCGCACGGCCACTACGGCCAGGGTCTGGCCCAGCGCGAGAGCCTCTACTTCGCGGGGCGCCTTCAGGAGGAGGCGCTGGAAAAGGCGCTGGAGCGCGATCCGCAGCACGACGACGCGCGTCGCCTGCTGATCGAGTTCTACCTGCAGGCCGGCCTTTACGAGAAAGCCCGCGGCGTGCTGGGCGCCGAAGGCGGGGCCGGCGACTGGCCGAGCCGCGCCGAGCCAGCCGGCCTGGGGGACGTCCCCGGCGTGTGGAGCCGCATGTCGGCGCGCGAGCGGGGATTGCTCGTGGTGCTCGACCTGGTGCTGATCCTCGCCGCGGTGAGCGCCATTTTCGTCCCCGACGTGCTGTTTGCCGAGGTCTGCCTGCTCATCCTCATCCCCTACCACTTGTTGCTCTTCTGGCGGGTGCGCGCGGACGGCGACGGCATGCGCTTCCAATCGGCGCGCAGCCAGTTCGCGCTTCCCTGGACCGACCTGCTCGATCTGGTCGAGGCGCCCAACGGGGGATTCTTCCTGCACACCGCGGATCGCTCGTTGTACATCTCGCGCCACTGGGCGGATTACCCGGACCTGCTCACGCGCGTGAAACACCATTTGTATGAGCGCGGCTGGGTGCCCGCCCTCAAGGAGTACGGCCCGGAACGCCGCATTCGCCCGTTGTTGGGCTGAAACCGCGCCACCGGGCCCGCGAAGGATTCTCAAAAGTCCCAAAGAAGTTGCGCCGTTCATGTCCGCGCTCCCCAGTAACCTTCCACGACGCCGTTCCACGCCGCCAGACGAAGCGTTCTACCGACGCCCGACCGAGCAGGTGGCGCGCGAGCTTCTGGGGATGGTGCTGTTGCACGAAACCAGCGAGGGCGTGACGGCCGGGCGGATTGTGGAGACGGAAGCCTACACCGGCGCCGAGGATCCCGCATCGCATGCGGCCCGCGGGCCCCGGGGCCGCAACCTGTTGATGTTCAACAGTCCCGGCCACGCATACGTGTACTTCATTTACGGCAATCACTTCTGCTTCAACGCGGTGGCCTTCGACGAGCCGCCCGGGGCGGTGCTGGTGCGGGCGCTGGAGCCGCTGGAGGGCATCCCCTTGATGGCGGCGCGCCGTGCCTTGACGGAAGGCGACCTGCGGCTCAGCAACGGCCCCGGCAAGCTGGCCCAGGCCCTCGGGATCGCCCGCGGGCAAAACGGAGCGCCGTTGTTTGACACCAGGAGCGCGCTGCGCATCGAGTCCGATGGTCCTCAGAAGGGGGACATCGTGGTGAGCCCGCGCATCGGGATACGCCAGGCGGCTGACATGATGCGTCGCTTTCACCTGGCCGGCAATTCCTGCGTCAGCAGGCGCTAGCCGTGGCCTCGCTTTATCTCGCCACAAAAAATGTCACCCGCAAGAAAGAGCGCAGCATTTTAACGATTCTCGGGGTGCTGCTCGCGGTGGGCTCGTTCATCAGCCTGCTGTCCATTGCCGAGGGGATGTACGAGCGCGTGCAGCGCGAACTGAACGGCCGCAACGTGGACGTTTACGTGCTTCCGAAAAATTCCTTGCCAATGCCGCTGGGACCGCTGGCCGGCGTGGGACAGTCCACGGAAACCATTCCCGACACCATCGTAAAGGGACTGGCCGGCCTGAGCAACGTGGAGCGGGCTGAGCCGGTGTACCGTTTTCAGCAGATGCACGAGGGTCGCGCCATCGTGGTGTGGGGCTTGAACCCGGAAGCGTTTCCGACCTTTCTCCCGCACATCGCCTCAGAGGACGGCACCTATCCCAAGGGCAGCTACGACATCATGGTGGGTCCGGCCCTGGCTCGGGAAATAGGCCTGGCCCGCGAGGGCACCCTGACGCTGGCCGGCAAGAAATATATCATCGTGGGCATATTTAAGCCAGTCGGCGGCCTGCAGGATTATTTCTGCTTCGTGACCCCGCAGGCCGCCGCGGAGATTGTCGCCAAAGGCGCGCAGGAGGCCTGGCTCAAGCTCAAGGAGCCGGAGGGCCGCGACACTACCGCCGAAGACATCAACGTCAGCGACACTCTCAAGGATTTCCGCGCCCGGACCAGCGCGCAGTATCTGGGCGCTGCCAACGACTTCATCAACTTCGCCTGGGTGCTGGAATTCTGCATCGCGGCCATCGGCGTGCTCATCGCGATGACCGCGGCAATGAACACCATGCTGATGTCCACCTACGAGCGGCTCAAGGAATTCGCCACGCTGCGCGCCATCGGCGCCAGCCGTTTCACCGTCGTCATGATGATTCTCACCGAGTCGCTCATCCTGTCCGTGGCCGGCGGGATTTGCGGCGTGGTGCTCGGCATCATGGGCTCGCGCCTGCTGGACGCGGCAGTGGTGTCGCTGCTGCGCCTGTCCTACCCGGTGGCTTCCATTACCATGGCGCTGCTCGTCCAGGCGCTTCTGCTCTCCGCGTTCGTGGGATTTGTGGGCGCCGCGATTCCATGCTTCATCGTGTATCGCATGAATATCATCATGGGGCTGCGCCAGGAATGAGAGTCGACGTCCGCGGCTTGCACAAGTACTGGGTGCTGGAGAACGTCGACCTGCTGGTGGAAAAGGGTGAGTTCATCGCCATCATGGGCCCCAGCGGAAGCGGAAAGTCGACGCTGCTGTTCCTGCTCGGCTGCCTCGATTATCCCACCTTCGGCCATCTTTACCTCGACGACGTAGACGTCACTCAGGAAAACGAGAACGTGCGGGAGAAAATCCGCCTGCAGCACATCGGGTTTATCTTCCAGAATTACAATTTGATTCCGACTTTGAACGCGATCGAGAACGTCACGCTGCCCATGCAGCTTTCGCGGGTCAAGGCCAGCGAGCGGGAGGCGCGCTCGCAATCCCTGCTGCGGCTGGTGGGGCTGGAGGGCAAGGCGGACGAGATGGTCAACAACCTGAGCGGCGGGCAGCAGCAGCGGGTGGCCATCGCGCGCGCGCTGGCCAACCTGCCGGGCCTGGTGCTGGCGGACGAGCCGACCGGAAATCTCGACGCGCGGGCCAGCAAGGAAGTGATGGACGTGATTCGCACCGTGAACGAAAACCAGGACATCACCACGGTGCTCGTCACCCACGATCCGAAAGTCGCCTCCTACGCCCGGCGGGTGTATTATCTTGACGACGGGCGCCTGCGCGCCACGGTGATCTGATGTTTTCGCTGGCCCTGCGCGGCGTGGCCGCACTGCTCGGGGTGTGGGTCTTCTACACGCTGCTGGCGCTCTCCATGGTGGCCGCGTTCAGCGATCTGATGGTGGCCAATCCGGCGGCGCGCTCCGGAATCGCCTCCGCCCACGCGCTGAGCTGGGCCGGCGCGGTGGCCCTCGCCGTGCTGGTGGCAACCGCGCTGATCAATCCCTGGCTGCTGGATCGCCTCGCGAAAGTGCAGTGGGTGAAAACCGAGGACGCCGGCGACGTCGGGCCCTTCCTGCAAAAACTGCTGGAACGGCATGCCGTGCCGGCGCCGCGCCTGGGCGTCATCATCGACGACGCGCCCTACGCCTTCACCTACGGCCTGACCCGCGGCTCCACCCGCATGGTGCTGACCAGCGGCCTCCTCAAGCGCCTGGACGTCGACGAGCAGTCCGCCATCGTGGCCCACGAAGCCGCCCACCTCGTGTCTGGGGATTATTTGCCCAGCACGGTCCTGGCCACGCCCATCGTTGTCCTCACGCTGCTCAACGATTTCTTCCAGGGATCGCGCCGGCCGGAGTCCGCGACGCTCCCCACCGGGATGTTCTTGAGCCCGGTGTCCGGCGTGCTGGCGAGCATCTACGCCTTTTTCTACGGTCCGCTGTCCCGCGCCCGCGAGCGTTTCGCGGACGAGTTTTCCCGCGAGGTGACCGGCCAGGAATTTCTTCCCCGCGCCTTGTTCCGGGTGCTTCTCGGATTGGGCAGCGCGGGAACCGACGCCGTGCAGAAGTCCTTCGCGCTGGCGCTGCGCGGCTTCGTGCCGGTGGACGCGGTGACGGCGGGCGCCCTGGCCACCTGCGCGGCGGCGGGCAACGGCGGTATCTTGAGCGCCGACGGGCTGGGACGCCTGGTGGCCGAGTCGGCGGCCAACCCGTGCGCCCGCTGGGGAATTCACCCGCCGCCGGCGCCCCGCATGGAAATGCGCGACGCGAACGGACAATTTCGCGAGGCGGCGCTGCGGCGCCAGCACCGGGAGAATATCGCCCGCCTGCTGCCGCTCGGGGGATTTCTGCTGGGCGTGCTGCTCAGCGTGGCGTTGCGCGGATTTCTGGGACTGCCCCTGATTCTCTGGGGCGTGGGCCGCATCGCGTACCTGCTCCTGACGCTGATCCTGCAGCGCACGCCGCCGCCCGGCGACCTGGAAGCGCTGCTCGGCGACCTGCCGCGCTGGTGGGGCATGACCTTGCGCGCGCGCCTGGACGGAAAACTTGTGGGTTTTGGAATTCCGCAGCAGACGTGGTCCTCGGAGATGGTCCTGGAAACCGCCGGCGGCTGGATCCCGCTGCGGCCGCGGCATCCCCTGGGGGCATTTCATCAATTCGTGCAAAACAACCAGATCTTGCAGATGGTGGGCCAGAACGTCACCGTCTCCGGATGGATTCGGGTGCGCGAAGTCCCCTACTTCGAGACGCACCGCGTGGAAACCGGGGCCGAGACGATTTTCTCCAGCGGCTTCCTGTGGGTGCACCTGTTGATCTCGCTGGGCATCATCAGCATGGGAATCCTGGTCATCCTGCCGCAGTGGATGAATCTGTGAGCACCGCCATCCAGGTGGAAAAACTGGGACGCCGCTACGGAGCGCGCTGGGCCATAAAGGACCTGAGCTTTTCCGCGGCGCCCGGGGAAATTCTCGGATTTCTCGGCCCCAACGGCGCCGGCAAGACCACCACCGTCCGCATTCTCACCGGGCAGATCGCGCCCACTGAGGGCACCGCGCGGGTGGCGGGACTCGACGTCGTCCGCGATCGCAAGGCGTTGGGCGCGCGCATCGGCGTGACCTTCGAGCAGCAGAATTTATACGAGCGCCTTACGGTGCGTGAAAATCTGGATTTTTTCGCCCGCGTCGCCGGCGCTCCGGCCGGCCGGGTCGACGAGCTGATGAAACGATTTGCCATCTCCGATCGGGCCGGAGACGGAGTAGCCACGCTGTCTCGCGGCCTGCGGCAGCGAATCGTGCTGGCCCGCGCCCTGCTCGGGGAGCCGAAGGTGTTGTTCCTGGACGAGCCGACCGCCGGGCTCGATCCGCACGCGGCCCGCGAGGTCCGCGCCTGGATTCGGGAAATCGGTGCCACCACGTTCCTCACCACGCACGACATGGAGGAGGCGGCCGAGATTTGCGACCGGGTGGCCATCGTTGACCGCGGCGCGCTGGTCACCCTCGACACGCCGCGCGCCCTGGTCGAGCGCATTTCTCCGCCGCGCCTGGAAGTGACCCGGGAGGACGGCTCAACGGCGCTCCTGCCGGTCGAGCCAAATGAAGCCGCGGATGAGCTTGCCCGGTTAAAGCCTATTAAGGAAATCCGCGAGCGGTCTTCCAATCTCGCGGACGTCTTTCTGCAATTGACCGGGCGGCCTCTGGATTAGAATTAATTAGAGAGGGGTCGGCACAGCCGACGCCACCATCGTTTTAACGCTCCGCTTCGCCGCCTCTCCGCACGGTGGCTCACAGTGGATCCAGGCCGCTTGCGGCGAGGGAACGCTGGTGGACACGGCCGTCAGAGAAGCGGACCGTGACCCGGCCCAGGCCGTGCTCCGCCGCAGGGTCGACGCTGACCACGACGCCTTCGCCACGGACGGGGCAGCGGACGCGGTCGCCGATGCGGAAGGGGGTGTTCGTCGGCGCAGGACGGCGGAAGTATTCGACGATGCGCGACAGCAGTCCGGGCCGCTCCCGGGGGGTGGCGACGGCAGCCGCAGCCACCGTACCGTCGGAGCGATAGACTTCCCCGTCGTCGCCCTCGACCCGCGCGCCGAGTCGTGCAGCCAGTTCGGCCATCTTGCGGATCAGCGGCTCGTCCGGGTTCTTGGTGAAGACCTCGCCGTCGCTCCAGTCGAGCCAGGGCTCGGGCACGGTGGAGAGACCTCGCCACGAAGCGAAGCCGGAGCCCTGGGAGGGTTCGTGCGTCAGGTCCGGGTCGGCCGCGACGACGGCAAGCCAGACATCCAGGTCGATGCCGCCCTCGCGGACGATGTGCAGGTCGTATCCCACCAGACCTCCCGTGGCGGGCATGGGGCCCGCCAGCGTCCCTCGTTCCTACGCGACCATGCTGTTGTCCCACGGTCCGGCGATCCAGATCACGGAGAATTGACGCACGATTCAGACCGCGCCCGCGAGGGCGGCGGCCGAGGCCCACCATATCCCGACCCGGTGCAGGCTCCCGGCCACAAAGGCGGCCAGCAGCAGCGGTACCAGATCGGTGAGGGCCTCCTGCATCCGTTCGTGGCGGTCGGGGCGTCCGCGCGTGAGGGTTCGCAGGGTGACGCCCGCGAGCGCCGTGAAGACCGCTATGGCGGAACCGCCCTCGGGAACCAGGGCAAGGGCGACGACGCACGCGGGCGCAGCGCTGAAGTAGCCGAAGGTGCTCAGGGGAACGGCCAGCAGCTCCAGAAAGAGGGCGCCGAGCGCCAGCACGCCGCACACCGGGCCAATGCGGGGGGCGGGGCCGGCCCACCCGGCGATGCCGACCAGAAGGGCCGAGAACACCGTCAGCGCAATGACCACCGGCCTCGTTTCCCTCTTGTCCCCCATGCAGTCGCTTTCCCTTTCCCACCGGGTATGCGAGCATTGGCGACGTTCTGGGCGCCGTCCTCCCCGGCGAAAAAGGACCTGGATCGATCGCCCGGGCGGTCAGGACGCGGGAGTTCTCAGGCCTCCACCAGGGTCAGGTTGAAAGTGGCGTCGCGGCCTCCCAGGAAGTCCAGGAAACCGTCGTAGTCGGAAACATTGAAGCACCCCGCGCTGCTCGTGCTGCCGGCGTTGCCCCGGTGCAGACGGATCTCGTCGCTGCCCACGGGGTTCGCCAGCTCCGCCCGAGAGTAGCGCCCGTCGCCGTTACGGTCCTCCGCCGTCGGCACGGTCATTCCTCGGTCGGTTCCCACGATGAAGGCGTCGTTGTTGAACTTGCCGTCCCGCCAGCGGGGCGTGATTTCGTAGTTGCCGGGCAGCACCATGCCGGGGTCCCAGCCCCCGCTGGGTGTCGTGAAGCCGGGGCGCGTGGTGGCGGCAAAGATCTTCATCTTGCCGTTCGGCTTGAGCACCACGAAGTGGTCGTCGTACGAAGTCGTGCCGCGATTGTCGGTGCGCACGGCAAGCACGGCCGGCTGCCCCTTTTCGAAAAGCTCCCCGCCGCGGGACCTTATAATCTGCACGGCACTTTCCCACGTGAGGTCCTTCAGTCTGCCGATGTTGGTCTTCCCTGCAATCGAGGGTCCACGACGACCGGCTTCGTCCAGGCCGAGACGGCTCCGCGCGAGGGTGCCGCCGTCGGCGTCCAGGAACCGCTCCTCGCGCACGCGCTGGCGGTCGAGGGCCTGCCCATCGTCAAATTCGCTCTTCGACACGTTTCCGTCGCCGTCCGAGTCGTACCCGCGGAAAGCGCCGTTCGCCGACACCGAGAGTGGGCCGCTCCCCGCCAGGGCTGTGTAACGGGCTTCACTGCGCTCGGCCTCGCGTATCCCGCGCGCCTTTCGCCGCCCCTCGAGAACCTCTCCGGCGGTGAGCGTTCCGTCTTCGTCCGTATCGAACTTCTCTAGCTTGCGCTCCAGGGCGTCCCCTTCCAGGGCCTCCACCCGCTCCTCCACGCGCTCGCGCCGTGCGGCGTTCACTTCCGCGCGGCGTCCGGCCAGGAACTCCGCGTCGTCCACGACGCCGTCCCGGTCACGGTCGTAGACACGCGAGTCCAGGCGCTCCAGGCGTCCCATCTCCAGCGTCGACAGCTCGCCGTCGTCATTTCGATCGAGAGACTCGAAGGCGTTGCGATGGTGGAACTGGCGTCCTCCGAACTCACCTTCGACCTCATCTGGGTCCTCCTCTGACGCCTGGAAGCCGTCGGAGGTCGGGTGGGACGCTTCCCCGGGCCGCTCGGCCGCCCGCTCCGCCCCCTTCGTGCCTCCGCGGGGCACACGATTTTCCGCCGTTTCAGAGCGGCTGTCCGACGTCGACTCAGTCTTTAGTACCTCCGTAAGGCCCATCCGACATCCTCCTCTTTGTGCTGTCTTCATGATGCACAGAGTGGAGAGCGACGTTCAAAGGGGCGCCTGTAAAATTCTTGTTACGGATGTTTCCGCGTTGTTAACACAAAATTTCGGGCGGCTGCCACGTCCGGCCGGTTGTTAACCTGCCGGACCTGGACGGCCCGGCGGTGTGCGGCTATGCTCGGGCGGAGGATGGATGAAGCCATGAATGCAGGACAGATCACCGTACCCCAACCCCATGGCCCGGTGGCGCGAAAGGACGCCGATGGGGTGCCCCACCGCCTGCCCTACCCCCACGGCCTGCCCTACCCCCACGGCCTGCCCTACCGGCAGGACGATCCGGCCTGGGGAGGCGATCTCATGTGGGATCGCGACCTTGTGATCGAGGCCGACGTGCAGCTCAACGGCCGGCCCCGGGATGAGGCGGAGTCGCTCATGAGAGCGTTCAGTGACGGCAACACGATTGGCAACGAGGGCTGCCAGCTCACCTCCATGGCCATGGTGCTGCGCCTCCTGGCTCCCCGATCATCCACCCCCTGGACGCCCGGTCGACTCAACGAGGCCGCGCACCAGTTCTACTATTACACCCCGGCGGGGCTGTCCATGACCGCGCTCTACGCCGACCTTGTCTCGGAGGTGACGGACGGAAGCGTGCAGCTCTGCCTGAAAGAGGAGTACCTGGCGGGCGTCGCCCCGTGGGCGCGCCAGCGCGTCAACACGTCGGCGCTGGTCCGAGCGTACCGCAGCCTGCCGCCGGAGCAGCGCCGCGACGTGGTGGTCATGCTCAAGACCGGGACCTACGACGACACCGTGGCCTCCCACTACCTCTTGCTCGACCCTCGCGACGGAGGCTCCCCGAACGACGACAACCCCCGGGTCCTTGACCCGGCCATGCCAGTCGGCGAGACGAAGCCGTGGCGCTTGAGCGACTCGGCGGCGCGCATCACGAGCGATCCGGAAATCGCCAGGGCGTGGGCGGAGAGCGGCATCGAGCCGACCCAGATCGGGGGAGCCTGGGTCTTCGCCCGTTGCGACCCCGAGCGCGGCCGACCGCTGGTGGAGCCCCTCGTAAAGGCCTGGGCTGCCGAGATGGCGGCCCAGGCCGATCAAACATCTCACACCAGGGCGTAGTTAAAGTTCCCTAGCCCTTATGCCGTATAGTGTTCCTCGCAATTCGGATGATATGCTACTCGAGAGGAGAGCACTCTTGTGGCGCGCGCGAACCGTGGAACCCTTGGAATCCTGGTTGTTTGCGCCGTGCTCTTTGGCGTGCTCATCTGGCTGGATGCCATCGTCGCGCGTAGGGCGTCGAAACAGCATGGCCGCATTTCAGTCCTTGATTACACCCAGCCGGCCGGCTACTCCGCGGAGCGGACCACGGAAGCCGAACTCTCGCGCTCTCGGATCCGCGAGGTCCTGGTGCTTGCCACGGATCCGTCCAACCCGCTCGAGCTGGATCACGCGACAAAAAACGTCCTCGCCGAGAACGTGATGATGCTCCACCACCAGGCGTACGACCTGCTCTGGTGCTCGCACCGTCTGCTCGAAGATCTGTAGCCCGGGCACTTGCAGGCGTTCCATCGTATCTACCAGGAGCCCTCGGCCACCAGCAATGCCTTTCGCGCCGAATGGCCGTGGCTGAAGAGCCGTCTCCAGGAGCGTCTGGTGGCCGTGGGCGGCCCCTCGACGTCGGCGGATCGCGCCCCCGTCGACTGGGAGCCCCGCAAGGACCGCAAGCACGAGGAGTGGCGGGCGCTCTTCGAGCCCTATGACACCCACTTCAGAGGCGACCTGATGCTGGACTCCGAGGTCCGAGTGCTCCTGGTGTCGCTGCTCTCGCTCACCCCGCAGGACGTGCGGGAAATGGGGCCGGAGCGGGTGGCCCGAGTGCGTGAGCGCTGCATGCGCATCATCGACGCCAGCAGCACCCTGCGCGGACGCTGGCAACTCATCGAAATGCTCGTGGTGCAGGCCTCCAACGCGCCCCACAGCGCCAACGGCGGCGCGGACGTCGACTTCGTGGAACTCTCTCTCGCCTTCCAGCAGATCGAACGGCGGATGCGCGCCCAGCAGCAGGGGTCGCTCGAATACTAGGGAGCGCCGCAGCCCGGCAGGCGTGCGCGACGTCTCAACCGGTGGCCGCCCGCAAAGGGACCCCCGGATGGCTCGAAGGTATTGGGGTGATCGCCCTTGACCCCGACCAGGTAAAGGCCTGCGCGGAAGCCCTCGGTCTCGACTTCGTGGTACTCTTTGGATCGCGCGCTTCCGGTCAGGAGCGACCCGACAGCGACACCGATGTGGCGGTGATGCCGGCGAGCGCCGAGCAGCCGCTGGGAGCGGGCTTTCGTGTTGCCGATATTCTTGCGCGGAAGCCCTCTGGAGCGCCCAGACCTGGACGTAACCTGGCTGCCCGATGCCTCGTGGCTGATGGCGTGGGAAGTGGCCAGAGAAGGCCGGCTGCTGGACGAGCTTTCCGCCTGCGCCAGGTTGCACAACCGCCTTGTGCACCAGTACGCGGACGTGGCACTCCCGGCGCTTTTTCTAACCCTTGAGCGCTCGGTGGCCTCCTGGCGCCGGTATGTTGGCGAGGTGCAAGGGCGACTCGATCCTCAACCAGAAGAGGAGTCGTGAGCATCGAGGGTCTGGCGCACAACAAAAAGGGCCCGCCACGGCGGGCCCTTTGGGCAACCCTTGCGGGCTACCAGATGTTCGGGTACTCCGCACCTCGGTTGAGCGGGTACTCCGAGCCGCTGTTCCACTCCGGGAGCCACTCGTAGGTCCAGTACGGGTTCACGTACTGCTCGTCTCCCAGCAGGTAGAAGCGGACCGAGTTCCAGGTGTTGGCCGCGATGTACGGGTCGTTGTAGCGCGCCGACTTGAGGTTGCGCAGGGTGACCCGGGCCACCAGTTCGGGGGCGTAGATGGGGCGGCGGTGGTACAGGTTCGACAGCACGGCCAGGAAGTACTCGGTGTTCACCTGGTCGCCGCCCGCTGAGAGGGCGAACAGGCCGGCCGTCGCGCCGCCGTACATGAAGTACCAGTGGCCGTCGGGGCCGTAGGTGTTGGACACGTAGTCGTACAGGGACGCGACGGACGCGTCGTACTTGTCCAGCGTGGAACTCATGCCGCCCTGGAAGGTGGGCGCCGAGACGTCGGTGATCAGGCGCTGATATTGCGAGCGCAGCCAGGACATCTTGAAGTGGTCGGCGATTTCGCTGAGCTGCCCCAGGATGTCAAGGGCCGCCGCCTTCAAGTCCGGGTCGTTGGCGTTGGACACCGCGAAGTGCCCGATGTGGCTCAGCATGCCGAACTGCACCAGGGCGCGGGCCTGCTCCTGATTGGCCATCACGTCGGTGCCGAAGGGCGCCGCCTGGAATGCGAGGTCCACGCTGTTGATGGCGCGGCCCACGTTGCCGCCGGTGAAGGGCTTGATGGCGCGCAGCGTGTCGAGGTTGTACGCCGTCACGTCGTTGCGCAGCGACACCGGCGGAAGAAGCCACTTCTCCTTGAAGCGGAGCAACAAGAACGAGTCGTAGGTCTCCTTCTGGATCTTCTCAGCGCTCGCTTGCATGGGAAGCGCCAGCAGAATGGCCGCCACCAGCCCCAGCGTCAGCAGCTTCTTCAACGTCTCAGTCCTCCAGCCAATAAAATCGCCGAAATTCACGGTTCGCACGAATGGAATTCTATTCCTCCCGGACCTCCCGGACCGAGACGCGCGCTGTTACGGTGCATAAAGTAAGGTGAGCGGCACGTTGGGCACCTCGACGTCCGCCGCCAGAGCCAGATCATGCCCCTCCAGCACGTGGATCGTCGCCTTTCCCCAGCAGCTCACGAACAACTGCCCCCGCGGCGTGGCCACCAGGGCGCCCGGCACGGATCCCAGCTCGGCAACCGCCGCCGTCACCGCATCCACGACCTTGCCGGGCGGGCCGGGCGGATTGTCCTCCAGGCGCACGACCGCCACCGCCTTGCGCTTCTTCAGTCCCACAAAAAGCGAGTTGCCGTCCGGCGAGATGGCCAGCGCGGAAATCGGCTCGGCGAGCGCCACCCGAATGGACTGCACGACCTCCTGGGTTTCCGTGGAGATGCGCACCACGGTTCCCTTCTGGACCAGCGCCACCCAGAGGTCCCTGCCGTCCGGCGAGAACGCCATCGGACCCGGCATATGGGGAAGGCGCACGAACTTCAGATCTCCCTCGTGCTCCCACGGCACCATGGCCAGCCGCGGCGGCCACGAGCGCGTCATCGCGATCAGCGATCCGTCCGGCGCCACCGCGAGCCGGCCCGCCTTGCCCGGGTCCACCCCGGTAATCGGCAGCGCCACCAGCACGCCGCTCGCGCTGTCCACGCGGAGCACCTGATCCCGGGTGAGCACGAACGCCTGGCTGCCGTCGGCCGCGACGCCGACGTCCATCACGGTCCCCTCGGCGGCCAGCCCGGCCTCGGGCTCGTCGTGGACGGTGTTTACCGACACGATCTCCCGCGTCTGCGCGAGCAGCATCAACTCCTCGCCGGACGCCGCGAGGCGGGTCTTGCCGGGTACCGTGAAGGAGTGGAGCGTGCTCAGCGAGGCCGCGGAAATGCACCAGATGGGCGCCGCGCTCGAGGGATCCGGGACGTTGGGGATCACGTACACGGCCGGCTGCGTGCGGGTGTACGCCGCGGCCTTCGGCTCCGGCTGGAAATACGGCACCGCGATGGCGACGAGCGCGATGAACGCGAACACGTAGGCCAGCATCAGCATCCGCCGGGTGCGCCGCTGCACCTGCCCGCCGGAGACGAACGACAGCCGTCCCGTCTCGTGGCGGGCCGGAAAGATGGCGTGGGGTGGAGGCTCCCACCAGCGCTCCTTTTCCGAGGAAACTTCGTCCGGCCGCAGAGGCATGGTCGGCATGCTCTGCGTGCGATCGACCCGGCAGAGGTCGTCGAGAATCTCGCGCACGCAGTGGTACTGGAAGTCTGGCTCGTGGGACATGCAACGGCTGATCACGCGGTGGATGCCGATTCGCGAGCTCAATGGGAAGGCCCACTGGTCCTGGCCGGCCTCCTCCACGCGGGACATCAGCGCGACCACCATGCGGCCCAGCGCCCGAATGTCTCCGCGCACGTCGTCGCGGTGGCCCGAGAACACCATCGGCGTGCTGCCGTCCTCGTTCTTCTTGAAAAGGCGCCGCAAGTCGTAGCCCACGATCTTGAGCTGGCCGCCGGGCCCCACGATGACCTGGGTGGTGTCGAGCCCCGGAAAGATGTACGGGGAGTTATGGTCGTGCAGTCCGGTCAGCCCGTCCGAGAGCTGCAGGCTCCAGTCGTACACCTGGGTGTCGGTGAGCCGCACCCTTTCGCCCGAGCACCACGTCTGCAGCGAGTCTCCGGGCACGTACTCAAACACGACGTAGGCCCGCTCGCCCTCGGAGAAGATGTCCAGAGTGCGGGCGAGGTTGGGGTGGATGCGCGTCTTTAGAAACTCCACCGCGTCGAACAGCAACCCGGCGCGCTCGTCCTCGCCGCTGGGGACAACAAACTCCTTGAGCACCACCTTGTCCGCGTCCAGGGCGTGCTTGCGCCGCTCCGCGTCCTGGGCGACCTGCGTATCCTGGGCGAGGTAGACGCAGCCATTCCCCGACTCCTGGAGCACCTGCAAGACGCGGTAGCGCTTCTGGAGGAGCGCGTTGTTTGGTAGGACCTGCACTATTCGCCTTCCATGAACGGATAGCGGAAGTTGGTGGGCGGCACGAACGTCTCCTTGATGGTGCGCGGAGACACCCAGCGCAGGAGGTTGTACACGCTGCCCGCCTTGTCGTTGGTGCCGGACGCGCGCCCCCCCCCGAACGGCTGCTGGCCCACCACCGCGCCCGTCGGCTTGTCGTTGATGTAGAAGTTGCCGGCCGCGTTCTGCAAGCGCTCGGCCGCGATGGCGATGGCCCGCCGGTCGCGGGCGAAGATCGCGCCGGTCAGCGCGTACGGCGAGGTCTGGTCGCAGATCGCCAGGGTTTCCTCGAAGCGCTTCTCGTCGTAGACGTACACGGTGAGCACCGGCCCGAAGATCTCCTCGCGCATCAGGCGGAAGTCGGG
>Ga0194121_10006329_pt1 | contig 15893 bp, 13 predicted proteins | sample TA2MahCa50mmetaG_FD_148609 | JGI IMG/M metagenome (GOLD analysis project Ga0194121, IMG submission 148609) | Freshwater microbial communities from Lake Tanganyika, Tanzania - TA2015020 Mahale Deep Cast 50m | ecosystem: Environmental > Aquatic > Freshwater > Lake | place: Tanzania: Lake... | reverse complement strand
ACCTGGCGCGCGCCAGCGCCAAGCCCGCGCACGAGGCCGTGCACGGCGAACCGGTGCTGGCCGGGCACATCTACATCGCTCCGGGCGGCAAGCACATGCGCGTCGAACGCCGCGACGGCACCGCGACCGTCGTGCTCGACGACGGCGCGCCGGTGCACTTCTGCAAGCCGGCGGTCGATCCGCTGTTCGCGTCGGCGGCCGAAGTCTGGGGCCCGTGGAATCTGGCGCTGATCCTCACCGGCATGGGCAGCGACGGCGCACTCGGCGCAGCCGAGATCGCCGCCGCGGGCGGCACCGTCATCGCGCAAGACGAAGCGACGAGCGTGGTCTGGGGCATGCCGGGCGCGGCCGCCGAGGCCGGTGTCTGCTCGGCCATTCTGCCGCTCGACCAGATCGCGCCGCAGGTCGTGCGGCTGTTCCTGGGGGCGAAGCCGTGACGCCGCAGGACTACGAATTTCTGCGCAACCTTCTGAAGCAGCGCTCCGGCCTCGTGCTGTCGCCTGAGAAGCACTATCTGGTCGAGAGCCGCCTTCTGCCGGTCGCGCGCAAGGCCGGGCTGTTCAACCTTACGGGCCTGGTCGGCAAGCTGAAGGCTCCGGGTGCCGAGGCGCTGACCGTGGAAGTGGTCGAGGCCATGACCACGAACGAGTCGTTCTTCTTCCGCGACAAGATTCCATTCGAGCACTTTCGCGACACCATCGTGCCGGCGCTGCTGTCCGCGCGGACGGCGACGCGCCGCATCCGCATCTGGTGCGCGGCCGCGGCCGCAGGCCAGGAGCCTTACACACTCGCGATCTGCCTCAAGGAGATGGGCAAGGAGTTGAAGGGCTGGCGGGTCGAGATCGTCGCCACCGACATCTCCACCGAGGTGCTGGAAAAGGCCAGGAGCGGCATCTACACCCAGTTCGAGGTGCAGCGCGGGCTGCCGTCGCTGCTGCTGATCAAGTATTTCTCGCAGACCGGCGACCTCTGGCAGATCGCGCCGGAGCTGCGCGGCATGGTGAACTTCATGCCGCTCAACCTGCTGCACGACTTCTCGCACCTTCGCGCGTTCGACGTGGTGTTCTGCCGCAACGTGCTGATCTATTTCGACCAGCAGACCAAGACCGACGTGCTGGACCGCGTGGCCGCCGTCACCGAACGCGACGGCTATCTGGTGCTCGGCGGCGCGGAGACGGTGGTGGGGCTGACCGGGAAGTTCCGCCCGGTCGAGGACCGGCGCGGGCTCTATGCGCCGACGCAGAACGCTGCGGCCGCCGGCAATGTGCTCGGCTTCCGCAAGCCGGCCGCGATCGTTCCCGCCGCCGGCGCGGGGCGCTGAGGCGTTAAACCTTCAAGGTATCAGCACGATCTTGCCGAGATTGCCGCGGGCGTCGATCGTCTCGTGCGCGCGGCGCGCGTCGGCGAGCGCAAAGCGCGCGGCGATCGCCGGCTTGACGCCCCCGGCCAGCATGCCGGCTGCCTGTTGAAGCGCCTCGCGCCGCGGCTCCTCCATGTGGTCGTAGGTGTGCATGGTGAAGCAGCGCACCGCCGGGCTCTTCTCGATGTTGGCGCGCATGTCCTTGAACAGGTCGCCCTCCGCCATGCCGCCGAGCACGGCGTAAGAGACGATCATGCCGAGCGGGGCGAGCATCTTCAGGCCGTCGCCGAACGCCTTGCCCGCGACATGGTCGAACACGATGTCCGCGCCATGCCCGCCGGTGAGCGCGTTGACGCGCTCGACCGTGTTCTCCTTGGTGTAGTCGATGGCGTGCGCCGCGCCCCGCGCGCGCACGAAAGCGCATTTCTCCGCCGAGCCCGCGGTGCCGATGGCCGTTGCGCCGGCCTTTCGCGCCACGTCAATGAGGGCGGTGCCGACGCCGCCCGAAGCGCCATAGACCACGACGGTTTTGGCCGCCACCCCGCGCGCGGCGTGGTGCATCAGGATGATGGCGAGCTGGTAGTTGGTGAGCGCCGTGGCCTCGTCGAAGCCGACGCTTGCGGGCAACGGCAGTGCCGCACTCTCTGGGGCGGCGGCATATTCGGCGTAGAGCCCGCCCGCGTTCCCGATTTCGTAGCCCGCGACGAACACGCGGTCGCCGGGTTTCAGCTTCGTGACGCCTGCGCCGGTCTCGGCGATCGTGCCGCTCATCTCGTTGCCGAGCACGAACGGCAGCTTCGGCATCCAGCGATAGCGGCCGGTACGGATCATGGTGTCGAAGTAGTTCACCCCGATGGCCTCGGCCTTCACCAGCACCTGGCCTGGGCCGGGCGCGGGGGTGGGGGCGTCGACGTATTCGAGGACTTCGGGGCCGCCGGTGCGGGCGATGCGGATGGCTTTCAAGGCGTGGCTCCTTGCGAGGACGTTGCGGCCGCGGCGGCGCTTTTCGGGTGGCGGCGGGTCGCCTTGCGCCGCACTCTATCCCATAGACGGCATTGCATTGGCAGGGAGCAACCTTATAGCATCAACAGCGCGTGCGCGGCGCAAGGAGGAGTTGCCATCGGTGGCCGCGCGCGCCGCGGCGCTGGACTGGGCTGGGATCGCTTTGAGCCTCGCCACGCAGGGCTGCGCCACGACCGGCCCGCTGCTAGCGCCGAACGAGTGTGCGGCGCTCGCCGGGCTTTACGCGCAGGAGCACGGAGAAGGCGCGCCGTTCCGCAGCCGCGTGATCATGGCGCGTCACGGTTTCGGGCGCGGCGAGTACAAGTATTTCGCCTATCCGCTGCCGGAGACGGTGGCCGCGCTGCGCGCCGCGCTCTATCCGGGGCTCGCGGAGATCGCCAACCGCTGGAACGAGGCGCTGGGGATCGAAGCGCGCTATCTGGCGGAGCACGACGCTTTTCTCGCGCGCTGCCGCAAGGCCGGGCAGGGCAGGCCCACGCCGCTGCTGCTGCAATACGGCGTGGGCGACTACAACTGCCTGCACCAGGACGTCTACGGCGAGCTGGTGTTTCCGCTGCAGGCGACGGTGCTGCTGTCGCGGCCCGGCGAGGATTTCTCGGGCGGCGAATTCGTGCTGACCGAGCAGCGCCCGCGCATGCAGTCGCGTGCCGAGGTGGTGCCGCTAGGCCAGGGCTGCGCGGTGATCTTTGCGGTGCGCGAGCGGCCGGTACAGGGCACGCGCGGGGTTTATCGCGTGAACATGCGGCACGGGGTGAGCCGGGTGAGGGAGGGTAGACGGCATACGTTGGGGGTGATTTTTCACGATGCGAAGTGAAATAGGCCCAAACAAAAACCCCGGCCTTTCGGCCGGGGTTCTCGCTTGCCCCTCGTCCCCTCGCTGAGCGAATTCGTGCCTCGGCTTACGCCGGAATTCTCGCCTCGTCCTCGGCCGGCTCGCGCAGCACGTAGGCGGGAGCCGCCGCACGGCACTCTTCCCTGGGGCGAAACGGTCCTTGTGGACGATGGCACATGTCCACGAGGCCAGATAAAGCAGGTGACAGGCGGAAACACCAATCGCAACATTCCTCGCTTCAAGACGTGTGTCGCGCGCCGATAACGGTACCGCTGCCGGACGCTGCGTTCGCCTTGAACGAAACTCGCTCAAAAACAAAAACCCCGGCCTTTCGGCCGGGGTTCTCGCATCCCCTCGTCCCCTCGCTAAGCTGGAATTCTCGCCTCGTCCTCGGCCGGCTCGCGCAGCACGTAGCCGCGGCCCCACACCGTCTCGATGTAGTTCTTGCCCGAGGAGGCGTTCGCAAGCTTCTTGCGCAGCTTGCAGATGAACACGTCGATGATCTTGAGTTCCGGCTCGTCCATGCCGCCGTAGAGATGGTTGAGGAACATCTCCTTGGTGAGCGTGGTGCCCTTGCGGAGCGAGAGCAGCTCCAGCATCTGGTATTCCTTGCCCGTGAGGTGCACGCGCTGGCCGCCGACTTCCACCGTCTTCTGGTCGAGGTTGACGGTGAGGTCGCCGGTGTTGATGACCGACTGCGCGTGGCCCTTGGAGCGGCGCACGATGGCGTGGATGCGCGCGATCAGCTCGTCCTTGTGGAACGGCTTGGTCATGTAGTCGTCGGCGCCGAAGCCGAGACCCTTGACCTTGTCCTCGATGCCGGCGAGGCCGGAGAGGATCAGGATCGGCGTCTTGACCTTGGAGACCCGCAAGCTGCGCAGAACCTCGAAGCCGGACATGTCCGGCAGGTTCAGGTCGAGCAGGATGATGTCGTAGTCGTAGAGTTTGCCGAGGTCGACGCCCTCTTCGCCGAGATCCGTCGTATAGACGTTGAAACTCTCGGACTTGAGCATCAGTTCGATCGATTGCGCCGTGGCGCTATCGTCCTCGATCAGCAAGACGCGCATGCCGGTCCCCTTCTTCGCCGCTGCGGCTCAAAACTCGGAACGCCGTCGGGGCGGCCCGTTAAAACGCCTTGGGACAATCCGATTCGGAACGTTAACGACGCATGGTTAACAAAACCTGATTCTCGCCCGCAAGCATTCGCTGGCCCGATTTGGCCGAATCGGCATAAGATACTGGCAGAGAGTGGTTTTTTGGCCACGCTAGCGCTCATGTTCCACTTTAAGAGTCCGTATCAAGCGACTCACGCGACTCGCCGCTTCCCTTCTGGACGCGGTCGGCGCCGCCCGATCCCAATGACGGTGACGCAATGATTAACGACGCGGGTAAACAAGTGGTTAAGAACGGCCCGGAAAGGTTACCGGCGCGTCGGGTTCCCTGAGGACAACGCGATAAAAGGCCGCCTGATGAAAGCCGCCACATGAAAGCTTTGGCCGAGCAGATCGATGAACTGGACGCCGCCGAAATCTACGGCCGGGTCGTCGGCGTGCGCGGCCTGATGGTCGAGGTCGCGGGGCCGATCCACGCCATGTCGGTCGGTTCGCGGGTCACGGTCGAGACCCGGGGCCGGCCGATCCCCTGCGAGGTGGTCGGCTTTGCCGGGACGAATGCGCTGCTGATGCCGTTCGGCCCGCTCGAAGGGGTCCGGCGCGGCTGCCGGGCGGTTGTGACGACGGTGCCGGGCGCGGTGCGGCCGTCGGCGGCCTGGCTCGGCCGGGTGGTCAACGCCATGGGCGAGCCGATCGACGGCAAGGGCCCGCTGCCGCTCGGCGCCGAGCCGTTTGCGCTGCGCGCCGCGGCGCCGCCGCCGCACGCCAGAAAGCGCATCGGCGCGCCGATCGACTTCGGCGTGCGCGCGCTCAACACCTTCATCACCTGCTGCCACGGCCAGCGCATGGGCATTTTCGCCGGCTCGGGCGTCGGCAAATCGGTGCTGCTGTCGATGCTGGCGCGCAACGTGAAGGCCGACGTCGCGGTGATCGGGCTGGTCGGAGAGCGCGGCCGCGAGGTGCAGGAGTTCCTGCAGGACGACCTCGGCGAGGCGGGCCTCGCCCGCTCGGTGGTGGTGGTGGCGACCTCCGACGAGCCGTCGCTGATGCGCCGCCAGGCGGCGTATCTGACGCTCGCCATCGCCGAGTATTTCCGCGACGCCGGCCAGCAGGTGCTGCTGCTGATGGATTCGGTGACGCGCTTTGCCGTCGCCCAGCGCGAGATCGGGCTTGCGACCGGCGAGCCGCCGACCGCCAAAGGCTATACGCCGACGGTGTTCGCCGAACTGCCGCGGCTGCTGGAGCGGGCCGGCACCGGGGCGGGGGAGGGCACGATTACCGGCATCTTCACGGTGCTGGTCGAGGGCGACGACCACAACGAGCCGATCGCCGACGCGGTGCGCTCGATCCTCGACGGCCACATCGTCATGGAGCGCCAGATCGCCGAGCGCGGCCGATACCCTGCGATCAACGTGCTGAAATCGGTGTCCCGTTCCATGCCCAAGTCCGCCGACCCGGCGTTCCTGCCGGTTCTGACCCGGGCGCGGTCGGTGATGGCGACCTACGCCGACATGGAGGAACTGATCCGGCTCGGCGCCTACCGGCCCGGCTCCAGCCCCGATGTCGACGAGGCCATCGCGCTGCACAAGCCGCTGGAGGCCTTTCTGGCCCAGGGCAAGGAAGAATCGACTGAGATGCTCGAGGGTTATCGGCGCCTGGAACAGATTCTGGCGCCCCCGCCCGCACCCCCGCGTTTGGAAACCGAAAACTAACGTTATTGCGCCACATTCCCGCCGAGTGCCCGCTTCCGCGGGTGGGGTCAGTCACGTCCTCGCGGCTTCGGGGGAGTCATAGTCGATGAAGTCACGCGATACACTTATCCGCCTGAAGAGGTTTCAGGTCGACGAGAAGCGCCGGAAGGTCATGCAGATCGAAGGCATGATCGCCGAATTCGAGCGCATGGCCGGCGATCTGGAACGGGAGATCAAGGTCGAGCAGGAGCGGGCCGGGATCCACGACCCGAGCCATTTCGCCTATCCGACCTATGCCAAGGCCGCGATCCAGCGGCGCGAGAACCTCAAGCGCTCGGCCGACGAACTGCGCACGCAGCTCGACGACGCCAAGGCGGTGCTCGGCGAGGCCTTCGAGGAGCTCAAGAAGGTTGAGTTGCTCGACGAGCGCGACCAGGCCCGCGAGCGCGCGGCCGAGGCCGCCATGGAGCAGGCCGATCTCGACGCCATCGGCCTGATGCGTTCCCGCAGCGCGCCGGCCTGAGTTTCCACACCATCCGTTCGCTCCCGCGCAAGCGGGAGCGCGGTGTTTTCCCGAACAGGGCTGGCTGGTCCCCGCTTTCGCGGGGACGAACGGTCGTTGCCGCCAGCGAAAAAAAACGCGCGCCACTTGGGCGCGCGTAAAGTCGGATGGTGATGGTGAAGCGGTGGAAAATCAGCGGATGGTGGTGGTCTCGGCGCTGGTCCGGATGACCGGCTTGCCGGCCTTCAGGACCGGAGCCCGGCTCTCAAGCTGGGTGCTCATGTCGGGCAGGGACGGGCGGGCGGCGATGCCCACGCCCACGACGACGATGCCGGCGACCAGCGACATGACCACGATCTTCAGGTGGGTCAGGCGGTCCGCAGTCTGCATCGAGTAATTGTTCATGACACGCTCCCGTTTCTTCAGTCATTGGTCGCACCGGAACGGTTAAAGGTTCATTCCGTCCGGTGGAAATTGTTCATTCCGGTTACTTAAATCTTTACAAGCACTTACCGTCCGGTAGGCCGTCTTTTCGGGCATACGGAACCGTTCCGGCCGCAAAGCGCAGCCGACGTCGTCCCGCCCACCCATGACGATTACGGAGCTAGAACTATGGAGGATGCACTCCGGTTCCAAGACCGGCTCACATTTCGTTGAAGTCTCGTGATAGCCGTGATGGGCGGCGGGACCGGGCAGGGACCCCGCCGGCGGCGGTTCAGATGCTTCCGACCGTCTTCAGCCGCACCCGCGGGTGGATTTCCGACTGCGACAGCACACTGGTCTGGGCGCGGAAGCGCTCGACGATCGAGCGCACGAACGGCCGGATCGAGGCCGAGGTGACCAGCACCGGGGCCTCGCCTTCGCGGGCCGCATCCTCGAACCGCTCGCGCACCAGCGTGATGAACTCCGAAAGCTTGGACGGCTGCATCGCCAGATGCCGGTCGTCGCCCTGGCCGACGATCGAATCGGCGAAGTTCTGCTCCCATTTCGCCGACAGCGCGACCAGCGGCAGATAGCCCGAGGGTGAAGTGTGCTGGGCGCAAATCTGCCGCGCCAGCCGCGCCCGCACGTGCTCGGCGATCGCGACCGGATTGCGGGTGAACGACAGCGCGTCCGCGATGCCTTCGAGGATGGTGGAGAGGTCGCGGATCGAAATGCGCTCGTTGAGCAGGTTCTGCAGCACGCGCTGGATGCCCGACGCGGTGATCTGCGCCGGCACGATGTCCTTGAGCAGGTCGGCCTGGCCGGACGGCAGTTCCTTCAGCAGCTTCTGCACCTCGGCGTAGGAGAGCAGTTCGGCGGTGTTGCTCTTGAGCAGCTCCGTGAGGTGCGTCGACAGCACGGTCGCCGCGTCGACCACTGTGTAACCTTGGATCGCGGCCTCTTCCTTCAGCGCCGTCGATCCAGGTGGCGGGCAGCCCGAAGGTCGGCTCGGTCGTGTGCATGCCCGGCAGCTTCACCTGCGCGCCGGTCGGATCCATGACCATGAGCTGCCCCGGCCAGACCTTGCCGGTGCCCGCGTCGACCTCCTTGATCTTGATGACGTAGCTGTTGGCGTCGAGCTGCACGTTGTCGAGGATGCGGACGGCCGGCATCACAAAGCCCATCTCGATGGCGAGCGAGCGACGCAGCGCCTTGATCTGCTCGGTGAGCCGGTCGGCGCCGTCCTGGGCGTTGACCAGCGGCAGCAGCGCGTAGCCGAGTTCGATCTTGAGGTCGTCGATCTTCAGCGCCGACGAGATCGGCTCCTCGGCGGGGGGCGGCTTCTGGACGTCCGCCTCGCGGGCCGCGGACGCGAGCGCGGCCTTTTGGCGCTTGTCGAACAGGTAGGCCAGCGCGCCTGCGCCGCCGCCCAGCAGCAGGAACGGCAGCATCGGGATGCCCGGCAGAAACGCCATGATCCCCATTACCGCGCCCGACATGCCGAGCGCCTTGGGATAGCCGGAGAGCTGCGCCAGCAGCGCCTTGTCGGCGGCGCCGGCGACGCCGGCCTTGGTCACGATCAGGCCCGCGGCGGTCGACACGATCAGCGCCGGCACCTGCGTGACCAGACCGTCGCCGACGGTGAGCAGCGTGTAGGTGCGCGCGGCGTCGATGAACGGCATGCCTTGCTGGACGATGCCCACGATCATGCCGCCGATCACGTTGATGAACACGACCAGCAGGCCCGCGATCGCATCGCCGCGCACGAATTTCGATGCGCCGTCCATCGCGCCGAAGAACGAGCTTTCGTCCTCCAGTTGCGAGCGCCGCCGCCGCGCTTCCTTTTCGTCGATCAGGCCGGCGCTGAGGTCGGCGTCGATCGCCATCTGCTTGCCGGGCATGGCGTCCAAATGAAACCGCGCAGCGACTTCGGCGATGCGGCCGGAGCCCTTGGTGATGACGACGAAGTTCACGATGACCAGGATCGTGAACACGATGATGCCGATCACGAAATTGCCGGCCATCACGAAGTTGCCGAACGCCTCGATGACGTGGCCGGCCGCGCTCGTGCCCTCGTGGCCGTGCGCGAGGATCAGGCGGGTCGAGGCGAGGTTGAGCGCGAGCCGCAGCATGGTCGCGATCAGCAGCACGGTCGGAAACGCCGAGAACTCCAGCGGCGTATGAATGAACAGCGCCGTCATCAGGATCAGGACCGAGATGATGATCGAGATGGCGAGCGCCATGTCCAGCAGGACCGGCGGCAGCGGCAGGATCAGGACCACGAGGATCGTCAGCACGCCGACCGCGAGCGCGAGGTCGCCGCGGCGGAGGAACGCGCCGATCTCGCCCAGTCCCGGCAGCTTGAAGCCGCCGAGCGGCGCGCCTGCTGCTGGCGGCGGCTGCGGGCCGGCGGCGGTGACGTCGCTCATGAATGCACGTGCTCCCCGGCAAGTTTTGCCGGGTTTATGGTTACCGGCGGGTTAACGGGCCCCTGTCCGGCCCGACGGATCGAGGTGGCCGGGGCTAAATCGCAAGCAGGACGCCTGCAACCAGCAGGATGGCCAGCACCGTGCTGCGGAACAGGGCGTCGTCGACCTTATGGAACAGCACGACGCCGAGCGCAGCGCCGGCGGCGAGCGCTGGGGCGTACAGGGTCATGTTCAGGAGCGTGCTGGACGAGAACGTGTTGTAGGCCAGCATGACCGCGAGTGCGGCAAGCTGCAGCGTCGCGATATAGGGCTGCACCAGGCCGCGCTGCTGGCACTTCGGCAGGCCGCGCAGCTCGCACCACATCGAGGGCAGGGCGCCCGGCATAGCCGTCAGTCCGCCGACCACGCCGCCGCCGAAGCCGACCAGCGCCTGCGGCAAGCATCCCGCCGCGGCGGAAACGATCGCCGCGCGCGGCCGCAGCAGCATGGCGACGGCATAGAGGACGAGGAATATGCCGAACCCGATGCGGAATACATGCGCGTCCACGTGATGCAGCAGATAGACCGCGGGCAGCATCCCGGCGAGCCCGCACACGATCAGGCAAGGATGGCCGCGCCACTGCACGGTGCCGCGCAGCGCCAGCAGCGACACCGCTTGCGTGACGATGCTGCAGGCCATCATCAGCGGGACAGCTTCAGTCGGGGGAAGTATGTGCAGCAAGATCGCACCGGCCACGGCCGAGAATGCAAAGCCGACAAGCCCCGACACCACCGCGCCGGCGAAGATGCCGGCACTGATGAACAGAAACGACACCGGATCGGACACGCGTTTCCTCCTGCGCGCCGGACGACCGGCGCGGCCATGGCTTGTTCTGACGATCGGCTTTCAGGCCGGCTCGGCGGGGAACGCTCGATGAAATGTCCTTCGCCCACACCGCTGGCGACCGCCGGCGCACGCGAAACGCGCCGCACCGGCCGGGCGTGTCACTAACGGCGCTGGACGCGACGGTCTTGGCCTGCGGCGACAAAGATCGGGACTGCGGCGACGCTTCCGGAGATCGCACGCGGCGTTGCCGCGGCGCGCCCGGAAGCCGCCGATGGACCATATAAATAATTGATTTTATTGGCCTAGTTTTCTCTGAACCTTTTGGCCGGATGCTGCGACCAATAGAATCAATGTGCCTGCAATTTCGGTGGTCCGCGCCAGGGGGGACCCGAGATGCCGAACATGCATGACCGGAGCGTCGCTCCGCCCGAAGCGCTCAAACCGCCGGCCGCCGCCGCCACGGCGCGGCCCGACGCGGTGCATCTGTCGCTGACCGAAGCGCCGGAGCGCGAACGGCCGGGCATCCTGCGCGACTTCTTCGGCCGCACCCTGTTTCGCCTCGACGTCGAGCCGCTTCGCGACAGCGAACTGGTCGTCGACGTGACGGTGCGCAAGCTGCCGGGGCTTCAGGTCTTCACCGGCCGCCGGCACGGCTCGCGCAACAGCCGAAGCCGCGAGATGCTTTCCGACGGCGCCGACGATTTCTCGCTGATCGTCAACCTCGGCGGGCCCTACGCAATCTCGCAGGGGCGCGAGGAGATCGAGCTCGACGACGGCGAAGCCACTATCGTCACCAGCGCGGAGCCGACGAGCTACATGCATCGTCCGCCCGGCAAGGTGCTGGCGCTGCGCTTCCCGCGCGCGCCGTTCGCGCCGCTCGTGACCAACATCGACGACTGTTACGTGCGGCGCATCCCGGCGGGGACGCCGGCGCTGCGGCTGCTCAAGGACTACGTCGGCTCGGTGCGCGACGACGGGCTGATGGCGAGCCTCGACTTGCAGCGGTTGATGGTCACGCATGTCTACGACCTGATGGCGGTGGCGCTCGGCGTCACGCGCGACGCCGCCGAGATCGTGCACGGCCGCGGCGTGCGCGCGGCGCGGCTGAACGCGATCAAGCGCGACATCGCGCAGAATATCGACCGGGCGGATCTGTCGGTTGCGGCGGTGGCGGCGCGCCACCGGGTGACGCCGCGCTTCGTGCAGCGGCTGTTCGAGGCGGAGGGCACGACCTTCACCGATTTCGTGCTGGTACAGCGGCTGGCGCGCGCGCACCGCCTGCTCGGCGACCCGCTCCGCGGCAACGACAAGATCAGCGCGATTGCGTTCGACTCAGGCTTCGGCGACGTCTCGTATTTCAACCGCGCGTTCCGCCGCCAGTACGGCGCGGCGCCGTCCGACGTCCGCGCGCAGATGCGGCGGCCGGCGGACCTGTCCGATCCCGCATCGGCCTGACGGGTTAAGCGAAAGCGTGGGGGAACGCGTGCCGCCCGTCGGGGCCGAGCGGCAGCGGAGCGATGCTGCGCACGGCGGTGAGCGGCAGATCGCCGTAGAGATGCGGAAACAGCGCGCCGCCACGCGAGGGCTCCCATTTCAGCGCCGGGCCCAGCGCGTCGGCGTCGACCGAGACCAGCACGAGATCGTGCAGCCCCGCGAAATGCTTCGCCGCGGTTTCGCGCGCCTGCTCCGCGGTGGAGAAGTGGATGAAGCCGTCCTTCAGATCGACCGCCGAGCCGCGATAGGCGCCGGCGGCTTCGGCGACGCGCCATTCGGAGACGGGGCAGATTTTGTAGATCGGAGGCATGCGGGTTCCTGTTGCGGGTTTGACGCATATCAAGCCGAACCGGAGGTTGTCATGCCAGTACCTCGGCCATCGGCGCTGCGCCCGCTCCAAGGGGATGCCGGTATGGCACAGCCTGCAAACCAGCAACGCGACAACACGGCGGCACGGGAGCGCATGGTTGCCTCCCAGATCGCCCGCCGCGGGGTCAAGGACCCGCATGTGCTCGACGCCATGCGGCAGGTGCCGCGCGAGCACTTCGTTGCCGAAGGCATGGCCGAGTTCGCCTACGAGGACAGTCCGCTCCCCATCGCGGAAGGCCAGACGATTTCGCAACCCTACATCGTCGCGCTGATGATCGAGGCCGCGCGCGTGCGCCCCGGCGACCGCGTGCTCGACGTCGGCACCGGCTCCGGATACGCCGCAGCCGTGCTGAGCCAGATCGCAGGCAAGGTCCACAGCATCGAGCGGCACGGTCCGCTGGCCGACGCGGCGCGGCGCAAATTCGAAAGGCTCGGATACGGCAACATCGAGGTGCGCCACGGCGACGGCACGCTGGGCTGGCCGGAGGCCGCGCCATTCGACGCCATCCTTGTGGCCGCCGGAGGGCCGGAGATTCCGGAAGCCATGCGAAAGCAGCTCAAGGTCGGCGGGCGCCTGATCATCCCGGTCGGCACGCAGGGCGACAGCCAGGAACTGATCCGCGTCGTGCGCGACGGCGAGGACCGTTTCCACGAAGAGGATCTCGGGCCGGTGACGTTCGTGCCGCTGATCGGCGCGCAAGGCTGGACGGAGCGGCAGGCGGACGGCAAGCCGAGCGTCGGCCGCATCTGGCCGCGGCAGCCGGAGGCCGGGCCGCGCCCGCTGGCGGAGCAGGTGAGGCAGGCCGCCGAACCGCTGCCGGACTTCGACGATCCCGCGTTCGGCGCGATGTTCGACCGTTTTGCCGATGCGCGCGTGGTGCTGCTCGGCGAAGCGACGCACGGCACGTCGGAGTTCTACCGGGCGCGCGCCGCAATCACGCAGCGGCTGATCGAGCGCCACGGCTTCTCCATCGTCGCGGCCGAGGCCGACTGGCCGGACGCGGCGGCGGTCGATCGCTATGTGCGGCATCGCGCGGTTCATGTCGGCAGCGGGCCTGCGTTCCGGCGCTTTCCAATGTGGATGTGGCGCAACGCCGAGGTCGCCGCCTTCGTCGACTGGCTGCGCGCGCGCAACGGCGGCGTCGAACCGGCACGGCAGGCGGGCTTCTTCGGCCTCGACATCTACAACATGAACGCGTCGATCCGGGCGGTGATCGACTATCTGGAACGGCTCGATCCGGAGGCGGCGAAGGTCGCGCGCGAACGCTACGGCTGCCTGACGCCCTGGCAGCGCGATCCGGCAACCTACGGCCGCGCAGCCCTCACCACCGGATATGCCAAGTGCGAGGGGCCGGTGGCGCTGGCGCTGCGCGACCTGCTGCAGAAGCAACTGGACTACGAAGCGCGCGACGGCGAGAGCTTCCTCGACGCGGCGCAGAACGCGCGGCTCGTCGCCGCGGCCGAGCGCTATTACCGCGCGATGTACTACGCCACCGCGGAGTCCTGGAACCTGCGCGACCGGCATATGTTCGACACGCTGATCGCCCTGCTGGAGCGCCGCGGCAAGGACGCCAGGGCGGTGGTCTGGGCCCACAATTCGCACATCGGCAACGCAGCCGCGACCGACATGGGCGAGGCGAGGGGCGAGATTAACATCGGGCAATTGTGCCGCGAGCGCTTCGGCAAGGACGCGGCGCTGGTCGGCTTCGGCACCGACCGCGGCACGGTCGCTGCCGCGTCCGACTGGGACGGGCCGATGGAGGTCAAGACCGTGCGCCCGTCGCATGCCGACAGCTACGAGCGCGTCTGCCGCGACAGCCGGGTCCGGCGTTTCCTGCTCGATTTGCGCGTGGGGCAATGGCCGGACCTGCGCGCCGAGCTGACGAAGCCGCGGCTTGAGCGCGCGATCGGCGTGATCTACCGGCCGGAAACCGAGATGGCGAGCCACTATTTCGACGCCCGCCTGCCGGAACAGTTCGACGGCTACGTCTGGTTCGAGGAGACGCGCGCGGTGACGCCGCTGCCCGCCGAACCGCGGCCCGGCGTGCCGGAAACCTGGCCGTTCGGGCTTTAGCTTCTTGCCTTAACGCGTTTTCTTCTCGCGACCCGGTACCCGCTCCGCCCGAAATCGCTATGGCCGCTACGCCGCGCCCCGATACTCCCCGCCGCCCGGCGGCGGCACCGGCACGCCGTCCGACGAATATTCGTTGAGCTTGTTGCGCAGGGTGCGGATCGAGATGCCGAGGATGTTGGCCGCATGCGTGCGGTTGCCGAGGCAGTGCTTGAGCGTCTCTAGGATCAGGTCGCGCTCGACCTCGGCGACGGTGCGGCCGACGAGGTTGCGCGTCACCTGCTCGGCGGCGAGCGCCGCATAGGCCGCGGCCGACGAGCCGTGGCCCGGGCCCGCTTGGTCGAGCCGCGCGCCGTCGGGCGTGAGAATCCCGTCGACGCCGATTTCGGCGCCGGTCGACAGCAGCACCGCGCGGTGGATGGTGTTCTCCAGCTCGCGCACGTTGCCGGGCCAGCGGTGCAGCGACAGCGCCTTGCGCGCCTCCGCCGACAGCGGGCGGACCGGCACGCCGTTGGCGTCGGCGTATTTCCTGGCGAAGAACTGCGCCAGCTCGATCACGTCGGCTGGCCGTTCGCGCAACGGCGGCAGCTTGAGGTTGACGACGTTGAGCCGGAACAGAAGGTCCTCGCGGAACTTGCCCTCGCGCGCGGCGTCGGCGAGGTTGCGGTTCGAAGTCGCAATGATGCGGATGTCGACCGGAACCGGCCGCGTGCCGCCGACCCGGTCGATGATCCGCTCCTGGATGGCGCGCAGGAGCTTTGCCTGCAGCCGCACGTCCATTTCCGAGATTTCGTCGAGCAGCAGCGTGCCGCCGGTCGCCTCCTCGAACTTGCCGATGCGGCGCGCGACCGCGCCGGTGAACGCGCCCTTCTCGTGGCCGAACAGTTCGGATTCCAGGAGGTTTTCCGGGATCGCCGCGCAGTTGACGCAGATGAACGGCTTCTTGGAGCGGTTGGATTTGGTGTGGACGTAGCGCGCCAGCACCTCCTTGCCGGTGCCGGATTCGCCGGTGATCAGCACGGAGGCCTCCGAGCCCGCGATCTGCGTTGCGAGCTTGACCACCTGCGCCATGGATTCGTCGCGATAGATCAGTTCGCGCACGTCGTCGGCGACGGCGGCGAGCACGGCCGCGATCAGCGCCGGATCGGGCGGCAGCGGGATGTATTCTTTCGCGCCGGCGTGGATCGCTGCGACCGCGGCGCGGGCGTTGTTCTCGATGCCGCAGGCCACGATCGGCACCGCGATGCGCTCGGCCTCGAGCTTCTCGACCAGCTCGCGAATGTCGATGGCGACCTCCACCATCAGCAGGTTGGCGCCGCGGCCCGAGCGCAGCACGGCCAGCGCCTGGTCGATCGACTCGGCGTGGGTGACGTTGGCGCCCTTGTCCATCGCGATCTTGGTCGCGGTGGTGAGCTGGCCCTTGAGCGTGCCGACGATCAGGAGTCTCATGGTTGTGCTCCCTTAGCTCCGTTCCGCCTTGATGATTTCGGTCATGGTCACGCCGAGCTTCTCCTCGACCAGCACCACTTCGCCGCGCGCCACCAGGCGGTTGTTGACGTAGATGTCGATGGCCTCGCCGACCTTGCGGTCGAGCTCCAGCACCGTGCCGGGGCCGAGTTTGAGCAGGTCGCCGACGTCCATGCGCGCGCGGCCGAGCACCGCCGACACCTGCACCGGCACGTCGAATACGGCCTCCAGGTCGGCGGCGCCGCGCGCGACGGCGCCGTCTTCGGCCATGGCTGCGTTCGGATCGAGCGGCGG
>Ga0194121_10006328_pt1 | contig 15893 bp, 10 predicted proteins | sample TA2MahCa50mmetaG_FD_148609 | JGI IMG/M metagenome (GOLD analysis project Ga0194121, IMG submission 148609) | Freshwater microbial communities from Lake Tanganyika, Tanzania - TA2015020 Mahale Deep Cast 50m | ecosystem: Environmental > Aquatic > Freshwater > Lake | place: Tanzania: Lake... | reverse complement strand
GCCATCCGCGTATGCCCGACACTGTGAGTTCCGGCGAGTTGCGTGAAGTGATATCGCTGAGCAATCTCGCGCGGATGTCCTTCGTCTTTGTAGAGGTCGATCGCTCGGCCAATCGACAGCAGATGCAGATCGGGATACGACTCGGTCAGCCACGTCTTGAAACGGACCGGATTCGCCGACGCGATCACCGTCGCGTGATTCTCCAAGCCACTCAGTTCGACTTCGCCGCCGACACGCGCCGTCAGTTGTTGCTCGAACGCACTCCAGTCGAACAGGCGACTGGGAGCATAAATGCTGAACCGTCGCAGCGACCCCTCGACCGGATCGCCGAAGACTGCCAGCCCTGCTGAGTCCGGCCCGCGATCCCCCATGCAAGTCAGCATCGGCACGACCTGCTCGCCGAGCGACCGACACAGCTCCGGCTTCTTGGCCAGGTATCCGACGATGCCGCACATGAATGACTCCCGCGACGCGACCGTGATTGAGGGGAGGCAGTCTAAGTCGATGCCGATTTGCTTTCCAATCAATGCTGTTCTCTGCGGCTCATTGCTCTGCCCGGATTCCTCTGCCAGAAGTAGATGACGGAAGAATCTGAACAGGGAGTAGAAAGCCGGAGGACGGTACGGAGCCGCTTGCAAGTCCGAGGCACTGCGGATTTGATGAGGGCGACTCCGCAAGATTCGAGGTGACTGATGAGCGAACTTTCTCCGAAATCCGATGAGCCAATCGACGGGGCGGTGCTGCGGCCGGACGAGCGAAAACATGTCGACGAGCATTCGCTGAACAAGCCGATGGGGACAGTTCAGATATGGGCGCTTGGCGTCGGGGCGGTCATCACCGGAGAATACTTCGGTTGGAACGGCGGTCTGGGAGTCGCTGGCCCGACCGGCATGTTGATCGCGTCTCTGTTTGTGTGTGCGCTGTATATGGCCTGGGTGCTGGCGTTGAGCGAGCTCTCCGTCGCCATGCCGTTTGCGGGTGGGCCGTTGGCCTACGGACGACGAGCCGTTGGACCGTGGTTGGGATTCGTGATGGGCTGGTCGATGTTTCTCGAAAGCCTGTTTGCGACGATCGGGACAGCGATCGCGACGGGCGGCTATGTCTACTTTATTTTGAACCTGCTGATCGACGGACTACCAGCTGGCAAGGTCACGACCGCTGCAGCGCTGGTCACGGTGGCGCTGTTCGCCGTGCTGCAATGGATCGGTGCGAAAGAGCAGGCCAAGATCATGGAGTGGATGACCTACGGAGCGATCATTGCGCTCGTTTGGTTTTGGATTGCGTGCATCCCTGGCGTGAAAGTTGAACGAATCCTCACCGATGCAGCGCTGGTCACGGTGGCGCTATTCGCCGTGCTGCAATGGATCGGTGCGAAAGAGCAGGCCAAGATCATGGAGTGGATGACCTACGGAGCGATCATTGCGCTCGTTTGGTTTTGGATTGCGTGCATCCCTGGTGTGAAAGTCGAACGCATCCTGACCGAGCCGTTGCTGAATCACGGTTGGGAAGGAGTCATCAAGGCGATCCCGTTCGCGATCTGGTGGCTGGTGATCATCGAGTCGGTCGCGCTGGCGGCGGAGGAAGCTCATGAACCGCATCACTCGATCCCGCGTGGGCTGACGTACGCGCAGATCACGTTGATCGTGCTCGTCGTGCTGACGTGGTTCTTCGCGGCGGCAGCAGGAAGCGACTACAAGAAGACGGGCGATGCGAATCTGTTGTTTCCGCTGCCGCACGTTTACAGCGAAGTGTGGCCGGGGAAGTCGCATTCGCCGCATTTGATCGCCTTCTCGATCCTGGCGATCTGCGGCATGGTCGCGAGCTACAACGGGATGATCTTCGCCGTCAGCCGCCAATCGTTCGCGATGGGCCGAGCCGGTTACTTGCCGTCGATTCTGGGTCATCTGCATCCGGTGCGTCGCACACCCGATGTATCGATCGGCATCTGGAGCCTCGTCATCGCAGGTTTCGTGATCTGGGGCTACTTCAACGAAGCGGCCGTACTCGTCGCCGTGCTGACGTGCAATCTGACCGCATTGATCTGGTACGTCCTGGCGATGATTTGTCTTTTTATCTTGCGAGCCAAAGAGCCGCACATGCCCCGGCCGTACAAGGTGCCGCTGTATCCGCTGCTGCCGGCGCTCGTGATCGTGATGAGCCTGTTCGCAGCGTTTGTATACGGCTGGTTACAGGCTCCGATTGTGCTCTGGCTGACGCTCGGAATGTATGGCATCGGTCTCGCGTATTTCTTCGGTTACGCTCGCAGTCGATTGTCGAAGCACGCACCGGAGGAGTTGGCCGTCCGGACGGCATCGATCGGCGAAACGCCCGAATGACCCTCGGCTCGATTCGCCGTCGTCACCGCAAATAGGCCTCCAGCCATTGTGCGATTTTCTCGAACGACTCCGGCGAGACCGAATGCCCTTGCCGATGATTGAGCAGCCCGACACGAGCCGGCTCGCCATAGAGTCGCCACACAGGCAATGCGGCTTCGATGAGCGGCCAGCTTCGTTCGCCGTCTGCCGCGCCGCTGCCCGACTCGCCGCCGAGGATCAAGAATGGACGCGGCGCGATGAACGCCAGCAACTGATGATGATTCAACGAAAAGTTTTCATCACGGATCGCCGGGCCGAGATACCACGGCGCGTCCCAGTTCGTCGAACGGAAACCGGTCCCACCCTCGCTGGCTACGGAGGCTTTGACCCGATCATCGAACGCCGCAAGATACAGAGCCTCCTTTGCCCCGAGCGAATGCCCGACCGTTCCGATTCGTTGCTTGTCCACGTCGGGCAATGATTCCAACACATCGACGCCGCGCACCGCGTCGTACAACATCTTCGCCATGCCCAGCGTGCTGGGATGCCGCTCGCGATGCTTGGTGACCGCCTCGTTGAGACTCTTCACGTCCTGCCACAAGAAGCAGCGTGGACAGAACACGACCAAGCCCCGCTTCGCCAGCTTTAATCCAATCTGCATCGAGTCCGGTCCGCTCACCCCCGCCACTTCGTCAATGCTGGCATTCGTCGTCTGATGCAGCGCGACGATCCCAGCTCGCTGCTTACCACTCTTTTTCGCGGACGTCGGCCGCAACAAATAACCTTCGACGAACAGTCCTGGTTCCCCTTCGTAACGCACGAGCTGCCGATCAACGCTGTCGAGCGATTCCGTCTTGAGCAGCTCCAACTTCACCCCCGGCCGAGGCTCCGGCATTGGGCCAAGAAACTTCCGCCACTCTTCGCGGATTTTCGTGCGCTGCCGCTCCCACCCTTCGCGAGTCGTAATCGCCTGACCGCTCGCATCGACCAACAGCGGATCTAATCGGCCGAGTTTTTCACGCGGCGGATTCGCGGGAGCTTTGGTCACTTCGACCAGCCACGGCACGTCGCTCGACTGCGCGAAGAGTTCGCTCTTAGAGGACAACCCAACCAGCAAAAGACAGACAAAGGCTGAACGACTTCGTGACAGAGCACTCCAGTTATTCTCAGGGAGGGTTGAAGCGCACATGTCATCGGCTCCAAGTTTTGTCGAAAGGTTGTGGCGGCTTGCTTTGCCGTCCACGCGTTGGGCGATACTCTAAGCTCCGTTCGCTTTGCCGTCAGTCAATTTGGAAAGGCAACCTCGATGCGCGACTTTGAATACGAAGCCCCGATAACCCTCGCCGCCGCGATTGAACTGGCGGGCAAGCACAACAGTTCGGCTCGCATGCTGGCCGGCGGGACCGATCTCATCGACCAGGTGCGAGTGGGTCGGCTCGCCCCCGACATGCTGATCGACGTCAAGAAGATCGCCGAACTCAATGTGCTTGAGCATTCCTCTTTCGGCCTGCGGCTTGGAGCGGCCGTGCCCTGTTATCAGGTTTATGGTCACTGCGGCATCGTGTCGGATTACGCCGCGCTCGCCGACAGTTGCCGCATCATCGGCGGCGTCCAGATTCAAAGCCGAGCCTCTGTTGGCGGCAACCTCTGCAACTCCGGCCCGGCGGCGGATTCGATCCCATCGCTGATCGCACTCGAAGCTGTTGCCCTCATCGCCGGACCGAAAGGTCGCCGCGAAGTCGCCGTCGAAGATTTTTGTACCGGCCCCGGCAAGAACGTTCTAGCGGCGGGCGAGCTGCTCGTCGAACTGAAATTCCCCGCGCGAGTGGCCAACAGCGGCTCACACTACCGCCGCTTCATCCCCCGCAACGAAATGGATATCGCCGTCGTCGGTGTCGGAGCGTCGGTTGTCTTGAACGATGCGAAAGACAAATTCGTCTCCGCTCGAATTTCGCTGGGAGCTGTCGCCCCAACACCGCTGTTCGCGAAAGCCGCCGGCGACGGACTCGCAGGCCAACCAGTCAACGATGACTCCATCGCGAAAGCCGCCGCCGCCGCGAAAGTGATCGCCAAACCGATCACCGACATGCGCGGCACGGCCGAGTTCCGTATGCACATCACCGGCGTGCTTGTGGAACGAGCTCTTAAAGCTGCCGTCGCGCGAGCCAAGGGTGAACATGTCGATTGCAAGGTCGGTCACTAACCATCATTTTCAGCCACGGAGAAAACATCGATCAAACACGGATTTGAAATCGAATCGCCTGACTGCATTCTCCGTGCTCGATCTGTGTTTCATCCGCGGCAACGAATTGCTTTGAAAAAGGATCATGAGATGGCAAAAAAACGAGTCGTCACGACAACCCTCAACGGCAATCAAACCGAATTCCTCTGCGAGCCGCGTCAGACCTTGCTCGAGGTGCTGCGAGACAATCTCGACCTGACCGGCACCAAGGAAGGTTGCTCGAACGGCAACTGCGGGGCTTGCACCGTAATCCTCAACGGGCGGCCAGTTGACAGCTGCCTCGTGCTGGCGGTCGAGGCCGAAGGGGCCACGCTCCGCACGATCGAAGGCGTCGCCACGGCGGCCGGGTTGGACCCGATCCAAAAAGCGTTTCTCGAAGGAGCCGCGTTGCAGTGCGGTATCTGCACGCCGGGCTTCATCATGCAGAGCGAATGGTTCCTCTCGCAGAACCCGAAACCGACCGAAGACGAAATCCGCTTCAACCTCGCGGGTAATCTCTGCCGCTGCACCGGCTACGACAAAATCGTCCGATCCGTCCAAGACGCGGCCACCACTTGGCAAGACCACTACATGAAGAACTGCCACGAAAAGGGCTGCCACTAATTTTGGAGTGCGGGGTGTCAGCCCCGCTTTGGATAATTTTTGATCGGGATGTTCGATCCGCTCGAGGCTGAAGAATCCAAAGCGGTACTGACATACCGCACCCCAAAGGAAGGAAACTCACATGGCCACAGCCAACAAATACAAAGTCATCGGCACTCGTCCTGTTCGCCACGACGGGGTCGATAAGGTCACGGGGCGGGCTCGGTACGGGGCCGACACAAAGATTCAGGGGATGCTGTACTCAGCGATGCTTCGGAGCCCGCATGCTCATGCAAAGATCAAGCGGTTGGATACGTCGAAGGCGGAGAAACTGCCGGGCGTCCGAGCGGTCGTGACGGCGAAGGACTTGCCTGATCCAGGGACGCGAATCGCTCAGCTCGGCGAGGGGGCGGTCTGCATGGCTCATCTCACGCGGAATGTGTTGGCTCGCGAGAAAGTGCTCTACAAGGGGCACGCGATTGCGGCGGTCGCCGCGGACAACATTCATATCGCGGAGGAGGCGGTGAAGCTGATCGAGATCGAATACGAGCCGCTGCCGGTGCTGCTCGATGTGCGCGAGGCGATGAAGCCGTCGGCGATTGTGCTCAACGATGACGTGCGGTGCGAAGAGGTCGGAGCGGGCACAACCGGCTCGACCCCGACAAACGTCGCGAAGCATTTCCATTTCGAGAAGGGGAACGTCGCCGACGGGTTCGCGAAGGCGAAGGTCGTCGTCGAGCGTGAGTTCGTGACCGGCACGGTGCATCAAGGCTACATCGAACCGCACGCCGCGACCGCGACTTGGAATCCGGACGGCCGCGTCACGATTTGGTGCTGCACGCAGGGTTCGTTCACGGTGCGGCAGCAGTGCTCCGAGTTGCTCGGCGTGCCGCTGGGCCACATCAAGGTCGTGCCGACGGAGATCGGCGGCGGCTTCGGCGGGAAGATTTCCGTGTACCTCGAACCGGTTGCGGCGGCGCTCTCCAAGAAGAGCGGCAACAAGCCGGTCAAGCTGGTGATGGACCGAGCCAGCGTGCTCGAAGCGACCGGCCCGACGCCGGCCTCGTACATGAAGGTCAAGATCGGCGTGGACGGCGATGGCAAGATCACCGCCGGGACCGCGTACATGGCGTTCGACGCCGGTGCGTTCCCCGGTTCGCCGATCGGCATGGCGGCGATGTGTGCCTTCGCCTGCTACGACGTCCCGAACGGCAGCGTCGATGGCTACGACGTCTGCGTGAACAAGCCGCGGACGAATGCCTATCGAGCACCCGGCGCGACCAACGGAGCCTTCGCCGTCGAAAGCGTCATCGACGAGATCTGCGAGAAGCTCAAGCTCGACCCGCTGGAGTTCCGTGCGAAAAACGCCGCGAAGGAAGGGACTCGCCGAGTCGATGGCCCGGTCTTCCCGCGCATCGGCATGTGGGAAACGGTCGATTATCTCAAGAAGAGCGAACACTACTCGACGCCGCTGCCGAAACCAAAGTTTGGTGGCAAGGTGGGTCGAGGCGTCGCATCCGGCTTCTGGTTCAACTGCGGTTTGAAGAGCGCCGCGTTTGCGACCGTCAACACCGACGGCAGCGTATCGCTGTCGCTGGGTACGACCGACATCGGCGGCTCACGAGCCAGCATCGCGATGCAGCTTGCCGAAACGCTCGGCCTGACCGCGACCGACATCAACCCGAACGTCGTGGACACCGACGCCGTCGGTTACAACGACGTGACGGGCGGCAGCCGAGTCACCTTCGCCACCGGCATCGCCGCCTACGAAGCGGGCGAAGACATCAAACGCCAAATGGTCCAACGCGCCGCCGTTCTGTGGGATGTCGATCCCAGCCAAGTCAGCTACGACGTCGCGACCGCGAGTCTCATCGGGCCTGGCAAGAACATCACGTTCAAAGCCCTCGCCGAACAAGTCAACCACTGCGGAGGCCCGGTCATTGGTCGAGGTTTTTCGTCCGAAGCCAATCAAGGCGGCTCCTTCGGCACGCACTGCGTCGATGTGGAAGTCGATCCCGACACTGGCAAAACACAAATCCTCCGCTACACGATCAGCCAAGACGTCGGCACAGCAGTTCATCCCAGCTACGTCGAAGGCCAACTCCAAGGCGGAGTCGTCCAAGGGATCGGCTGGGCGCTCAACGAAGAATACTGGTACGACGACAAGGGCGTGATGCGCAACGCCAGCTACCTCGACTACCGTATCCCGACGATCTACGACGTCCCCATGATCGACACGATCCTCGTCGAAGTCCCCGACCCCGAACACCCCTTCGGCGTCCGCGGCGTTGGCGAAGTCCCCATCGTCCCGCCACCTGCCGCAGTCGCCAACGCGATCGCCAATGCTGTTGGCGTCCGCATGGAGAAATTGCCGATGTCGCCACCGAATTTGCTGAAGGAAATACTCGCGGGAAAGTAACCCTGATGGCGGGTTAAGCGATTCTTTCAAGAATCGCTTGGCTCACCTGTGCTGTCGTCGCTGAGCCGCCGAGGTCTGGCGTCTTTGGCCCTTTGGTGGCCAAGACCGTCGCGACGGCTGAATGAATCGACTTGGCCGCCGTGTCGAGTTCCAAGTGTTCAAACATCATCGCGACGGACAGGATCGCGGCCAGCGGATTTGCGATGCCTTGGCCCGTGATGTCGGGGGCGGAGCCGTGGACTGGTTCGAACATGCTGGGGTGCTTGCGAGTCGGGTCGATGTTGCCGCTGGCGGCGAGGCCCATGCTGCCGACGATGATGGCCGAGAGGTCGGTCAGGATGTCGCCGAAGAGGTTGCTGGCCACAACCACGTCGAACGATTCGGGACGGCGCACGAATTCCATCACGGCTCGGTCGATCAGCAGTGATTCGGTGGCGATGCTAGGGAACTCGGCGGCCACCCGAGCGAAGCATTCGTCCCACAGCACCATGCCGTAGCCTTGAGCGTTGCTCTTGGTGATCGACGCGACACGCTGCTTCGGCCGAGTCACCGCTTTCTCGAACGCCGCGCGGATGATGCGTTCGCAGCCTTTGCGGGTGAACACGCTCGTTTGAATCGCCGACTCTTCGGGCATCCCGCGATACAGGAAGCCGCCGATATTGGCGTATTCCCCTTCGGTGTTCTCGCGGAAGACGAGCATATCGATGCTGCCTCCCGGCTTGTTCCGCAGCGGGCTATCGACGCCGGGATACAGGTACGCCGGCCGCAAGCAAACGCACTGATCGAACCGCCGCCGAATCGGCAACAGCAATCCGTTGAGCGTCACATGATCCTGCACGCTCGGATGCCCGACCGCTCCCAGCAAGATCGCATCGAACCCGGCCAGCGTGTCGAGGTAATCGGCCGGAGCCATGCGCCCGTGCTGAAAGTAGTAGTCGGTCCCCCACGGAAAGTGAGTCCACTCGCATCGAGCGTCCGACTTCGGAACCGCCACATCGGCGACTCGAATCGCTTCGCGAATGACTTCGGGGCCAATGCCGTCACCCGCGATGACGGCGATACGAAACGATTTAGTCATGACGATTCCACGTTCTTGAAAGGCAGAGTTTCACGCAGGAGAGCAACGCACGCAGAGAAAAGCGATGCCGGCAAATCGCACTCCATAATTCAGTCCGCGAGCTTCACGTCTTTAGGAGAGTTCTTCCAGCGGTACTTTTTGGCGAAGTCGGCGGGAGACAACGTGTCCTGTGACGACTCAGTTTGGACGACGTAGACCAGTTTCGGTTCGGAGTCGGCGCGGTAGTGGCCGTCGGCGGTGATGGCGGGGACTTGGTCGTGGTCGGTGATCAAGGTCGCTCGGAGCTTGCCACTTTTGGTGTCGAAGAATCGGACGCAGCGGTCCGTGGTGCCAACGGCCAGAGTGCGCAGCGTGTCCGACCACATCACCTCCTGCACCGGAGCCATCGTCGCGACGTTGTGCGCCACCTTGCCGGTTTGCGGATCCCAGATTTGAGCGGTGTGATTGGCTCGGCCGGAGGCGATCGTTTCTCCCTTCGCGCTCCAGGCCAAAGCGGTCACGGACGGAGGCTCGCCTGGCAGGCTGAGCTTGGCGTGGGTTGATCCGTTCGCAGGATTCATAATGCGGATGGCGTCATCGACGCCGCCAGTCGCGATCACCTTTCCATCAGGAGACCACGACAGCGACTGCGCTTGTCCGGAGACTTCCAGTTTGCGAACGGTCTGACCGGTCGTCGTGTTCCAGACGAAGATCGTATTCGACGGACCTCCGGCAACCAGCATCTTGCCGTTCCAATCCATAAGCGTGACGGCGGCAGGATGATCGTCGAGCGTCTTCGTCGACTTGCCGGTGACGGTATCCCACAGCCGCACTGACTTGTCGTGGCTGCCGCTCGCGAGTTGCTTGCCGTTGGGTGCCCACGACAAGACTGCGACTCCTGCCGTGTGCCCTTCCAGTTTCTTCAGCAGCTCACCTTTTTGAGCGTCCCAAACTTGCACCGTCTTGTCGGCTGAAGCGGACGCCAGCGTCTTGTTGTTCGGAGCCCAAGCAATCGCGGTGATCGGAGCGGTATGCCCTTCGAGTTTCTTCGCCAGCTTGCCGGTTGCGATGTCCCACACTGACACAACGTTTGTGCCGATTCCCGATGCCATGAACTTGCCGGTCGTCCACATCGCTCGCGATGCGGGACCGCTGGCGTCGATTGTCGGCAAAGCCTTGTCACCCGCGACATCCCAGAGCGTGACCGTCGAAGAAGTCATCAAGCTGAGCCGTGATCCGTCGTTGGAATACGCAAGTGCGGATGCACCGATCGGCAAAGCTTTGATGAGCTTCCAATCGGCGGTGTTCCAAGTCTGCACCGGATTGCCGGAGTACGCCGTCGCCAGCACCTTGCCGTCGGGAGACCACGCGACAGTCGTCATCGGGCCGGCGAGCGTCTGTTTCAAGTCGCCTGACTTCGCGTCAAAGATTTTCGTGCCAACATTCGTCGCCACCGCAAGCAGTTTGTTGTCCAGCGACCACGCAGCCGAGTAATTCGTCTCGGTCAGAGCCGCATCTCCGAGCGATTTGCGAGTCTTGAACTCCTCCGTGTCGAACACCTGCGTCGCCTGCCCAGAGCAGGTGAAGACGACCGACGCTCCGTCTGGTGACCACGCGCAGCTCAGAACGTGACGGCCGTGCTCGACCTTGCCTCGTTCGGCACCGATAGTCACGTCCCAAAACAGACAAATGCCGCTCTCGCCACCACAGACCACTAGCATCCGGCCATCCGGAGACCACGCGACCTTCCCAACGTATCCCGGATGCTTGAGGCTCCGCAGATTCAATCCCGAGCGGACATCCCACAGCCGTGCTGTCGCGTCCCACGAACCACCCGACGCCAAGGTGCGACCGTCCGGCGACCACGCGAGGTCATAGATGTAACTGTCATGTCCAACGAATGCCTTTTGAAACTCGCCGGTCTCCGCGTCCCAAATCCGAATGATGCCGTCGAGTCCGCCTGTCGCGAGCTGCTTGGCATCAGGACTGAGCGCCGTCGCAACCAGATATCCGCGATGCCGCTTCGATTCGATCGTCCAACTGAGAACGCTCGGAATCTGAGGCGGACGCAGCACCAACGTCCGCACGCTCAGCGGAGTTCCGGGGCTAAGCGTTCGCCGTTCCGGCTTGATCTCGACGGGTGTAACAGACCGAGTCTTCGGTTTCGAATCGGAGTCCTGCGCCGACGAGCCAAGGTTGCTTAGCAGACTCGTCGCGAGAGCGATCAGCGTCCACACACTTCGAGAACCGCGAGCGATCATCGTCGGGCACCCTTCTTCAAGAGGCTTCTGGCGTCAACTCAGCGAATTGGTTCACACTGTTACTTCTTCTCGACCAGCCAAATGTTGCGGAAGCGGATCGGGTTGCCGTGATCTTGGATGTAGATCGGCCCGGTCTCCGGACCTTCGGCCACGGGGGCGGCCGTCGTGGCTTTCGGGAGCTCGACGTTTTCGTGGATGACGATGCCGTTGTGCCGCACGGTCATCTTGGCATTGGCGGTCTTCTTGTCGCCGTCGTACTTCGCAGCGGTGTAGTCGACGTCGTAGGTCTGCCACGCGAGCGGCGGCAGGCACATGTTCACGCTCGGCTTGGCAATTGTGTAGATGCCGCCGCACTCGTTGTTCTCGCCGGAGAGTCCGAAGCTGTCGAGGATCTGCACCTCGTAGCGACCTTGCATGTAGCAGCCGGAGTTGGCCCGGCCCTGACCGCGAGCGGCCGGCATGTACGACAGCAGGAATTCCATGTGCAGCGAGAAGTCGCCGAACTTCTGCTTGCTGGTGATTCCTTGCGACATCAGCCCGTCGGCAAATTTTTTCGGGTCGGTGAAGGCGTCGCCGTTCTTGCCGTCGAACAGGACCACCGCACCATCAGGCGCCTTCTTGCCGATCGTCGGACTCTTGCGTTCGACCTTCTTCATCTCGCCCAGCGGGTTGCCATCCGGAGAGGTGATCTTCGCCACTCCGTCCTTGATCGTGGCCGAACCTTGCTCGCCGTTGAACGTCGCGACGCCGTCCTTCGCGGTGCCGTCCACTTGGATCTTCTTTTCTTTGTCCCAACCGGCCCCCGGCAATCCGCCGGGGTACGCGACCGCCCGGAACTTGCCGTCCCCTTGCGCGATGATTTGCAGGCCCCACTTTTGTTTTTCGTCTTGGCCGCCAAGTTCCCCTTCGTACTCACCTTGAATAGCGAAGTCGGGGTCTTTCTTCGCCTCTTCGATGGTGATCGCCACGATCCCCTTCGAATCAGCAGCGGTCGCCACCGACAAACGGTTCGCGACGAACAACGCGGACGAGGCACAGAGGCTCAAACCCAACAAAATGGCAGAACGAGAGAACAATCGCATGAGACAGGCTCCGTGTGAGGACTTGGGGATCAAACAACGGAGCAGTATTGTGCGGCGAGGCAAGCGCAGCCACAAGCGCGGAAGAACCCTAGCCACACTCGCCAGAGTGTGCGCCATTATCGTGCGAGCCCAAGTTCTGGCGAATATGGGCACCGGAGTCGTACCTTGCGACCGCTACTGACAGCAGCAACGGGTGCAGCGGGTCATGTTGAAGACGCCCCGGTCGCGCTTCGAGCAGTACGACGCCACGAAGCTTGTGTCGGTCACGGTCGCCGTGTACCCGAATGTGCCGAACAGAAAACCGAGGTCCGACGAACCCGACATCGTCAGTTTGTCGTCTTTGCGTTCGGTGACCGTCAGCACGACGTCGTACTCGAACGGGAACAGTCCCCAAAACCGGCCATCGAAATGGACGCAGTAGTGGTCATCGTCGATCTTGCGGAAGTCGCCAGTGATCGGGCCGTCGTGACCGTTGGAGTGGCTCAGCCAGGTGCCGCTCCAATGACCGGACAAATTCGTCGGGGCTTTCGCGGCGGGAGCTGGGGCCGGTTTTGGCTCAGTGGCCGGCTTGTCTTCAGCAAACGCAACGACCGACAGCAACAACGCAACACACGAAACCAACGGACGGAGCAGACGGAAACGCATGGCAAGTTCCTCGCGAATAAATGAGTGATTGGTGAGCCGAGCAACACCACAGAATTGCGAGCCGCCAGCAAGTGTGTCCAGAAGCGACGGTCGAACAGGATCAATTCACTCAAGGTCAAAGTGGTTGATGCCAGATGTGCCGATCGTAGCGAGTGCTGAGTAAGCCATCGGCGCGTTGCTGTTCGGGTGAATGGATGCTGAAATGCCGTCGTCCAAGAATTCCGTTCGCGACACGAGGATTCGTCCCCCATGAGCGATCAACCCACGAACGGCAGTGTGTCCAACGACGCCGAAGAGTCGCCGATGCTGGACTTGTCCGAGTCAGCAGCTTCCACACGGCCAAAGTCCTGGTCGGGAGAACCCGTGCTGGAATTGCGGCACCTGCATCGCTTCTTCGGCAAACTCAAGGCGGTCAATGATGTCTCATTCAAGGCATATCCGGGGCAGGTGCTGGGCTACATCGGTCCCAACGGCGCTGGCAAGACGACTTCGATGCGGATCATCGCGACGCTCGATACGCCGACGGCCGGCGATGCGTTCGTCTGCGGCCACTCGGTCATCGATGACCCGGACAAAGTTCGTCGAGTGCTCGGCTTCATGCCCGATCACTTCGGCAAGTACCAGAACATGAATGTTATCGAGTACCTCGACTTCTTCGCGCGAGCCTACGGTCTACGCGGAGCCAAGCGGCGCAACTCGCTGGAGAACGTGCTGGTCTTCACCGAACTGCGCAAGCTCGCCGAGAAACCGATCGCCACGCTCTCGAAGGGACAATCGCAACGACTCGCCCTGGGCCGATGTCTGATTCACGATCCGCAAGTGCTGATCCTCGACGAGCCGGCCGCCGGACTTGACCCGCGCGCCCGCATCGAACTGCGCGAGCTGATTCGACTGATGGCTACGCAGATGAACAAGACCATTTTGATCAGCTCGCACATCCTCACTGAACTGGGCGAGATCTGCGATTCCGCCGCGATCATCGAAGCCGGGAGTGTGCTCGCCTTTGGCACAATCGAAGAGCTCTCGAAGCGACAACGGCGCGAGGATGGTCAAACCGGCCGGAAATCGCTTGCCGTCAAGCTGCTGGCCGACGAAGACCCGAAGCACAGCCCCGCCGCTTTGGAACGCTGGCTGTTCGAGCAACCGTACGTCAGCGCGGTGCAAGTCGCCGGCCTCGATGTCAGCTTTGAATTCGACGGCGACCCGGACGCGCAGCGTCAACTGCTCTGCGGCCTGATTCAGAAGGGTTTCCCAGTCATTGAATTCCAAGGCAAAACCGAAACGCTCGAAGACGCCTTCATGAGCATCACGAAAGGCGTGATGCAGTGAGAACAGGGATTAGCGACTAGGGACCGAGGGCTAGAAAAGCCCTGCAGATTCCCAACCCCTAGCCCCGAGACGCTAGACCCTCCACGACCATGCCACGCTTCGCCTTGCTCACTCACGATCACCCATTCGTCCATTGGGATTTGCTGGTGCAGCGCGGCGACGTCCTGAAGTCATGGCGTTTACTGGAGAGTCCCAATCGTTGGCGATCTGCAGCTGAAGCGATTGACCTCTCGGCAGAAGCAATTGGTGATCATCGGCTGCTGTACCTCGACTACGAAGGCCCGGTCAGCCGTGAGCGAGGCCGAGTCGTCCGTTGGGATCACGGTCAGACGGAATGGCTGATGGAATCCGAAACTTCGATTCGACTGCGGTTGAGTGGTCTGCGGTTGGACGGAGAGCTGGTCCTCACTCACGAGCCATCGCAACCGTTGTGGTCGGTGCGATTTTCTCCTTCCGTACAGCCTTGACCCTTGAACCTGCTTTGGTCGAGCCGCAAACTCATCTCGTTCAATGGTTGGGCACACTTGCCTGATCCGGACGGGCGGAAGTGCCCATGCTACGGGGTCTTTGATGTTCGACCGATCTTCATCACTGATGCCTCGCCGCACCGCGATCACGGCGGGAGCGACCGGCTTGCTCGGCCTGTCGCTGTCGAAGCTGTTCGCGGCCGAGGAGGCGCAGCCGGTCAACCCGGCAATTCGCAAGCGGGCCGGACGAGCGAAGTCCATCATCTTCCTCTACCAGTTCGGCGGGCCGAGCCATGTCGATACGTTCGACATGAAGCCGAATGCTCCCGAAGGCATCCGCAGTTTGTTCGGGCAGATCGATTCGGCCATTCCGGGTGTTCGCATCTGCGAGCATCTGCCTCAGACGGCGAAGATACTCGACAAAGTCACGCTCGTGCGTACCGTGTTTCACTCGATGAAGAATCACAACTCGGCGGCGTACCACGCGCTGACTGGGCACGCTCCGCCCGTGGACGACATCCGGCTGAAGGATTCGATCGAACTGTTTCCCGCCTATGGCTCAGTCGTGGATCGTATCGCTCCGAATGCCGAGACGATGCCGACCTTCGTCTCGCTGCCGCACATCATTCGCGACGGCTCGGTCACGCCGGGTCAACACGCCAGCTTTCTCGGCAAGCGGCATGACCCGTTACTGATCACGGCGGACCCGAATGACTCCGGATTCAAGTTGCCAGAATTGAGCTTGCCGTCGAACCTCTCCGCCGATCGCCTGCAAAGCCGGCGCGAGATGCAGCGGATCATCAGCCAGCAGACTCGGCTGCTGGAACATTCGGCGACCGCTCGCGGCATCGACGAATACTACGACCGCGCGCTGGCGATGTTGTCGTCGTCGCGCGTCCGCGATGCATTCGATCTTTCGCACGAACCGGCGAAGACTCGTGACAGCTACGGCCGGACGACCTACGGTCAGAGCTGCTTGCTCGCGACGCGGTTGGTCGAGGCGGGCGTCAAGTTCGTCAACGTCTACTTCGACGAGAGCATCGGCGGGCAGAGCACCACCAGCGGCGGCTGGGACACGCACGGCTTCAACGACACACGAGCATATCCGATTTTAAAAGCTCGGCACTTGCCGATGACCGAACACACGCTGCCAGTGTTGCTGACCGATCTCGAACAGCGTGGGCTGCTCGACACGACGCTCGTGGTCTGGATGGGGGAATTCGGCCGCACCCCGAAGATCAACGCGAACATCAGCCGCGATCACTGGCCGAGTTGCTACACCGTATTGCTGGCGGGCGGCGGCGTGAAACGCGGCCACGTCCACGGCCAATCCGACAAGCACGGAGCGTATCCCGATCGTGACCCAGTGCCACTGGGTGATCTCGCCGCGACGATGTTCGCAGCGATGGGCATCGACCCCGACACGGAACTCCGCGACAAACTGAACCGCCCGCTGCCGGCCGCGAACGGCAAACCGGCGTGGGGTGTATTCGC
>Ga0194121_10006323_pt1 | contig 15898 bp, 11 predicted proteins | sample TA2MahCa50mmetaG_FD_148609 | JGI IMG/M metagenome (GOLD analysis project Ga0194121, IMG submission 148609) | Freshwater microbial communities from Lake Tanganyika, Tanzania - TA2015020 Mahale Deep Cast 50m | ecosystem: Environmental > Aquatic > Freshwater > Lake | place: Tanzania: Lake... | reverse complement strand
GCGGAAGCACGGGAAGCAGGTAATGTCGGTATTTTTCGCAGCACAGGAGAAGTACGCTCCGGTCTGGTTGAGGAAATTCTCACCCAAATTCCTTCCGAGAAAATCCTGTGGGAGGCACCGAACAAGCCTCAGCAAACTTGGTTTATCAAAATGCAGGGAACCGATGTAAATCTCGGCAACATTCCCCCCGCCGAAGTCATCCCTCTTGAAACGTTGAGACTAGGCCTGCGCAGCGATACCTTTGGGCAATTCTTGAGCAGTTAATGCCATACCATTAGGCTGCACCAAGATTTTCGGCCTATGATCAAACATTTTATTCTGTACCTAAAAGGCATGGCCATGGGTGCCGCGGATGTGGTGCCTGGGGTTTCCGGTGGGACCATCGCCTTTATTTCGGGAATTTACGAGACCTTGTTGAATGCCCTGCGATCCTTCGATGCCCAGCTTCTGAAGATGATGATCAAGGGCCAATGGTCAGAGGCCTGGCGCAAAATCAACGGCACCTTTCTGCTCTTCCTACTTTCAGGAATTGGCACCAGCATCCTAGCCTTGTCCAGATTGATGTTATGTTTGCTCGAATTTTACCCTATTCCTACCTGGTCCTTTTTTCTAGGACTAATTCTAGCGAGCATTGTCGGCGTATGCCGGGATTTGGATCTGGGTAATATTCGTTTCTGGATGGGGTTTATCGTAGGGGCGGTCCTTGCCTATGGGATCACCGTGATATCGCCCACCCAAACTCCGGAAGCGTTATGGTTCATTTTTATTAGCGGCACCATCGCCATTTGCGCCATGATTCTCCCCGGTATCTCGGGTTCCTTTATTCTTCTTCTGTTGGGCAAATACCGCTTCATTCTGCAAGCCCTGCACGACCTGAACATACCGGTCATCTTGGTCTTCATCATGGGTGCAGTCGTAGGTCTCCTTTCTTTCTCGCATTTCTTGTCTTGGTTTTTACGGCGTCATCGCCTCACCACCGTTTCGCTGCTTGCTGGATTTATGTTGGGATCGTTGAATAAGGTTTGGCCTTGGAAGCAGAGCCTTACCTATTACACCGACCGCCAAGGGAAAAGTCACCCTCTCACCGAACAAAACTTGCTTCCCAGCGATTTCGAAGTGGTCACGGGTAGCTCCTCCCAATGGTTCCTTGCCCTAACCCTAATGGTTTTCGGCGCCATCCTTATCCTGAGTTTGGAATATTGGGGGCGTCAATTGAGCCAAGACGCTGACCAAGAGGTGGATATTTCGGAGAGCAGCGCTTCCGACTAAGCCTACCTTTTGCAGGGTTTAACCGATTATTCCATGTCTTCAGAGTATTGTTACGGGGTTCTTGGGTGGCCGTTGGGACATTCCGCGTCACCTGCCTTGATGGGTCGAATTTTTGCAGAGCGCCACTTAGCCTTTACCTACCGCTTGTTGGAATACCCCCTGTATCCCGGCATTGAGGTTTTGGCCCATGAACACCCCCATTTGATGGGATTCAATGTTACACTACCTTATAAAATCAAGGTATACGAGGAGATCGTATGCAAATCAGCGAAGAATACTGCTTGGTCTTTAAGCGAGGAGGCCACGGCCTGCGAAGCTGTGAATTGCGTACGCTTATTGCGCGATTCATCGGGGCAATTCAATAGAGTGATCGGCCATAATACCGATGCCCAAGGCTTTGCTGCAGCCTTATCCATTCTTACCCAGAACCGCATCCAAGGTCCCGCACTAATTATGGGCAACGGAGGCGCTTCAAAAGCGGTGCGCTTCGCGTGCAATCAAAGGAAGGTTTTATGCACAACGTTGTGCCGAACCCTCCCCACCGGGCATCATAACAATCCCGAAAGATCCCATAGAATCTGGGAAGAAGCAGATGCGACCCTAATAAGCCGAAATCCACTCATCATTCAATGCACCCCGGTCGGTATGTGGCCCAAAGTTTCCGCAGTCCCCCCATTGCCTCCCCAAGCCATGGAGGGGATTGGCCCGCATCATCGGGTGATGGACCTGATTTATCGCCCTGAACGAACCCTTTTTCTCGATCAATGCGCAGAGCGTGGAGCTCAGGTATTGGGCGGTTGGGCGATGTTGGAGGAACAAGCCATAGCTTCGGTGGATTTCTGGCTGGCCTAATCCTGCGCTGAAATCCCAATGACCCATTCCGAAGATACCTTCGTCCAAGAATTCAAAAGATTTTCTCCCAGTATGCCCTTCCGCGTTGTTTCAGAATTTGAACCGTCCGGGGACCAACCCACAGCCATTGCGCAATTAAGCGAAGGTATCGAGCGTGGAGATCCCGCCCAAGTCTTGTTGGGGGTGACGGGGTCTGGGAAGACCTTCACCATGGCCAAGGTCGTAGAGGCCGTCCAAAAACCAACCTTGGTATTGACGCATAACAAAACTTTAGTTGCTCAGTTATATGGTGAATTTCGACAATTTTTTCCCGAAAATGCGGTGGAATACTTCGTATCGTATTACGATTATTACCAGCCCGAGGCCTACCTGCCTACCACCAACACCTACATCGAGAAGGATCTTTCCATCAACGACGAAATTGAGAAACTACGTCTTCGCACCACCTCTTCGCTGATGTCCGGGCGTCGCGATGTGTTGGTCGTAGCCTCCGTATCCTGCATCTACGGTATGGGCAATCCGGCCGATTATACCGACAAAGTCATTCGTCTTAGCCGCGGGGAGACCTTGACCCAAGAAAGGTTAATGAACAAGCTCGTCGATATTATGTATTCCAGGGCACTCCATGAATTAACCCGCGGGACCTTCCGCATTCGCGGGGAAGTCATGGATGTCTTTCCGGCCTATACCGATTATGCCTACCGCATTGGCTGGGATGGCCTTCGCATCGTTTCCTTCCACCAATTGGATCCGGTAAGCGGACGAAACGGCGAACCTTTGGACCATCTCGCCTTGTTCCCAGCCTCCAATTATGTGACCTCGCGCCATGAACTCAGCGACATCCTTTTGGAAATCCAGCAAGACATGGTTGGCCAAGTGGAGCATTTCAAGCAGGAAGGGAAAATGGAGGAAGCCAGGCGCATCGAAGACCGTGTCACCTTCGATGTGGAAATGATCCGAGAGCTCGGGTATTGTTCCGGGATTGAAAACTATTCCCGCTACATGGATCGACGGAATCCTGGGCAACGGCCTTTCTGCTTATTGGATTATTTTCCCTCCGATTTTCTGTTGTTAGTGGACGAAAGCCATCAAACCCTGCCGCAGGTCCGTGCAATGTACGGCGGAGACCGTAGCCGTAAATTAAACTTAGTTGAATACGGCTTCCGTCTTCCAGCGGCATTGGACAATCGACCCTTGACCTTCGGAGAATTCGAAAACATTATTCCGCAGGTGATTTACCTCAGTGCAACCCCCGGGGATTTTGAATTGCAGCAAAGCCAGGGCATTATTGTGGAACAATTGGTTCGTCCCACCGGCCTTTTGGATCCGCCGATCGAAATTCGACCTGTCGCCAACCAAGTGGATGACTTGATGGAGGAAATCCAAAAAACCCGATCCCAAGGGAACAGGGTTTTGGTAACTACCTTGACCAAACGGATGGCGGAAGAGCTCGCCAAATACCTCACCCGCGCTGGGGTCTTGTGCACTTATCTGCACAGCGGAGTCGAAACCCTCGAAAGGGTGGAAATCCTGAGAGACCTGCGTTTGGGTCAGATCGAAGTTTTGATTGGCGTAAATTTGTTACGCGAAGGGTTGGACTTGCCGGAAGTTACCTTAGTCGCTATCATGGATGCGGACAAAGAGGGATTCCTTCGCAATTACAAATCCCTTACCCAAACCGCTGGTCGGGCTGCCCGTCACGAAAAAGGTCGTGTTATATTTTATGCAGACCGCCTTACCGGATCCATGGACGCCACCATTAAGGAATGCAACCGTCGTCGGGAGAAGCAAATGACCTACAATGCCGAGCACGGCATCATCCCTCGCAGTATTCGCAAAAGTCTCGAAGAAATTATGCATCAAAGTGCTCTGCTGGATATACGGCAAGCCGAAGCCAGGCCTGCGATATACCGCGATGAACTTGGGATCTCTCATGCAGCAGACGGTTTCGTTCAGCCCATTCTTCGTGAACCCGAAATTCTTGGTCGCCCCCAAATGGAGGCCCCTCCAGCTTCTTCCCCTCCAACAGAATTCCATAAATCAATTGTCCTTTCCAAGCAAAACTTACGCGATCTGCGCAAACAAATGAACCAGGCTGCCAAGGATATGGATTTCCTGCTCGCCGCCAAGCTAAGGGATCAAATCAAAGAAATAGAGAATTCGACAAATATAAAATCGCCAAAAACTTGATCAAAATTATTGGTTAAATACCCATGTTACAGCCTTAGTAACTCAACAAGGTAACCCCTAAATCCACACGATTTATACGGGGTCCATAACCGGCACGGAACATCGAATTTACAGAGTATTGCGTGAACATCCGGAATCGACCACGGCCTATTTCGGAGCGAAGGGCCAACGAAAACGGGTTAAGATAAAAATTACCTGTTCGGTACATTTCCACTCGGCCCCCATCATCTCGGTAGCGGTTTAAAGACCTTGACCAAAGGCGAATCCCAGGAACAATGCCACCTCCCACATGCCAACCTTTGTGAGGCCTCACAGCCCTATGGAGATGAATCATTAAGGGAATTTGAATCTGCAAATTTTCCAAACGTGACCGGTCAAAGCGCGGACTGCCAGGAGTATCCACACGGCTGACATGTAATCCCCATTCTCCAGCGCTGTTTCGATCCTTTCCCAACACAAGATTATCTTCAAATCGAAAACTCTGATAGGACAGAACCAAAGCGCCTCTTGCCCATATCGAAACTCCTTTTAGGGAGTCCTTTGAGTTCTCTTTTGTGGAACGATACAAACAGCCCTGAACCTGTAATGGGGTTGACCAATTCAAAAACCAAGATTTATCGGATTCAGCCGCTAAAATGCCATAGGGTTCAGGGGATGAATTCCACTGACTTTGCAACGAGCCTCCCCCACGGTCAACCCAATGAGCAAGACCTAATTCCAAGAACGGCATCCGTGGCTCATGCATACGGCGACCTGCCCAAAAATCACCTGCATTTCGTTTTGAATCTGAACTATTAAGATCATTTGATTTGAAATCTGACGGGGAACCAAGGGAAGGAGCCAAGGAATCTATCGATGTTTTCGAATCATTCATTTCGTTAGACGAATCATCGGTTTCCCATGCCGCCATGGAACCCAGGCCTGATATACGGTTAACTAAATACGGGGGCTCTTTTCGATATCGTATGCTCCCGCCACCACTAATATCCGCATAAAGGGAATCTGTAACATCTAATTTACAAAGCCCCAGGCCATCAATAAAGACTTTGGCTTGACGTGTTATAAGAGCTTTGGCATCAATAATTCCCGGGCCATTGATGTCAAATCTTACTTTGGCGGATTGCCCCTTGAGAACCAAACGACCAATACCATTTACGTCTGCTAAAATTTCTTCAGCATCCAAATTAAGATTTATATTTCCTACACCGCTAATTCCAATTCTCAATAAATTACAACGCAAAATGCCTTCGCTTTGAAGCGATACTACGCCTTTGATTTGAATTTCACTAAGTTGTGGTTGCTGAATTTTAATTTCCTTTACTGAAAATTTTCGGACACGAATCCACTCGCTATCAATCTCCAAAACTTTTTCACCATTAGGAACACTATCTTTCGAACTTATAGGAAATTCCTTGCCATCAATCCAAATCATACAATTTTCGCCTTGGACAATGGTAACTCTAGAAGCATTTGTGATTTCAATTCGCTTCCAGATGGGATCAACAACAGACTTGGCTGTCGATAGATTACCTGAAAAGATAACCAATAAAAAGACCATCATGCTGGCCATTCGCTTCGAAAAACATTTTGAAACGATTCCTTTTCTTATTAAGAGAGCCCAAGTTTGGATATTACTTTTTATTGTGTTCATTTTTAAAAATTTCTTAATTAACGTAGAAATAACGTTTATCGTTCAAGGTCTGAACTTAATTTGTAACGCATGATGCGGTGATTACCCTTATCCGCCACATATACTGTTCGGCGAAAATAGGCCACCCCGCTAGGGGCTTTGAACTGGAAAGGCCCGGATCCTCTGCCGCCAAAAGATGCCTTGACCTGTCGGGTCAACCCGGAACTTGGAGGAGGATTCACCCCTTCATAACCCTTGGAGGTGAATTGGTACAAGGAATCGCGGACAGCATCCACCACAAAGAGGTATCCTGTCTCGTCCGGGGCCACACAGACATCAGCAGGAGCCGTAAATCGAAACGGCTCGTACATGAATCGACTCGCTTTGGTTCGGTCAAATTGCACCAGCGTCTGATTTTCGGAATACAAGGTCCCAACTTCGGGATTCTCGGTGGATCGTATCCACAGAACCTTATACTCAGCTTGGGTCGCGGACTGCAGCAAGATAAAATCCCTGGAGGGATTCATTCCAAAAACAAGTTGCGGAGGGCCAATTAAGCCGCATAAACCTGCTGGCGCCATTGCTGATTTGAGGCCAGACAGCGATGGATTGAGACCGGGCACATATCCGTTATTGGAACGATCAGGTCTGAATACCAATACCGCATGGTCGGGAGCTGCAGCGGATAAGGTATTGTTCGAGGGACCCCTTCTGGCCAAGTAAAATCCGTGATCCCCCAGGCAAGCGATCCCGGTGTATTGTACCTGCTCGTCAAATTTTCCGCGAAAATTGGTATTGCTACGACTCAAATCATTGAAAGGGTGCACCAAGGTATCGAGAAAGACCGGCTGGGCTGTGGCACTGCGTTCGAGGACATAAACCGCCGCAAGGTTGCGGCGTACCGGAATGCCTGAGCTGTCGATCAGGGTATCCAATCGACCAAGTACGTAAGTGTGCAGCCGTAAATCTTGGGTGACCTTGGTCGCTCCAGGAATAGGAATGGTTTGGAAACGTTCCCCTTTGAGATCCAGCACATGGACTCCTTGGGCATCGGTGACGTAAACCATCTCATCGTAGCCCACCCATACATCCGTTGGAGATACAAATTGATCCCAAACCGGCAAGACCGGAACATAACCGACCACACTTTGGACCGCAGTGGGATCAATGGCTCCCTGTTCGAAAATTTCATCCACTGTTTCATCCTGCCTTGTCCCCAGTATAAAATCGCAGGCGCCTAGGACTGTCAACAGGAAACACAATACCATAACACGTATCTGGCATCTCATTATCATTTGATTTTAGATTACGATTTTAGAAAATTCAATCGTTAACTCGACCCCAGGCCACCATCACACCAAGCCTGTGGACAGGGCCTAAACCTTGCCTGCCCGCAAAGGCATAATCCAAACGCAAGTTCCCAAAAGAGCGAGGCAGACTCCAGCCCAATCCCCAAGAAGGCCATTGCCCCACCCCAGGTTGATGTTCGTAACCGCATCGCACAAACATCAAATCCCTGTAGCTGTACTCCATCGCCGCCCCTAAGCTTTCGGCCTGGTCGGTAGGGTGATTAAGCTGCACAACACCATCGATCTTGTGTTCTGCTTCGCGGTAAATCAATCCCGACAAACCAAGTCGTAACACAGTAGGGGGAGCAATAGATTCGAAAGTGCTGAGGGTATCGGTGCGGGAAAGAGAAGGTCGCAGCAACCGCCCTTGCGGGGTCACATTCATTCCGAAGTGGTTAATCCCCACGGCAAGGCGCATTTCACGCCAGCCAATATCGTAGCGAAATCCCATGTCCACCGTGGCGTTATGGACCCGCCAATCCGGCATCTGCTCGTAAATCCAATTCAATGACAAGCCTAATGCGAAACGATCGGTAAGCGAACGAGCGTAGGCCAATCCCATGCTGGTGTTGGTGGCATTGAAAGTCTGCCCCGTACCCATCGGCTGAAATTCTGTGGTCACCGGCATAGCACCGGTCTGCAAATGCCTTAAACCAAAGGCCATCACCTCCCCGGAACCCCACCGCCTTGCCAAGGCAGCCGATTGCATCCGTATGCCCGACCAGTAGGCGAGGTGATTGACCTGCCCTGACCATGGCCGATCCACTCCGTATACCAATCCAGCGGGATTCCAAAACATTACTCCCGGCTCATTGACCAAATTGATGGCATTGCCCGCCATCGCCGCGGAGCGTGCGTCCGGTTGAATTTTGAGAAATTGAAAACCAGAGGTTCCGATACGGCTACGACCAAAAGCCGGCAACAATTGCGCCTCTGCAAGTCTCACCGTACCCATGAGCATGCAAAGGGTCATTCCCCAAAGCTTCATCCCCAAAGACGACCTGAAAAATATTATAACATATTTCATGCAGTAAATATCAATACAATTGGCTTTGAAGTTGAATCATCCCTGCACGAGCCGGAACTGCTTCGTACAAAATGCTGTAAATCATAGCGGCAATAGGAATAGAGCATTTGTGCAATTTGTTAAGTTCATGAACTGCACGGGCGCTGTAATACCCTTCCGCCACCATATTCATCTCCAGTTGGGCAGATCGCACCGAATACCCTTTGCCCAACATGGCGCCGAAAGATCGGTTTCGCGAAAACTGCGAATACGCTGTCACTAACAAATCACCCAGATAAGCAGACCCTTTAATGTCCCTGCGTTTGGGGTACACCACTCCCAGAAAAGATTCAAGCTCAATGATGGCATTGGAGACCAAAACAGCCATGAAATTATCCCCGTAGCCCAAGCCGTGGGCAATACCTCCGGAAATGGCATAAATGTTCTTCATGACTGAAGCATATTCGCTACCGGATGGATCATCAGAAACCCGCATATTCATGTAACGATTCTTGAACATCGGAACGAGTGGTAAAGCCAGTTCCGGATGGGAGGCCGCCAAGGTCAGGAAAGACAATTTCTCAGCAGCCACTTCCTCCGCATGACAAGGACCGCTAATCACCATAAAACGCTGCTCGGTTACACGAAAATATTTCTGCAAGAATTGTCCAATCAACAGGTTTTCTCCAGGCACCATGCCTTTGATTGCTGATAACACTATTTTGCCATCAAAGTCATTCTCGGACAACGAAGCCAGGGCCCCCCCAAGAAAAGCCGCAGGCACCGCAAGAATCACAACCTCGGCCGAAACGATAGCCTTTCGCAAATCCGGTTGCAGCGCACCTCGTTTCAATTGAAGGTTTACATCACTCAAATAATGGGGATTTCGGTGGTGCTGCTGAACATAGGCCATGACCTCCTTGTCCCTCATCCACCATACCAAGGGTACTTGGTTGTCCGACAAGACCTTCACGAGGGCAGTGGCCCAAGAGCCTCCCCCGATGACCGCAACTTTCAAGACCTTTTTGTCACTCGTCATACCCTGAACAACCAATGATTAGTCTTCACTTTGGAACAACTGATCCTGAGGAACCACCTTGACTTTGCGGCTCTTGGTCAAGTCCCTGGATATAGCGGAATAAGGAGCCACCACCACTTCTTCGCCTGCTTTGAGACCGCTCACAATCTGGATATAACGATCATCTTGTATACCGGTAACCACCGTGCGTTGCTCAACTCCATCGCCTTTCCGTACAAAAACCACTTCACGGTCGGTCCCGACAGATCTACCTGCACCCTTTTCGTTGGTTTGTCCCTGCGCCGAACCCTGAGCCTTGTCGCCCGAATTACTTTCTTCGGAATCCCCTGTCCCGGAATCGCTCCCTGACTCAACCGGTTGTCCTTCGAAGTCCCTAAGCGTCACCGCATTGATGGGCAGTGATAGAGCTCCTGCCACACGACGAGTCGTAATCTCTGACGAAGCACTCATCCCGGGCCTAAATAGAAAATTAGGTCCTTGGTTATCTCCCAGCATGGATATTTTAACCATGAAATTAGTTACCTGATCGGCTCCTCCTGTACCGGGCAAAGCCGACGCATTGCTGCTGTTCGCAATTTCCCGAACCACACCCCCAAAAGTTCGACCGGGATAGGCGTCCACTTCTACTTTAACGGAATCTCCGTTTTTGACCCTCACCACATCGCTTTCGCTCACATCCACCCTAACCTCCATACGCGTCAAATCCGCAATGCGAATCATTTCGGTGCCGGCCATTTGGATGGTACCCACCACCCTTTCTCCCAATTCCACCGACAATTTGGTCACGATGCCGTCCATAGGGGCCAAAATATTGGTTCTGGCCAACTGCTCCCGCATTTCTTTCTGGCTTGCTTTGGCGGATTGCACCATGAATTCAGCCCCTTCCACGGCCTGTTGGGCGGATTCTATATCCTGCTGGGCGGACTCGTATTGAGAACGAGCGGCTTCCCATTCCGCTTGGGTGGCTACCTTGTCCTCGTACAGCTTGGCCGTGCGTTTATAAGCGGGCTCTACGGTGAGTCGCAAAATATTCTGAAGTTGCCGTAAACGAACTTTAGCAGAAGCCAAACCGGATTTGGCGTTGTTGACCGCGGCTTCGTTACGATCCAATGCGGCGGCCATCATTTCCGGATTGATTTTGGCTAGGAGTTGGCCCCTGCGAACCGCATCCCCTTCTTTGATGTTGAGAACCACGATTTCTCCCGAAACTTCCGAGGAGATTTTGACCTCGGTAATGGGTTGAATTTTACCGCTGGCCAAGACAGTTTCCACCAGGCTTCTCGCCGTAACCTTTTCCACAGCGACCTCCAGCGGGGGCGTTTGGCCCCACCAACCTTGGCGACGACCCACCGCAGCTAACACCGCCATAACAATGACCACGACGGCGATCCATAATATTCTTTTGTTTGAAATTGCAGGCATGGTTCTAAGAGATTCAGGGGTTTTTCCAAGAGAAATTTCCTTCGTAAAAGGCCAAGACTTTGAGCCGGAAAATTTCTTCGTAATAGGCTTGTAACCAAGAGGATTCGGCGATTTGAAGGCGGTTTTTGGCATTGAGGTAATCTGCCAAAGGCAACAAACCCTCCTCGTATCGTTTGGCGGCCAAGGTGTAATTGGCCTTTTGGGCATCCAAATTGATTTGGTTCGTGGAGAGCCGAGCCACTGCAGCTCGGTAATCGGTGACCGCCCGGGTAATATCGCTGTACAAAGTGTTTCGGGATTGTTCACTTTGAAGCCTTGCCAATTCCATGGCATTACGCGATCGCTGCTCGGCGATACGCACTTGCCCGTTGTTCCACAAGGGTATGCTCAAACTTAGCCCCATTCCGCTACCCAAATTATTACGAAACTGCTCACCGCGAGGCACCAGACTGGTTCTGTACTTGGGAATAGGTTGCACCACAATTTGGCTGGGGGCATTCTTCAGAAAACCGATGGGCAAGCTATCATATTCACCCAACATCACGAATTGCTGACTGGTCGAAGCAAAGAGGGTGCTCAAATTAACAAAAGCCCCAACCCTTGGATAGCGAAGGGCCTTGGTGGCTTTGAGGTTGAACAGAGATTGATTCAATCGTAGATCGGCCGCGATTACCTGGGGTTGCCTGCCCACAGCATCACGATACAGGGCGTTCGCAGAGCCGGCACTCCAAGCTGCGCCCCTTAAACTTGCCGTGTCCGGAACAGCCACCTCGAAGCGTTCAGGGTCAGGAACCTGCAGGAGTAGAGCCAATCCAATGCGGGCGTTTATCGCGTTGTTGGCTGCGTTAGTCAGGGTGACCTCGTCCGAGGCCAGCTGAGCCTCCAGGTTATATTGGTTGTCCACCGACATGGAACCTGCATTAACCAATTGGCGAATTCTGGTCAATTGATTAACCGTGGAAGCCCTCTGCTGCTCGGCAACGGCAGTTAATTCTTTGGAAAGCAAAACCTGCAAAAAGGCGTTGGCGATACTGAGGGCGATATTGTTACGCAAAGCTTCCTGTTCTTGAACCGATGCCCCTTGTCCTAAGCGCGCTGCGCGGAGTTGATGCTGGAGCTGAGACCCCTGGTAGAGTAACCACGAACCACTGATTCCCAATTGGTTGGACTCCACCGTCCTTTCGATAAAGGTATTGGTGAAAGGATCAATGGCACGACCATTATTGAAGGAAATACCCGCCGAACCGTTCAGGGATGGGGTCATCGCTAATCGTGCGGCTTGCAAATCCAGGTTAGCCCCATTCACTTGCAAGGCCCCCTGCCGCAGCGACAAATTATGCTCCAAGGCATACCGAACGCATTCCTCCAAGGTCCATCCTATGGTTAAGGTTTTCAAAGAATCGGAGGCATACCCTGGAGTAAAGCCAAGGAAGAGAGCCCCTGTACTCAGGGCAAGCCAAAGCGTCCATCGGTGGATTACAACATGAAAAGCGATCATAGAAGACCCAAAAATCGGTATAAATCCACATCTTAGCGCATCATTCCAATGAATTCCCTTCTGCCTATGGATGGCCCTCTTACTTACCCACCCAAAACGATTCTTTTTGAAAAAACTGCATCCAAGGGTAATTTTGGGCTTTCTGTTTAATAAAATAATATTATGAAAATTGCCATTGTTGGTACCGGCTACGTCGGCCTAGTGACTGGAACGTGTTTTGCCGAGATAGGTATTGAAGTTCAGTGCATTGACATTGACCAACGCAAAATCGATGGCCTCAAGATTGGAAAAATGCCAATCTACGAGCCAGGCTTAGAAGAAATGGTGTTACGCAATTATCATAACGGCCGTCTTCAATTCAGCAACAACCTGGGCAAAGCCATCCAAGGCGCCGAAGCTATTTTTATTGCGGTTGGTACACCACCGGGCGAAGATAGCAGTGCCGACCTCCAGTACGTCCTCGCTGTCGCCTCCGAGATCGGCAAACACCTTCAACATTACACGGTGGTGGTCACCAAATCCACCGTACCGGTAAACACCAGCCGCAAAGTTCATGAGGCGGTTCAACTAGCCATGAAGGAACGCGGAGCTGAGGTCCCCTTTGATGTTGCGTCCAACCCTGAATTCCTTAAGGAAGGTGCGGCCATTGAAGATTTCCTCAAACCAGACCGGATTGTCGTTGGTTGTGAAAGCCAAAAGGCCCAAGAAACCCTGGCCCGCCTTTACAAACCTTTTACCTTGAACGGTCACCCCATCCTGTTCATGGATATTCCATCGGCCGAAATGACCAAATACGCGGCCAACGCGATGTTAGCGACCAAGATCAGCTTCATGAACGATATGGCTTTGCTCTGCGATATTATGGGTGCTAGCGTTGACCAGGTCCGCAAAGGCATCGGTAGCGACCCCCGTATTGGTAATAAATTTATTTATCCTGGGGTAGGCTATGGGGGCTCTTGCTTCCCCAAGGATGTCAAAGCCCTTATCCGTACCGCCAAAGAAAACGGGCACCGCATGCGCATTTTAGAAGCGGTTGAGGAGGTCAACGAAAACCAAAAGAAAGTGATGGGCCACCTGATCCGGGAATATTTTGGATCCGATTTGCACGGCTTGTGTTTTGGGATTTGGGGCTTGAGTTTCAAACCCAAAACGGACGATATGCGTGAAGCCCCCTCGATAGTCATCATCGAAGAATTGCTGGCGGCCGGGGCACAAGTTCAAGCCTATGATCCCGTAGCCATGCACGAAGCCAAAAATCAATTGGGAGACCGCATCACCTATGCCCCGGATTCCTATTCGGCTCTCCAAGGCGCTGATGCTTTAGTTCTCATTACCGAATGGCCTGAATTTCGCGTCCCGGAATGGGAAAGAGTTGAATCGTTGTTAAGGCGTAAAGTAATCTTCGACGGCCGCAATCAGTACCAAGCCTCGGAACTGCGAGCCCGCGGTTTTCACTATCGTAGTATCGGTAATCCTTAATCCACTGCATTATGAGCGCCAGACGCCCTGTCACGATTGTTACCGGAGCAGCCGGTTTCCTCGGATCCCATCTTTGTGACCGATTTCTCGCCGAAGGCCACAAGGTCATTGGGATGGACAACCTGATCACCGGGGACATGCGTAACCTGGCGCACTTGATGCCTTCGCCAGCCTTTGAGTTTTATCATCAAGATGTTTCCCGCTTTGTCCATATACCGGGTCCCGTCGATAACATTTTGCATTTTGCCTCTCCGGCATCCCCCATCGATTACCTTAAGATACCTATCCAAACCCTCAAAGTTGGTTCCTTGGGAACCCATAATTTATTGGGGCTGGCCCGCGATAAAAAAGCCCGAATTCTGGTAGCCTCAACTTCGGAAGTTTACGGTGATCCGTTGGTGCATCCGCAGACCGAATCCTATTGGGGAAATGTGAATCCGGTAGGACCTCGGGGGGTATACGATGAAGCCAAACGCTTCCAGGAAGCCATTACCATGGCCTATCACACATATCACGGCCTACAGACCAGAATCGTCCGCATTTTTAACACCTACGGTCCAAGGATGCGCTTGAATGACGGTAGGGCCTTACCGGCTTTCATTGGCCAAGCCCTTCGCGGTGAGCCGCTTACCGTCTTTGGGGATGGAAGTCAAACCCGCTCCTTTTGTTATGTGGACGATATGATTGAAGGAATCTACCGGCTTTTGAATAGCGATTACGCTAGTCCGGTGAACATTGGAAACCCCCATGAAATTACGATCCGGGAATTTGCGGAAGAGATCCAGGCCCTGACCGGAACCAATCAACCGATCGCCTACCAACCCCTCCCGCAAGATGATCCCAAACAAAGACGGCCGGATATCAACCTGGCCAAGTCTTTGTTAGGATGGGAACCCCAAGTCCACAGGGACCACGGGCTAAGGCAAACCTGGGCTTATTTTCAATCCCTGCCAAGGGAGGATTGGTTCAAAGAAGCGCATGGTCGAGCATTTTAAAGCTGCACAATGGCATGTGGTCTACACCTTACCACGCCACGAAAAAAAAGCCGCCAGGGAACTCGAACTCCAAGGTCTGGAGTATTGGCTACCCCTCCACAAGGTTCGGCGGAATTGGTCAGACCGCCGCAAATGGATCGAAGAACCGTTGTTTAAGTCTTATTTGTTCGTTTTGGTGAATGCCAAAAATTACTTTGAAATCCTCAACACCTACGGTATCGTTCGTTACATCTACCACGAAGGGAAGCCTGCCATCGTTCGCGATGAACAGATGGAGACCCTTCGCAGACTTCTGGATTCTTCCTACGAAATGGAAGTTACTCCCCTGCAGTTAACCCCCGGACAGCGGGTCCGGGTGGAACAGGGGCCCCTGATGGGCCAAACCGGGATTCTCATCAAACAAAGCAGCAACCAAAGCGTGCGGGTGGATTTTGATATCCTCCAAAGGTCGGTGGTAGTCACCGTCCCCCTCAAATTCATTCGCCCTGTTGACGAAGGCTAGGCTCATGTTCTTAACTTCGCTCCACTTCTACTGATGGGATGAGCCATCTGCAGACGGGCCCTTAGCTCAGCCGGTTAGAGCGTCTGACTCATAATCAGGTGGTCGTTGGTTCGAACCCAACAGGGCCCACTGAAAATCAGTGACTTACGAGTATTTCAACCTACACTGGCATTCCATGTGCATACAATTTGCATACAAACGGCCTCAAAAGATTTACCCCACGGCTTGGACTCTCCAGCCTGTTCCGTGGGATTCTATTGGGTTAATTCAGGTTCCTGAGCCCACATCCAAGCCTTTGCCGGTTGCTAGGCCTGGGAGTCCCAAACGATTTGATCTCAACGGGGGCTAGCACTTTTCTTTTCAAATTTGACCTCCGGGACTTGGGGGGTAAAGCCAAAAATTGCGTAGAGGGGGAAATTGGATATCCACCACTTTGCCTATTTTTAAGCTCTACATTCTCATTCTTGATCTGATTTACTTCATCTGAATTTGCTTCACGCAAAGTATCGCCATTCAATCGTCGTTTACCAGCTTCTATGAAGTCTTTACTCCATCGATAATACAATGCCGGTGCGATGCCTTCTTGTCTGCAAATGGTGTTAATGGATTCCTCCCCTCGCAATCCTGAAATGACAATCCTGATTTTTTCTTCCGAGCTGAATTTACG
>Ga0194121_10006322_pt1 | contig 15903 bp, 15 predicted proteins | sample TA2MahCa50mmetaG_FD_148609 | JGI IMG/M metagenome (GOLD analysis project Ga0194121, IMG submission 148609) | Freshwater microbial communities from Lake Tanganyika, Tanzania - TA2015020 Mahale Deep Cast 50m | ecosystem: Environmental > Aquatic > Freshwater > Lake | place: Tanzania: Lake... | reverse complement strand
ATCCAAAATGTGCCACGATATCTTTCACACCATGCGGCTCTTCCTAACTCTGATCGTGGCTGCCACAATGAGCGCGCAGCCGAAAACGCTGCCCGTCGCCGAACAGTACACCAAGTACGAATTCCGCATCCCCATGCGCGACGGGGTTAAGCTCTACACCGCCGTTTATCAGCCCAAGGACGCATCCAGGAAATACCCCCTATTGCTCACCCGCACGCCATACAGTTGCCAACCGTACGGCGCCGATCGATATCGCGACACCCTCGGTCCAAGCCGCTTTCTCCAAACCACCGGATATATCTTCGTCTATCAGGATGTCCGTGGCAGGTACCGGAGCGAGGGGGTATTCGAGCAGGTCCGCCCCCACAAGCCGGTTAAATCCGGGCCGAAGGACTTCGACGAATCCACCGACACCTTCGACACCATCGACTGGCTTGTCAAAAACCTGCCCAACAACAACGGCCGCGTTGGAATGTGGGGCATCTCCTACCCCGGTTTCTATACTTCGATGGGTATGATCGACGCCCACCCGGCGCTCAAGGCCGCTTCTCCGCAAGCTCCCGTCGGCGACTGGTTCATCGGCGACGACTGGCGTCACAACGGAGCGTTCTTCCTCGCCCACGCCGTCCGTTGGATGTATTCCAACGACCGCGATACCCAGGCCGATCCCGACACGGCTCGCAAGAATCCCGACTACCCCGCCCCCGACGGCTACTCTCTTTTCCTGAAAATGGGAACACTCGAAGAGATCAACGAGAAATTGCTCAAAAATTCCGTTCCCTACTGGAAGGACTTAGTCGATCATTCCACCTACGACGCCTTCTGGAAAGCCCGCGACGTCCGCCCCCACCTGACTAAGTTGAAGCCCGCAATCTTGACCGTAGGCGGTTGGTTCGACGCCGAGGACCTATTCGGCACGCTCGAAACTTACAAAAAAGCGGAGGCCAATAATCCCGGCGCGCAGAATTTCCTGGTGATGGGTCCGTGGTATCACGGCCAGTGGTCCTCCAACGACGGCGCTCAACTCGGCGACATCCGCTTCCGGCAGAACACCTCGCTCTGGTATCAGGAGCACGTCGAAAAACCGTTCTTCGAGCGGATACTACGCGATGAAAAACCCGCGGGCCTCGCCGAAGCCGTGGTTTTCGAAACGGGCGCGAATCAATGGCGCCATCTCGATGCGTGGCCGCCAAAGGAAGTGACGGCCAAGACCATTCACCTGCAGCCCAATGGCCGTCTCGGTTGGAATCCGCCCTCGCTCGGCGGATACGAAGAGTATGTATCCGATCCCGCCCGCCCCGTCCCCTCGGTGCCCTACATCGCGAATACGATGACCGTCGAGTACATGCTGGACGATCAGCGCCAAGCCGCCACAAGACCCGATGTCTTGGTCTTCTCGACGGACTCACTCGAAGAGGACCTGACCCTCGCGGGCCCGCTGGATGTTACGCTCCACGTTTCGACGACCGGCACCGACTCCGACTTCGTCGTCAAAGTCATCGATGTCTACCCCGACAACTTCCCGGACCCCGATCCCAATCCCAAGAGGGTGAAGATGGGCGGCTATCAGCAACTCGTCCGCGGCGAGCCATTTCGCGGCAAGTTTCGTAAGAGTTTCGAAAAACCGGAACCGTTCCCGCCCGGCCAGATGGAGAAAATCAGCTTCACCATGCCGGATGTGTTTCACACGTTCCGCTCCGGGCATAAATTGATGGTGCAGATACAGAGTTCCTGGTTCCCGCTGGTCGACCGCAATCCGCAGAAGTTCATGGAAATCGGAAAGGCCAAACTCGGGGATTTCCAGAAAGCGACACAGCGCATCTACTACGGGACGGTTGGTGGATCGAGTATCGGGGTCCGCGTACTTACCCGTTCCGCCACCAAATAACGCCATTCACCGCGGTCTGGAATCCGATCCACATCAGATACGCCAGCCACAGCCGGCCGGCCAGCTTATCGATGGAGCTATAGGTGAACCACAGCGTCGTAACGAGCCCAAACCAGCAGACTAAGTCGACGAATCCGGCTAGCGTACTCTGCGAGCCATAGAACAACGTCGACCAGATCGCTTGCAGAAATAACTGCACGCCGAAACCGATCCCCGCGATCGGCACCAACCGGAATCCTCCCAGTCGCCATACACGCCACCCCGCCACCGCCATGCAAGCGTAAAGAACCATCCACACCGGCCCAGTCAACTGCGGCGTCGGCGCCCACGCGGGCTTCGACAAACGTGGATACCAGCCCCAATCGCCGGCCATGCTCGGTGCGTAAAGCCTGGCATACATTCCAGCCGTATAGCAGATCCCAAAGAACGCTCCCAGCCCCGACTTGGAATGGGGCGCCGCCATCGGTTCCGGGTGCGGCCCGATCCAGAACGGCAGGATCGATGTGGGAAGCAACGCCATGCCTACAATCCGAAATCCGTGGGTATGACGATCGGCCGCCCTTCGGCGTTACTCCTATAGCCGGCCTCGACCGCCGCGACAGTCTTCAAATAGTCCCTGCCGTTCGATTCAAACTGCCCGCCGGCCAGCAGCGTGCGAACAAAGTGCTGCGAGGTCGCGCGGACGCTGTCGCCTCGATAGCCGATCTTGATCTCGTTTTTCCAGACCAACTCCGATGCGCCTCGGATCACATCACCCGTCGCCGTAACACGCAAGCATCCGTTCGCGAACTCGAACGACGCATCACCAAGCGGCGGCGAGTCGGGCGCGAGATCGGTGAACCGGTTGCCGTCGATCAAGCCGCTCAAACCCGTCTCATGCGTCACAACCAGATGCGCCTGATCCTCGCCCTGGATTACCGGATTCACGCGGCGCAGTTGTGCGTAGATGGTCTTCAAGTCGCCGAACAGAAACCGGGCGGTGTCGATGTGATGAACCAGCGTTTCAAACAGAAGCAATCGCGGCATCACGCGAAAGTAGGGCTGCAGGACATACGGTTCCGGCCCGGCGCCATCACGCTTCCGCGTACGGAACGTGTAGGTCACAGGCGCGCCCATCGCGCCCGAACGCACCATGCCGCCAACGATGCGATACCACTCCTGCCACCGCCAGTTCTCGTGAATCATGAACGGCACGCCCGCCGTTTCGACGCACCGGACCAGCTCGATGCAGTCGGCCCAGGACGGCGCCATCGGTTTTTGACAAACGATCGGAATCCTTCGCTCCGCCGCCGCGCGGACCATCGGCAAATGCAACTCGGGCCGCGTGGCGATATCGACGAAATCGGGCTTGACCTCATCGAGCATCTTCTCGAAATCCGCATATGCCACCGGCGCCGCGGCCTGCGCCCGCGCCAAATCCGGGTCGCACGCCGCAACTAATGACGCCTCCGGAATCCGCCGCCAACCTTCGATATGAAACTGCCCGAAAAACCCACATCCGGCGATCGCGCCACGCAAAAGAGCCATAAGGTTCAAGTCTACGCGATCGCGAACTGGCCATGAAACGCTGGTGGCAGTTTCGTCGGCCGCAGATCGTGCCCGAGAAACAGATGCCGTGTGCGGCCTTCGGCCAGTAACTGTCCCGACGCGCCATGCCGCATGATGTATCCAAACTCCACCCCGCGCGGCGTGGCCTTGACGATCGAGGTTTCGATATCGACCTCATCGTCATAACGAGCTGGCGCGACATACCGGCACGAGGCTTCAATCACCGCCAGCCGGATTCCCGCCTGCTGCTCGATGTCTTTATAAGCAATCCCGCGCGCCCGGCACAACTCCACCCGCCCGACCTCCATCCAAACAATGTAGTTGGCGTGATAAACAACGCCCATCTGGTCGGTTTCGGCATATCGGACACGCACGCGAGCGGTGTGAGGGGACATTGGTCTTATTTTAGTCGGCGACACGCTTCGTCTCACGCCGTCTCGGTCAGCGAGGCGTCCCGTTATCATGGACTGTGCGCTGCGCGAAGTCGGAACTGCATGTTCATCTGGAAGGTTCGATGGAGCCGGAGTTGCTATGCCGGCTCGATCCGACGTTGACGTTGGACGAGGCAAGGCAACTCTACACCTTCGATTCATTCTCCGGTTTTATCGCGGCCTTCAAAGCGGCGGTGCGGCGATTGCAAACGCCGGAACATTACGCGATCGCGGCCGAGTCACTGTTTGCGCGGCAGGCGGCGTTGGGGATCGAATACAGCGAGGTCATCTTTTCGGCCGGCGTGGTGCTGTGGAAAGGCCAAAGTCTGGATGAGACTTGGGCCGCGTTGCGGGAGACGTCAGCTCGGGCGCCATTGGAAGTACGGTGGATCGTCGATGTCGTGCGCCAGTTTGGCGGCGATCCGGCGGAGCAAGTGGCAGCATGGGCGGCTTCGCACGCTGCCGAAGGGATTGTAGCGTTTGGCGTCGGCGGAGACGAAACGGCGCGGCCGCTGAGGGAATTCGCGCGAACGGTAGCAATGGCGCGCGAGGCAGGGTTACGATTCACGCCGCACGCCGGCGAAACCTCCACGGCACGAAGTGTTTGGGAAGCGGTGGAGATGGGCGCTGACCGGATCGGGCATGGGATTCGCGCGGTCGAGGACCCGGCGTTGTTGGAAATTCTCCGCGAACGATCGATCGCGCTGGAAGTCTGTCCGACGTCGAATGTGCGCACGGGCGCGGTGGCCTCCATTGAAGCGCATCCGCTGCGCGCGTTGTTCGATGCGGGAGTGCCGATCACTCTGAACTCGGATGACCCTGGGCTATTCGACACCGATTTGGCGCGCGAGTTCGCGGTCGCCCGCGATGTGTTGGGTTTCAGCGACGGCGAGTTGCGCACGATCGCGAACAACGCGATGCGCTACGGTTTCCAGCGCGCGAGGTAGATCGACGACTTGCCTTCGTGCGAGGCGTAGTAGCTGATCCAAAGCTCGCCGTTGCGCCAGACGAGGCCGGCGTAGCTGGAGTCGCCGCTCGATGGCAGCGGAGAGACTTCTTTGAGCGTGCCCGCCGCCGCGTCGATCTCGACGATAGCGGTGCGCGTTTTGCCGTCATGCAAGCGTACGGCGCCGATCAAGCGGCCGCCGGAAATCTCGACGAAGTGAGGTCCGCCGATGCGAACACCGAGATCTTTCCAGTGCCATTCTTTGTAAGGCGGCTTCGACGTGCCAAGCAGTGCCGTGCGCGTGCCGCCATCGCGACGGAGCAGACAGAGCGCGGTGCCGTCCTTCTTGAAGAGAATGCTCGATTCGTTGGAGTAGCCGTCGGCCTGCAGCGTCGGAACAAGAGTGTCGAACTGGCGGCCGTCGCGCGAGGTATAAAGGCGTGTAATGCCGGCGCGCGACATCGTCTCATAGCCGACTGTATACGCCGCGCCTTTGTTCCAACTGACGCGCCAAAGCCAGAAGTTGTGATCGCCAATCTTGACGGGCTCCGACCATGTAGCGCCGTCGCGTGAGAACCAGGCGAAGGTGTCGTGCGGCACCGGCGACTGCCCGTCTTTTTCGCGTTGCGCGGCGGCGGCGGTCAGCATTAATTCACCTTTTGGCGTGAGCGTGATTTTGGGATCCCGGAGATCGAGAGCGGCGCTTTTGAGAAGGGCTGTCGATGTCCATTTCACGCCGTTGCGGCTGGCGATGACGCGGATCGCGCCATCGGTGGAGACGTGCGCGCGGCCCTCGCGGAAAACGCAGAACCATTCGCCTTTGTGATGAATGAGGTCGGTAAACGCGTTGTGCGGGGCGGTATCCCAGATGCGGGCGACGTCGGCGGCGAAGAGAGAAATCGAGGCAAGTAGGAGAAAAGGCTTCACCTCGCTATCCTATCTTGCGTGGCATGGAAACTGAAGAGCTCGCGCGTGCATTTGCAGAACCGGTGGCTGACACTGCGCGAAAATGCTTATGAATTGCCGGATGGAACGCGGCTCGATAGCTACTGGATTGTGGAGAAGCCGTCGTATGTAGTGGTTGTCGGCGAGCGCGACGGCCAGCTTGTGATGATTCGCGAGTACCGGCCCGGAAGCGGCAAAATGCATCTGAGCTTCCCGGCGGGCTTCCTTGATGACGGCGAGACACCGGAGCAAGCTGCTACACGCGAATTCCGCGAGGAGACCGGCTACGGCGCCGCGAACGCGCGCTTAATTGGCGTAATGGACGCGCAGGCCGGCTGGTTGAAGGTGGCGTGCCATGTGGTGTTGGTCGATGTCAGCGAGACCGTCGGCGCTGTGGACGTGGAGGTTGAAGAGGTGCTCTTGGTGAGCTGGGAGGAGGCGCTTTCCAAGGTGCTCGGCGGCGAGATTACCGAGATGCACACGGTGGCCGGGTTCTTCCTTGCGCGAGAGATGACCCGCCTTGGTCGGACGCAGACTTAGAGCGAGGACGTTGTTACCCCCGCCCAGCCGTCGCCTCGTTCATCGCCTTAACATGCGCCTCCAACTCCTGCACGCGCCGCGTGAGATCGGCGATGGCCTGACCTTCGGGATCGGGAAGCTTACCGTGTTCGAGTTGTTCGTTGGCGTCGGTACGCTGACGCACGATCTTGCCCGGAATGCCAACAACGGTCGAGTCGTCGGGTACCGGATGCACGACGACGCTGCCGGCGCCGACGCGGGCGTTGTCCCCAATTCGAATGTTGCCGAGCACCTTTGCGCCGGTACCGACAATCACCTTGTTGCCGAGCGTCGGATGGCGCTTGCCGCTCTCCTTGCCCGTGCCGCCGAGCGTCACGCCCTGATATAGCAGCACGTCATCACCGATCTCGGTGGTCTCGCCGATGACAACTCCCATTCCGTGATCTATGAAAAATCTTCGGCCGATCGTCGCGCCGGGATGGATCTCGATTCCAGTGAACGTCCGGCTAAACTGAGAGATCAACCGGCCGAACAGGCGAAAACCGGCGCGGTGCACGGCGTGCGCAAGCCTATGCAGGAGAATCGCATGGAAGCCGGGGTAACAGAGAACGATCTCCAGCACGCTCTTGGCGGCCGGGTCTTCGCGGAAGATGGTATCGATTTGTTCGCGGATCGTTCGAAACATTTGGGCAAACTTCATTATCTGATGTACAAAACGAAAAATCGATGCTAACATCCTCCTAGACCGGTTCAACAGGCAAGTGTCCGGTTCCCTCCAACCCGCTCCGCGTCCGCCCCCCCCCAAAGAAAACCAACCTGAAAGACCTCACCACCCGAGGTGTGTCCTAAAACAAAATGTGCTCATAATGTTTTAGGGCGTGAGAGGATAAATCCATGAACAAACTTCGTAGCTTCTTGCTTAGCGCAATCGCGATGCCCGTACTGTTGGCGGCGCCTCAGTTACGGCTGTCGGAAACGGCGATCGGCCCGGTATCGATCGCGACCGGCCAGAACGGGCCGGCCCGGACGGTCGAAATGACCAACGCCGGAGACGGCACTCTGAATATAACGCTGCGCTCATCGGCCACGTGGGCCGCGGCAACGGTCGGCGCACCGAGACTTTGCAGTATCTTCGGTACATCGGGCGCTACGTGTACACCGATCAACATCGCGTTGAACACGTCGTCGCTCGCGGCTGGCACATATACGGCGGCGATTACGGCCAGCGATCCGAATGCGGTCGACGCGCCGCAGACGATTACGGTAACCGTCGCCATCGGCGGCACGGTACCGGACAACGTCACGTTGTTCGTATCGCCGGACGCGGGTTCGACGGCGCGGCAATCGTTCACGTCGAATAGCATCCTGGAGGGCGCGGCCGCGACAACAAGCGGCGGCAACTGGATGCGGCTGGCGTTCGAAGGCTCTGGAAGTTTTTCATTCGTGCTGCCGTACGCGGTAGTGGCGACCAATCCCGGCGGGCTTGCCGAAGGCAGCTACAACGGCACAATGCGGATGAGCGGGTCGGCGCTTCCAGCCGACAACAAAACGATCAATGTGACGATGCGTGTGACTTCGCAGCCAATCATGGCTTTGAATCAGAATGCGTTTTCGATGAAAGCGGCGACCGGGTTGCCGTCGGTGATCGCCAACATCGTCGCGAACAACCGGGGGCGCGGCACGCTGGTGCTGACGGCGCCAACGGTCGAATTGCAATCGCCGCCACTGTCTGCCGGAACGCCGTGGCTGCGCGCGGATCTGTACGCTTCGCTCAATATTGTGCAGCTTGTGGCGGACGCGACCAATCTCGGCGCCGGAACGTACACGGCGGTGGTGACGATCAACAGTAACGCCGCCAACGGACCGATCCGCGTGCCCGTAACAATGGAAGTATCCGCGCGTAGCGCACCAATAGTCACCGCCGGCGGCGTGGTCAACAACGCCACGTTCACGGCGAACGATCGACTCGGAAAAGGTGTGATCGCGGCGGTGTTCGGCGATCAGTTCCTCATCGGCAATCCGGTGGCGGCGACGGCGCTACCGCTGCAAACGACAATGGCGGGCGTGCGAGTGCTGGTCAACGACATTCCGGCGCCGGTCTACTTCGTTTCTTACGGCCAAATCAACTTCCAGATCCCCTACGATGCGAGAGAGGGCGCGGGAACGGTGGTTGTCGAATCGAACGGGCAACGTTCCAACCGCGTGGCGGTCACGATCGCCGACCGCGCGCCGCGACTGCTGCGCCTAGGCATCGGCGATTACGGAATCGCGGTCAACGGCGACGGTTCGTACCCGCTACCGCGGAACGCGGTGCCGGGCGTGAGTACCCGGCCAGCGCGTGTGGGAGAGGTGATTGTGATCTATGCGATCGGACTTGGCCCGACGACGCCCGGCGTGGTCAGTGGCGCCGCTTCACCGTCCTCTCCGCTCGCGTCGATCACGCCCGCGCCGAGAATGCACATGGGCGCGTTTTCCATCGCGGAGAACATCAGTTACCCAGCGCAGTTTGTCGGGCTGACTCCGGGCTTTGTGGGCCTGTATCAGATCAACGTACAGATCCAGCAGGATGTCGATCGCGGACCGCGCGTTCCGATGTTCCTCAACCTGGGCAACAACGTTCTCAGCAACACGGTGGAGTTGGCGATCGAGTGACCGAGCGCCTCTACTACACCGATTGTTATTTGCAGTCCTTTCAAGCGGAGGCCGCCGTGTCCGACGGCGGCCCCCGCGTATATTTAGATCGTTCGGCGTTTTACCCCACATCCGGCGGACAACTGGCCGACCGCGGCACGCTGGGCGGCGCGCGCGTGCTCGATGTGATCGATGAAGGAGATCGAGTCGTCCACGTCGTCGACGCGCCGGTGGCGGCGGGGCGCGTGGAGGGCCAGATCGACTGGCCGCGGCGGTTTGCGTTCATGCAGCAGCACTCCGGGCAGCATTTGCTCTCGGCGGTGTTTCATGAGTTATTGCGCCTGGAAACGGTGGCAGTGCATCTGGGCGAAGAGTACGCGACGGTGGAACTGGCGTCCGCGCAGCTGAGTGATAGCGACTTGCGGCGCGTCGAAACACGCGCGAATGCCGTGATCACGGAGAACCGGCCGATTGGGATCGGATTCGAAGACGCGGCGTCGGCCGAGAATCTGCGCAAAGCATCCGACCGCGAAGGAACGCTCCGGATCGTTACAATCGATGGGCTCGACAAGAGTGCGTGTGGTGGGACACATGTGCACGCGACGGGTGAGATTGGTGCCCTACTGATTCGGAAAACCGAGAAGATCCGGGGCAATATCCGCGTGGAGTTTGTATGTGGCAGCCATGCGGTGCGGCGAGCACGGGCCGATTACGATTTACTGGCAGCCGCGGCGCGGGCGTTTTCGTCTCCGCTTGAAGATGTGCCGGGCGCGATCGCGGCGTTGCAGGAGACGGCGAAGGAATCGGCGAAGTCATTGAAGAAAGCACAACTTGAGTTGGCGGTATACAAAGGCCGCGAGTTGTACGCGGAATCGCCGGGGCGATATTGGATGAAGGCCGACGGGCCGCTTGACGACGCGTTGCGGGCGGTGGCCCAGGCCTACACGGCAGCCGGAGTAGGTGTATTTCTGGCGACATCGGACAAGGCGGTGCTGGTTGCGTCATCGGACAGTTCGGTGCATTGTGGGAACGTCCTGAAGGAGTTGCTGGCGAAGGTGGGCGGGCGCGGCGGCGGCAACGCGGCGCTGGCACAGGGGAGTGTGCCGGAGGCGTCGCCGATCGACGAAATCGCGCAGGCATTCAAGATTGGCGTTTGAGGAACGCCAGCACCAATGCGCGGCGGCGGTTCTCGTCGAGGTAGCCGAAGATATGAGCGGCGCAAGGAAAGTAGTGCACCTCGGGCTCGCGCCCGAAATTTCGCAACGTGGCTTCGATGAGCCGGGTTTGATCGGCGGGCCATACTTCGTCGCTTTCGCCGACGGAAATGAAAATCGGCCCCGTGAAGCGCTCGATCGGAATGCGCGTACCGGCGCCAACGGCGGCTCCGTCGACGATCCATGCGCGTCTCGTCGTCCGGGCCGCACGCCGCGTTCCAGACGAAGTCGGCCCGTGGCGCGCGGGGTCGGCAATTTCCCTGCCCCGCGCGGCAGAGTAGGCACGCGGGTTCGCGCCAACTTCAATTGAAGTAGCTGTTGTAAAAATCGCTCGGAGGATGTACCGCAAAGGGTTCGATGCGCGTCTCCGGAGCCGAATCGAGACTAGCCGCTACCAGCGCAAGTTCGGCGCCGCGAGAAAAACCGTACACCACCACCTTCCCGTTGCTTTGCGGCTGCGAGCGCAACCACTCAGCGGCCTTATGAACAACGGAGACATCAATGTCCTTCAAGGTCTGGCGCGGACCGACCAAGCCGCGACCGCAGTCGAAATAGCAGTAGACCAAAACCGCAAATCCTTGGCTGGCCAGAATGGTTGCTTCCGATTCGATCGCGGGAAACGATCCACCTTCGCTGCCGTGCAACATGAGAACCGAGGTCTTCAACTCACTGCTATTTGGCGCAAAGTAGCGCGAGTAGGGGAAGGGGAGAAGCTCACGTAGCACGGGGTGTTCGGCGGCGGAAGCGAGGCGAACCGAAATCGTTGCAAGCAGCAGGAGTTTACGCACGCCACATTGGACGCAGCCAATCATTTCCGGTTACAGTTTTGACCCGCCGGCGAGGCCATTCTCGCGTGCATTGATAGGCTGGTGTATATGGCACGTGTAGTGATCGTAGGTGGCGGATTCGGCGGATTGCTAGCGGCGAAAGCGCTCGCCGGCAAACGCGATGTCGAAGTCACTCTGATCGACCGCCGCAACTTCCACGTCTTTCAACCGCTGCTCTATCAGGTGGCCACCGGTGGGCTGTCGCCGGCAGATATCTGCGCGCCGTTGCGGTCGGTGCTGCGCGATGCGAAGAACATTCGAACTGTGCTGGCCGAGGTGACGGGTTTCGATCTCGAAGGCCGGCGTGTGTTGCTGGCAGATGGGGAGTTTGGCTACGATTACCTGATCGTTGCGGCCGGAGCGCGGCATCACTACTTCGGCAACGATTCCTGGGAAGAACACGCACCTGGGCTGAAGTCGATCGAGGACGCGACTGAAATCCGGCGGCGGATTCTAACGGCGTTCGAAGCGGCCGAGCGAGAGAGCGATCCGGCGGCGCGGCGCGCGCTATTGACGTTTCTCATAGTCGGCGGCGGCCCAACCGGCGTGGAGTTGTCCGGCACGTTGGGTGAAATCGCCAACGACACCTTGCGTGCGGATTTTCGTTCGTTCCGGCCGGAGGAGGCGCGGATTCTGCTCCTGGAACGCGGGCCTCGGATTCTCAGCGCGTTTCCCGATCCGTTGCCGCGGGCGGCCGAGGAGTCGCTCTTGAAACTGGGCGTGCGGGTGCGGACGGGCGCTGTGGTGGAGACTTTGGACGCCGGTGGGGTGACTGTCAAAATCGGCGGCGCAAGCGAGCGGATCGAGGCGAAGACGGTGCTCTGGGCGGCGGGGGTGAAGGCGTCGCCAATAGGTGAGTTGCTCGGTGTCGAAACAGATCGCGCGGGCCGTGTGATCGTGCGCGTGACGTGTCAACTGCCGGAACGGGACGAGGTGTTCGTGATCGGCGACATGGCGGCGTTTCCGGCCGGAGAGGGCAAGACACTGCCCGGAGTCGCGCCCGTGGCGATTCAGCAGGGCGGCTACGTGGCCGCGGCGATCTTGAAACAGGGACCGCTAGCCCCGTTCCGCTACGTGAATAAAGGTAACATGGCGACGATCGGACGCGCGGCGGCGATCGCCGATTTTGGGAGTTTCCAGCTGACCGGGCTGGTGGCGTGGCTATTCTGGCTGTTCGTTCACATCCTATTCCTGATCGGTTTCCGCAACCGCCTAATGGTGATGCTGCACTGGGCGTTTCAGTATTTCACGTTCAATCGAGGAGCGCGCCTGATTGCGGCGCAGGGTGCCGCGCCGCCGTCGGCCAACTTGAGGGATCAATCCAACGGAGAGTAAGGTTCGGCGAGTTGGCAGGCGCGCTTCTGACCGGAAGCGACAATGTGTCCGAGGAACTTGAGTTTGTTATTGATGAGGAGGTTGATTGGTTTGTCGACCGCATAGTCGAGCACGAGGGTATCGCCCTTGCCGAGATTGAGCAGGTCTTCCAATTTCAGCGTTGGGCCTTGCAGTCGGGCGTCGATGGCGAGCTTTGCGGGCCGAAGGAGGCGGAAGACTCGGTTTTGCTCGACCTCGGACGCTTCGGCGCGGCGGTTGGTCCAGCCCTGATCGAACTTCTGCCGCAGCATCTTGATCACGATCGAAGGGATGCCGAGATTCATCATTCCGGCGCTCTCGCCGATCCGAATTTCGAGGCTGATAGCGACCACCGCTTCGTTGGGCGCAAGGAACTGGAGCAGCGACGGCTCGGTCTCGTGTCTCTCGATCGAATAGGCGATGTTGGTGACTTGCCGCCAGGAGTCTTTTAGGTCGTGCAGAATGATGCGGTAGACGGCTTCGAGAATACTCTGCTCGATCTCGGTGATTTCACGGTTGACCTTGGTGCCAACTGGCTTGCCGACACCGCCGAGCAACATTTCGAGGATAGGAAAAACGAGCGACGGATTGATTTCCAGAACCGCGTTGCCATCGAACGGCCGCATACCCAGGGCGACAATGCAGGTGGGAGTGGGCAAACATTGCGTGAATTCGAGGAAGGATAACTGTTCCACCGAAACGAGGTTGACCATGACATAGGCGCGCAGATAGGCCGAAAGACTGGAGGCCAAACTACGCGCGAAGTTTTCGCGCAGAAGGTGGATGGCGCGGAGTTGGTCTTTCGCGATGCGGTCGGGGCGGCGGAAGTCGTACGGTTGCGCCCGTTTGGCAGGGTCGTCTTCGTTCCGCGTGTCTTGCAGCCGGCGGAATACACTGTCAATTTCTTCCTGGGAAAGGACACGTTCTGCCATATAACTTCCATCGGCCGGCCAAGGCTGAGAGAATAGTTCAATAAGTGACAATTCAGCGTACAACCCTAGGTAGATCGGAGTTTTCCTGGTAGGAATGATCCGAGGCGTAATCTTTGACATGGACGGAGTTCTAATCGACTCCAATCCGCTGCACGAGCAGGCGTGGGTCGAGTACCTAACCCGGCTCGGCATTCCGCATGACGGCCTCGATACATGGATGGCTGGGAAACGGAATGACTTCATTATGCGGCGTTTGCTCGGGCCAGACGCGTCCGAGGAAGAGGTGTTCGCACACGGCGCGGCCAAAGAGGCGCTGTACCGGTCGAAGATGCGTCCGGTACTGGAACGACATCTGACACGAGGTCTGCGGGAATTTCTAGGCCGAGTCGCGAAACTTCCGGTCGGGCTCGGTACAAACGCCGAACCCGCGAACGTCGAATTTCTATTGCGCGAAGCGAAACTGGAGAACCACTTCCGCGCCATCGTCGATGGGCATCAGGTGGAGCGTCCGAAGCCCGCGACGGATATCTACCTGCGCGTGGCGGAACGACTGGCCGTCCACCCGGCCGAGTGCGTCATCTTCGAAGACTCGCCGTCCGGAATCGCGGCGGCCCGCGCGGCGGGTGCGCGCGTGGTTGGCGTGAGCCAACGAGGTGGGGCGCTCGACGGAACGGAGTTGACGATCTCGCACTTCGCCGATCCGGCGCTGGAACAATGGTGGCGGCGCGAGCAACCCGCAAATGGCCGCGCGCATCTGTAACATCAGAAGAGAACCCATGCGAACCGCTGTCTTACTCCTTGCCGCCATCGCCGCGCTTTCAGCGCAGCAGAAGTACGCCGGCCCTCGGCCGGAGAAGCCGGACCTGCCGTATCTATTGCACGCCACCAGTCTCGTTCCCACCGACGCGGCCGAGGCCAAAGAGGAGAAACGGAAAGAGGGAACTGCGTTCGTCACAGCCGGCGCAGCGGCGAAGGCAAGGACCCCGCTGGCCGAACCGATCTTTCTGCTCGAATCGAAAACGATCATGCCGGACAAGCTGACGATGTACAAACTCGAGGTAAAAAACGGCGCGCGCGAAGTGTTCTTCTTCGACAACCCGAAGAAGCGTAAGGACTCGACCAAGCCGATCCGCATCAGCGCCAAGAAACTCGACACGGGGCTTTACCGCATCGAACCCACCGAGCCGCTAGTCAACGGCGAGTACGTCTTAACGCCGTCGGATTCGAATACGGTGTTCGCGTTCACGATCTACTAGCGGCTGGCTGGTACAATCACCAGTATGTTTAATGGTTTAGAGCACACGGCGATCGCATCGCCCGACCCCAAGCGTCTCGCCGAATGGTATCGCGACAATCTTGAGTTTCATATCAACTTCGAGTACTCGGGCAACTACTTTGTCCGCGGCCGGAACGGTTCGATGATCGAGATCATCCCGTCGGAAGGCGAGCGAGACTCTAACAAGATGAAGGACCCTGGCATCCGGCACTTCGCCATCGAACTCGACGACTTCGACACCGGACACGCGCAGCTCAAGGAAAAGGGCGTGTTGTTTCTGGGCGAGCCGTTCACGACATCGGGCAACCGGCTGGTGTTTTTCGCCGACTGCGACGGCAATATCATCCATCTGATCGAGCGCCCCGCTCCGCTTCCCGGATACTGAGCCGCCATTGCTTTCGCGCGTCTTCAAGGCGTTTGAGTATCCGGACTTCCGCCGGATGTGGATCGGCGCGTGCACTTCGTCGATTGGAACGTGGATGCAGAAGCTGGCGCAAAGCTGGCTTGTCTTCGAACTAACCAACTCGGCGTGGGCGCTGGCGCTGGATGCGTTCCTCGGCGAGATTCCGATCTTCCTGCTTTCGCTGATCGGCGGCGTGGTGGCCGACCGCATGGACCGCCGCAAGTTGCTCCTGGCATCGCAGATCGTTCAACTGAGCTGCGCCCTGACGCTCGCCGGATTGCTGGCGGCCGGCGTCGTCGCGGTGTGGCATGTGTACCTGTTGAGCTTCATCGTGGGCTGCGCGCAGGCGTTCGGCGGCCCGGCGTATCAGTCGATCATTCCATCCCTGGTGCCGAAGGACGGGCTGCAAAATGCCATCGCGCTGAACTCGATCCAGTTCAATCTGGCGCGCGTTATCGGCCCGGCTCTCGGCGGCGTTGCGATGGCGCAACTGGGCGCGGTGTGGTGCTTTCTGCTGAACGCGCTGAGTTTCGTCGCCGTGATTATTTCGTTGATCCGGCTGCCCGCGAGGCTGCCGGCGGGCGTGAAGAAGGAAAGCCCTCTGGAAAGCATGAAGGAGGGCATCGCATTTGTGCGGAGCCGCGAGGCGATGGCGCCGCTTATCGTGCTGGCATTCTTGATGACGTTCTTCAGCTTGCCGCTGTTGACGTTCCTCCCCGTTATCGCCAAGGATGTGTTGCATCTCGGACGGGACGCATACTCGACTCTGCTCTCGGTGTCCGGCATCGGCTCTGTGAGTGGCGCGCTGATCGTCGCCGGAATGAGCAACGTAAAGCGGAAAGGGCGGACGGCGTTGATCATGCTCGGAACGTTTGGTGTTTTGATGATCGGCTTCTCGCAATCGCGCGAGTTCTGGTTGAATTGCCTGCTTCTCTATTTGAGCGGCGCGGCGATGATTTCGGTCGGCGCGCTGGTGATGAGCCTCGTTCA
>Ga0194121_10006319_pt1 | contig 15905 bp, 32 predicted proteins | sample TA2MahCa50mmetaG_FD_148609 | JGI IMG/M metagenome (GOLD analysis project Ga0194121, IMG submission 148609) | Freshwater microbial communities from Lake Tanganyika, Tanzania - TA2015020 Mahale Deep Cast 50m | ecosystem: Environmental > Aquatic > Freshwater > Lake | place: Tanzania: Lake... | reverse complement strand
AGTCCATCACTTGCCCAGAACAGACGGGGAAGACTGAATCCTGCCTCACTTGTGGTTTGTGCTGGTCAACTCACATTTCCATCGGATTCATTGACCACGATCAACTCGCAAAGCAAAGGAAGCAAAGGAGCTGGAGTCAAGGCTTGAGTCTTACATCAATGAGGTAGTGAGATTGAGGCGATCCGTTGCCAGCAGCAAATCAGGTGAATGTGATGACAGAGAAGAGTGTAGTTCAGACGGTCGTTGATCTTGTCTTGGCGTATGGCGAACTGCGTGAGCAGATTGGCTCAGGTAAGTTGTCAAAGGGTCTTGATGCCAAGCCATCTGATCTCGTCGTACAGGTACGGCGCGAAGTTGAACGTTTGCGTGAACTTCTCGCCGACGTTGCCAACAGCGGCGTTGACTTTGACGATGACAGAATCGATTGGCTCAACGTACAGATCTCACGCCTTGTCTGGGATGAGCTGAGCGAGTTCAGAATCGGCGACGTCTAGAACTTCTTGAAGTAGATAGTCGTCTTTAGGCTCGTATCAAGTAGTGCATGTAGGTGAGGTGCTTCTTGAGAAGAGCCTTGTCATCGCGTCAAGTTTGTCTCTCAGGCAAACACTCTTTGCTTGAACTAAATGCAGTTATCACTGACTCAGATGGTCTGAGTGAATGCAGAAAGTGTCGCAATGAACGAATGCAGCAGATGAGAGAAGAATTGAAAAACGTTCAGAGGTATTGCACCAACTGCAAGAATCCGCTCAAGCTCGGCACTACGTCGTGCTACTGCTCATTCAAGTGCCAGCTTGCCCGTAAGGGCATGAGCGAGCAGAAGAAATCGATCCTCAAAGCCAAGAGGAATGCTGTGCTCTTTGCCCTCTACGACAAGCTAGAGAATGAGTCGCTGCCTTGGCGTAAGCTTGAAATACGTCAAGAGATTGAAGTATTCATTCGCGACAACCCTCTTTAGTGCTGTTGGGTGTTGCGCTTGCGCGGTTATTTGAGCCGTGCTCAAATAGCCGTATATGGCCCCTGTGTTTTGGAAAGTTAGTAGCAAGGCGCGTAGCACTAGGGTAGCACTTGAGGGGCTTTACGCCGGTTATACGGCATTCCTCATAGGTGGGTCGCCCAGGCTGTTGGAGCTTGATCTTCGCCTACTTAGGCTCCCTGGAGCCTGGAGTATGGCTATCAACAATGCGGCTGTTTTGTTTGAGCCGCAGGCTTTCATCGCACTCGATGTGCCAAGCTGCTTCAACCCAAACATCTTCAGCAACCCAAGGGTGATGAAGCTATTTGGGTACAGCCGTGCGAGTGACATGGTTTCAAACAAACGCCTGTGTCACTACCCCAATACCCTGTTTTTCGACATGCAAGATGAGACTCAGATGATGATGTCTGAGTTTTGCAGGCTAGAGGGGCCGTTGCCATTCTGGTCAGTCACCTTCTTCACTGCACTTGCTGCGCTCTACCAGCTAGGCTTTCAGAAAGTGAATTTGCTTGGCTGTACGTTTGATTCGAAGGGCTACGCACACGGTCATAACGGAGATGAGTTCGAGCAGATTAGGAATTTCGATGTCATGACCGATACTGTTGGCAAGTTCAGGGATCTGCTGCCAATGCTTCAAGATGAAGGTATGCAGGTCAGAACGTGCCATGCCGGTACTGCTCTAGATGATTTCTGTCCGTATGTAAGCTACGAAGGTGCTCTGACCGAGTGCTCGCTTGCTGCAACAGCGGTCGAATTCAATGACCCGAGACTTTCACCTCAATTCAAGAAGTAATTCGATCGGGTCGTTTATCTACTTCGCCAGCACGATCGTTCGCAACGTTCTGTCAGCTAAGACTGTCGGCTTGATTCACGACGGCCTCGATCTCAAAAGTTGGCTGATCAAAAATGGTCTCAGAACAACTTTTGAATTCTCGAATAATCAGCTTCGAAATTCTGAGATCACTTTCAATCAATCTCAGAAAGCTGACTGCATTGTTGCTTTCAACCCATTTGACGACTTTACGCAAGAAGAGTTTGAAAGGTCAATTGAGCTTTTCACCAAGTTTGACTGCGCGATGATTCTTGCAGTTCAGAGCGTAGAGCACAACCTCACCATGCCAGCGTCATTACGCACAACGCTTGAATGGCATGAGATTCTTGAAAAGTATGGCAGGGTGATTGAAGTGTACCGGCACTCGTGCTACAATCTGTTTCTGGTGATGAAATGACTACGTTTGGCTCAAAGCTCTACGCACTCTACGACTCTCAGCTAAAGGGCTTCATCACTTGGATTGAGAAGAATGAGTCGGCTATCCTCTTGTTCACGAGTGGCGCAAAGGCGGAAGCGTATCTCAATCGGATCAGGGCTGGCAGGCCAGTTGATGTATCTATCATCTACAAGCAGCGTGCAAAAGATTTCGTTGACATGCTGCTGGTGAGAGATATTAACTACGCCCTAGTTGATGTGCCGCCGGAACAGACGGATGTGATGAATGATCATCCTGATGAGGTGGTACGCAACTACGCGCTAGTTGACCTTCGTACTTTGAAGGCGAGGATGAAGTAATGGTATACGCCAGGCTCCAGAGAACTCTTTTGTCCGGCCCTTCGTTTACTGATATAACTTGCGCCTCTCGAGGCGGCATCATTCTCAGCGCCGCTTTCCAGAATGTGCCCAATGCGTATTGGGATGTCAACACGGCAAGCGAATCTCCTCGTCAGGGCGATTTGCAAGTCTATGTCACTGATATGAGCACGCTAACAACGCCGTTTGGGCAGGCCACGGCTAATAATTCTTACATCAACATTCCAGTCAATGGAACGTGGCGTTGGGAGAATCCCTTTGCGCGTGAATTGCTCGGCGCATCAGAGGTTATCTCAAAGTTCAGTGTAGATCCGGCCATTATCGTTCAAACGCCTGGCATATTCACCGGTGCTGGCTTGCGATTCTTCGTATCTCCGGACCCTATCCTCAACGTGCAGCACAAGCTGCAAGTTGAGCTTGAGCTTATTATCTTCGACCCTAACGCTTCCTAGAATCTAGCTTCTTTTTGGTATTTGCCGCCATGCAACCAAGGTGGCATCTCCTCAACGAAGCTTGCGGCAAGAGCGCTGTCAACATCTTCTTTGCCGGCGCTGGCATCACATACGATTTCGGCTACGAAGCTGGAATCAGAAAGCGCCTTCTTAGCTGTCACTCTAACAGCCAAGAGGACATCGAAGGCTTCATCGAAGGTCAAAAGGCTGGCAAAGAGAGCTTTGGCATCATCGATAGCGGTGCCTTCACCGTCTGGAACAAGGGTGGGCATATCGATGTTGATGAGTATGGCGACCGCTTGTTGGTGCTGCTGCAAAACTTTGATGTAGCGGCGAATCTCGATGTGATCCCTGGCAAACAGGGTATGGACGCCAAGCACATCACGGAGGCGATCACCGAGAAAGCTGCCGATGGTGGCTGGCGCAACTACCTGAATCTGACTGCCAAGCTTCAGGAGTACGACATTGATTGGCGTCGTTTGATGCCCATCTACCATCAAGGCGAATCGCTTGATTGGCTCAAGCGTATGGTTGACCACGGCTGCACGTACATCGGTATCAGCCCGAGCAACGACTACCATACGAATCAGCGCTCTCTCTGGCTTGATGACGTTTACGACTATCTGCGTAAATTGCCAGTTCTGCCGAAAACGCACGGCTACGCTGTCACAAGCCCTGTGCTCATGCGGCAATATCCGTGGTTCAGCGTCGATTCATCAAGCTGGATTCAGCTCGGTGGCTACGGCTGCGTGAATACGCCTTACGGCATGGTGATTCTCAGCGAAAGAGAAGATGTGATGGGACGCCCTGACTCGATGGATGGGCGTAACTGGAGTCCTGAAATGAAGGAGAAGATCACCAAATACTTCACCAGCCATGGGCTTACCATTGATGGCTTGAAGAAATCATACTATGAGCGATGGAAGGCCAACGTCATCTACCTTCTCGACTACGAGAAGAACTTCAAGTACCGTCCACGGTTGAGGGGCGGTAGCTTGTTTGATGAGATGCCGACGTTGAATGTGGCCCCAACGCCGCACAAGAGTGAGCCGAAGGTTAAGCAAGACTTCTTCGGGCTTGCATTGGACCCCGACCTACTGAAAGGCGACGGGCCAATGAGCTTGTTTGATGCACAAATATAGCTGTTGCGCCAAGTTGCTTTCTGGGTATAATGTAGTGGTATGCCTACACTTACACTTACACCCAAATCTATCTCACAGGCCAAGCTGTCTCGTTTTGCAGAGCTGAAGCAGCTTACAGCAGAGCTGGAGGTGCTGCGCAAAGAGATTGTTGCGCTTGCCGCCCAGAATCTCCCGTGCCAGCCGGGTCGCTATGTGCTCAAAGTGACCAATGTTGCCGGCCAATGCCGCCCTGCCTGGAAAGACGAGGCTATTGCGCTGGCTAGCCAGCTTGGCCTGAACACTAGCGAGTGGCAGCAATCTGTCATGGACCGCACGCCGCTTACTGAGCCTACTATGCGCCTAGAGGTGGTTGATCGTGACAACCCTAACGGCAAGTAGGGTTGATGGATCCGCTAGTGATGTTGCTCTGCAAGTTTATTGCATCAATGACCGGTCTAGCCGTTGTTGGCAATGCGGTTGAGAAAACTAAAGGTGGCAATCTTACTGCACAAAACCAGTATATCGAGGATGCTGTAAGCTTGCTTATTCAGCTTGGTTACAGTGAATCTGATGCACTTATCAAGGTGCAGATGGTGGTTGAGAGGGAACCGAATGCCTCGCTTGAGCGTATCGTCAACGAGGCCATAAGGCTATGAGGAACACGATTGCTGATCCTGGCCTGCTGATGCTGATAAAAATACAGCTCAGACATGCCAAGTTTGTTTATCTCGACGATCCGATACCTTGCATTGACTACAACGTGCAAGGTGTCAACCTAGCGATCTACACTGCCTTCCTCAGTACCGAGAGTACTGGTGGCGTGTTTGATGCATGGCTGGTCACTGGTGGAGATATCACCGGGTTCTATAACCGCGAGTGTTTCACCACCATCAAGGACGCAGCTATTCAACATGTTGGCCGTCTTGTGCTAGACGGTAACTTCAAGTTCGTAGATCCGAGTAATGCGCGAAAACGAAGCAGGTCAAAGCGTACTTGATACCACTAACGTCTCACGCACTTGTGAAAAGTGCAGTATGACAGTTAATGGGTTCATCCACATGGGCTTTCTATGGCCCATGTGGATGCTCAAAAACAACTCAACGAAGTGCCCGCCGCACGGTCCACGACTCTTCAATGAGTCGATGAAGAAGTGCTGGTTCTGCTCAATCAAAGACGGTGAATCATGGCACAGATGAGCGTTGACCAGATGCTCGCCAGGATCGAAGCTGTCGTTTACGACGTTGAGATCATTGCTGGCATCCCGCAGGCTGGTGAGGTTCGTGACCCGAACCTCTACTACTGCGGCGGGTGGGAGGACTACGAGGGCATGGGCCTGAGCGTAGTGACTGCATTCGATTTCGTCGAATGCTCCTGGAATGTCTACCTGCAAGACAATCTCAATGAGTTCAAGACGCTTGTAAATAGCAGGCGAACGCTCATTGGATTCAATAACGAGCGATTCGACAACAACGTGCTCCGAGCTAACGGCTTCATCATCTCGGCTGAGAAGTCGTGGGACAACTGGAAGGCTGTTGTAAACACACAGCCTCATGGGCAGAGAAAAGGCTTTTCTCTTAATGACTTGCTTGTTGCCAACGGTATGCCAGCCAAGACTGGTCTTGGCTCAGACGCGCCCAGATTGGCTCAAACTGGCAAGTGGGGCCAGCTAATCAACTACTGCCTTTCCGACACCGACAAGCAGTTGAAGATCTTGAGGCTTACTTGTTCTGGCCTCTTGAAGAATCCCAAGAACGGCGGCTACATGGAAATCAAGCCACCGTGGGACAACATCAACTTTGAGAAAGACTCGCTATTCTCATGCTGATTGATTACGACGGCGTTCTTGGGCAGAGCAAGGACTTCATCTGGTCGAAAGAGAATGAGCTTTGGCGCACTTTCTATCGCACCAAGGTTGCTGGGAACTGGTCGAAGGAAGATGTTGATGAGTTCATGAAGTGCGGGTATTGCTACGAGGTGCATTTTGATCACTCTCGTGAGCACGACGCACAAACCTTCGCTCTCGAAGTAATGTCGAGAGTTAAGCAGTTCAAGGCTGCTAAGGTGAGCAGGCTGGCAGTCAACAATGTCAAGGTGATCGTGTTCCTTGGCAGAGATAAGAAGATGGCTGATAGAATGAAAGTCATCACTGGCTATGCAGGGTTTGAACTGACCCGCATTAGACTTGCTAGCGAAGAGGCGAGTGAAGGCGAGAACAGCATTCGCGCCAAGTTCAACCAATACCTTGAAAGCGTGAAGAATATGTTCGCACCTACTCTCGGGCTACGTGCTCCGAGAAGAAGGTTGTGAAAGCCCTCAAAATCGCTGTCTATGCGATAGCGAAAGATGAGCAGGCTAATGTTGAAGCTTTTCTAGAGTCGTGCCAGGGTGCCGACGCTATCTACGTCGGCGTCAATCGCGGTGATACTACCGGGAATCTTCTCGAGAAGTTCGGCGCTAACGTCGTCTGGATTGACGATATCCCATTCAGATTCGATCAGTACAGAAACATCGTACTGAATGAGCTGCCGCACGACATCGATGTCTGTGTGTCGCTAGACCTAGATGAAAGGCTCGAGCCTGGGTGGAGGAAGAAGATTGAAAAGGTTTGGAAGCCAAACACGACCAAGCTGAACTACTGGTTGCAGTGGAGCGACAGCCGCAAGTTCTACTATGACCGAATTCATGCAAGAGCTAACTATCGTTGGAGGCACGCTAACCATGAAGGCGTGTACGCTACTCCGGGCACGCCGGAGTTCTCAGTACAATCTGATCTGACCGTCTATCATCACCGTGATGCTGGCAAGGATCGAAAGAAGAACTTGCCGTTGCTGGAGCTGGCAGTCAAAGAAGATCCTAACGACGCCAGAATGCTGTGGTACTTGGGCCGTGAGTACTACCAAGATGAGCGGTACGACGACGCTATCAAGACGTTCAAAGATTACTTGAACGTGGGCACTTGGGGCCATGAGCGCTGTTGGGCTTGCATCTACATCGCCAGGTCATTTCACGATGCCCACGACCGTGAGGCTTACTTGCGAATGGCGATAGCGGAAGCGCCTGACTTGCGCGATCCTTACGTCGAACTCTGTTCTGCGCAGCAGGCACGAAAAAATCTGAAGCGTGCGCTTGATACTATCAACGCAGCCATCAAGATTCACACTGGTCGCAACAGCTTCTTTGACAACAATGGCTCATATACCGCCAAGCCATATCTCTTGAAGGCGCAGATCCTCAACGCACTTGGCAGGAGGGCTGAGGAGCTTGAGTGTTACAGGCGCGTGCTCAGGATTGAACCTAACAATGCGGTAGCTCTTGGAGCGATTGAATGAAGATCGCAGTTTACGCCATCTGCAAGAATGAAGAGAAACATATTGATCGATTCATCGAAGCGTGTGATGAAGCCGATCAGATTGTTGTCGTTGATACCGGCAGCGATGATGACTCTTATACTAAGTTGCAATCGTACAAGATCGATCTCTATCGAGAGGCGATCAAGCCTTGGCGGTTCGACACGGCTAGGAACAAGGCTCTTAGCTACGTTGATGACGACGTTGACTTTTGCATAAGCATCGATTTAGATGAGATTCTCCAGCCTGGGTGGAGACAAGCGATTGAATCAGCCTTTGTCTACGGCAACAACTGTCTGACTCATTGGCACTATGAGAAGCCGAGTGGTGCTCGCTACCGCGAGTGTCGCACTCACTCGCGCCATGGCTGGTCTTGGCGCAACAGGATTCATGAGGTACTTCACCCATCGATCGCTCACAACGGCTCGAATAGCGAGATGGTTATCGTCCATGACCCTGATGTCAGTAAGCCGAGGTCGATCTACCTTCCTCTCTTAGATGAAGAGTTGAAGGAGAACCCGCACGATCCAAGACTCAGGGTGCAAAGATCGGTTGAACTCTACAGAGCGGAGAGGTACAGCGAGGCGCTTGACGACATCAAGCTGGCCTTAGAGTACAGTGAAAGCGTAACGTGGCAAGAGCGTGCTTACTACTGCATCATGGCCGCTAATACTGCGGATGAGCTAGGGAGTGGCGACGCCTACCCTTTCCTACTGCGTGCCGTGACTTATGCCCCATCCTGGCGTGATACGTGGTACTCGCTTGGCAAGCACTACTACAAGAACGAGGATTACCGCGACGCTCACTATGCGTTCGAGAACGCTATTAGTGTCGATGTGATTGACACCAACTACCAGAATCAAGATGCCAAGGGGCCAATCCCGTTCCTTATGGCCGCACGTTCTGCTTATTGGGCTAAGAACATTGGTCGTGCGAAATCAATTATCAGCAGAACTCTAAAGCTGTTCCCTGATGACATCAGCTGCCGGAAGTTGTACGCAAAGCTGATGGTGAAATAAAAAAGGCCGCGTCAAACGCGGCCTTTCTGTTTTGCGCGCACTGAGCGCTCACTCCTTCTTTCTGTTTTGCGCGCACTGAGCGCTCACTCCTTCTTTCTGTTTTGCGCGCACTGAGCGCTCACTCCTTCTTGCCGAAGGGGTCGCGCTCAGCGTCGTTGATCACCTCAAAGTGGGTGATGTGGAACACTTGTATGCGATCCTTCTCAAGTTCTTCGCTGCCTTCCTGCACCGGAGCAGCGGTTGACAACTCGCACATACCAGTCGCCTGGTTGACCATCAACTTGACGTTGACGTTCGGCAGGCCGTTGCTCTGCGAGTTGATGACGCGAATCCAGTCCTTCAGGGAGGGGAGCCGAGGACCGCGAGGACCGCGACCGCGAGGGCGGCGCTTCTTCGTGTTACCATCATTCTCGGCGATGACCTCAACGTTGCTATCAGTCATTTGGTACCTATTGGTTGTGGCGTTTAGCTGACTCTAAATCATACGATAAAGCCATCTTGAGGTTTACTGTTCAGCAAAGTTTTTGTTTGAAATATAGCGTTACTGCTTGCATTTCCTGCGCGCATATGTATAATGCCATGCATGGAACGACTGGCAAGTGATGATAGGGTTCTGCATATGTCCGACCTGACGAAGCGACACTTCGAAAACGTCAAGGCTTGGGCTGGACAGAACGGTTTCCTCTCCAAGTTCGAAGAGGCCGTTGACTATGCGCGCACATGGAGCGGCGGCAATGAAAGTGGTTGGAAAAGCGTATTGAGTGTTGACGTACCCTTCAATCCGGAAGACAAGAGCTTCATCGTGCAGATTTATCGCCGCGCCAAGGCTGGCGGCGGATCGACTGAGTACCTGTTCCATTACATGACTCTTGGGATGATCTTTCGTGATGATGAGGGGTGGAGCTTCCACTCATGAAGAATGCATTCTGGCTTGTTGTAAGTGATGAGGGCTCAGCCGTTGTTCGCGCACCGCACATATCTGGTGCCGTCGCAAGCTCTGGATTCTCGACACGCAGCAAGTTGGAATGCTTCGAACTGAACTTGGAAGATGGCCAACTTCCCAATGTGCCGGGTACTTCTAATCATCTGCGCGAATGCGTTATGCGCGTCGTGAATGATAGCAACGTCCGGCTCCACGGAAGCATGAAATGATGAGGAATCGTGAGTAATAGGGTAAGCGGTGACGCTGTCCAGCTAGTCTTTGATCCCAAGAGACTGCGGCCAGCGGGTGAGCGAGTGCAAGTCGAGTATGGTTGCAGCTCTTTTCACCTAAGAATCTTCAATCCTGCCACTTGGCTAAACGAGGCCAATGATGATATGGTAATCATCAACGAGCCTCTGTCTTGGTGGAATCGTATCGCAGAAGCTGTCAATAGGAGATCGTATCGTGACAACTGACCAATCAATCGTCGATCGTGTTCGCAAGCTGTTTGCGCTTGCATCTGACAATTCTAACGAGAACGAATCACACGCTGCCTTGGAGATGGCGCGTAAGCTGATGAAGCAGCACAACATCGCTCAGATCGATGTTGAAGCCGGCGAAGAGAATGTGAACGTTGACATCAACCTGTGGAAGAGCGAGTCTCTTTCGCAGATTGACACCTACAGCCGCTACCTCGCTACTGCTGCTGCGACGCTCTTTGACTGCCAGCATTGGCTGATGAGGGGCGGTGCGTGGAACAAGTACCGTGTCGTGATGCACTTTGCAGGTGAGGCAACTGACGTTGCGCTCGCCTCTGAGGTTTGGCCTTGGCTCGTCAAACAAGCTAAGATGTACGCCCAAAATCTCTTCGGGAAGGGATGGACTCCGCGCCACAGGTCGTTTGCTGAAGCCTTTGGTACTCGCATCTACAATCGCGTTCTTGAGATGATCGAGAGGGAGAAGAAGTGCGACAATGAGGTTGACCAGAAGTACGCTCTGGTGGTAGCCGGCAAGGAGTCAGCAGTCAAGCAGTACATGGATAACCTTGGTATTCAGATCAAGTTGCGCAATCTCAGCGCTCGAGGCAAACAGTACAGTGATGCGATTGTGGCTGGTCTCAATGCAGCTGATAAGGTCAACCTCAATTTCCGATCACAGGTCGGCAACGGCAAGACTGAGCAGAAAGCATTGAGATAGCCGGTTTCTGCGGCATGAAGTGCTTTTTTGCTGTACTTCATGCCGCACCTGTGTACGTTGTACTGGTGGGAATAACCAATGCGACCAAAGACATTTGATGAGTTTGTCGGCCAACGTGCCGCCATCGAGCAAATCAAGCTTGCTCTGAACTCTGCTAAGGTACGAAAGTCAGCGATCGACCACGTACTTCTCTCTGGCCCCCCTGGGCTTGGAAAGACGACAATCGCTCAGCTCATTGCTGCGAACAGCGGCAGCAAGTGCATTGAGACGAATGCCAATATCATCAGAACTCCGGCTGATGTGTTGGCTCAAATCGTCAACCTACGCGACAACGACGTTCTCTTCTTAGATGAGATTCATGCACTGCCACTAAAAGTGCAAGAGTTTCTCTATCCTGCAATGGAAGACTATCGCATCTCGACAATCAGTCAGCTCAACCGCAGGTCAGCAGTAACCATTCAGCTCAGGCGGTTTGTGCTTGTAGGCGCAACAACGATTGAGGGCTTGCTCAGCGACCCTATGCGCGACAGATTCGGCATCATCTGCCGCTTGACGCCCTACAGTGAGAGCGATATCGCTGATGTCGTTCGTCGCGCCGCCTTCAAAGAAGGCATAAAGATCAGTGAAGATTCTGTTCTTACGATAGCGCGTCGAAGTCGTTCAACGCCACGCATCGCTCTGAAACATCTCAGACGAATCCGTGACAGTGCCGTGCTCTTCGGATCATTCAATAACATTCAGATGAATGCAGTTAAGCACGCATACAACATTCTCAGGATTAGTGACCTTGGCTTGACTGATCAAGACTACGACATTCTGAAAGTGTTGGCGGCGAACAACTCAGGCACCATGGGCCTTCAGGCTCTCTCAGCCGCTATCAACGTTACGCAAGAGACAATCGAGCACGTAGTTGAGCCTCATTTGATCAGGCTTGGCGCTATTGAGCGCACGCCAAGAGGACGACGCATCACCGACTACGGAAGGAGTTTGCTTGGTGGCTGAGTGTGGCTTTTCCTTTTGCTATGCATTGCAAGCTAGTAAGCTCATGGTATAATGCAGGCATGGAGTACGCAACCGCAAATCAGAGGGTGCTGGTAAACCGTAAGGGCCAGCAAGTTATCACCAACTACACCGATGCCGAAGCGTTCAAGGTGTTGGAGGATCAGATCGCTGGCGGAAAGTTGCAAGGCTTCGCGGTTGATCTGGTCAGCAAGGGCAAGAAGTACGGCTTGTCAGAAGAGCAATACTGGTGGGTTCACCGCCTTGCCGTCCCACGCGAGCGCGAGGAGATCGACTGCAACGACATCTTGCAGGCTTTCCTGCGCGCCAGAAGCAACGGCGTCAAGCAGCGCAACATGAAGGTTGACTACAAGCTGCCTGATGGCACTACGCTCAGGCTTGCTTTGGCTAGCCAGCGCTCGAAGAACGCCGGCTGCATCTACGTGACCGATGATGGCACGTACCCTGACAACAAGTACTACGGTAAGATTGACCAGCACGGCTTCTTCAGTGGCTACGATGTGCCGTTGCAGGTCTCTGACCGCCTCCACGTCATCCTGGAAAACATCGAAGCCCACCTACCCTGGTAACGCTATGTTCGGAGTTGAACCGTTGATGCCCGCTTACGGGCGCGAATACAACAGCCTCAAGGCTGTACAGGCTGACTTTGATGCTGGTAAAGACTTCCGCACTCCTGGCGGCCAGTACATCAGCATCAAAGAGCTTCTCAACATGGGCGGCATTAGCACAATCATGTGCCGCTACGGTAAGGGTCTGACTAAGAGTGGAATCCTCAAGATCAAGGTGCAATATGACAAGCGTAATCTACCCTAAAGTCGTCGTCAAGCTCGTTGGTACCGATGGTAATGCATTTGCAGTCATCGGAAAGGTCACTCGTGCCCTTCGTCAGCACGGTGTCGAGAAGGAGAAGATCGACAAGTTCATGGAGGAGGCCATGTCGGGTGACTACAACAACGTCCTCGCCACCTGTATGAAGTGGGTGGATGTTCGATGACTCGGTTTGTGAGTTGTGGCGGCAAGGCTCTGATGTGCTTTAGCTTGCCCAACTCGACTTGCAATCTCTATCTGGTTGTCAGCGACGACCACTATCTCACACTTACCTTGGAGGGCTAATGGCTACCATTCAAAGCATCGTGCGGTTGCCCGACAGAGAGGATGCCATCAACTGGATGGTTTGCTGTGATCGCGGCGAGCAGTTCATGGCGCGTGTTGGCAGTGATGGCAACAAGCAAACTATCACGATTTGGTGGCGGTATATGGAAACCGCCAACTGGACGATGATTTACAAGCCGCGTGTTATCACTAGTAGCGCGCTAATCAAGATTGTGGGTGTTGTTCAGGATCACTACAACGAGGAGCCGTAATGAAGAAGTACACCAAGCAAGAGTTCTTCAACGTGGTGTGGCAGCACGCTAAGAAGTTGAAGAAGTGCACCAACAACGGCACTGATCATGGCATGTGCGTTTACGCTGATGGGCGTGGCAATGCGTGTTTCATCGGCGCTACGTTGGACCGTGACGACTATAGGCCGACGCTTGAAGGTAAGGGCGTTGCCAGCTTGCTCAGCTTGGGCTTGTTGGCGATTGAAGGCTTGGACTTTAGTGACACGGAAGTTTTCATGGTGCGGTTGCAGGAGGTGCATGATTGTTGTCCACCGGTTATGTGGAATCGTGAATTGCGTAAGGTTGCTGACGAGCACGACTTGGAGGTGCCGGTATGAATATGCAAGAGGCGTTTGAATTGGTGTGGCAGCACGCTAAGAAGAAAGAGCGTTCCACGCGGATATCGCCAGACGGATATGAGGTGGCGGCCTTCCTGCGCCGTAGGGGGCAGCCATGAGCGGCCCCTATTTTTTCGGCCTCCACGAAGGCAAACTTTCCGCACGCGAGGTTCGCCGCCGCACTCAGATCGCCAAGCGGCACGGTGCGTATCGCTACGTCCAGATCGAGCGCGCCGGTCGTGACGGTAGCTGGTACGGCTGGTTTGAAACCGCGAATCTCGGCGCACCGTGGGATCAGCGCGTGGCGTCTGCCGTGCTGCGCGAGGTGTTTGACAGGCGCACCAACCAAGGTGAATGAATGGACAGCGATGACGACTACCCTGATGACTGGATCGTCAGGGTGTATAGCTACAGCGGACTCGGTTACACATATGCTCGAGGATCTCATGAAGAGATGCAGCTAAAGGCTGCCGAGCTTATCGAGCGTCGCCAGAAGCGAGGCTGTGAGGTTGTGAAGATCCACGACCACAAGTGGGAGGTACTCGAACCAGAAGATTCTGTGATGGTCTCTGACGAGCACGGCTATATCACTATCCGTCACTGCACGCAAGTATCGCGTGCAGTTCTTCACGGTCAGGCATAGTACTCTCGTAGTTGTTTACGAGGATATAGCCATGGCTTGCGGCGGAAAGAAATTCTGCTCGAAGAATGTCATGCGATACGCTTGGCAACTTGGCTTGAAAATTGAGTCAGCAAAGCATATCGATGGCAAGCTCTACCGCTTCGTGCTCACTCAACCAGACGGGACGCAGGTTGGTTATGAGTACGGCAAGGTGCTTGAGCTTGAATTGAAAAAGCTGATAGTGTCTGCTGATAAGGCAGATGACGCGCCTACTAATCAGCGACCAGCCAGATAGCTTCATGTATCTACAAGCAGTCAACAAGTGATTCACCTTCCAATGGCATGCGCCGTTGATCAGCGCGGACAAAAGGAGGTCAATGTTCTTTTGGCTGATGCAAAGCAAGAGCGTCATTCCTTGGAGCAGAACGTGCAAAAAGTCGTATCGGTTGATAATCTTCTGAAGAGCATGTTTGCAGTTCTTCAGATTATTGTCATTGGCTTGCAAGGCTGGATGCTCACCACGATTCTTGAGCATGGCGATCGAGTGACAAAACTCGAAGTGCGCCAACAGGTAACGATTGAAAGGAATCAGGAACTTCACACCACTCTGCGTGAAATTCTTGCCAAGCAGACGAAGATGCTTGAAGAATTCAGTGTCGTGAAGAGTGACATTGAAAGAATGAAAGCTGATTTGAAGAGTATGCATTCAAGCCCGAAGTAGTTAGCTTGCGCTTGCAAGCAAAACACTTCACGGTATAATGCTGTGGTGGTCGCCGCCATTGGCGATCACAGATAATAAATAGGCGCACCGCAAGGTGTGAATCGCAATGGGCAATCGCGCTGTTGTAATCTTCTACGCTAAGGATGGTGTTGACAATGAGTACTCACCACTCACCTACCTGCATTGGCACGGGAGCATCGTGCCGGAACTCATCGTTAAGTGCGCCAAGCTGATGACTGGTCGGCGAACCGACCTCAGCTATGTCGCTGCGCGGTTCGTCGGCATTTGCCATGCTGACACCGAAGGCAACCTCTCCCTGGGCATTGGCAATGTTGACGGCAGCAAAATCATCGAACTCAGCGACTTGACTCGGTATTGCCCAGGTGACGCTGGAGTGTTTGCGGTCAATGTGACCACCTCCGATTGGGAGGTCACTCGCCTGAGTGGTTCACACTATGAATGCGAAGCACCGTCGAAGTGGACGGTTTCATGAGGCTTCGGCTCGACATGCCGCCGCCGTCGTAACGCCCTGACTTTCTCGTCCTCCCGCCTTGAGACATGTCTCAACGGGAGACGCGAAAAAAAGAGGACGATGACTCAAGTTCTCGGTGTATTCTGTCGATAAAGGAGCATGACCATGAACACTACCTCACGAGCTCTCTATCCCGGCATCAAAGTCAAGCTCATTGGCGAGGATGGTAACGCATTCGTGCTAATCGGCTTGGTTCGGAAGGCTCTGCGTAATCACAGAGTTCCAGCACACGTCATCGAAGAGTTCGTGGAGGAAGCTACGGCAGGAGATTACAATCACCTGCTGGGCACCATTCTCAACTATGTGGAGATCCAATAATCTGTCGATAAAGGAATAGCATGAACTCCAAGCTGAACAACCGCTTCGCGAAGATCGCTCACGACGCTGCCGCGCAGCAGTGGGGCACTGGTTGGCGGAACCTGACAGACGATATGCGCGAGGCGTATGTTGCGCGGGAGGCACTACACCTACTGATGAACCAGTGCAGCAGCATCAAGAAGTTCGCGGCGGCGCAGGAGTTGATCCGGCTCGCGATGAACTGGTCCGGCGCGGGGGAAAGCAAGAACTGACCACGGCTGCGGTCTGCGGTCTGCGGTCTGCGGTCTGCGGTCTGCGGTCTGCGGTCTGCGGTCTGCGGTCTTTCTCCCGCCGCTGGACGTTCCCGCCGCTGGACG